>VYLT01000198.1_pt1 | contig 14890 bp, 16 predicted proteins | sample 5114261 | NCBI WGS metagenome assembly VYLT01 (sample SAMN12291815, study PRJNA351875) | freshwater metagenome | isolation source: freshwater lake | place: USA: Michigan, Little Long Lake | collected 2011-07-12 | reverse complement strand
AAGAACTGCGGTCGCGTACTCGCCCACCTCCCGGCTCGTGGCCTTTACGGGTTTTACCCATAGTTTACCGAAACCGCAAAGACCATGAGCCGGGAACGTTAGTGACCGGAGTCCTGAGTAGTTACGGGCTTTCCAGAAAACCACCCTAAACCGTTGCTACCCTACGCAATCTTTCGGAGTATCTCGATCCCGCGATTGAGGGTTTCGTCGCTTGCTGCATAAGAGACGCGGAAGTGTGTGGCTTGGCGACCGAAGGCGATTCCGGGGATGATGAGCAGGTCATTGGCGATGGCCCTGTTGATAAATTCATCCGATGTGCCCGACGGGATTTTCGGGAACAGATAGAACGCTCCGCTCGGTTTCACAAACTCGTATTTATCAGCGAGAGCATCGCAGAAGAAGTCGCGTTTGCGTTTGTAATCGGCGACGATCTCCGAAAGGTCGTACTTCATTGCTTCGACCGCTGCGACCTGTAACGGAGCTGGGGCACAGACGTAGGTAAATTGTTGCAGTTTCGTCATCTCTTCGATGATCGGCTTCGGACCGTGTGCAAACCCTAAACGCCAACCGGTGACCGAATAGCTTTTACCCAAACCATCGACCACAAGCACATTCGGGTTAAACTCGGCTGCCGAACGGAACTCGCCTTCGTACCAAAACGAGCGGTAAATCTCGTCGGAAATAAGCAGTACCCCTTTCTCTTCTGCGAGATCGGCAAGGGCTTTTAAAACCTTCACATCGAGAGTGACACCCGTTGGATTAGAAGGACAGGAAAACAGAATCGCTTTCGTCTTAGGGGTAATTGCTGCCCGTACTTTTTCTACATCGATTTGGAAGTGATCGTCGTAGGTATTCACAATCACAGGGGTTCCGCCTGCCATTGTCACCAAGTTCGGATAGGCAACAAAGTGCGGTTCAAACAGAATCACCTCATCTCCGGGATTCACCGTGGCGAGAAGTGCCAGCACCAGTCCCCCGCTCGTCCCCGAGGTTACAAGCACGGTCCGATTCGGATCGGGTGTGCGTGCTTGGACCAATTCGTGCAACGGCTTCAACAGCGAGGCTATCCCTTGCGTAACCGTATAGCCGTTCTGGTCGGTATCGATGGCATTCTTGGCCGATTCTTTGATCGGTCTCGGTACGGGGAAATGAGGTTGCCCGATGCTGAGGTTCACCGGATTTTTCATATCCCGCCCAAGCTCGAATATCTTCCGAATGCCAGACGCTTCAATCGCTTTTGTCCGCGACGCCAACCAGTTACTAACCATCGTAAGCCCCTCCCGTTTTTAAGAAAGCTATCTTAGTCGGGAATCGGGTTGCGGAGAAGGTAAAAGGAGTTCGGATTAGGATTCGCAAGTCCGCGAAGTCCCGCCCCGCCCCCACGCGACGGAAACTTCGTTTCCGTCTTGGGACAGGCGGGGCTACACATGACGGGCTACCGCCCTCAGCATTTTTTGACACCGTTACTAGCGAACCGGCGAAGGTCGGCAAAAGTGCTTAGCCCGAAAGGGCGTCTCGAATAGCCCCGCCTGTCCCAAGACGGAAACGAAGTTTCCGTCGCGTAGGGGCGGGGCGATACTTCGGGGCGACTCCGTTGAAGATACACCTTCCCGCACATTCTGCCCGTCTCCCCTAGACAAATTGGGGCAAAATTCGCACTATGAAAAGGGTGTTGATTACGAGAGCGAGATTATGCAACAAACACTAATTCTATTAAAACCCGATGCGGTGCAACGCCGTCTCGTTGGGACTATCCTGCAACGATTTGAGCAAAAAGGATTGCGGATCGCGGGGCTGAAAATCGTCTCTGCCAACAGAGAGCTTGCCGAACAGCACTACGCCGTTCACAAAGGGAAACCCTTTTACGAATCGCTGATTAGCTTTTTAACAAGCGGTGCAACAGTGGCCCTTGTGTTAGAAGGTCGTGAAGCCGTTGCCGTATGCCGTAACCTGATGGGGACAACCGACGGGGCCAAAGCACCCCCCGGTACGATTCGCGGTGATTTTGCCCTGAGTGTGCAAAACAATCTTATTCACGGTTCCGATAGCCCTGAGAATGCGACCCTTGAAATTGCTCTTTGGTTCAAGCCGAACGAGTTAGTTTCGTTCGCACCAGTCGATGCTACTTGGGTTGGTTGATTCTTCCGGTTACTCAACTCGGTTTTTGATTGTGGCAAGCCCGCCATCAATCCCCCATATCTGACCCGTTACCCAACTGGCTGCGGGTGAAAGCAAGAAGTCAATCACCGAAGCAACGTCGTCGGGGTTCCCCACTCGTCCGAGCGGATGCAACGCCGTCGAGAACGCTTCGGCCTTTGGTGAACTCAGAATGCGTTGGCTTAATGGGCTACGCACAAGCCCCGGAGCCACCCCATTCACCCGAAGGCCACGACTGGCGTAGGTCGCAGCAGCCGAACGTATCAACCCTTCGATAGCTGCTTTCGCCGAAGCGATAGCTTCGTGATTTGCCAAGCCGATTTGGGCAGCACACGACGACACAAACACCGCTGACGAGTTTGCCTCGCCGTGTTTGACAATCTGTCGCAGTGCGTTGAACGCCGTCACGAAATTGGTGTCGAACACCCCTTTGAGTTCGGCATCGGTCGTGAGGTGAGCAGGTTTGAGGACAATCGAACCGGCACAATTAACAACCGAATTGATAACGCCGAATTGTTCTTTGGCCTTTGTGAAAAGTTGTTCGACTTGTTCGCTTTGAATGGCGTCGGTGGGGATCGCAATCGAGCCGGGTAACTCGGAGGCCAACGATTCCAAGACATCCACACGCCGACCCGCCAAAGCTAACTGCCACCCTTGAGCATGCAGCCGACGAGCCACCTGCGAACCAATCCCCCCGCCCGCACCAATAATCACCGCAACAGAACTCATAGCTTTCCCCGAAAAGGTATCAAAATCCATTAGTAGACAGGGGAGTCACTCGGAAAAAGAGGGAAGGGGCAATTGATTCTTGACCGAGCAAATAGGAAAGGCCGAAAGGATTACTTGTTCACGCGGGCGAGGTACTTGCCTTCTTCGGTGTCAATCTTGATGATGTCGCCTTTGTTGATGAAGGACGGCACTTGGATAACAAGGCCAGTTTCAACGGTTGCGGGTTTGGTTTGAGCAGCGGCTGTTGCCCCTTTGATACCCGGTTCGGTTTCGAGAACTTCCATTTCGACAGTTTGCGGAAGCTCGACGCTCATCGGCTTACCTTCGTACATAATCACGCGGCAAGTGTCGTTCTCGCGGAGGTACTTGATTTGATGCTCGATGAAATCGGCACGCAACGGCATTTGGTCGAAGGTTTCGTTATCAGTGAAAACGTAGTTGTCACCTTCACGGTAAGAGTAGATCATCTCGCGTGTTTCGAGATAGGCCAGCTTGACCTTGTCGTCGGGTTTCACACGGTTATCGGTAATGGCACCGGTCTTCATGTTTCGTACCTTTAGGTACAAAATGGCACGCCAGTTACCGGGGGTATTCAAATCACGGTCTAAACATTGAAAGAGCGTCCCATCGTCGCCGATGAAAACCATCCCTTTGCGAATGTCGATGTTCTTAATGTCGGCCACGTCGCAAACTCCTTTCACGGACTCCTTCCGGAAACCCGTACCAAAAAGTAAATTATACAAAGGCTAACTGTTAAAGAGAAGGGGGACCGCGAAAGGTTCGCAAGGCGTAGGGGTGTTGAGTGCGAGCTACTTCGCAGCGACGACAACGATTTTATTGATGAGGCGACGTCCGCCGAGACAGGACCGCAGCGATTCTTGGGCGACTTGTTTGAGGAAAAAGGTTGGCACAATTCCCGAAAGAATAACGGTGTTCTCCGATTCGCTGATCCGAAGGCGGCGTAGATCGGGATAGCTGCTCTGAGCAAGAACTTTCGTCAAAGGGATCATATCGGTGTCTAACACAGCATGACTCATGTGGCACACTCCTTGCAGCCTGATAAAGAATCCGCGCACTGCGGTCTTAAAATTGTGTTTGTATAGTAACCGCTATTGATTCGACTTACAACGATTTTTTTGAGGTTTTCACTGAATTTTCTTAACATCATTTGTGGAAACCCTTTGCCAAACGAAATTTCTTCAGATCGAAAGAGCATCGGGGTAAACTCTTGTGCTACGATGAGTATACCCCCCTTGAGGAACCCTTTATGTTTCGCAGCAAACCCGTTTGGGTGGCCCTGACCCTTTGCTTCTTCGCTCCGCTTTCTCAGGCGCAAATTATCATTGGCTTTGGCACGCCCGCCCCGAAACAGATGACACAGGGAAACCATCCGGCATCGCTTTCGTTAGCCCAGCTTCCCCGACCTTCGACTACGTTGGGTATTCAACGCAATCCGGTCTATCCGTTTGGGGTTGCACACACCTTTGGCGGAGTCAATCCGCTTTTCCCTGCGTACCTCCCCGTACAACCAATTGTGATTAACCAATACGTCCCGACACCGATTCCTTCACCGGTCGTTGTTGCAGAAGCTCCTCCTGTTCTCCCGCAACCCGCACCCATTATTCGAGAACGTGCCCAACTGAAGATCAGCACCCCGCCGAGCGTTGAAGTCTGGATCGATGGCAAAAAGTACGGCACGCACGGTGGACCGTTTATCGTCGATTCACCCGAACTGAAACCGGGCGAACGTTACGGCTTTTCGGTCAAGTTGGTGTGGCCCGGTCGAGACATCCCCGAAGAGGAAGTGATAACCGTACAAGGCGGACAAGAACGCAGCGTCAGCATTTTAGGAACGGTGAGAAAGTAGTGGATAGTGGGCGAGAATCGGGGGGCGAGAATCGGGAAAGACAAAAGCAGGTTAGCCACAGATGGACACGGATGAACACGGATAAAGCAAAAGACTGATAAGACAGGTTAAACAATCAGAAGGCAAAAAAATGCTGAGGGCGGTAGCCCGTCTCGTTTAGCCCTGCCTGTCCCAAGACGGATGTGAAACATCCGGCGCGGGGGGCGGGGCGGACTTTGGAGGACTCGCGATGTCTTCTGTCTTCCCCAAACCCCGAAACTTGCCCACCCAACACTCGCCCACCCGATATTCGCCCTTCCGATTCCCGACATGCAGGCTTGCCGATTGTGGGGGGGTTCCTATCGATAGGAATCTCTCTCCTTTGGTGGTTTTGTTATGAAGAAAGCATTGTTTCTGATTGGTGACGGTTTTGAAGACCTGCAATACTTTGTACCGTATTATCGTTTGCGGGAAATCGGTGTCTCGGTTGTCACTTCAGCACTGGTCGAAGGTGTGGTGATGGGTCGGCATGGCTATCGGGCCGAATCGCAAGTCTCTTTCAATGAAGTCGCCGCCAGCGATTTCGAGATTCTAATAATCCCCGGAGGATCGTCACCGGAAAACCTTCGTCTTCAAGAAGAAGCCGTTTCGATTGCCCGTTACTTCGTCCAAGAAAACCTGATCGTCGGGGCAATTGGTCACGGGGTTCAATTGCTCATCAGTGCAGGAGCTTTGGGCGAACGGACAGTCACGGCCTCGCCAAGTATACGTGACGATGTTCGCCACGCCGACGCCGAGTACCGCGATGAACCCGTTATCGTGGATGGCAATTTAATCACCGCACGCGGAAACGACGGGCTTGCGTTATTCTGTGCAGCGATTGTGAAACAGTTTGGAACTCTGTAAGGGGTAGGCTTATCGTCGAACGGGGATTTGTTCGACAACAGTGATAACGTAACGCCCATCTCGGACGAGCACTTTGAACTTGGTCGAGAAAATCTCGCTTTCTTTGCGTCCTCGGAAGGTCTTCTCCTTGTTGGCGAGTTCTTCTTCGACATCGCCGGGGAAGAAGGCAATCACACGCGGAGCATTGAAGTTTAACCCCATTGCTTGACACAGACCCGTTATCGAATCTCTGCGATCATCAATGAAGTACAACCCCGGTAACTTGCTGATATCGAAAGGTTCGCCGGTCGGTTTGTCGGCGATGTTGCGATAGACAAGGGCCGATTCAAAACGGGGCGGTTGCTCGACAACGAGAGTGGCACGCATGGCAGCCAACTGCGAGAGATACTCACGCCCGTTATCGACGGTGAAAACAATCTCCCAACGCAAGGCCCGTTTCTTGCTTGTTCCGGCGTCGCCACTTCCGCCGTCGCCATCGCCTTTTTTGTCGCTGGCCCCTTCTCCCATTTCGTTGCCTTTCCCTTTCTTTCCGCTTGCTCCTTCGAGAAGTTTCTGGCGAAGTGCTTCGTTGATTTGGGCAACTTTTTTCACGGAAGGAAGGTCTTCGACTTTCGGAGCATCGGCCGATTTCGGAACAACCGGAAGCCATTCCTTTGCCTGCGTTTTGACCTCGTCGAGTTGCACTTCGCTCACAGGGGTGATGTCCATAGGTCGGCTTAACGGGTCGATATTTTCTTGACCGCCTCCGCCCGAACCCTGCTTGCCGTCGTTCCCGTCTTGGCTACCATCAACGGAAATTTCACGGATCGATGGGGGAACTTTTGTGGGTACGACAAATGCTGTCGCAAAAGCAATAAACAGCGTAACTCCAGCAACCTGAATGAGAACCGAAAGAACACTCGAGATCGGAAACTCGTGATAAGGGGAGTACTTCTCCCAAAACGGCTCAAGCTCCGGCCCCGATTCGGGAGCTGGTTTCAGAAGCGGGGGAGGCGGAGGAGTAGGGGTTGCAGTAGCCATACTTTGATGGTGTCCGGTAAAGGGGCATTTGTCAACGAGAAACTTGTAGCGTTACGGAAAAAGTTCCACCCCTCTTCCCTCTTGCCTCATTTGCCCGATTTATGGTATTCTACCCTCACTATGAGTCAGCATCTCGCAGGGAAGCGGTTGGCATTGGGTGCGTTCGCTAATTGGATGGCGTTTGCGACGAACCTATTGGTCGCGTTCTTTTTGGCCCCTTTTCTCATTCGCAAGCTCGGCGATGTTCAATACGGGTTGTGGATTTTCGTTGAATCGTTGTTGGCGTATTTGACCCTTTTCGATCTCGGGTTGGCAGCCAGCATTGTGCGCTACGTTGCCCGTTACGAAGCCAAGCAAGAAACACTTGCACGGAATAAGCTCATCAACACCGCCCTCGCCTTTTACGGTGGGCTTGGCGGGTTGGCGTTGCTGGTCGGTGCGGTAGTCATTCCGCTGTTTACCTTGCGTGTGTCGCATCAGGAGCAACTCCCCGAAAGTGAGATGATTACATTCGCAATCCTTATGGCACTCAACCTTGCGATGACCCTTCCTTTGAGCGTGTTTCCTTCGGTTCTTGATGGGTTAGGACACTTTGGCCGGAAAAGTATAGTACGGATCGTGAGTCTGATCCTTAAAACGGTGGCGATTATCGTTCTTATGAATACCCAACCGAGCTTGTTGGCGTTAGGGGTGATTCTTTTTGCTGCCAATATCTTCGAGCATATGGTGTTGGGAGTGTTGTGTTTCCGGTTGTTGCCGAGTTTACGTTTCTCGCGTTCGTTGATCGACCGCGAGACGTTCCGACAGGTCAAGGGATATAGTATCAATGCGTTTGTCCTGATGATTGCAGGGCGAGCTTCTGTCCAAACCGGTCCGATTCTCGTTGGCCTTTTGCTTTCGGCCCCAGAAGTGACCTTCTTCGGGTTGGCGTGGCGTTTGAGCGAATTTGCCAAAGCCCTCCCACGATCCGCAACGAATACCCTCACCACGACCTTTAGCCAACTCGATGCCCACGCCAAGAAACACGAATCGCAACGCCTGTTTCTCACTGCAAGCCGTTTGGCATTATGGGTGATGCTACCCATCCAGTTTGGGTTGATCTTTCACGGGCAGAGCTTCCTGACAACGTGGCTTGGTTCTGAAGTCTATGCCGAGAAATCGTATCCTTCACTGGTGATTTTGAGTTCGATCTTGTCCCTTCTGATTGCTCAATCGATTGCTGCCCGTGTGTTGTACGGGGCAGGGCAGTTGCGTTGGTTCGCACGATTGGCAATAACAGAATCGGTCGTGAACCTTTGTCTCGGAATTTTACTGGCACGAAGTTTCGGTATCGAAGGGATTGCGTGGGGAATGGTGATCCCTAATACTCTGATGAACCTCTGGGTCGTCGTCACGGGTTCACAGTTACTCGGTGTCTCGTTCAGTCAATATCTACGGGTGGTGGTACTTCCTGCTCTCGTCGGCGGAGCGATTCTTTGCGGAGTGTGGTTCGGCATCGGTTCCAGTGCAACGGGTTGGCTAAACCTTGCGGTGAGCGGGTTAATTGGTGTGGTTCCCTTTGCGTTGTTTGTGCTGGCATGGGAACGATCCTTGCGACCAAAATCGACCTTTGAGCATAAGGCGCAAGGTCCTATCTTGTCGGTATGACACGCAAACGGAAACGCTGGTTGTTGGGTATCGTTCTTGGGCTTGTGGTGATTGGCTTGGGGACGGGGTACTATTTTCGGTACGTTCGCAAGAAAGAAGAACCCGTAGCTGATAAACGTGAAGCCCCTCCTATCCAGTGGTTTGCAGCCTATGCAGAAGCCTGCCAAAAGCACGGGGAGCTTCCCGACGAAGCCAGCGTGCGTAACGGGATGCTCTGGAACCTTCGCCATTGCTCTACCGAGTTAAGCGAAGCCGACCAGAAGCGAATCGCTCAACTGGGCGAGAGTGCAACGCAAGAGCAATTGTTAGATATCGATGTGATTCGTGGGCTTGTCAAAAACCTCACACGCGAAGGGGTTATCTGGCCTTATGCCTTTGTGAACGACGGGCAACGCGACCGACTCATTCCCTATTTGCGAAATAGTAAGCCAACTTCGGATATTGTGATTGATGCTCGCAAGAAGCTCCACGAAATCGGTAAGCTGTTTACCGAAATGCAAGCCGAGATGCAAGATAAAACCCCTCCCGAAACCGCCCTGCTACTGCGTTGGGCTAAAACAAGTACCAGTATCGAAGCACGCAATCGGGTGTTTGCAACCGGTCCGCTTATCCCTGCATTCGATGCTGTTGAAGCTGCTGTGCTTGAAGAGATCGCAAGGTTCTGGAACGACCCCATCACACAAGGTCTCTTCGACCCTCAAGAGTATCCGCAAATGCGAGATGGTGGAGCAATCCCGATTCCGCCAACCCGATTACAAAAGTACCAAACACAATTCGCCAAGAAACTCGCCGACGAAGAAAAAGCCAATCCGAGTTTTGCAAACGCCTACACGAAATTACGAGCCTACATCGAAGCAACCACCGCAACGAAACTCCGTTAAGGGGTTAGGGGTTATTCTTCAAAGGATTCTAAGTCGAGTCTTTCTTGTGCCTCTCTCTCCTCAATGCGTAAGAATTCTTCCGTTTTTGGGCCAGCGACGTGAGTGAGCGGAGAGTTGTCGGTGGCGCAACAATAATAGCCCGGGTAGTAGTAGCATTTTTCTTCGATCTTTTCAGGCAAGGGGAGACCCGTCACAACCGCCCATGCCTTCCAAAAATCGGGTATCTTGTCAGCGATTGCGTTCGGGATATCTTCGAGGGCGTCGTCGTTGATCGCAACCTCTACAGCCTGAATTTGGGAAACAGCATGACCAAACGCAATGAATTGATCAAAGGTCACTTTTGAATAACGCCCAGCCTGCTTATTGTGCTGTTCGCGGGCATCCTCAATCCATTTCTTGGCTTCAGGGTATTTACGTTGTCGGTCGGCTTCGTCGTGTTCGCCGTGTTCGTCAAGCCAATCCGCGAATATCAACCGATACGCCATGTCCTCGGGGTTGGCTTCGATAGATTTCAGAAAGGCATCGCGGTCGCTGATGAGGGGGTCTTCTGGGTTATGGTCAAAATCGCTCATGCTCGTTTCTCCCGAATCGTCGATGCGACCGCAGAAAAGGCCGGATGCGACCAAATGTGGCGAAGGTCAGAAATGGTATCTGGATAAAGGAACATCCAGAACCGTTGCCCCTCTTCGATATCCCCTATCAAATACGGGTCCACGATCCCGATATTCTGCTCGGTCGGCCCGACAAGCTCCATGCTATCGGCACGCACAAGCCCAATGTGCTGTCCCGGTATCAGACGGGTTGCAGCCGTCACCGCAGCAACGGCAATATGCACGGCATCGCGTCGCCGGTCGCCATCTTCGATACGTTTACCCAACTGCGGAGTCTGTCGCATGTTTGCTTACCTTTGGGAATTTCAGAGAGAGGGTCAGCTACCTTGTTGGTTCGGAGTTTGCAGTGATTCTGGTTCGCTAACCCAATTCAACTGCGGGGAGTTTTCGCCGTGTTGCAGAAAGTATTCAAGGGCGTGTAATCCTTCCGCTTTTGTGATCGTCCAATAACGATGAATTTCATCGAGTTGGCGATTATCAAGCAAGAATCCAATCAGTTCATCAGGGCCATTATACTCCAAGTCACAAGCATAAGAATCCACTCCGCCCATCTCGGTAAAGTGCGTGACCCAAGCCCGATCTCCACTCAGATGAACCCAGACCGCCCCAGACTCTCCGCCGGCACGATCTAAGAAAATTGCTAACTTATCCTTTGTAAGGTAGGGGCCAAGAAATGAGTGGAGATCAGCAATTGTCGTAACGGGTTGCGAAGGAGAACTCCCGAATTTCGGAGCGAAAAAGACAACCTGTAGACTAAACCCTGAGTGTGAACTTAGAGGCGGATTCACGGTCTTTGTGGCTTTGATGCTCATTACAAGTTATTCTTGATGTTATGTAAGTTTCTTCCGAAAATCTTCCAAAGAATCCGAAATCCCAGCTTTGAAGATCGATTCAAGTTTGCTGATATCTGTGACAGGCTGAATCAACCCCATAAGCTCCTCGACTGTCGTCACATTAAAACGGCTCGACAACAAAGTTTGAATCGAACTGCAAAGCTGAGTACATCGGGCGCGTTCCTCGGCGTCTTCGATACGTTGGAAGATGGTGACGTTGCGTGGAATGAGTTTGGGCGTGGGTTCGAGTTTTAGTTTAACGTAGACTTCTTGCATTTGTTCCTCGTTTAAGTCGCAGTAAGAGAGAAGACAATCCCCCAAAAGGTCTTTTGTGCGGTCGTTAACGTCGCTTCCCCTGATTTTTTGGGCGGCTTGTTTGGCGATTTCAAAAGGGGCTTGCGTTTGCTTCATTAAAGAAGCTAACCCGTACCCTAATGGGAAGTCCTTCTCCAAGTATTCTACCGCATCAAGGCCACGCAAGCCAATACCCAAATAGTTGAGGGTCATCACGATTTCATCGAAGAAAACGTGTTCGACTTTGTCGCGGTGGATGCCGTCTTTGTTCATGTTTAAGAACAGGACGATTGGAAAGATGAGCATCTTGTATTCCAACCACACCAAGAAATAGTATTGGAAGAGCCGATTTTTGATCGAGGTCACAGAATCGCCAGACTCGGTCTCGACGAAGATGATCGCAAACCATTTTTCCGAGGATTGCGATTCTTGGGTTGAGTTCGTGGCTTGTTTTACTTTCACCTTTGCAATGAGATCGAGCCGATATTTGGTATTTAACGGAGGATCGACGAAGACCTCTTTGTTCAACCACTCGATCTGGTCAAAATCGAATTGTGAGTGAAGGTGAGGGGCAAACATCGCAATCAGATCGCTGAATCGATCCTTTATCATCACCTTGAACTTGCTGTCGTGATCCATTTTCAACCTCAGAATGGGGTATAGGTATTTTCAAATTGTTGTAATCGTATCTTTAGATAAGACGAGGGGACCATCGCAAGATGGTCCCCTCGGTGTTGATTTACTTCTTCCCTAGAAGGACGGAACTCTAACGGATCGGCCCCCCACCGGTGGCCCGGCCGGAGTCCGAAAACTACATCAGTGGAGTTGTTCCAGACTCGGACTCCGGCCGGGCCACCGGTGGGGGAATAGCCGATCTGAAACAGAGTTCCTCCTGATGAATGCAAGACAAATCTCTCGAACGACGCAACATCGTTCTGCTACAAAGTAGCGAGCTAAATCAACACCGCTATTCTGCAAAACCCCAGAACCTTTTGCAAGGTCGGTTGAACGTATTTCAATTTTGTTTACGCCACAGAATCACCAGTGCCAATAACCCCAGAATCGGCGCCAGTCCGGCAAGGCCCATTCCTAATTCAAACGATTGCGTTGCGTCGATTTGTTTGCCGTAGAGTTTCTGCACTGGGGAAGAAATCATCCAGCCAATGCCTGCAACAATCCCCGACACTTTACCCAAATGGGTGTCGCTGACCTCTTGGCAGAACGTGTAGTAGCACGGAAATAATCCCAACGATCCTGCACCGATAAACAGCAACAACGCGAACAAAATGGGTCCGTTGGGGATTACTCCCAACACGATTGCCGAAGCCGTGATACACGAACACCCCAGATACACCCAAATACTACTTTTGTGCTGCGAGATTCCCCTTTTGGTGAGACGAAGCGCAATCGCCCCTGAGAGTATACATCCCACATCGGCAACAATGTAGAAAGCCGAGTTGAACCAAAGCGAAGTCTCTTCTGAGTATTTGCGTCCCTGTTGAAGGTACTTCGGAAGCCACGCTCGTAAAATTTGCCAAGTGATGTTTGCGGTTATCACAATCACGAGCAGCACCCAGATACGTTTATCCATAACCATCGCCATCAACGATGTCCGCGTTTTGGTTTCCGGATTGCCCGTAAGGTCATTCGGACCAATGAGCAGGAACCAACCCGCTATCCAGATCGTTCCACCAATACCCACCACGATAAAAGGAATCGACCAGACTTGCGGGTTATCTTTACCAAACAGATTGATGATTGCCAGAATAATCGGCGGGGTGACAATCGCTCCGAAGGCTGCTCCGCTTTGCAACAGGCTATTACTAAAGTGTCGATCTTGTTTGGTCATCACCCGTTGAATGGTCTTCAAGGCACACGGCCAATGACCTGCCTCGAAGAATCCGAGTATCGTGCGACATACCAAAAGCTCCTCGTAGCTCCGCACGAAACCCGTTAGAATTCCTGCCACCGACCACCCTAAGAGGATCATCGGATAAAGCCAGCGAATGGCGAGCATATCGGCCAAGATGCCGAAGCAAAACGAACCGGCAGCAAAGGCCCAACCGAAACCGAGTTCGAGCGTGCCGTATTGCTCTTGCGAAAGGCCAAGAGCATCGGTCACCCGTACCGAGACATTCGCAAGGGTCTGACGATCCATGTAGTTAATCATCGTTGCCGAAAGCAACAACGCACTCACCCACCATTTCCAGCTATTGCTACGGGTCATCCTTCCCAACTCCGGCCATCCCATGCAATAACCCGATCTAGCAAACTCGCCACGCCTGCCGTAAAGGTACTGAAAAGGTACTCCCCCTTATCGGCATTGGCAAATTGTGGTTCACCAATGTGGCCGGGAACTGTCCGATCCTTCGTGATCCACCCACGACTAGCCGGTTCAAAAGCATTCCCAAACGGAACCGTTTCGAGTTTGGAAACATCCCCGACAAGGTCGGGCCGAATGCGAAGCATCATTGATGTTTCCCACTCGCAGGCGTGTCCCATACTGGGCTGACGTAACCCCGTCGGGTTAGCCAAATTCCAGTAGGTGCCGAACAAAAGCAAAAGGTCACTGCGACCCCGATATTTTTGACGCACCTCAAACACCGCTTGCTTCCCCGGCACATCGTTCCCACCGTGACCGTTGATAAACACCAATCGCGTAAACCCGTGATAGATAAAATTCTCCATCGAACCTGCAAGCATATCCAAATAGGTTCGCGGAGGGGCCGAAAGGGTACCGGCAAAATCGAGATGATGATCGGAGTTTCCCAACCACTGCAACGGGGCAAACACAACCCCTTGTCGGAACCGGTCGATCTCGGAAGTACGCCGAATAATCTCCCCACAGAGGAGACTATCGGTAAACAGGGGCATGTGATGCCCGTGCTGCTCAAGGGCCGCAACCGGAAACACAATCGGCGTGGTTTTGGGAAGGCTCTGCACAGCAGGCCAAGTCATTTCGTAAAGTTGCATGGTCAAAGGTTCTGGGGTGGGTGGTGGGAGAGTCCTTCCTATTGTGCGGATTATGTCGATTACGAGAAGGGGTGAAGCCCAAGCAGGCAGTTTTAATAACGGGCAACAGCAACGGGATTAGCTTCGACATCCGATGATAGCACATGCGAACCCCTTCAGGGGGATCGTTACCAATGCACGGAGGCATCAATGGGATTTTTCACGGGTCGGGCCACCTTTGCGCGTTATCGAGTCGATGGACCAGCGCCCAAGATATTCACAGAAGAGCATCTCGATAAACTTTCGCACCACGCTGCGGGTAAGTCCCGAATCATGGCATCCGATGGGGTCGAGTTCGGTTGGGCGGGGGGCGATCATATCCTTGATGTGCGTTTCGACCTCGCTAAGAACATCATCAACGATTATCTTTTCTTCGGCCTGCGGATCGATTCGGTCAAACTTCCGAGCGACCTTTTGCGGGCCTATTATGCAATCGATCTGGCAGGTTTGAGTGCGAATAACCCGTCCGGGTTTGCCAGCAACAAACAGAAGAAGGAAGCCAAAGCCTCGGCGCGCGACCGGCTTGAACACGAAGCTAAGGACGGTCGGTATACCAAGCGTAAGATTGTCGAATGTGCGTGGGACTTACGTTCTAACGAACTTCTCTTTGGTACAACGTCGGTCACACAGATCGAACGACTTTTGACCCATTTCAAAAACACGTTCGGATACGACCTGATTCCGATCACGGCGGGTTCGCAAGCCTACTCCCTTGCTGAGATTCACAACCGCACACGAAACGTCGAAGAGGCTACCTATGTACCCTTCGGGCCGGGGGTTCCTGCGGGTGGCGATGTGGCATGGGCACTTGATGAAACCAATCGGAACTACGTCGGGAACGAATTCTTGGTCTGGCTGTGGTATATGTGCCACGACGATCAAGCAACGATTCCCCTCTCCGATGATTCCGAAGTCGTCGTGATGATTGCTCGCACGCTGACGCTGGAATGTCCC
>VYLT01000197.1_pt1 | contig 14963 bp, 13 predicted proteins | sample 5114261 | NCBI WGS metagenome assembly VYLT01 (sample SAMN12291815, study PRJNA351875) | freshwater metagenome | isolation source: freshwater lake | place: USA: Michigan, Little Long Lake | collected 2011-07-12 | reverse complement strand
CCACAGCGAGTTGAGCCAACTGAATCAAACAACGGGTCGGCGTATCGTTTCTGAGGATTTGAAAACTGTTCTGAAACACTACGACCGGTGGATGCCTATTACTTCGGGCGCATGTAACCCGCAGATCGGCGAGTTCAAGGCGATTTGGTCGAACGCTGAAAAGACAAATACCCTACCCAGCGAAGAGACCCTCTCCAAGATTGCAAGCGAGGTACGGGCAACTCCGTGGATTTTAGACGAGAACACTAACACCGTCGAACGATTGTCTCGTTACCCTCTGGACTTGAATGCCGCTGCCAAAGGTTACGTTATCTCTCGCGTGGGTCAGTTGATTCAAGAGCAATTTCCGAAGATCACTGCGGGCCTTGTGAATCTTGGTGGGGATATGGTTTCGTGGGGCAATTTTGCTTGGCCGATTGGAATTCAAAATCCGCACACACCCGAAGAAAATGCAACTCCCCTCGGTGCGATTCCGTTGCAGAATCGTTCCGTTGCGACCAGTGGCGGATACCAACGTTATTACACCATTGCAGGTCAACGCTATTCACATTTGATCGACCCACGCACGGGCACACCTGCTGACGAGATTGCTTCTTCAACTGTGATTGCCGAGAACAGTATGACGGCGAATCTTCTTGCAACAACGCTTGCGGTTCTTAGTCCGCGTGACGGGTTGAAGCTCATCGAATCGGTTGCAGGAGCTGCTTGCGTGCTGGTTACTAGAACGGGACAAGTGCTGACGGCAGGGAATACCGAGTTTGTGACCTACGAACCTGAAACGTCATGCCAAGAGAAAAAGATAACCCCGTGGCCGGAAGGGTATCAAGCGAGTGTCTCTTTCGAGTTACCCCGTATTTCTGGCGGTGGTGGTAAGGGATATCGCAAACCCTATGTCGCAATCTGGATTGAAGACGACGCCGGTAAACCGGTCCGAACACTCGCGGTTTGGGGAACGGCTCCCAAGTACCTCAAGGACCTTACCGACTGGTGGAAGTTTGCAAAGGACGATAAGAACCTCATCAACACCGTAACCCGTGCGACACGCGGACCCGGTAGATACGATGTGGTGTGGGATGGCAAAGACGACAAAGGGAATTTGGTCGGACAAGGGACTTTCACTGTGAAAATCGAGGTTCACCGCGAACACGGCAAACACCTACGACAATCGGGCAAGATCGATTGTAAAGGGGATGCTGCTACCCTTAAGATTGAGAAGAACGACGAAGCGGGCGAAACAAACGTGACCTACGGAAAGAAAAAATAATGAGTCCTGCTTATCGACGGCTGTTAAAAATATCGCGTCAGGTTCACTTGTACGTTACCCTTTTTGGTTTGGCGTTGATCGTCTTTTTCTCGGTCACGGGTTTCATGCTGAATAACGAAAGTTGGTTCAGCAAAAAGAAACCCGACACTATCGAAGAGGAAGACAAGAACGTTCAAAAAGGAACGATGCCGATTGCGTTTTTGAATCCAATCGAGAAAGATGAGAAGAAGGAAGACGGTGACGATAAAGATAAGGGCGAAGAGAAAAAGCCCCTGAAACCCGTCGATAAATTTGAGGTCACCGAATGGCTTCGCAAAGAGTTCAAGATACGCGGTGAGTTCGACAAGAAACGCTTCCGCGAGGAAGAGGATCGCGTGGAGATTTATTTCGTTCGACCCGGCGAAGAAATCCACGTTGAGATCGAACGCGAAACGGGTGCCACAACCGTCCGTTCCGAAAACGAAGGCTGGGCTGGTGTGGTTATGGACCTTCACAAAGGAAAGAACACGGGCAAGCTCTGGAGTTACATCATTGATGTGCTGAGTGTGATGTTGGTGATTGCATCGTTCACAGGATTGATCTTGTGGAGTTCGCTCAAATCGCGTGGAAAGTGGGGCGCAATCCTGCTGTTTTTGGGAACGGGTATCACATTTGGGGCGTATTATTTCATCGTGCCGTGAGAGAGATTAGATTGCTTGGTTAGACCGGTGCTTGCGCACCGGTCTAACATCTGTACCACTATTTTTTTGGTATTTTCCAGCCTACCTAGTCGGGGCGTCGAAGTTCGTTTTGATTCTCGCTTCGATCCTAAAACTTTCGTGGCACTTGTTGCAACTCTTGGCGAGCAAAGCCAGATTCACCCGCGATTTATCTAAATCCTTGTCGGCGATGCTGCGTGCTAAGACCGTTGCTAAATCCCTCATCTCGGCAGAGCGCGTCATCCAGATTTCTTGACCAGCTTTCGATTTGGGTGGACGTAGCATCAACAGGTTTCCATTCTCTGCGATCAACAGGGCTTGCCCGCGTGCGAATTGCCATCCTTCGGCATCGGGTTTTTCCTTCAAGAGCTTATTCAACCCTTCGAGATTTGGAAGTGCGATACCCTCCATGAGGAGTTTGGTATCGGCAACGGCTTCAAGTCTTGGGGGAAGGGCAGGAAGGGGGCGAGGAGTTTGACTCCACGCGGGAAGGAAGCAGAACCCGATAGCAATGCAGGCCAACGCAACACGTTTCACGAAGGGGACTCCGAGGGGGGATCGGGCATTTCAACTTGGATATCGTCACCCACAATTCGCACGGGATAACTGCCGATCTTTACTCGAGGATTATCGGCCCAAGCACCATCACACAGGCGAAATCGCCACGCATGCCAACGACACGTTACGACCCCATCCGCCACATGCCCACCCGTGAGGGGAGCCCCTGCATGAGGGCACATATCTTCGATGGCGAAGTAATCGTCGCCGTCTCGAAAAAGGCCGATCATCTTGCGGTCAGGGCTTGGGAACGAGATCGAATCGCCGGGGTTCAGGTCGCCAATCTTAGCGACAGAAACGAATTGTGGCATAGACTAACTCCAAAGGGTCTCGGTGCATTTCAAAAAAGTATTCCTTTCCCGATGGAGTGTCGAGATGTTAGAAATCGAAATTAAATATCGGCTCGATGCACCCGAACGGGTCAGAGCATTTTTCCTGCAAGAGGGGGTAAAACTCCTTCAAGAGAGACAGGATGCCGATTATTACTTGAATGCCCCAGATCGGGATTTTGCCAGTACGGACGAGGCATTACGATTGCGACGAATAGGCAGCCAAAACTTCCTAACGTACAAAGGACCACGCCACGACGCCACCACAAAAACCCGTTCCGAAATCGAAATCGAAATGCCTGAAGGCGACGCAGCTGCCGAGGGGTTACTCTCGTTGCTCAAGGCACTCGGGTATCGTTTTGTCCATGTGGTGAAAAAACAACGCATCCTGTTCGAATACTCGCACGCAGGGTATGAGGTGCAATTCTGTTGGGATGAGGTCGAAGGTCTGGGAAGCTATATCGAACTTGAGATCATGGCGGAGCAAACAGAATACGAGAACGCCAAAAAAGCCCTCTTCGAGCTTGCAGCAAAGATTGGCTTAACGGAACAAGAAAATCGGTCGTATTTAGAAATGCTATTGGGGCACGCAGTCACCCCCGGGGGTGAACGCAAAGGGTGAGCTTACTTATCTTTCCGTTTGACCATCACAATCCGGTTACCGCGACCTTCGTGATTGACTTCGGACATGAACGAACGCATCATCAACAGACCTTTGCCGCCGACTCGCATGAGTTGATCCGGGTCGAACGGGTCGGGGAGATTTTTGTAATCGAAGCCCGGTCCTTCGTCTTCAATCTCGAAGATGGCCTCATCTCTTGAAAGCGAAACTTGCACCAGAACCTTGCGGTCGCAATAGGGGATCATCGTTCGCTTGCGGGCAATCTCGTTGGTGTAATGGCGTTCGTCGGTTTGTCGCAGGTCGGAAGAGACTTCTAGGTTGCCGTGAATCATCGCATTCAAAAGGGCTTCTTCAAGTGCGATGCGAATACGTTTGCCACATTGACGATTCACAAGCCCGATCTGGGTGCATTGTTCCGAAAGGAATGCGACCAACGAGCAGATCGATTTCGGATCGCAACCGAGCGTGAATTCGAGCCGAACCGTGTCGGAAAGTTTCTGGATTGTCTCGTAGTCGTTGTGTTTGCGTTTGGCCTCTTCAAGCACATCGAGAACGGCTTGCGGTTCGCTGTTGAGCAAGTCTCGCGGGAAATGGTTAAACGCACCCCGAGAGACTGCTTGGAGGGCATTCGTCACGCCGTAAGGGGCCGAAAGTGCAATGACCGGAATGCTGGGGTATTGATCGCAAATGCTCGATACGATTTCGAGAGGATCGAGTTTCGAGTTGTCTAAATCGACAAGAACGGCGTCGGCAACTTCGCAAGCCAAAATCTGGTCGGCGTCTTCCATCGTGGAGACGATGTTGACTTGCCATGCAAGCTCAAGGTCAAGTAACCCATCGCCACTAAAAAGCAAATCTTCGGTATCAGCGACAATCACTAAGTTCTGCACAGTTTTTGCCTGTTGACTTTGTGGAAGCGATTTCGGGAGAATGAGGATCGACATATCTTCACGACTGTTGTTATCATTTACAGCGATAGACAAACTTAGAACAGAAGATTTGAGTCTCGCGGTAAATTATATCGATTTTGAGGATTATTCAGGTGCAAAAGATTCGTTGAAACCAAAACGCCAAACTCAGATTCTGGCAAATTTCTTGTCAAGGATCAGCGTAGAATCAAATTGGTAAAAAAAGAGAACGGAATTACTTTACTGGGCTAAGTTTCGGACCAGAGATTGGAATCGGCAGAACCTCGTAAGGATTCACAATTGTGGGGCGTTTCGATTCCTTCTCGTTGGGGTCGGTATTCTTGGCCCCGCCCCCCTCTTCTTTCACGCCAATCCTCGGGATTTTTGGGGGTTCCGTTGTCGAACCGGGATAAGTCCCCCCCGGAGGATAGATGATCCCGCCACCCATGTAGGGGTTGGTTCCCATCGGCCCTGAAATAATCGGTCCGGTCGAAATTCCACCCGTCCCGCAACTGCAATCGCCAGTCATCCCACCACCGGGAAAACCGGTCGGGACTGTGTTGTACGCAAGCCCGTCGTTGAAGGTCGAAGGGGTGACGGCTCGGTCGCAGTCTTTATCACGGTTCGGGAACAGCACACCGGGGCGGTTTCTCCAAATTCCGCAACCGGAAGAGAGAACCGTACTCAACACGATGCAGGCAAAAAGGAAACGTCGTAAGGTCATGGTCGAATTTACCGGGCGGGAACCTAAACTGTCGCTCAAGGGGGTCCATTCCAAAAGTTCGTCCGTGATTTCCGTTGGTGTAAGATGCTACTCACAGCGAAGAGAGGCAAATGGGGAAGCTAAGGAAAGTCAAACAAGCAGCGAAAGCTAGGGAAAGAGATTCGGTTAGCGAAAGTGGTCGGTTTATAGGGATTACAACGACAGAAGTTGCTTTTGGCCCCTTCCTTAAACCCTATCAAGAATAGTAATCGTCGTTTCTTCGGTTGATTTCGTTGTCCTCTTCGTGGTCGAGTAGCAGTTTCGAGATTTCGCCACGAATTACGCCAGATGCCGACATGAAAAGCAAGACGTACGCGATCAGCACACCCAACAGGGCCATCTGAAAGCTCATCATAATCTTTGGATCGGCTTCGGGTTGAGCAGGGACTGGAGCTTCGGGTTCTTCGCCTTCGACTTTGGGACGGTCGGCTTTATCGTTCTTGGGGAGTTTGCCCAAGCCCTTCTTTTCCTTTTCTTGTTTGCGAAGGTCGCCGTCTTGAACTTCTTTTTGTTTCTGTGCTTGCACCTTTTTTTGATGATCGGCAGCGACGCTGATGGAGTACCCACACACGGCAACGAAGACTGCGAACCCAGCACCGAACGCCGCCAGCAAGCCAAATAGATTCAAGCGTGCCCACGTTTTCGCACGGGGAGTTTGGATTCCTCGGGCAAGCCCCATGAGGTAGAAAGGCCAAGCTAATTCTTGAATGAAGGTGGTCAAGGCACCAAGCCCGATTAACAAAAGGGCCATAAAGAGAAGCAACCCTGCAAGGGGATCGGCTGGGCCATTTTGTTGGATAACGAGTATCCCTGCAAACAAACCGATAACCCCAAAACCAATCGAAAACGCTGTCCCAACTGTGCAAACAAAACTGGTGTAGATTGAGACTTTGCTATACGGGTCGGGGTAAACAAGGCATTTTTTTCGCCCGAACATCAGGAAAAAGCAAGCGATAATCGTCATCGCGCCGCTACCAATGGCGATAGCCAAATCGCCGGAATCGATCTGGGCATTTTTATCAAGCCCCTCTTCGGTTCCTTTGACCAATACGAAGACAAGGCTCAGAATCTGCCCAAAAAGATACAATCCTGCTGCCAGCATCACCATACCCAACCCCGAACGGATTTTTTTCCAGATTTCGGGTGTCGGGAGTTCGCTGTATTCGGAATAGTCGTCTCGTTCGGTGTCGCGTCGCGTGGGTGCATGACGGGCCGAACGTCGATAATCGTCATCGTCGTACCTCTCTCGTTGAGAGTAACGATCCCTATCTCGGTCTCGGTCCTCGTTTGAGAGCATGGGTGGGATTCTTGGTTCCGAATCGAAGGAAGGGACAAGCACGGTATTCAAACAAGAGGGGCAACGTCCTTGCTCACCGGCAAGGCGGTCATCAACGCGAAAATCGGCCCCGCAAGTCGGGCAGTGAACTCGAATCGACATAAAAACGGGTCCGGTTATCCTTTCGGGGTGGGGCGTTCCCAATTCGGGTCATAGGGGAGGGAAAATAATAGTTGCACTTTTTCGGCCCGATTTTCAGCGTCACTCAACAAGGTTTGAATTGCCTGTGTGAGTTGGGCCACACGCGGGTCACTCCCCGCACCGCCCCCACGCCCCATGCGATCCAAAATCGCTGCAAGGTCCAGAACCTTACAACGGGCTTCCAAGAAATACTGTTCCAAGACCTTTGGCCCTGTCAGGGGAGTCATACCACTGCTCCAAAAAACGGCTATTTTGGTATTATATCGAATCGAAAGGTCTTGATGCGAGAACTTGGTCTTAACGGCGTTTGAGGGCTTCATCGATCTTCCGTTCGAGATCAGCAAGTTCACGGTCACTCGCTCCCCCTTCCCAAAGAGTATTTCCTTTGCGGTCCAGTAACACCAATCGCGGAATCGTCGTCACGTTGAAAATCTTTTGCACGCCACCAACACGTCCGTCAGCTTCGAGGTACGTTTGAAACGCAGCCCCTTTGGTTTTCCAAACGGTGTCCACACGTTTAACCCGTTCTTTCCACGGGTCTGGCGCTTCGCAAGCGATACCCACCACTTCGAGATATTCGCTGCCGTAGTCCTTTGCGAGTTTGTTGATTTTCGGGAAGGCTTTGGCACAAGGGCTACAGGTCGTTCCCCAGAAATTCAAAAGGACTAACTGACCCGATGCTTGATGATAATTCCAATCGTCGCCAAAGAGATTGAGTAACGAGAAGTTCGGCACTTTTGTACCGGGTGCTGTTCCCGGTGTGGGGCCGGTCGTGACCCCTTCGGGTTGCTTTCCAGACGATGTTCCCGGACCGACTGGAACGGGTGCAGGTCGATCAGGGTTGGGGATACTCGCGACGGGCGGAATAAATCGAGCGGTTTCGCTGGCGACGTTTTCCGGTCGCGGAATGAACGAATTGGGTTTGTCCGAGGGCGATGGAGGTGGAGGAGGAAGCGACGGGAGATCGTCTGTTTTCGGAGGCGAAGTACCCGGCTCAAAACCCTTCTCGGTCGAGGGGGGGCTTTTTGGTGGATCGGCACTTCGTTTCGGTGGCGCAAAGGGGCCACTCTCACCAAGCCCCGGTCGAGGTCGCGGAGTCGTCGAACTGACTTGATCTTCCGAGATGTTGACCACGATATTCGTTGACGGAGGACGAGTGGTTACTGAACCGCCGTAGGTCTTCCCATCACGAATAAAGACCACATCGAGCCAGTACGATTTCTTTGGAGAAAGTCCCGTGATTCGGAAAGCCCCGTTGGAATCGGTTTCGATAAATTCTTCGTCTCTTGCAGCACCGTCCGAAGGTTTAATGACGATTTGGGCGCGTGAGTAATCGCGTTTGGGATCGAGAGGATCGACAATACGCCCCGATAGGACGCTCTCACCCTCTTTGGGTTTATCTTTTCTCGCGGAATCGTTGAACTCGTTCCAGAACGGCTTTTTATCGGGATTGCTGGTCGAACGCGGGGAACTCTGGTCTAGCCGAGCGAAGTCGTCCCGTTTGTCGCGTGACTTATCGAGCGGAGCGCAGCCGAGACCGGCACAGAGCATCGCAACGGTTAAGAACGACCAACGCATAGAAAATCCCTCATCTTAGTTGTTATCGGCATGGCAGGCGTGGTAAGTTGAACCCGTATTTTTGGGTTATCTCATTCCACCCGATTAACACTAACTTGGGATAACCTTTGCCCGAAACCAAGTCACTTTCGAGACTTAGGTAATTTTTACATGACTTAGATAAGGTACAATCTTGGTAAATGGCGCAACTGAGAAAAATGGCGTAAGACGTTTATCGACGAAAATCGATTTATCAGTATGAGTTGATAGAACCCTTTCAAGCAAGAAAACCACAACAATCGCGCCAGTTTGACGCAATCGTATGGTTTTCATTTTACCCAATCGGGATAACCGATAAATCGTGCAGAGAGCTTTACTTGCTGTCGGCTTTCTTCACAGATTTGATGGTCACGTCTTCGAGGGGGCAATCCTTTCCGAACATCCCGTTACGCCCTGTTTTGACCTCTTTGATTTTGTCCACAACGGACATGCCATCAACAACCTTGCCGAATGCACAATACTTGTTCTCGTCAAGGAAGGCGTTGTCCTTCACGTTGATGTAGAATTGGCTGGTTGCGGAGTCGAGATCATCGGTACGAGCCATCGAAATGTACCCGCGTTTGTTGGGAACTTTGTCGTCCGATTCGTTCTTGATCGGGTCGCGGGTTTTGCGTTGTTCTTGTTTGGCGTCGAATCCGCCTCCTTGAATCATGAAGCCATCAATCACCCGATGGAAGATAAGCCCGTCGTAGTGTTTATCTTCCACATATTTGAGGAAGTTCTTGACCGTTTCGGGGCGTTCCTTCTCGTAAAGTTCGATCTTGATGTTCCCAAGACTGGTTTCAATAATCACGACCGGATTCGCGGCTTCCACAGACCCTGCTCCTAACGCCACAATGGCAGCAACAATTAACATCCGCATCTTACAGACTCCTTTGGATGTAGAATTTGAGATACGCAGGTATTTTACGGACCAAAGGTGTAACGGCACGCGAAATGTGCGGAATTGGCGATCAGAGTGTGTTTCTGTTGGTTGGGAAAATCGTTCTCAGCTCCCCGAAGTATAGCCCCGCCTGTCCCAAGACGGAAACTTCGTTTCCGTCTTGGGACAGGCGGGGCTATATAAGACGGGCTACCGCTCTCAGCATTTGTTATTTTTGGGGTTGTCCCAAAATGTTCTGGATTTGGTTCGCCTAAAAATGCTTCAGGGTCGCAGACCCGGTAACGTGAAGCCCCGCCTGTCCCTATGACGATCTTGAGATCGTCGCGGGGGGCGGGGTGATGCTTCGGGACTTGAAGTGTCGTCTGTCTTTCCCGATTCTCGAACCCCGAATCCCGATTTTACTCCGCAACGGTTGCCACCGTACCCACCTGCTCAAGAATCTTAGCCCCTAACTCCGGTTCGGTCATGTAGATGTAAGCGCCATAGCCGAGGAGTTGGGCATCGGTTTCGGCTTTTTCGGGACGGGTTTTGCCGACCTTGCGGTTATGCAACGCTGCCCGTAACTGACGTTTCAGACTGCGTGAAACTCGTGGTCCTTTTTCGCCATTCACAACCAGACCCGTTACCTTTTGGCTTCCACCACTTCGATGCACCCGTGTTTTATCGGGGTGGACCGTAAAGCCTTCCTCTTCGACGATCTTTTTCACCAGACCCATCAAACGACCGAGGCCGGGTTTACCCTTATGATCTGCTGGCAGCGAGAACGTCAGATCGTCGGCGTAACGGGTGTAGCGATAGCCTGCCTTCTTTGCGACCCCTGTGAGTCGATGGTCAAGGCGAACGCAAAGGGCATTGGTGATTCCGGGGCTTGTCGGTGCCCCTTGAGGGAGACAGCGAGGGCCGAGGGCGATATAGAATTTCTTTCCTTCGTGTTCGACGATTTCGCGGGGCGATTCTGTGACCAATAACGCCAACAGGGTAGCGACTTGCTCACGGTATCCGGCACGATTAAAGACCCCTTTGACCCGCCGCCAAGTGACGGTCGGGAAGAAGTCTTCGATGTCCATTTTCAAAATCAAACGTGAGTTATTGTGTTCGTCGGCATTGGTCACAATCGATCGACCGGGGATAAACCCGTGTGCCGCACCATGAACGGGTAAACGCTCGACAATGTCAGAAAGAATTTTCCGTTGGGCTGCTTTGAGCTTGGGCATCGGCGCCCAAATCGGTCGTTCCGAGCCATCGCGTTTGGGGATGGTGAAACGGGCATAATTCACGAACTTGGCAGCATCGGTGTGGAAGGCAAACCCGCGTAACTCGGAGATGCTCAGACCCAATAATTCTGCAAGTTGGTCGGGATTATCAAGGGGAGGAAGACCATTCTCTGCCGCCCGTTCTTCGGGGTTGTCGGTCTCGTAGGGGCCTTCTTTGGCCTCGTCTGACCAATAAACGTTTTCGCCAAGATAAACGATGTGGTTCGCTTTGTACGCACGCCACGTTTCGGCAGCCAGTTTCTTGCGCTCCACCGATTCTGCCTTAAGAGCATTCTTATACTGCTTTAACTCTCGGTCAGACATCCCGTCGACTTCACGTCGTTCGACAAGGAATCCCCGTTCCCGAAGTTGTGCATCGATATAGGCTCGTAATCCCCCAGCCTGTTGGATGGTTCGCCAGAGCGTTGCCAGATCGGTTTGCCGAGCCACGATGAATCTCCCAAACAACGTAATTCAAATAGAAAATATAATTACAAGCCGTATGTTCAGTTTGTCTCAAGTCCCGTCAGTCCGCCTAGCCCGCTTCGAGCAAGGGCTAGGCTATTTGGGTGCGCCCTAATGGGCTTTTCCGTCGCTCCGCTCGGGAAAACAAGGCATTTTTTGTTTTCGCTCGGTCGAGTCTTCGAGACAAAAGCCCGAAAGGGCGCACCCGTGTAGCCTAGCCCTTGCTCGAAGAGCGGGCTAGGCGAACTGTGGGTTACACCGGTCACTTACTTTCCCGGCTCGCGAAAACCGCCTCTCTCAACTCTTAATCAGTCTCCCGCGACTGCCAAGTATCCCTTCTTGTCGAGTTCTTCCACTTGGGCGAAGTAGGAGTCGCGGGCTTCGCTTTCGCTGTTGAAGCGGAGGGTAATTTGGCGTTGTTTCTCGTTTGTCTTACCCCATTTCACGCGAATCTTGGTTTTCTCCAACGAGATCAAGCGAGATTCTTCGCCGTCCTCAGTTCGTCGCGTGTAAGCTCGCGTTTCGGTGGTGATGGTCTGGCGTGAATCGCTTCCCTTTTTGCGATCCGCTTCCCGTTTGGCGTGGATCAATCGTAAGGCAATCAAGTGAGCGCACGGCCCGTTTTTCAGACCTTGTTTGCGGAACAGCGAGCAGGTACATTCGGCCTTCATCACTTGGCCTTCGTCGCCCAACAATAACATCGGGCGATAGTCTCGACCATCTTCGCTGACTGAAACTTTGCCAACAATTTCGAGGCCCGAACCGGGAATGCGATTTTCGCTGACAAGGTCAACGGCATGGCGACGGGTCATCAGATCGTAAGCTTGTTTCTCGCGGACGTTGCGATATTCCAATTTCGTGAAATCGATAGGTTTTTCCGAAAGGGGACGCAATCGGTAAACGCCGTGTGCAAGGTCGTACATGAGCTTGCCTTGTTGACATCCTGCTTGGAGTGCTTCGGTGAGGGCTGCCCCTTTGAGGCCGGTTTGTTTGCCAATATCGGCGGGTGTGGCAAACCAAACATCGCCGAGGAACTTGAGAATCTCGCCAAGTGGTTTTGAATCTTGTGTCTTGCGAGGAAGGAGCAAATCGAACGCCACCGCTTGCGACCAGTTCGCATTGGTGAAGCCCGTAAGCCCCATCGTCAGGGTGACCCCTTCGCCTCGGAATATCCAGAAACTCGGAAGGCCGTTCCCCAGAAGATTCACTTCGATAGTCTTGATGTACGGTAAAAATCGGCGAATGAGCATCAGGCGACGGCGACCCCAGACACGCACCACACGCGATGCCTTGCCGTGATAAGCCCCTGCCGAACTTTCGACGAGTGTTTCCCACGGCTCAAGAACCATGCGAGGGGTTTGCCCCGGCACAAGTTCAATACGCAACCCACGACGTTTTCCCTTAATATCGGAGTGCATTCACAAATGGCGAAGCAAGTTGTAAAGGTCGAGAGGCGATAGGGTGAACTTGTCCATCGGGAGAGTTGCTGCCGATTGAACTTGCAGGAACCCGCGTAACCACGAATCGGGAACCGGAATTTTCTTTTCGACCGTGTGTTTGGCGCTGGTCGTTGCAACACCCATTCCGCCCTGACCGATGTGAAACTCAGTCTGGCGATAGTCTCGCATTTGCTGAATGCCAGTGAACAACGAAGGGCTAAAGTCGATATTCGTTGTGCCGTGTGTGACCTCGCCTTGATCCTCAAACGCACTGCGGTCAATAGACAGACTTGCGTAGGTCGATTCGTCCTTGCTGAAGACTTCAAGGGAAATTCGGTCGGGATGAACCGAGATAATCGGGTCAAGCACAATAAACGCAAGAGGGTCGTTGTGTGAAAGCCAAGAGAAATAGGCTTGCTGTGCCTGCCACACTGCAAGATGCGAAGTCTCTTTCTTCATCCGAAGATAGGCAGCATATGCTGTGCGATCCCGAGGAGCGTAGCGAAGGTCACTCGCAACGACGGAATATAACGCCGAAAACACCTCGCGAATTTTGAGGGGTTCTTTCACCTTCGCGTGGAGTTTCACGGGGGTGCGTGTACTCTCGGTGGTTAAAGAAATCTCGGCCGAAGTTTCGGTCGCAGTGACCTTCGAGGCATCGTTATAGACGAGATCGAACGGGGTCAGCGATTCCCCTTCGTTGATGGTCGGCTCGTTTGTAGGATTCGACATGAGATACCTCTATAAATTCGGAACCAAATAATCACAGGCGAACCGGCGACTTTAGTCGCGGGGTTCTTTACGAAACCAGTCACATTGTCGTTTTTTCAAAATCACAGGCGAACCGGCGATGGTAATCGCCGGGTAAATAACGTCACCAACCCACTTCACTTAAACCCCGCGACTGTGGGCGACCTTCGCCGGTTCGCCAACTTCAACCCCTTACCCCTGCGGTGTCGTCGGCTTCGGTGGTTTCGGTGTGCGGAACCGGCGTGATCGTTTCACGCCTCGCCATGCGGCCTTCTTGATTTCGACTGGGCCTTTTTCTGTGCCTATCGCTTTCAAGATTTCTTCGGCCTTTGGGTCGGCGAGGGCTGCGAGACCTTCGATGGCACCGAGTCGGATTACTTCGGGCTGTTTAGTGTCGGTGGCTGCTGCGGAGAGTGTCGCAAGGTCTTTGCGGGCAATCAGCGTAGTCAACACATTCGATTGCGAGTGAACGTCGGTGCTTGATTTCTTGATGAGGCTATCAAGATCGGCATTCGGCATACGTGAGACTGTGCGGAATAGGGCATAGTCTGCGGGGTTTTCTTCCAACAGACTGACGGCTTCTTTGACGTTGCTTTGCCCAAGAATCTCAGCGACTTTGACACGGGTTTGCACATCCCCTTGGTTTGCCAACTTGGTCAAAATCTTCGACGTTTCCGCCGAGATTTTGTTGGCTGCAAGCGAGTCAAGGGCCGCATTCCGAACCGAAGCAAACTCCTTCGCATCGGGGTGCATCGAACATAATTTCGCAAGGGCTTTCTCGGTTTCGGCTCCCCCGTGACGACCACTTGCCCAACAGAGGACTTCGAGACAGGCACTGTGAAGAGCAAGCCCTTTCACAAGATCGGTCGGCCCACTGTTATTATCATCGTCGTCATCGTAATCATCGTCGTAGTCGTTCGAGCGTTTGTTCGTGGTTCCCTTTCCTCGTAAAAGGTCAGCCCGTTCGGTTTCCCAAGCACTTGTCCAATGGTTCAATGCGGTGGTAAGAGCCGTCTTTGCCGAGGCAGGGAGTTCATCGCTACGTCCGAGCAGTTGGGCTGCCAGTCGCACGGTTCGCGGATGCTTACCCCCGACTGCGGTGACTAGCTTCTCGACCGACAGGTCTTTGCGAGAGGTCAGCGATTGCGTGGCCAAATCCTGTGCCTGTGGGGTGAAGAACGGAAGCTCATTCAATAGGCGGTCGGGCTGAGCTTTATCGAGAATCCGTTGCAACGGATCGTCTTCCGAACCCAAACTGAAATAGGTCTGCGTTCGTACGATTGCAAAATCTGGTTCGAGCGATTCTGGCCCGAACACTTTACGGGCAGCTTGAACCGCATTGTTTCGCACCCACGAACTTTGGTTCGGAGTTGCAATCAATCGGATGAGTAAGTCCTTCGAGGCTTGATCGTTGTCGTAACCTAACAGACCAACGGCGTATTCACGGTCATACCACTTCGTATCAATGGCTTGGGCACGAATGATATCCCACGCCGGACGGGTATTAAACCAACGTAACCCCGTGAGGGCGGATTTTGCCAGATTGTCACGTCGTTTCGCGTAACGGGCGAGAATGCGGAAGACCTCTTCGGCTTTCTCGGATTGTCCGAGTCGTCCGATAGCTTGGGCTGCGGTGTCTTGTAGTGCGTGTCCGTTTTCGTTTGCCAGTTTGAGCAAAAGGTCAAACGAACGTTTGTCACCCAACACGCCGAGGGCTAACACGGCCCGTTGACGGAACGAATAATCGTCGAGATATTCGATTGCCGATTGCAGCACGCTCAACCCGTCGTTGCGTTTGGCAAGGGCTAACCCTTCGGCAGCAAGGAATTGGGTACGCGGGTCTTTGTGTTTGAGGGCACGTTGTAAAGGTTCGACCGGCCCGTTTCGGAAACGTGTGCGCCACGCAATCGCCAGCACTGCTTGCTCGCGGGTGTATT
>VYLT01000196.1_pt1 | contig 14964 bp, 13 predicted proteins | sample 5114261 | NCBI WGS metagenome assembly VYLT01 (sample SAMN12291815, study PRJNA351875) | freshwater metagenome | isolation source: freshwater lake | place: USA: Michigan, Little Long Lake | collected 2011-07-12 | reverse complement strand
CGGGCAGCTTCTCCGAGCATAACGGCAGAATCTAGCCCGCCGCTCACAAGCACGGCAAGGGGTGTGGTCGGGTTGTGGGGGGGCCAAGTCTCGGTTTGCATACCCGTATTCCTAGTTGGTCACTTTTTGAATTACCAATGAAATGACCAAGAAAGTCTGTCGTCATCAGTATATCTAACAGGAAAAGGTCTATGCAAGACGTTGTATAGACCTTCAAAATTCGTTCTGAGGATTTACCATGCGATATTTGTTGGGCGGGTTGCTGTGTGCATTGCTGTTACCGGGTTGGTCTAAAGCACAAGATGCCCAAGCCGAAGACTTGCAAACGATTCCCGTCGATGCTGCCATGTTCTTTCACGTTCGGGCTGCCGACGTTTGGAAAAGCGATTTCCTGAAAGATGCACGCGAACTGGTTGCCAAGGCCGGTGCCGATGTCCTCGAAGCGTACGCCAAACGATTCACCCCTTACCTCGGCGATCTGGACCGTGCGACCGTTTACCTTGGCGCCGTTGCGATGGATGGTCCGCCGAACTTCGTTTTTGTCCTACACTTCAATAAGGAACTCGATAAAGCCAAAATTCTCAAAGACACCTTCCCTGCTGCCAAACTCAACAAGGGTAAAACGACCGGTTGGTATCTCGAAGAAAAGACCGACATCGCTTTCACCTTTGTTGGCAAAAACACGATTGCACTGGGTAATCCTCCGGGTATCCAAGAGCTTGCCGACCGTGCCAAACCGGGAAAGCCACACGGTTTAGCCAATGCAATCGGCCTTGCAGAAGCTGGTAAACATCATGCTATCCTTGCGGTGAATTTCAATTCCATTCCTCAAGAGGAATTGACTCGAGCCGTTGAACGCGAAGTTCCCGAAGAATTGCGAGCCTTGTTCGCACTCAAGAACCTTGTTGTCACGTTAGACCTGAAAGGGAACGGGACAATCGGTGTGCAAGCCACTTACCCCGACCCGAAGACGACCGACGCTGCTGAAAAAGCTGCCAAAGTCGGCAAAGAATATCTCACCAAGTTAATCGACGAGCAACGCAAAGAATTCAAGAAAGCCATCACGGGCGACGGCAAACCTGGAACCTTTACCGATTTCCCTGCTGCTACCCTTTCATTATTTGCCCTCGGTGGATTGAACCGTGCTGAAGAGATTCTCAAACAAGACCTTGTGAAACGAAACGACAAAACGTTGGCAATCACCCAAGAACTTCCAATCGAACTCAAAACCCTTGTGGGACCGGCTGCCGTTGCCGGTCTGGGTATGGCTATCCCCGCCACACAAAAGATTCGTGTTGCTGCGGGTCGTCAACGTGGATCGAATAACCTCAAGCAAATCGGTCTGGCATTGCATAACTACGAAAGCGCCAACAACGAACTTCCCCCCGCTGCCATCGTCGATAAGAAAGGTAAACCGATGCTCTCGTGGCGTGTGATGATCCTTCCTTACATCGAGCAAGACAACCTCTATAAGGAATTCAAACTCGACGAACCGTGGGATAGCGAAAACAACAAGAAACTCATCTCCAAGATGCCAAAAGTGTACGAACACCACTCGGCCCCGAAAAAAGAAGGCCACACGCATTACCGTGTTTTCGTGGGTAAAGGTGCTATGTGGGATTATCTGAAAGGGGAGAAACTCGCAGGTATTCCTGACGGGACTTCCAATACATGGATGGTTGTGGAAGCTCAAGAAAGTGTGATCTGGACGAAACCCGAAGAACTCGAATACGACCCCAAGAAGGATGTGGAATCGCTCGGTACTCACACCGATGGCGGATTCCTTGCCTTGTTTGGTGATGGCTCCGTACGATATATCACCCCGAAGATTTCGCAACGTAACCGACATGCCTACATCACCAAAAACGGTGGTGAGGTGGTCGGTCGTGATGACGAGTGACCTTTGATTTTTGGACGATCCCCTTCTCGAAGTCGTAACATATTCGACGATGCAAAAACAAATTATCGGTCTTGATATTGGTGGAGCAAACCTGAAGCTGGCAACAGCAACGGGTGATGCTCGCTCAATGGTTTTCCCTCTTTGGAAACATCCTGAAAAACTTGGCGAGGGGCTCAAAACCCTTGTTGGAGATTTACCCGTTTCCGAGATTGGCATAACGATGACAGGTGAACTATGCGATTGCTTCCGCACCAAACGGGACGGCGTAACCCATATCGTTCAAGCGGTCGAGCAACTCTGGCAGGGCCAAGCTCGCTACTGGTCCACCGAGGGGAAATTTGTTTCTACCAGTGAGGCTATCGAAAATCCTCTCAAGGTTGCTGCCTCCAATTGGCACGGCTTGGCAACGTATCTTGCTCGATTATTTCCCGAAGGAAATTGGCTTCTGGTTGACATTGGTTCGACGACAACCGATTTGATTCGGATCGAAGAAGGGATTGTAAACGCACGGGGTAAAACCGACCCCGAAAGGTTTCAAGAGGGGGAGCTTCTTTACACTGGAGTAAAACGCACACCTATCTTTGGCATTCTTCCTCACACGGCTGGCGAATGGTTTGCAACCACGCAAGATGCCTATGTTCTATTGGGTGACATTCCCGAAGAACCCGACAACAAAGAGACTGCGGATAACCGCCCACTCACAAAGGAATACGCTGCTGAACGCCTTTTGCGGTGTTATCTGCATGATACCGAAACGGCATCGGTACAGAGGGCTTTTGAGATCGCGGAAGAAATATCTAAGACTCAATTGAACATGGTTTCTAGGCAGATAGAACTTGCATTGGGTGGCAAGTGGCCGCTATTCAAGGGCATACTTTCTGGAGGTGGAGGATTCCTTGCGAAACGCGCTTGGAAAAGCCTTTGGTTCAAGGAGTCACGTTCCTTGAGTGCTGAATGGGGCGAGAAACTCGCCGAGGTTGCCCCCGCCTATGCGATGGCAAAATTGATGGAGCAGAACGCCGGGGCCGAAGACCCCGTCTAAGACAAAGCCCCGTTGGGGCTACGTCTTTCGTCTTCAAAATCTCTCTGGAAGAAGCCCACAGATAATACGAGGAACCCCGTTAGTTCTCGGTTTAAGTGTCTTCGCCCCAACGGGGCTTTTGCTTAGACGGGGGCTTCGGCCCCGGCTTGTTGTCGCACCGGTCTAACATTCGCACTTACAACAGGCTAATCGCATCGCCGTAGTGTTGTTCCAACGATTTCTGCACAGGCCCAGAGAGACCCGCACAACTTACGCACAGGTGTTTGATTCCCTTCAAAATCGGGCTTTCGGCGAGGGCTTTGGCTGCTTCGTCGTCGATCTCGTTGTTGACCAAGTGACATCGTTGCAGGTTCTTGAATTGCTCGCACACCGCAAACGATTTCACACCTGATGATTGGAAACGATTGTGCATCAGGTTTGCAACCGCCAGACGATGAAACGGAGCCTTGATTAAGTTCTTCAAGCCGTTATCGGTGATCGATGCACTTCCCAAACTGAGCCACACTAACTCGCTGAACAATTCCGATTCGGCAAGGGTTTTTAAGTCCCCTTGCAAAAATTGGTTGTACGATGCCGAAAGGGTCCAAAGTCGTATTTTCGTGTTGGCACACGCTTTTTTGGGAATGCTCGATACGCTGTTGGAATCGATGGACAAAACCCTCAGATTTTGAAGAGACTTCGAGGCCAAAATTGCTCCGAGACCTTCGCCGGTGATTTCATTATCGTCGAGATAAAGGGTGTGCAAATTGGTCAAGGTCGGACACGATGCCAAAACCTTGATATCGTCGTCATCGAGATCGCAATCGTTTAGTTCAAGGTGTTGGAGGTTCGACCAATCTTGGCGGGCAAATTCTGCGAGATGTTCGCTTGTTATCGAGTTCTCCCCAAAGCGTAACTCCTGCACGCTTTTCAGATGTGGTGCCGCAATCAATCGCTCGGCGGTTTCTTCATCAATCGTGTGATCGGAAAGATTCAACTTCCGAATCGAAGTGAATTGCGGGGAATCAATCAGGGTCGCTAATTCCTCATTCGGAAGATCGTTGCAGTATTGTAGGGTTTTTGTTGCGGGGGTATCCAAGAGATACAAAAGCAAATTCGCCCCCTCTCGAAAATTGCGAATCGTTTGAATCCGATCCAACAAACCCGATTCGACGATTGCTCGGAGATGATGCCCCGAAACCTTATTGCTAAACGTCACCGACGAAAGCGGAGTACGAGAGCAAATATCGCTGGCGCACTTAGTCACCTTGACGGGTCCGGAAATCGAACACCACTCCGGAAAGCCCCTCTTACCCCCAAGCCAACTCACGCCCAGAGTATCGAGCTTCGCTTCGCGGACCCAAGCAGAACCATTTTCACCCCATGCCTTATCGAGGTTGGAGCGAAGTGTTTTGAATCGTTGTACACTCGGTTCAACGGGTTCCCAATTGATTTGGTCCAATGCGATGTTATCGCCACTCGAAAAAGTTTGATACAGAATGTACGCTGGGGAAAACTCACGTTCCATGCGATCCAGTTCAACCGATTGGCGAATGTAATCGGCACGGGGTTCGTCGTCGTTTTCTTCGAGATAGTCGGCATAGATGAGCCGACGTGCGTCATCTTCGGGCGCTTCGATGATACCTGCGAGGAGTGCTTCTTGTGTATCAGTCATAGTGGGTGTTATTGTATAGGTCAGGTGGCTTTCAGGGCTTTATCGGCAATATCGGTTCGGAAGTGCATCCCTTTGAAGTTGATTTTGGCAACCGCTTCATAGGCACGGGCCTTCGCATCCGCAAGGGTGTCTCCCAGTGCCGTCACACCCAGCACCCGTCCACCCGCAGTAACGACCCGTTTATTTTCGTCCATTGCGGTACCGGCATGGAAAACCATCACATCGGGCATTTTCTTGACTTCGTCAAGACCCGTGATCGGTTTTCCGTTCTCGTATTTGCCGGGGTATCCACCGCTGCACAGGACAACACAAACCGAGGGGCGGGGGTCCCAAATCACCTTTGTCTCGTCGAGGGTTTCGAGACGTTCGTCTACAACGGCTTCGATCAGATCGAGTAAATCGCTCTTGAGTCGGAACAGAATACATTGCGTTTCGGGGTCGCCAAAACGGGCATTAAATTCCAAGACCTTTGTTCCTTGTGGAGTAAGCATCAACCCGCTAAACAGGGTTCCAGAAAAAGGAAAGCGTTGCCGTTTCATGGTGTGGATAATGGGCACAAAGACTTGTTCTTGGACCTCACGCATAACTTCGGGAGTCCCTTTGGGTGCAGGGCAATAGGCACCCATCCCCCCTGTGTTTGGCCCCTGATCGCCATCGTAGGCAGCTTTGTGATCCTGCGTCGAAGGAAGCAGATAGATACCCCGTCCACCGACCAATCCGAGGATCGAAAGCTCTTCCCCCTCAAGTCGTTTTTCGACGACGACTTGCCGACCCGCTTTGCCAAACTCTTCCTTAATCATCACGGTGTCAATGGCTTTGAGAGCATCGCCTGTGCTGGAACAAACGATGACTCCTTTTCCGGCAGCGAGGCCGTCGGCTTTGACTACAAGGGGGAAATCGCGTGTCCCGATGTAGTATTTAGCGGGTTCGGGGTGATCGAAAATCTTGAACTCAGCGGTCGGCACATCCGCATGACGCATCAGGTTCTTGGAAAAAACCTTACTCCCTTCGATTCGGGCAGCGGCCTTCGATGGGCCAAAGATTCTGAGACCATTTTTTTGAAATTCATCGACAATCCCTGCCGAGAGGGGGTCTTCAGGACCCACAATCGTGAGATCGATTCCTTCCCTCTTGGCAAAGCGGATGAGTCGGTCGAATTCGTGAGGTTCGGCAGCAAAGCTCTCGGCATCAAGTGCAGTTCCTGCATTCCCCGGCGCACAATAGACCTTTGAGACACGGGGCGACCGGGCCAATTTCCAGACAAGGGCATGCTCACGTCCACCTTTGCCAACAACCAAAACTTTCATGCGAACTCCCAAAGCTCCTCGATCACGCAATTTTCTTTTGACTTAAAGGGAACGAAATCGGATTGATCCTGTAAACGATTGAATCTCGGATGTGGACAGTAGACGTTTTTCAACATCAAGCACAACGACCCTATGTGTTTAGTGTATTGGAGAGCCTGAAAAAGTTGAGTCTGTGAGTTTTGGGAATGGGTGAGTTTTATTGGAAAAGAGGTAAGAAAAAAAGGCTGGGGGTGTCGCCCACATCACCACCCAGCCAGTGGTCACCCTCGCGAGTGACTCACCGAAATAATAGTAGCGACAGCACCAGAACGATTTCCACACGGGTTAAGAATTTTTCCAGAATTCTGTGTCGGGAATCGCGTTTCCCGACTCGCGATTCGGGAGAAGACAGAAAACATCCGGTACCAGTTCTGGGAAGCCGTGCCTGGTTGTGCGTTCTTTCTGAGTTTGGCCTTTCCCGATACCCGAATCCCGCCTCCCGATTGGCGCAATCGTCACACGTCGGATATCGTGCGCGCTATTATTTTTTCTGGGGCACGTTCCAGATTGACGGACTCAGGCTTCGGGGAAATGATGCCGAATGAAGAGAAAATCCGGCATTAGGTAGCCCGATGAGATCACTTGAAGTTACAACACGTTCGCAGCCCCCGTCATCCACCAGCACGGCTTTTCTGGTGATTGATACGGAGAGTATCCCCGATGGCGATTTGCTGCGCACGGTCAAATACACCGGCGAGAATCTGAACGCCGAGCAAGCTATCGAGAAAGCTCGTGAGGAAGCCCGCGAAAGCAACTGGAATAATTCCGATTTCCTTCCTGTGAGTTTTCAGATACCCGTCTCGGTTTGTGTGGCCCGTGTGGGTTCCGATTTCTCGTTGCAATCGGTCGCCTGCTTGGATGCACCCCATTTCAAACCCCGTGAGATTGCTAAGAAATTCTGGTTGGGGTTATCGTTCTACCCAAAGGCGAAACTCGTTACCTTTAATGGTCGCACATTCGACTTGCCCTTGTTGGAAATGGCAGCATTCCGATGGGGTTTCCCTGCTCGCGAGTATTATCACAAAGGTCGCAATCGCTTTAACGGGGATATCGATCTGCTCGACTTTATGACGAACTTCGGAGCTTGTCGATTAAATGGCGGGTTGAACCTTTTGGCGAAGATGCTCGGCAAACCGGGCAAAATGGAAATCTCTGGCGATCAAGTTCTTGAAATGGTTCGGGCTGGTCAGATTCGAGAAGTGAACGAATACTGCATGTTCGATACGCTCGATACTTACTTTGTGTTTTTGCGGACACGGGTGCTTGTTGGTGAGATCAGCAGCGAACGCGAGGAAGAGCTTGTCGTGGCAGCAAGGCGTTTCATCGAAACCCAGATCAAAACCGTCCCGATCCTGCGGAAGTATCTTGATAGTTGGTCGTTACCGATGACGTGAGGGGTATTACTTCAAGCCGGGAATGATCGGGATATCATCTTTCGGGAAGGTTGGGAAACCGGGAATTGAAGGAAGTTTCGGAATGTCGGTTCCGGGGATTGACGGGAGACCTGCATTCTTGCGGGTGTAAAGAGCCGATTGGACTTTGGCAATCTGTTCGGCGTTGGCACGAATGTCAGCAGCTTCCTTGTTGTAAGTCTTCGCAAGTTCGGTATCGGGGAAGATTTTGGCCGCTTCCTCGAAGTAGCTGGCGGCTTGGTCGGCAGAACCCGAACCCACACCCGCAGGGGCACCGATCAAGGCTTTCTCGGCACGGGCAGCGTTCAGGTAAGCCTCTTGCAATAACCCCTTATCCTTTTTCTTGTTAATATCGGGAACCAGTGCCAGACTGAGTTTGCGTGCTTCGGCAATGTTCTTAAGAGCTTTTTCTTGTTCTTGCGTGTTGAAGTCGCCGAGTTTCTCGAACCCTTCGGTGTACAGCAAATAACGAATCTGGTGGAAGCGAGCAGCGATGCCGGTCGGTTCCTTTTTGTATTGGGCTTGGAGTTCTTCGAGAGCTTTGATCGTGTCGGCTCGATCCAACGCACGCGAAGCGCCCGAGGAGGCAATATCTTGCGAGCTTTTGAACCAATTCCAGAATAAGAAGACCGCCAACAACAACGCTACCCCACCGATGAGGATGTAAGCAAAACGGGTGTTAATGACCGCCCAAATCTGCTGAAAAACGACAGCAAGAGGGTTGACCTCGGTGTTCTTCTGGGTCACTTCGGGTTGGGTCGTCTGTACGCCCGTATTCTCTGCGGGCGGGGTTGTGTTGTTTGGCTGCTCGGCCATTTCAAAATCGCTCCCGGTCCCTTTGGGTAAAGGGAACCTCCATGCAATACCATCAATTCTGTATAGAATAGCGATTGTAGGGAATTGGACAACAGCAACTGCGGTAACGAACGAGATTTCTTGGAATCAAACTCAGGATTTTTGCTCCCCCTATCGCCAGAGGCATTACGAACCCCTAAGAATCAGTTTTGCCCGATCTTCCATCAGGAAAAGAACATGCCATTGATCGCGATTTTGATTGGTGCTTTGCTCGTTGGGCTTGGTTTTGTTGGAGCAAATCAGCCCGACCTTTTAGGCAAACCCGCCGAGAAAAAAGAACTCACCCCCGAAGAAGCTGAGAAGAAACCCCCGTTTAACACCGCCTATATTCCTGCCTTCGTTGGTGGGTTATTAGCACTCTGCGGAATTGGTTCGCTGGCAGCAGCTGGCATGCGAAAACACCTCATGCACCTTGCTGCAATGGTCGGACTTCTCGGAGCTATCGGCGGATTCGTCCCACTGATTCGCGGCGGATTCGACTTCGAGAAATCCTCGACAATGTCGGGGGTATTTATGACGGGACTAAGTTTACTTTTCGTGGTACTATGTGTTCGTTCATTCATCGCCGCACGAAAAGCACGCCAAGCCGGCGCAAGTGCATAGGGTCTACTTCTTCTTCGGCTCTGGGGGTTTCTCGTTCCCTTTGATGGCGTATAAAACGTGATCCGACTCGATGTATAACACACCATTTGCAAACACGGGCGAAACACACGATTCGTAATTTTCGAGTGCTTCCGAAAACCCAACCTGAGAACCGAGAATCTTCATCTCTTTGGAAAGCTCGTAAATCCAAACACCTTCCGATCGAGAAGAAATGTAGATTTTCCCGTCTACAATGAGTGGTGAACCGTGAATCCCATCGGGATTTTTTTTCTTTCTCTCGTATCGGTGAGCCCAATGTGCTTTACCTGTCTTTGCATCCAGACAATGGACGCCACCATAAAATGATGCGACCACAACAAAACCCTCCATAACAACCGGATTCCCGAAAACACCTTCCAGAATGGAATCTTCTTTCGGGTCTTTTGAAGGCCCACCGTACATCCAAACCATTCCTGAATTAGGATTTTTCTTCCCTTTATTGTCTCCCGTTGTAAAAGTCGGTGTGAGGTCGCCTTTTTTGGTCGGGTCAATGCAGTACAGATAAGCTGGCGTGGTAAAACATTCGAGTCGATCAGCGTTAGCAACGTAGATAAGCCCATTTGCAAAAACTGCTGAGGCACAAATACCGTTTCTGGGGTTCTCCTTATCCAACCAAACAGCAGCGACTGGATTGGTATCGAATTTCCAAATGAGTTTACCGGTCTTCGGTTCAAATGATCTTATCCAACCATCCCCTTGCGGAACCACTACCTGCACTTCGCCCTTGATTTCGATAATCGTTGCCGAAGCGGGTTGGTGCGTGACCATCTCTTCATTCGGCGAAGAATCTTTCCAAACAACCTTTCCTGTCATTTTCTCAATGCAAAGGAGACTCGGTGCGTTTTTCCCGTCAATGTTTAGTGTTTCTCTGGTGTTGAAGTGGTGGCCCGTTGGTAGGTACAGATAATCGCCATGTGCTGCAATGGAGGGACGACGACTACCATGATGGTTAAACCAGTGTTTGACCTTAAATTCTTTCGCTAAATCCAGCTTCCAAAGCTCTTTCGGTTTTCCTTTTCGATCTTTGAGAGGCTTGATATCCCAACAAAAGACCTCGGCCCGATTGTTCATAAACCAAAGATGATCGCCAATAATCAAAGGCGATGAGGACGGGGTATTCGCCCAAAAACCAACTTGCCCTTTTATCGGCTCGTATTGGTAGCAGAACAATTCTTTACCGGTTGCTTCGTCCAAACAAACCAGAGCCATATCAAATTCCGCTTCCGTCGGTTTCGATTTCGTGGGATTGACTCGTTTTGTTCCGATCCAGATCATCCCATCTTGAATAATCGGATCGCTGTAATTGTAGTTTGTGCGTTCCCCTAACTTGGCCTTCCATTTGATGTTCTTATCCTCGACTTTCTTCTCCCCCTCTCCGCCAGCGAATTGCCACCAGATCGGCGGGTTCTTTTCGGGGCTAACCGGATTGCGTGTGGAGTCGCGTCCAAACTGAGGCCAATCTTCGGCACTCACTGAAAGGATGCCAAAACAAAAGATTGTGAGAATCAAAGGGAAGCCAGATCGTCGGGTCATGATCGCTCCGAGGAAATAAGGTCAATTGTCAGGATACGCAAGCTACTGAGAAAACTTAGACGTTCGCAAACCTTTCTCGATTCACGAACCACGTCACACGTCGCACGATAACGACAACTATTCCCGAACAAATTTCGGTTGGCCTTTGTCACATCGAGAGTTATCGTCTACACTTCCAAAAACAAGTTTACTTTGGGTGGTTCGATATGCCTTTGGCGAAACAGACTGCGGCTCTCCTTGATTCGGCACGGGACATTGTTCGGTCCCTGCCTGCGGATGCGATTTTGCTTCTCACCGAGACCGATCTCGATTGGGATGAGGTCTACTCGCATTTGAAGGGGTGCAAGGTCTTCGTTGCTGCCGAGAGTAAATCGTTATTGCAAAAACTAAGTGATAACGAAGACCTGAATATCATCGACCTCGATCCGGTTCCCGTACCGTCGCTTGAACGTCTGAGCCTTGCCCTTCTCAAAGCGGTCAACACAGAACACCTTAAGCCGGGCGCACATGTCGTCGTTTTGTATAACGGGATTGCAGCCCCCGAAGAGGATGGCCCTGAGCCTATCGACTCGATCAGCCTGATTCACTTGGGGGAACACCTTGAGCAGTTGACCCTGCAAGACCTCCGCAGAATCGAAACGAATATCCCTATCGATACCCTACGCCAAGTGATTAACCTTGCAACGGAGATCGGACGCGAAGGACGCGAAGGGAAACCAACAGGGACGATTTTAGTCGTCGGTGATACTCGCAAGGTTTTGAGTATGTCTCACCAACTCAACTTTAACCCGTTCAAGGGCTACAGCAAAGAAGACCGTGACCTGCGACGAAAGAGTGTGCGAGATGCTATCAAAGAATTCGCCCAACTCGACGGGGCTATCTTGATCGATCACGAAGGGATTGCAGTCTCGGCCTGTACTTCACTCGATGCCGATAAAAAGGGTATCAAACTCCCTCGCGGGTTGGGTACACGTCACGGGGCAGCGATTGCTATCAGCATGAAGACCGCAGCGATAGCCGTTGCGGTGTCGCAATCGTCGGGCACGGTAAGGGTTTACCAACTCGGTAACGAAGTGATGCACATCGAACCGCTTAGCCGTCCGCACATCTGGCAGCCGCTCCGCCTCGAAGCCCTCGAAACCGAGGAAGAAGGCGAAGACGAACCGATACCGGAGTAGAGGGGAGATAAACTTTGTCACCGCTCGCCGTAACCTTGCTTCCGATCCTCGAACAAATTCAGGGAACCTTATTTTCTGAATTGCAACAACGAGTGTTGGAAGACATCATTTCCGATCATGGTCTCAACGACGACAATCCCTCAGAGTGGATGGTTGAACTTTTTGAAGCAATCCCGAACCAGAAAAGAAATTTCCCTTCGTGGGATGTGCCTTCAAGCTACCCTCATGGAGAGAATGGTTTAGCGAATTTGCTTGCCGATATATCCCGTGAATTATGCCCCCTGCAAATCCAAGATTACGGTGAGGGTGCAACTTGGTCGATCCCCGAATTCGATGTCGTGGTGACAGTTATGCGAGAGACAAGCTCCGGTCGAGCGCAAGTTTCTCTTCGACCGATCTAGGCTCGCTCAAGTGCCCGCTTTTGGTGGGTTGGTTTGTTGTGCGATCAGTTTAGCAAGTTCTTCGAGTTCGGTTTGAGAAAGCCCTTCGAGACGCTCGGCAGCAGAAACACCTTCAAGACGTTCACTCTTTGGGGCATGACGAATCGCTTCCTTGCGAATTGCCTCATCTTTGAAGAGATTCTCACGAATCTCCGGTTTTTGAAGTATTTCGTGAAAAACCTCTTCCAACGTTGGTATTTGTAACTTTGGCATAAGACCTCCTGTGTTGAACCGAGCCAGCAGTTTTGAAACCGCAAATTGAAACTGGGTCGATATCAAGTTGTGATTCTCTTGAGCATATTTTACCTGATCTTCCCGACTACTGAAGAGGAAAAAATTGGCATTTCGGGCTTCCAATGCCAATTCTTGAATAACGATTAATCGAAGGTAACTTGGGCCGTACCAAACATCGTAGACCCCTGTCACGCCTGTGACGGGGTTCACATCAAGCCGTTGCGTCTTGAATAAATCTCGCGGAGAACGGGTGGAAACTGCAAATAGGCTCACTTCGTCTTCAGAGAGAATATCATCCCCTTTGGGGGCTTGCATCTTTCGGTAGAGCAGCCCGTACATGAGCAATTCATAAATCGTAAACAGACTCATCGTTTCTTGGAACGATTTGAAGCTAAACAAGTTGTGAACCCGTAGATTCTCGAACCCATCGGGTAGAATCGGTTGAGGGGCTTTGGGATCGTCTTTTCGCAACAGGATATCGATACGCTGTTCGGTTCGATCCACGTTATAATCCACTTCCAACGTGTAGGGGAGGTGAGCAGTCTGATGGACAAAAATCACCCCAAACAACTGATGCCAAGGGTTGGGTTCTGTAGTCGTTTGAGGTGTTGTGCTGGACATGCAAAGACCTACTCTTTCGGGGGTTTCGGGATTGCAAGTTTTTCGGGGTAGTTTGGGAACATCTTTTGGGCTTCCTTTAGTGTTTTCACACCGGAAGTATCAACCATTTGCCATGTTTTGCCATCATCCGGTGAAAACGAAAGTAAGTACGAACTGCTTTTGATGCTTTTGCCATCAACAGTTAATTCCAGATGGAACGGAACGAAGGCGTACCAACCATCGGAACCTTTGGTAATTGAGACAGGATCGGCGGTGGTAACTTTGTTGATCTTGACCTTTTGCTTCTCAAATTCTTTGGCGATGTTTTCAAGCGTCTCGATGAACTTCTCTTTACCACCAAGCATTTCGATGAGCTTCGGCGGAACCGATTCGAGCATTGCTTTATGGTCCTGATTCTTCTGGGCGTCCGCTACTTTTTGAGCAGCCTTCTTGAGGTTCTCAAGCCCCTCTTTAGAAAGCTCCTCAGCACGCACATCCGCCAACACGAAAAGCAACACCACGCCAATCAATACTCGTTTCATCATTTCACTCCAGAAAAAGCGATGTCTTCACTGTCAACTATCCATTATCCACTGTCAACTACTAAGCTATGTCCACATTCACGGCCCGTTCTTTAGCCCGTTCGATCAACATCTTTCGCACAGGGTCGGGGAGGAACTTTCGCAAGTCCCCATCGAACACCGCAATCTGTCGAAGGAGGGTACTTGAAACATGCGAAAATTCTTCCTTTGCCATGAGGAATACCGTTTCGATATCGGGGGCTAAGTGTAAGTTCATCAAGGACATGGTGAATTCGTATTCCATATCCGAAAGGGTTCGCAATCCTCGAACCATGACTCTTGCCCCGAGGTCGCGCACTATATGAACGGTCAAACCCGTAAACGAACGAACTTCTACATTGGGAAGCTCACGGGTTACGGCTTTGACAAGTTCGACCCGTTCTTCCAACGAGAAGAAGGTTCGTTTATCGGGGTTGATACCGACCCCAACAATAAGGTGATCGAAAATTTTCGATGCCCGTTGGATAATATCCAGATGCCCGTAATGGATCGGGTCGAAGGTTCCGGTATAAACAGCACGGTTGGAGTCGAGTGTTGGCATTACGTTGGCCCCACAAGAGAGAGAAATTGATCCAAGTCGTCGAAGGTGTTATAGGCGTGGGGGCTAATCAGCAAACGGCCACCGCGAACATTCACAATAACCCCACCCGCCCGACACCGTTGCATAAGTTCGCGATGATCCCGATTCGGTGCAATTAGCGACACGATGCCCGACTTCTCCGCGGGGGTGCGTGAACTGAACACCTCAAGCCCGAACTTCGGCGCCTGTTCGCATAAATAGTCGGTGAGTTCGAGGATTCGCTTTTCGACGTTCTGGATACCGGCTTCGAGAATAAGTTTTACACTTTCGCCGAGGCCAGCCGTTCCGCCCACGTTAATCGTACCGCCTTCATACCTGCGGGCATCGGGTTTCCATTGTGGGTCAATCGTCGAGAAATCCCCTGCATTACGGACGCTATTCCAACCGACACCGATAGGGCGTAGTTGGTTCAAGGCATCGGGACGAACCCACAGCACCCCTGCCCCTTCCGGTCCAAGTAACCATTTGTGACCATCAGCAGCAATCGCATCGATAGGAAGATTTTGCACATCGAATTGGAACGCACCTATCGCTTGAATGGCATCGACAAAGAAGAACACCTCACGACGCCGACATTCTTCCCCGAGTTGAATCAAATCGTTGCGATAACCCGATGCAAATTCTATGGCACTGATTGCCAGCACTCGCGTTTTCGAGTCAATCGCTTGGAGTAAATCTTCTAGTAACACACGCGGGCCACGACTCGACACCCGACGACATTCAACCCCCAACGGAGCAAGGTTCATCCAAGGATATTGATTAGATGGATACTCCTCCGCAGGGATGACAACATTATCCCCTGCCCGCCACGCAAACCCCTCGGCAATCGCATTGATCCCAGCTGTTGTACTTCCGACAAAGGCGACATCGTGACGATTGGCATTCAAAAGTTGGGCACAATTTGTGCGGGCATTTTCGACGTGAGCATGCCATTCGTAATAGGCCGCAATCCCGTTTTGACTCAAAC
>VYLT01000195.1_pt1 | contig 14972 bp, 15 predicted proteins | sample 5114261 | NCBI WGS metagenome assembly VYLT01 (sample SAMN12291815, study PRJNA351875) | freshwater metagenome | isolation source: freshwater lake | place: USA: Michigan, Little Long Lake | collected 2011-07-12 | reverse complement strand
TTGCGGCATCTGCCACAGCGACATCCACTCCGCCCGCAACGAATGGGGCCGCGCAAAATATCCCTTCGTGCCGGGCCACGAAATCATCGGGCGAGTCAGCGCCGTCGGCGGAAAAGTGACCAAGCACAAGGTCGGTAACCTGGTCGGCGTCGGCTGCCTTGTGGATTCCTGCCTGAAATGCTCCGCCTGCCATGACGGCGATGAGCAGTACTGCGAGAAGGGCTCGGTCGGCACCTATGGCGGTACCGAGCCGGTGATCGGCGGGCCGACCTTCGGCGGCTATTCGAAACAGATCGTCGTGCGCGACGCCTTCGTGCTGAAGATTTCGGAGAAGCTCGACCCCGCTGCCGCCGCGCCCTTGCTCTGCGCCGGCATCACCAGTTGGTCGCCGCTCAAGCACTGGGGCATCGGCAAGGGCGACAAGGTCGGCGTCATCGGTCTCGGCGGCCTCGGCCATATGGGCATCAAGTTCGCTGTGGCCCTGGGCGCCGAGGTCGTGATGATCACGACCTCGCCGGAGAAAGGCGCCGACGCACGCCGCCTCGGCGTCTCGGATGTGCTCGTCTCGAAAGACCGTGAACAGATGAAAGCGCATCGCGGCAGTTTCGATTTCCTGCTCAACACCGTGCCGGTGAAGCACGACCTCAACCCCTATCTCGGCCTGCTCGCCCGCAACGGCACCATGGTGATCGTCGGTGCGATTGAGCCGCTGGAGCCGATGCACGGCGGTATCCTGCTGGCGAACCGCCGCAGTGTTGCGGGCTCCGGCATCGGCGGCATCGCGGAGACGCAGGAGATGCTCGACTTCTGCGCCGAGCACGGCATCGTCTGCGACATCGAGATGATCGACATGAAGGACGTGAACCCCGCCTATGACCGCGTGGTCAAGGGCGACGTAAAGTACCGCTTCGTGATCGACATGGCGACGCTTTAACCAGCAAACACCCGCACGGGCTCGAAATGCCCGGCCCGAACTTCGCCCAGCGCCACGGCATCATCTCCCGCCAGCGCCAGCGCCAGGCGGTCGTCGTCCTCGCCGCGCCCCTCGCGCCAGCGCTCGACCACATGCGGCAGCAGCATGATTGTCCGCCCCTGCCGCAGGTTGCCGGCATCCTGCACCGTGACCTGAAGGTGCGGCATGGAATTAAGCACCGCGTGCAGAGGCTTCAGATGTCCAAACAGTCCCGCACGGTCTTCCGCTAGAGCCTGCAGGTCCGCGACCGAGACTGCACCTGCCGCATCGAACGCGCCGACGCGCGTGCGGCGCAGCTGACTGATATAACCCTCGGCACCGAGATCAGCGGCCAGGTCACGCGCCATCGCGCGCACATAGAATCCCTTTCCGGAAACGACATGAATCACCGAATGATCCGCGTCCGGCATGCCGATCACCTTCGCCGCGTGGACATCCACTTCGCGCGCTTCCAGCTCGAACACCTCACCGCCGCGGGCGAGGTCATAGGCGCGCTCGCCGGCCACCTTGATGGCGGAGTATTTCGGCGGGATCTGGTGGATGGTGCCGACATAGTTTTTGAGTGCGGCCTCGACTGCTTCGCGCGACGGGCGCACTTCAGACGTCGCGGTCACTTCAGCTTCGGCATCCTGACTGGCGGTGGAGACGCCCCAGCGGATGGTGAAGACATACTCTTTCTCGGCGTCCATCGCCCACTGGACGGTCTTGGTCGCTTCGCCCAGGGCGATCGGCAGGATGCCATCGGCCAGCGGATCGAGCGTGCCGCCGTGGCCCACTTTCTCGGCATTGAACAGGCGCTTGATGATGGCAACGGCCTGGGTGGACGTCATGTCCACCGGCTTGAACAGGTTGAGCCAGCCCGTGACGGGCTCGCCTTTGCGTTTTCTCTGACGGGACAAGGCAGTCTCCAAAGGGTCAGGGCGGGCGGGTCGAACGCGCGTCCGGATCGGATAGTGAAGCCGCCGCTTATCCGGTGCCGGGCGCCTTCGTCAATCCATCCGGCTGTGGCCCAAGTCTGAAGGACGCTCAATTGGATTGCGTCATCGTCAATCCACCCCATATTCATCGAGCACAAGGACATCGCTCATGGCCGACGCCGAAGACCCCCTCCTCCTCGACAACCAGCTCTGCTTCGCCCTGTATTCGGCGTCCCTGCAGATGACCAAGCTCTACAAGCCGCTGCTGGACGAGATCGGACTGACCTATCCGCAATACGTCACCATGCTGAGCCTCTGGGAGACGGACGGCGTCACCGTCGGTGCGCTGGGTGAGCGGCTTTTCCTCGATTCCGGTACGCTGACGCCGCTGCTGAAGCGTCTGGAGGTCGCCGGACTCCTCACCCGCACCCGCAATGCCGAGGACGAACGCCAGGTGCTGATCCGCCTGACGCCCAAGGGCCGCGCGCTGAAGCAGAAGGCCGCCTGCATCCCGGCTGCGATCGGCGTACGGGGCGGGCTGACGGTTCAGGAGTTCCTGACCCTGCGCAAAACCCTGAAGAAACTTCGGACCGCGCTGGCGGCCTAGAGTTGCGCGGGACCGATCTGCCAGACCATGCACCACTCATCCTGATTTACATCGAAGGATAAGCTACACAAAGCAAAGCCAGGGCTGGCTATCCTTTGACTTTTCTCAGGATCAGCCGCCCGGGAACGCGGGCTTACCTCATCCGGCGAAGAGACAGATCACGCCGCCGGTCGCAGCTTTTCCCGGCTCCAAACTCGGTCAGGAAAAAGTCATCCCCATTGTATTGCGCACAATATAATTGGTTACTATATGACTATCGCCAGCAGCAAGGAGCCGCGCATGACCATCCTCTATACAGCCCACGCCACATCCTCAGGCGGTCGCACAGGCGAAGCCAAAACCAATGATGGACGCCTCAGCGTCACGCTCGACACAGTGAAGGAGTTCGGCGGCGCCGGCGGCGCAGGCACGAACCCGGAGCAACTCTTCGCGGCCGGCTACTCCGCTTGCTTCCACTCGGCACTGAAGTTCGTTGCCGGGCAGAAGAAAGTGAAAGTCCCCGCGGATTCTTCCGTCACCGCACATGTCGGAATCGGCCAGAACCCGACAGGAAAAGGCTTTGCGCTCGACGTGACGCTTGAAGTTTCACTTCCCGGCATTGCGCGCGCCGAAGCCGAAGCCCTCGTCCATGAAGCCCATGAAGTCTGCCCCTACTCGAACGCGACGCGGGGCAATGTCGACGTCCAGCTGCGCGTCGTCTGACACGGCGCCTTATGCCTTCCCAGCGGCCGGATAGTCTGCCGGGGGGGCGTCTTCCTCTTCGTCGAACACGTCGGCCTCAATCGAGCGCGGCGCAGGCGCCGCCACGCCTTTTGGCAGGCGGAGGTTCACGATGTCGAGGTTAAGGTCGAAATCGCCGGTGACGGTCGTGTCGCCGGTATCCATCTTGTGACGGATCACATCGCGAATCTTGGTGAGGACTTCGCGGTTATTGTCCACCAGCGGGATCTGCCGGCCATCGGAGGTTCCGATCAGCAGGCGGAAATAAGGTTCTTGCTTCTTCAGTTTCACCGCGATCATCGCAGCGCGAACGCCGAGGATGAGACCGAGGAACATCAGCACGACACCAGCCATAAGGCCGATCACACCGTCACCCTGCGCAGGGCGGATCGCCCACCATGCAAAGCCGACAAGGCCGAAGAACAGCATTCCGACACAGAAGGTGGCATACATGCTCTGTGTTTTGCGATTGGCTGGCGTGTCCCAGGGAAAGAACTCATGGCGTTCGACGGACATGGTGGCGATGCGCCGGATGGCGATCGTGTCGTCCGCGAGCTGCAGCGACGCCGACGAAACTTCGCCCTGGCGTGCGCCTTCCTGATCGATAGTCTGGCGTTCCATGCCCTAATTCCCCGGCTTCTTGCCCAATGGTGGTGTCGATACTGGGCGAGGACCTGTCAAATGACAAAGCATCAAGGCAGAAACGCGGCAAACCGCTTCCGGCTCTCAGCCCTCGACATCGCGCCGGACGCGGGGGTCCGACAGGAGGCGGTCGATCGCGGTCGCCTCATCATACGACTTGTCGGCGATGAAATGCAGTTCGGGCGTGAACTTCAGCTCGATCTCACGCCCGAGACGTCCGCGCAGGAAAGTCGCCGCGCGGTTCAACGCGCCGGCCAGCCGGGTGCGGCCCGCCTCGGAATCGTCACCCAGCGGGGTGACGTAGACCTTGGCGCGTTTCAGGTCCGGTGAGCAGCGCACTTCGCCAACCGTCACAAGCACGCCGGTGAGATCGGGATCGCGCAGGTCCTCGCGCGAGATGATCTCGGCGAGGGCATGGCGGATGATCTCGCCAGCACGCAACTGGCGCTGGGACGGAAGGCCGGGATTGGCAGGTTTCTTGGCCATCAGGATCTAGGCCAGCGTCCTTGCGATTTCCTCGACCTGGAAGCACTCGATCTTGTCGCCGACGCGGATGTCTTCGTAGCGTTCGAAGGCCATGCCGCACTCCATGCCGGCGTTGACTTCCGACACTTCGTCCTTGAAGCGCTTGAGCGTCTTGAGCTTGCCTTCGTGGATGACGACGTTCTCGCGCAGCAGGCGCACACCGCAACCACGCAAGACCTTGCCTTCGGATATCCGGCAGCCGGCAACCTTGCCGACCTTCGTGATGTTGAAGACTTCCAGGATGTCGGCATAGCCGAGGAAGGTTTCGCGCTTCTCCGGGGCGAGCATGCCCGACAGCGTCGACTTCACATCGTCCAGCAGGTCGTAGATCACCGAATAGTAGCGGATCTCAACGCCTTCGCGTTCGGCCAGGTCGCGCGCCTGTTTATTGGCGCGGACGTTGAACGCGAAGATAGGCGCGTTCGACGACCGGGCGAGCAGCACGTCCGATTCCGAAATACCGCCGACAGCACCGTGGATGACCTTGGCGCGGACTTCTTCAGTGGAGATCTTGTCGAGCGACATCGAGATCGCCTCGACGGAGCCCTGCACGTCGCCCTTGAGAACAATCGGCAGTTCGCGCGTTTCGACCGTGCCATCCTTGAGACGGCTGAGCAGCTGGTCGAGCGAAGCACGGGCGGCCGCACCGGCGCCGCCGGAAATCTGGCGTTTTGTCCGGATACGGTATTCCGTGATCTCGCGGGCGCGGGATTCGGAATCAACCACAACCATGGCCTCGCCCGGATCTGGCGCTCCATCCATGCCGAGCACTTCGACCGGCAGCGAGGGACCTGCGCCTTCAAGCTGCTGTCCGCGCTCGTCGACGAGCGCGCGCACCTTGCCCCACTGGGCTCCGGCCACGACGATGTCGCCGCGCTTCAGCGTACCGCGCTTGACCAGCACGGTGGCGACCGGACCGCGGCCTTTGTCGAGCTTCGATTCGATCACGACGCCGTCTGCATCGCGGTTCGGGTTGGCTTTCAGTTCGAGCACTTCGGCCTGCAGCGAGATCGCGTCGGTCAGCGCGTCCAGACCTTCACCGGTCTTGGCGGAAACCTTGATGGCCATCGTCACGCCACCCATCGATTCCACCTGGATGTCGTGCTGCAGGAGGTCTGTCAGCACCTTGTCCGGGTTGGCATCGTAAAGGTCGATCTTGGTGACGGCGACGATGATCGGGACGCCGGCGGCCTTGGCATGATTGATGGACTCGATCGTCTGCGGCATCACCGAGTCGTTGGCCGCGACCACGAGGACAGCAATGTCCGTCGCGTTGGCGCCGCGGGCGCGCATCGCGGTGAACGCCGCGTGGCCCGGCGTATCGAGGAAGGTGATCCGCTCGCCGGATTTCAGCTGAACCTGGTATGCGCCGATATGCTGCGTGATGCCGCCGGCTTCGCCGGAGACGACATCGGTTTTGCGCAGGGCATCGAGCAGCGAGGTCTTGCCGTGGTCGACGTGGCCCATGATCGTGACGATCGGGGCGCGCGGTTGCAGGTCGGTATCGTCATCGGCAATGCCTTCGAGACCAATCTCTACATCGGCTTCGGACACGCGTTTCACGGTGTGGCCGAATTCCGAGGCAATCAGCTCTGCTGTGTCGGCATCGACGATATCGTTGCCGCGCAGCATTTCGCCCTGCTTGAACATGAACTTCACGACGTCAGCGACGCGCTCGTTCATGCGGCCGGCGAGGTCCTGCAGCGTGATGGTTTCAGGAAGCGTGACTTCGACGGCGACCTTGTCGCGGTCTCCGCTGCCGCCCATCTTGCGTTCGCGTTCGCGTTCGCGGGCCCGGCGAACCGACGCAAGCGAGCGCTGGCGATCGGCATCGTCGCCGAGCGCGGAGGCGATCGTCAGTTTGCCCTGACGGCGCGCGCCGGCATCGCGGCTGCGGGCCGCCGCTTCGCGGGCACGGTCTCCCGCGCCGCGGTCGTCCTTGACCGGCTTGCCACCACCGCCGCGCTTGGCGCGGCCGGCATCTTCTTCCTCCAGCGGAACCACTGCAGCGGGCGTTGCCGCCGGACGGACCTTGGCGGGCCGGTCAACGGTGCGCTCCGGACGGGCCAGCGCCGCAGCCTCTGCGACCTTGCGGGCTTCCTCTTCGGCCTTGCGGCGGGCTTCCGCTTCATCGCGGTCGCGCACTTCCTGGGCCTTGCGTTCCTGTTCGGTACGCAGACGATCCTGAGAGGCCTTTTCCTTTTCCTGATCCTTAGCGCGCGCGGTCTCTTCCGACTTACGCTGCTCGAGGACTTTCTGGCGGGCCTTAAGCTCGGCGACTGTGATGCCGAGCTTCGACGCGAGTGCGACGAGCTTGGCTTCCATGGACTCGCTGGCGGGCGTGGCCGTCTCGGCTTGCTGTCCGGGCGCAGGTGAGCCTCCCGCCGTCACCGGCCGGCGTTTCTTGGTCTCGACCACGACCTGCTTGGAGCGGCCATGGCTGAAACTCTGCTTCACCGTGCCGGAGGTTTTCCGCACGACGGTCAGCGGCTTGCGGCCACCGGAATTGTCTTGATCGTTGCTGTCGCTCATTCGTCCTACATATCACATTCTGAGCCGGGCCGCCCATGCGCCCCGGCAAAATCCGTTACCGATCCGGTTCTGGGAACCAGTCAAGTTCGGGGGCCGCTCTGAAGCCGGTGAGGCGCCGATAGGCGATTTCCCAGTTCTTCGCGATGGCGCCCCGGCGGACGAGGCCGTGTATCACACGGTCGCGCCCGAAAGCCATGCCCAATTCCTGTGCGCTGAGCGCACCCGCCACTTTCACGTCGCTATATATGGCTTTGGCGAGAAAATACACCTTGTTCCGCCCATCCTCTGCACCATCGCTGGCCTCGAGGAGGAAGGCCGGTTCCTTGCCGCGCAGTGCATCGCGCACCTGGTCGTGGCCCTGGATGGCAAGGCCGGCCTTGCGGGCGAGGCCGAGCAGCTCCACGCAGCGCTTCACGAGCAGCCGTTCCGTCAGATCCGACAGGCCTTCCGGCACCGTTACGGCGCCCTTGAAGCCGCGCGCGAACGCGCCTTTCGCAGCCGCCGTGTCGACGTGACGGCGCTCAGCCGCCACCCAGACGCCCCTGCCCGGCAAGCGGGCGGCGATGTCGGGCGCAACCACATTGTCCGGAGACAGAACAAAACGTATCATCGCCTCCTTCGGGAGGCGCTCGCGCGTGACGGCGCACTGACGCTCCGGCGATGCCGAAGCATCGCCGTCGTCAGCCTCTTCATTATCGGGGATCAGACCCGGTTCACTGCTCGGGTACGGCTTCTTCATCGCCGCCCTCCGTCTGCAGGTCGGCGAGGTCGATACCGAGCTCTTCAGCCAGCGCTTCCTCATCGTCGTCGTCGTTGTTGTTGCCCAACTCGCCCAGGGCGAGGAGCGCGCGCTCCTCCTCGGTCAGCTCAGGGGCCTCTTCGTCGCCGGCCTGCTGGGCCAGCAGCGCGTCGACGGCTTCCTGTTCGATCCAGCCCGCGATGACGCGCGCCTTCATGATGAACATCTGGGCGTCATCCTTGCGCATTTCGCTCTTCTTGAGGATGCCTTCGACCCAGACCGGCTTTCCATCCGGGCCCGGCTCGCGATAGCCGGTGATGTCGTCCGGCACGAGGCCGGCGACGTCTTCGACCGACTTCACACCCTGCTCGCCGAGCTTTACGGCGAAGGACGGCGTCATGCCTTCGAGTTCCATCACGTCATCCTCGACGCCGAGTTCGCGGCGCTTAGCGTCGTTCTCGGCAGCCAGCTGGTCGAGAAAGTCACGGGCGCGTTGCTGCAGCTCTTCGGCCACATCCTTGTCGAAGCCTTCGATAGTGATGAAGTCTTCCGGCGCGACGAAGGCGATCTCCTCGACCGACTCGAAGCCTTCCGAAGCAAGCAGCTGGGCGAGCGTTTCGTCCGCATCCAGAGCTTTCATGAACAGGGCCGTGCGCTCCTGGAATTCCTTCTGGTAGCGCTCGGAATCTGCCGACTCGGTGATCAGGTCGATCTGCCAGCCGGTGAGCTGCGAGGCGAGGCGTACGTTCTGGCCGCGGCGGCCAATGGCCAGCGGAAATTGGTCGTCGGCAACGACCACCTCAACGCGGCGCTCGTCTTCGTCGAGTACCACTTTCGAGACTTCAGCCGGCTGCAGCGCGTTCACGATGAACGTGGCGGCGTCATAGTTCCACGGAATGATGTCGATCTTCTCGCCCGAAAGCTCGCCGACAACCGCCTGCACGCGCGCACCACGCATGCCAACGCAGGCGCCGACGGGATCAATGGAGGAATCGTTCGAAATGACACCGATCTTGGCCCGCGAGCCCGGGTCGCGGGCGCAGGCCTTGATCTGGATGACGCCTTCGTAGACCTCCGGCACTTCCTGCGCGAACAGTTTGCGCATGAAGTCTGGCGCAGCACGCGACAGGAATATCTGCGGACCCTTCAGCTCGCGGCTGACCTTGTAGAGATAGGCGCGGACGCGGTCGTTCGGCTGGAAGTTCTCGCGCGGGATACCGTCATTGCGGCGGATGATGCCTTCGGCTCGGCCAAGGTCGACGATGACGTGGCCATATTCGACGCGCTTGACGATGCCGTTGATGACCTCGCCGACACGGTCCTTGTATTCATTGTACTGACGTTCACGCTCGGCATCGCGCACTTTTTGGGTGATGACCTGCTTGGCGGTCTGGGCGGCGACGCGGCCGAAGTCGAAGGGCGGAAGCTCTTCTTTCAGTTCGCTGCCGACGACGAGCGTGGGATCGATTTTCTTCGCTTCGGCGAGACGAAGCTGTTTCGCTTCGTCCTCGAAATTCTCTTCGGCGACGACCGTCTGCACGCGCCACAGCGTCTGCTCGCCGGTCGCTGGATCGATCTTCGCCCGGATATCATGCTCCTGGCCGTATTTTGCCTTGGCGGCTTTCTCGATGGCTTCCTGCATCGCTTCGATCACGATGCGCTGGTCGATCGATTTCTCTTCCGCAACCGCCTTGGCGATCTGCAGGATTTCAAGCCGGTTGGCGGAAACGCCTACGGTGGTCATTGGAGATCTCCTGTCTCTTCTTCGTCTGTATCTTCGCTCTCGTCGATCTCGAAACCTTCAAGATCGTCATCTTCGTCCGGCTGGGGTGGCAGATTGCCGGCCGCGCGCGCCGCTTCGATCAGTTCGTCGGTGAGCACGAGGCTGGCCCGGCTCATTTCATGAACGCCAGCGACCAGTTCGGTCTCATCGTCGAGTTCAATATGCGCCCCGTCCTCCCCTTCCGACACAATCGTGCCAGTGAAGCGGCGGCGCCCGTCTATTGGGCGGGCGAGTTCGATCCGTACCGCGTGGCCGACCCAGCGGCCGAAATCACCCGGGCGGGTAAGCGGCCGGTCGATGCCGGGGGTCGAGACCTCAAGGATGTAGGCCTCCGAGATCGGATCGGCCTCTTCCAGGACCGGGCCCATGGCCCGGCTGAGACGGGCGCAGTCCTCGACATCGGTCGGCGCCCCGCCGGCTTTCTCAGCCATCACCTGAAGGTGGGGCCGGCGGCCGCCCGAGACACGAAGGCGCACGACTTCCATGCCAAGACGGTCCGCAACGGGGCGGATGATGTCCAGCAGGCGGCGTTCCTGTTCAGTCAGGGCAATCATGCGAGGGCGAGGCAATCCCGGATAAAGAAAAACGGCGGACCCGTTTCCGGACCCGCCGCCGATATATTTCGACTTGGCGGCTAGATAGTCGCAGTTTTGCCCTTTGTCGAGAGGGTTGCTGACCGGAACGAATACGGCGGCTGGATTGCTCCAGCCGCCGCGTCATCACTCCTGACGGAGCAAAAATGCCTTAGAGGACTTTCAGATCGACAGCCGAGGTTTTGCCGCGGCGTTCGTCCTTGTGCAGTTCATACTGGATCGCCTGGTTTTCTGCGAGCGTGCGCAGGCCCGAGCGCTCAACGGCGGAGATGTGTACGAACACGTCTGCACCACCCTCGTCCGGCTTGATGAAGCCGAAGCCTTTTTGGTCGTTGAACCACTTAACTTTTCCGGTTGCCATATGGCCTTCCTTTACCGTTCGGGCCGCGGCAAACACGGGATTGTGCCGTGCCGGTGCCCATCGAAAGCGGGGGAGGGAAAGTCATTGCCGTCGGTCTGACGGGGTCTTGATATTCAGACCGACCGGTTTCGATGCGGCCTAAAGGCACACAAACAGGCCAAAATGTCAAGATTATCTGCAGTTTCAGGTGCAGATCAGATCGTACCAAATCGGGTCACAATCGCCGAGACGCTTGGACTCGTAGCGGGTGGTGACATGGTCCGCGGGCGGACGGCGCCAGTCGTCTGCCCGTGTAGCGTTCCATTCGAGTTCGCCATTCCCCAGAAAGGCGAGCAGCGCCTCATCGGCGTAACTGGAGACGTCGGTGGCAAAGCGCAGACGAGCGCCGGGCGCGAGGACGCGGACAAGCTCGGTTACGAAATCCGGCTGCACTAGGCGCCGTTTCTGCTGGCGGCGTTTCGGCCAGGGGTCCGGGAAGAGGATGAAGGCACGGGCAATCGAGCGATCTGGCAGGGCCGCAAGTAACAGGCGGGCATCATCTGGCCACAGACGGACATTGGCAAGGGCGTTATCCTCGATGCCGGCGATGGCCTTGGCAACGCCTTCCACGAAAGGCTCGCAGCCGATGAAGCCATTGCCCGGATGCGCCTTTGCCTGCGCCACAAGATGCTCGCCGCCGCCGAAGCCGATTTCCAGCCAGACCTCACGGGCAGCCGGAAACAGGCCACGCGGATCGAGCGACGCGCCGGCAGGATCCGGCACGCGCCAGTGGTCGAGGCGGGTTTCGTAAAGCTGTTGCTGGCGGGGCGAAAGCGCGCGCCCGCCGGTTCGCCCGAAGGTACGGATCGGGCGATCCCGGAAGGCGTCCTTTTCAGGGTTCTCCATCAGACGCGCCGGTCAATCCGGGCCGGAGGCGCGCTGGTCGAAGGCGGAGGCGGCCGCCCGCACTGTGTTCAGCAGCGACTTGCGCAGCGACAGATCTTCAATCTTCTGGAAGGCGGAGATCAGCTCCAGCGTTTCCGGGGTCATCACAGGTGGGTGGGGATCTTCGTCATCCTCGGCGAACTCTGCATGTTCTGCTTCGAGGAAATCCTCCGCACCTTCGAAGAAGTAATTGATCGGCACGCCGAGCACACCGGCGATCTCGTAAAGGCGCCCGGCCGAGACGCGGTTGACGCCCTTTTCGTACTTCTGGACCTGCTGGAATGTCAGCTCAAGGAGTTCCCCGAGACGTTCCTGCGTGAGCTTCAGTTCCCGGCGGCGCCACCGGATGCGCTGGCCGACGACGCGGTCAATGCCGCTCGGAAGTTTGCTGTCCGTCATCGTCAACCCGATCCTCTTCCGGTGCCTGGGCTTTCCCCAAGGACTTAACGCCTCCAGCTAAGGAAGGCCAGTAGCGCAAACAGGCACAGGCTGAACCAGAAAAGCCCGGCGCCCAGGCGCGTCTGGAACACGGTCACCGGTGCCGGTTCCGGGATGCGGTCGCGGCCATAGGTGGTCGACCAGCCTTCGGGCGCGGTCTCGGCCGGCAGGGTGCGCATCGTCTCGCGGCCATAGCCATCGACGATGCCTGAGGCGCCGCGGTTGGCCGCGCGCACGAGCGGCAGGCCGGTCTCGATCGCACGGTAGCGATTCTGCGCATAGTGCTGGGCCGGGCCCATGCCGGCGCCGAACCAGGCATCATTGGAGACGAGCACGATCCATTGCGCGCGGTCGGTGAGGTTGGCGTTGCGCGTGATTTCCGGGAACAGTCCCTCGTAGCAGATCAGCGCCACGAAGGGTGGCAAGCGCCCGTTCTGAATGGCAGTGGCCCCTGCCCCGGGCCGGAAACCGGAAGCGGCAAGGCGCTGGGTAGTGGGAGGTAGCAAGGAGGCGAATTCGCGTCCGAAAGGGATGAAGTCCACCGCCGCAAGCTCGCCGAACGGCACGAGGCGGTGCTTGTCATAGAGCGAGATCGGGCCGGTCTCGTTGGCGGAAGCGTCGAGTACGGCGAGGCTGTTGTAGTAGACGGGCGTGTCTTCGGTGAACCACTCATAGCGGGTGGCGCCGACGATCAGCGTGCGCTCGCCGATGTAGGAGGAGATGGCGTCCAGCGAGTCCGACTCCTGCAGCAGGAAGCCAGGCACAGCGCCTTCAGGCCAGACGACGATGTCGCCGGGGCGGCTGTCTGGATAGGTCAGCATACGGACATATTCGACCAGTACGGCGCCGGGCTCCATCCTGTCCCAGTCGGCCTGCGGCACACCGGCATCCATAATGACGACCTGCTGGTCAGTCATCGTGGAGGGCGCGGCGGTACGCTCGGCGCCCCATGCCCAGCCGAGCGCCAGCGCAAGTACGGCAGCAAAGGACGGCGCGAGGCGCAGGCCGAGGCCTTTGGCATCGCGCGTGTCGACGAGGGCGGCCGGCGCAGCCATGACGAACACGGTGAGCAGGGTCAGCCAGTAGACCCCGCCGAGCGAGGCGGCTTGCGAGAGCGCACCACCAGGAATCCATGTGGTGCCCGGAACATTCCAGGGAAAGCCGCCGAAGAGATGGCCACGCAGCCATTCGGCCAGCGCGAAGAAGGCGGCAAAGACGAAGATACGCGAGGGCGAGGCCGACCAGAAAGCGCCGGCCATCGCGGCGCAGGCGCCCCAGATCAGGCCCATGCCTGCCGGTAGTACGATCAGCGGCAACCAGATAAAGGCGAGATGCTGTTCCGGGTTCACGAGGAACGGCATCGCCGTCCAGTGCATGCTGACGAGGAAAAAGCCCGCGCCGAAGGCCCAGCCGCGCAGTGCGACTTGTCGGCCCCAGCGGGCATGGCTGCGCGCGCCATCAATCATCCAGACGAGCGCCGTGAACGAGATGACGAGCACCGCGCTGAAATGGAACGGGGCGAAAGCAAAGGCGGCGAGCGCCCCGAACACGGCGGCGGCGGCGGCAGCGCGCCAGCCGGTCAGCCGGGCGAGTGACTCGTGCAGAGGCCCCAGAGCCGTGAAGCCGTGGCTGCGGACAGCGGTGGACATGGAAACTCTACTCCTCGGGAGACGGGGATGCGGGCGGCTCCGGCAACCGGAGTTTCAGTCGCCGGATGCGGCGTGTGTCGGCTTCCATGATTTCCAACTCGGCACCAGAGGGATGACGCAGGATCTCGCCGCGCACAGGCACCTTACCGGCGAGCGCCACCGCGATGCCGCCGAGCGTATCGATTTCCACGTCGCTGTCGGCGAGGCCCAGATCGACGCCGGCTTCCTCGGCAAATTCATCGACTTCCATGCGGCCATCCACCTCCCAGACGCGGGTACTGCGGCGCAGGAACATCGGCTCGTCATCGTCATGTTCGTCCTCGATGTCGCCGACGATGACCTCAACGAGGTCTTCCAGCGTGAGCAGGCCGTCCGTGCCGCCATACTCGTCCACAACCAACGCCAGATGAATGCGAGTGGCCTGCATCTTCACGAGCAGGTCGGTGAGCTTCATCGAGGGAGGGACGTAGAGCACTTCGCGGTGAAGCCGTTCCAGAGGGCGTTTCGGTGGCAGGCCATCCTTGGCCAGCTCGCTGACAACGTCCTTGATGTGGACGAAGCCGATCGGATCATCGAGCGTTTCGCGAAAGACTGGAAGGCGCGAATGCGTGACTTCGGCGAAGAATTTCAAGAGTTCCGGAAACTCGGTTCCTGCTTCGACGGCTTTCATGTCGGCGCGCGGGACCATGACGTCGTAGACGCGCAGTTTCTGGAATTCGGCGAGGCGGGTGCGCATCGCCTGGGGCGCGGCTTCCGCAGCGGTGGCGGCATGGGACGTCTCCGGCTGGGGCGCCGCTTTGCGCCGGAAGCCGAAGAGGCCGCGTAATCGCCCGGATGAAGCGGCGTCGGAAGAATCAGAATCACTCATTTGGGCCTGTGTCGCTCAAGAGATAGGGATTGGCTATACCGAGGGCGGCCAGCGCGCGGATCTCGCGGGCCTCCATCTCGCTCGCATCGGCGGGGCTCTCGTGGTCATGCCCGAGGAGGTGAAGATAGCCATGGATCAGGAGGTGGGTCAGGTGGTTGCCCAGCGTCTTGCCTTGCCCGGCGGCGTCCCGGGCCGCGACACCATAAGCCACCGCAATGTCACCAAGCAACGGACGGTCCATCGGCAGGGCCGGGAAGGAAAGCACGTCAGTCGGCTTGTCCTTGCCGCGGAAGTCCCGGTTTAGTTGCTGCAGTTCGCCGTCATCGGTGAGGAGCAGGGAGACGAGGCCTTCGGCAGGCTCTTCCTTTGCTGCGGCGGCGAAGGCTCGGCGGCTGAGGGCATCAATATCCCCGAGGGCGGACCAGTCCTTCCCTTCGACGATAAGCGCGACATCGATCATGGCCAGGCTCAGCTCTCGCCCGCAGCGGCGTAAGCGTCGATGATCCGGCTGACGAGACCGTGGCGGACAACGTCTGCGGCCGTCAGGTGATGGGCAGCGATGCCCTCGACATGCTCAAGGATGCGAAGCGCATGTTTGAGGCCGGAGGTCTGGCTACCGGGCAGGTCGACTTGGCCGGGATCGCCGGTGACGACCATGCGGCTGTCGCGCCCGAGGCGGGTCAGCACCATCTTCATCTGGG
>VYLT01000193.1_pt1 | contig 15005 bp, 13 predicted proteins | sample 5114261 | NCBI WGS metagenome assembly VYLT01 (sample SAMN12291815, study PRJNA351875) | freshwater metagenome | isolation source: freshwater lake | place: USA: Michigan, Little Long Lake | collected 2011-07-12 | reverse complement strand
AAGGCACAAAGCAACAGAAAACCCTCAATTCGGTTCCGCTTAGCGTGAGATATCGCACAGTATATCGGGTACAGATAAAATAGGAGTATCGCAAAACTCAACGAGAGGAAAATGGAGGTATCGTTTGAAAACACGGAGAGAAAAAGATTTTCTCCCCAAGGGAGTGCAACCGAATCGACGTGATGAATAGTTGGTGTTAGGGGATAGATCAGGCTATGAACAAGACACAGCCCCACAAAGACGATGGTTGTTGACCAAAGAAATTTCTTCGAGTTTTGCCGTGTAAAAAGACCAACATTCCAGAGAAAGATTGGATATGTGAGCAAGATCAACGAAAATCGAAATCGATAAACGCTATTGGAAAAATCCGGTTCTGTTGATTGGAAAAGTATGGATAAGAATATGCAAGTAATTGCACGTAAAAAACATTCGATTCCAAGACCGTAATTCAAAAATTCTTTCCGTATGCTCACTGCATGCGTAAAGTAATAAACGCATGCAAACGCATAGAATCCGAAGAGTGCCGCTAAACAAAAAACATACGGGCCCATTGATTCCAATCCTAGGCTCAAAAAAGGAGATAGAAGCAAGTTGAGGACTCAGGCACGCAACTCGGCAAGTTTGTTGGTTGAGTAGTAGTTTGGGCAGGGTATCCCACGGAGCACCGAAAATCGGTATTGTGCACCAGATTTCCTCAAACAACCTCTTTAACCTAGAGTAAGACCAAAAACAGAGAAGGGAAGAATTGTGATCCAAAACTAAGAATCGACAAAACCCTGAGATTATGATGGATATTTAAGCCAAGACAGTAAAATCCTTTTCGTGTAGGGATATCCCTTGCTTCGATGCCACAGGGAGCGATAATTCGTTGAACCAGTATCAAAAAACAACTCAAACACAAACCCCGCAAGCTGGCGTTGAGCGTTTGCTCAGTTCGGCTTGTGCGCTGAGAATGCGAACAACAAATGGCTCGGCCTGATGCAAGAATCTAACGCTGAGAATCGGATACGTGGCCCGAACTGAGACGGAGTAGTCTTGACCTTCGATGACCGCCGGAAGGCAAAGGTAACTTGGCCCCGGAAGGATCGCTTTGAGATTCCCACCGACCATATTCGTGACTTCGGCGAGGGCATCCTGAAGTAAATCAGGTGTGAGTTGATCTGCTGGCAACCCAAAAAGGGTTTGTGCTATCCGCCGTACAAGGTTGCCTGTTGCGGTACACACAACCGCACCGTTCCAACCTCCGGTAATTTGGATGAACCCCGTCAGGTAGGATTGATCCTGTTCGCCAACGAGATCGGTGAATTCGATATGGTCGTTGAGAAACGATTGCCAGACGTTTTGAACGACGTCAATAACTTCGGCTGTTCCGATATCCATGTCTAAGCTCCTAGGATTTTTTGATCTTGTAGCAACCAGAACGCTCGAAAGAAATGCGTTCAAAACCATCGTCAAGGTTCATTGTTGTTTCTGCACCACCCAGAAAGAAATATCCATCAGGTTTGAGCACCTGACGAATTTTCTTGAGGATCGATTTCTTTGTGGGAACATCGAAGTAAATCAGCACATTTCGCAAAAATACGATGTCAGCGTTCATGATTCCCCACGATGGATCGATTAGGTTCAACTGGCGAAAATCGATCAGTTTTCGGAGTTCTTCTTTAACCTGCCAACCTGTCCCTTGTCGTTGGAAATACTTCACAAGATTACTTGCGGGTAAGCCACGATTGACTTCGAGTTGGGTGTAAATTCCCGAGCGAGCTTTCTCTAACACTTCAGTGGAAAGATCGGTTGCGACAATACTTAATTTCCATTCAGGGTGGGTCGCAAAGAAATCTTTTAGGATCATTGCAATGGTGTAAGGTTCCTGTCCTGTCGAACTCGCTCCACACCAAATATGCAGACGTTTTTCGCCTGCTCTTTTTTGAATCATGTCTGGCAAAACCACTTTCTTAAAGGCATCGAACGGGTTCACATCTCGAAAAAACGATGTCTCGTTAGTTGTCATCGCTTCGACAACCTGTTGGGTCAGATCGCGATTAACACCCGTGCGTAGTTTTGTCACCAAATCAGCAACGGTTGTAAGTCCCATTTGTCGTGCGATTGGTTGCAACCGAGATTCGACAAGGTAATTCTTCTCGGGTTCCAACACGATTGCTGAACGCTTGAGAACAAGAGTGCTGACGTATTCAAAATCTTTGGTATCTAACGGCATAGCTCACTCCATCGACGGTAGACAAAGGTAGGGGGACGATTTTAGCTTCCGGACTTCGCAAAACTTGGAAGCCGATTTCGATTCACACGGCGGGTAATTTCTTGGGCTATTTCCTTTAGGGGGAGTACTTGATCGGCGAGCCCTGCGCGAGTTACAAATCCGGGCATCCCCCAAACAACACTTGTCTCTTCATCCTGAGTAATAATTTGTCCTTGTGCAGCCCGAATCCGTTCGCAACCGCGCAGGCCATCTTGTCCCATTCCGGTGAGTATCGCACCGAAGGTTCCCGCTCCAAAGAGGTTGACGGCAGACCGAAAGGTGACATCGACCGCAGGACGACAAGAATTTTCTGGTGTTTCTTGGTTCAACTCAACCACAATTTGCACACCAACTCTTTTCAGCGTCATGTGATAATTTCCCGGTGCTATATAAGCCACCCCGGGTTTGAGTACATCCCCAGCACGAGCTTCAAAGACATCAATTTGAGATTGGGAACTTAACCGTTCGGCCAACAATTTCGTAAACACCGGAGGCATATGTTGGACAATCACAATCGGAACCGGAAAATCAGCTGATAACTCTGGTAACACGGTCGATAACGCATTGGGCCCACCAGTTGAGACCCCTATCGCTACAATCTCAATTTTTGTGGTTGAATTTAACGGACGTTTTATTGCTGATGGTTTTGCGGCAAGGGACTCTGTTCGCGGGAGAGCTTGGTTTGGTTGAACCCCCTTTGAACACCAAAGTTTAATTTTTGGAATCAACTGCTCGCGGAGCGAATGGAGTGCCTCGGTGACACTGCCAACGTTTGCCGGTTTCGTTACATAATCGTTCGCCCCTCGAGATAAGGCTTCAATCGTTGTTTCTGCCCCCCGTTGAGTGAGAGTGCTAAACATAATGATCGGTAACTTTGGGTAAAGTTTCCGGACGGCAACAACGGTCTCTAATCCATTCATCTCTGGCATTTCGACGTCGAGGGTCAAAAGGTCAGGATTGATCTGTGGAATTTTAGCGAGGGCGATTTTTCCATTCGCAGCTGTGCCCGCCAGTTCAAGCGCGGGGTCAGAGGCTATCACATCGCTCACCATTTTTCGCACAACGACGGCATCATCCACAACTAACACGCGGATCTTGTTCATTTTGAGAACCTTTTTGAGGGGGACATCTCCGCCGAGGCCCGAAGGGGCATTCGAGCCTCGGCGGTATTTGCAGGATGGTTACGACACTTCGGATGCTTCAATTACGCCAAGTAACTGAAGTTTTTCTCGGATCACATCACGGGTGAACGGTTTCATCACATACTCATCAGCACCGGCTTCTAAAGCCCGTTCGACTTGCGTGATTTCCGTTTCTGTCGTCACCATTATGATTCGCATTTTGTCAAAGGATCGGTTCGCCCGAACCCGCTTGAGGAATTCGTATCCGTTCATCTCTGGCATATTCCAATCCAGCAAAGCAAGTGCTGGAGGGTCATTGGCCCGAAGACAAAGCAAGGCTTCCTTCCCGTTACAGGCTTCGCTTGTCTCAAACGACATTTCACGAAGCATGCCCCCGAGGATAGTCCGAATTGCTCTTGAATCATCAATTACAATCGCTTTCACAGTGGTCTCCAATCAGAAATAATGAATGTGGGATATTCGTTGTTGGGCTGGTTGGTCGAGATTGAGCTAAATCTCGCTTAATTATGGATTTAGCTCAATCTCGGAGTCCGTATGAAACAATTTATTTGAACTCAAACGATTCCGTGAAAGAACTTATTGGTCTTAGGCGAATTTCTTCCCTTTGTGGGAACCCGGTTTGCCACTTCCGTGACTTGGGGACTTCGAGACGACCGGTTTGTCTTTGGTCGTCTTGTATTGGTTCACAAGATTTTGGAGTTCGGCTGCCATACGGGTCAATTCGCTCGCAGCCTTCAAGCTGCTCGTTGCACCTTCGGAGGTACTGCGAGCTGCCGTTGCAACCGAAGAGATGTTCTGAGCAATCTCCGAAGTTCCCTTTGATGCTTCGGCGACGTTTCGGCTAATCTCGTTCGTTGTGGCAGTTTGCTCTTCAACAGCACTCGCGATGGTGCTCGAAATTCCGTTGATCTGATTGATAATCATTGTGATCTGGGCGATAGCATCAACTGCCCCTTTCGTATCACTTTGGATTGTTTCAATTTTTTGGCTAATGTCTTCCGTTGCCTTCGCAGTTTCTTTAGCCAGTTCCTTGACCTCGTTGGCCACCACAGCAAAGCCTTTTCCGGCTTCACCCGCACGAGCGGCTTCGATGGTTGCGTTTAATGCCAACAAGTTTGTTTGTTGGGCAATGGAGGTAATGACCTTGATAACTTTGCCAATCTCCGCCGAGGATTCACCCAATTTGGCGATAGTCCCGTTCGTAACATGGGCAACCTTCACGGCTTCGGTTGCGACCTTCGCTGCTTCCGTTGCATTCTTTGCAATCTCCTTAATGCTGGCGCTCATCTCTTCGATACCAGTCGCAACAGTTTGAGTGTTCTTGCTGACCTGTTCAGAGGCGGCAGAAACGACATTGCTTTGAGCCGATGTTTCTTCGGCATTTGCGCTCATCTCAGTACTGACGGCAGTCAGTTCTTCCGATGCGGCTGCAAGGGTGTTTGAATTTTCTGCGAATGCGATGAATGTAGCTTGAAGTTTTTCAAGCAGGTTTGATAGTGCATCACCCATCTGACCAATCGCATCTTCACCAGACACGGGAACATCTTGGGTCAAGTCCCCTTGAGAGGCCGAATTGACCACATCAAGTATTGCATCGACCTTGTCACTTAATTCTTGAGCAAGAATGCGTTCGCGTTCTGTTTGCTCTTTAAGTTGGGCTTCCATCGCCAAACGCTTGGTGATAACTTCCCAAGTGACCATCGATCCGAGGAAGTTTTTGTTGGTATCGAAAACCGGGCTAACCAATAAATCGAGTGATTCCGATCCGAGAGGAATGGTTGCCCGATGAGGGAGATTATTTGGGTCCGAGAGCATCCGACGTTGGTGTTCGGGACGTTTATGAAAAACATCAATCGAAGAACCAATCAATTGCTCAACTCGGATCGGCAATAATGATTCCAATGGTTTGAGCGTGCGGATCGAAGCGGGATTTGCATAACGGATTTTGAAATCGCGATCTGCAAACATTACGTTGATCGGCATCTGTTCCATCATGGATTGTGTGCGAGCCACTTCAACTTCAATTTTGAGTTTTTGGAGTTTCTCGTTGGTGATATCGAAGGCATATTTCACGACCTTGTACGGACGACCATGTTCGTCCAAAATCGGGTTATAGGAAGCCTGAATCCAAATTTCCTTGTTTCCTTTCCCGAATCGTTGGAATTCTCCTGCTTGAAATTCTCCACGCCCCAGCTTAGCCCAGAAGTCACGGTATTCGTAACTTTGGCGAAATGACTCGTGGACGAACATGCTGTGGTGACCACCTTGAATTTCTTCAAGACGGTAGCCAACCGTTTTAAGGAAATTGTCGTTGGCAGTCATGATGGTTCCATCAAGTTTAAACTCGATGACGGCTTGCGAGCGATGGATAGCAGCGATCTGATCGGCTGCATCATCATGTTCTGATGACAGGTCAAATCGTGATTCGGTCTGATGTTGACCATTCCCATTTTGATGAGAAGATTTTGGATTTGTACGACGAGGTTGTGCTTTCATGTGACAGTCTCCAAACAATACCCGTTTGTAGTTGAGGGGGATTGTATTTGTGGAAAATTACGAGTTAGTTGCAGATCCAAAGGCAGGTTGTTGTTAGTATTATTCAATTATTTTCGGAAAGATTCTGTGACAATATCTCAAGAAACTTTGAGATATTCATTGTTACATCAAATCATATATGCTGTGACATAATTTAGCATTCTTAGGGAGCAGAGGGTGCACATCGATTTTAAGAGCAGACGATCAACTCGAGAAATTTCGATTGTTGAGGTTGCAGTTCCAAAATCCGAAAATCCTTTGCTTTGTGCCTTGACCGATTTCCATCCAACAACAAGGTGGTAGGCGTAGGCCACTAGCACGGCAGTCGAAACTCCTGCATGAAACCAAACAAGGGGACGAACCTGAGTAACAACTGTCTCAACAGCATGCCGAGTTAACTCGATGTAAAGAACCAATCCCAGATCAATTGCAAAAGCAAACGATAAGAGTTTGAGATGATTTTCTCGTTGTCGAATTTGGCGGAAACTGCAACACAGTACCACCAAAACAAATGTTGAGATTAAATGAAGTCCCATTAGATTTTTCCCTCGCTGGTAAGTTGAACAGCCTTTTCGGTATCCAAAGTTAGTAATAATCGATCATTGAGTTTGTAAGCACCGTTGATGAGTTCGCGTGCAACTCCTCGGAGTGTTTCGGGAATACGTTCAAAATGTTCGGGCTCCATTTCAAGCACATCGCCGATTTCGTCCACAAGTAAGCTCATTGGCCCGTCGTCAGTGCGAATGACAACATTCATTGGGAGTTGATCCTCTGGGCGTGGATCGAGCTCCAATCGTCTACGAAGATCAATCGCAGTCACGATTTGTCCACGCAGGTTTATCAACCCCTGAACGACAGGAGATGCCAGCGGGACTCGGGTCATTTCTTGGTAACGAATGACCTCTTGAATTTTTTGTACCTCGACCCCGAAAAATAGATTTCCGAGATTGAACGTACAGTACTGTTTTCCGATATTCATCGAAGATTCCTTTAGATTGTTGTTTCAAAGAAGTACGGGTCAACCGAACGAATGATACCTTGCACATCAAGGAGATCAGTCACCCTTTGTTGAATGACGGCTGATGCTAAGATTCCCCCTCGGTTGATGGGCCGTTTGACATCAATTGCCGTCTCGACAATGTCCAAAATCTTGTCGACAACAAGACCAACACTCCGACCTTGTTCGGCGTAAACCACGACTTGCATGGCATCCCAAGCCTCAGTACAACTTTCAACACCCAACACATTCGTCAAACGAATCAAGGGCATAATCTGTCCACGGTATTGCACCACCTCTTGATTGTCTGCCTGTTCGATCTTGTTGGCAGGAATTTCTTCGAGGCGAGCGACCATTGAAAGCGGTATTGCAGCACGACGGTCACGGCCCATGCCCAACAATAACAAGGTTTGGTGCTGGTTGTCCTCGGCTGTTTTTTCGGAGAGTTCTGTGAGCGACCGATCTTTTAGTTCGGCAACCACTCCAGCACGTTGAGCAATCCCCATCACATCTAAGATTAACGCAACACGACCATCACCCATGATTGTGGCACCGGCAAAGACGGGGATATTCTTTAGTTGCTTACCCAAAGGTTTAACAACAATTTCTTCTGTATCATTAATCCCTTCGACGACCAATCCAAATTGTCGATCATCAGCTTGAAGAACCACAATATTGATAATGTCCGATTCACAAGGTGTAAAGTTACGGTTAGGTGTCAATTCACGGCGAAGGTAAACCAACGGAAGCAGGTTTCCTCGCAACCGGTAGACGGGAGCCCCATGAATTCGTTCTACCCCTTTCTTCGCTTGCTCTCCTTCAAGTCTGACAAGCTCAAGGAGACTCACTTGCGGAATGGCAAATCGATCCTTTCCAGAACTCACAATTAAAGCAGGGATGATAGCAAGGGTTAATGGGATTTTGATCTTGATCGTCGTTCCTTCACCGAACTGGCTTTGTAAATCGACTGTGCCACCAATTTTTTCGATATTGGTTTTCACAACATCCATACCGACTCCACGCCCAGAAACGTTCGTGATTTTTTCGGCAGTGGAAAATCCGGGAAGGAACAGCAACTGTGTGGCTTCTCGTTCGTTCATTCGGCTTGCCTGTTCGTGGCTTACTAGACCACGCTCGATTGCTTTTGCTTTCACGCGGTCGGTGTTTACTCCTGCCCCGTCGTCAATAATTTCGATATTGACTTGTCCACCTTCGTGAAATGCACGAAGAAGCAGACGTCCAGTTGCTGGTTTCCGGTGTTCACGTCGAATTTCAGGTTTTTCGATTCCGTGGTCAACCGAGTTCCGAATAATATGGGTTAGGGGGTCTTTGATTGCTTCGATGATGGTTTTATCCAGTTCCGTTTCTTTTCCCTCCATCTCCAAGTTTACTTCCTTTCCACAGGAGATTGCAAGATCTCGAACCACTCGAGGAAACCGATTCCAGATATTCCCAATGGGTTGCATCCGCGTTTTCATCACACCTTCTTGAAGTTCGGTTGTGATTAAATTCAAGCGTTGAGTGGTACTCAAAAATGTAGTATCTTTTTGAGTTGCATTAAATTGCAAGATTTGATTCCGAGTGAGAACAAGCTCACCCACCAAATTCATCAATTTATCCAGTAAACCAACATCGACTCGGATATTGGTTTCTGCAACAGCAACAGGTTTGCTTTCTTGAAGACTGCTGACTGCTTCACGAACGTCTTGAACTTGGACAACACCTTTTTCAACAAGAATTTCGCCCAATTGCAATGGGTCACCTTGAATTTGTTGTTGCAAGGCTTCAAGGACTTGTTTGGGAGTCGCCTTCCCTTGTTGAATCAAAGTTTCGCCAATCGTTTGAGGAACTTTGGGTGCTGGGTTCTCTGGAGGGAGAACTTCCACATTTTCAGATTTCGGTGTAATCTCTTGCAGTTTTGTTAACTGATCAATGAGTTCCGAATAATCTTTATCTCCATCAGAGCCCGTGGTCTCGATGGTGGACAGCATTGCACGGACAGCATCTAACATTGTCAGGAGAGTGCTGGTGCGCTGAGGATCAAGCGTTAAGAGTCCATCCCTTAGACGGCTCAATAAATTTTCGCCGACGTGCGTGACCGATTCTAATTTGCTGAATCCAAAGAAACCACAAGTTCCCTTGATTGTGTGGATCGTGCGAAAAATGCTCCCAAGACGAGCACGGTCATTGGGGTCTTTTTCGAGTTCAACCAGATCACGATCTAATTGATCTAAGTTCTCGTAACTCTCAACCAAAAATTCTTTGATTAATTGATCTAACTCGTTCATGACCAAATATCTCCAAACAAGAGTATTACTCTCGTAGTTTTTCAGATAAGGTGGGGAGATTTAGAAGCAGAAAGGTTCTGTTTCTGGAAGGACAAACTCAAACTATCACAATCAACTCGACGAATGACCGGGCTTTCCAATCTGTATTTCACAACTCATTCGACTCACAACTTCAATTGAAAACACGCCTTCTGTGGAATCGTAATCGTAATCGATCATCGGAATATTACTTCTTGGTGAAATCGAGACACCCCTTCCACGAATAACCATTGGCAAAGACATCGCCGTTCGGTATCCCAAGAGTTCAATCTGGGCAACAATTTCACCTGCGATCACATTCACTAATTCACCCACACCATCAACCATATCAGGCGAATCAAAATCCAGCTCGAAGCCTAACATTCTGTGAACCAATCCTGTCGCTGATTTTCGAGATAAGAGCATTGCAAAGGAGGCGTTTGCTTCTCCGAAAAACGACATAATCCCTGCAATGTCAGCGTCATCACCCTCGGTATGTGCATGTGGGTTTCTTCTAGGTTCTTCACCAAGAAACATCCCTAATGTGATTTCCGTTGCTCGTCCGATTGCATTTGCAATCGGCTCGAGGGCTACTGTGTCAATTATCTCAAATGTATTCGCCACGCTCTTGCTCCGTAATATCGTTTTTTAGCCAGTATAAACCTCAATCCCGAATGGGTTAGGATGCTAGTGCTGCTTCTTCGGCAGCTTGTTTTTCGAGTAGCGGTTTGAGTTCGTATTGCAGATCCCGGTGGGTGAATGGTTTTGAGATAAACCCATTAGCTCCGGCTTCGCCCATTGCCTCGCTAGTCTTGGCAACCCCTTTCTCCGAAGTAACCATGATCATGATGAACTTGTGTCCACCCGGTTGCGAACGAACCTTTTTCACGAACTCCACACCGGTCATTTTCGGCATGTTCCAATCAACGAATGCCACTTTCACGGTTTCGTCTAGCTTTGCCAAACCGTCTTCACCGTTCTCTGCTTCCACGAACTCGAACTCCCCGAGTCCAGTTCGCTTCAAGTGTTCCATCACCATCTTGCGCATCACGCCAGAATCATCAATAACAAGAGCTTTCAATTTGTTGCTCATCGCACCGACTCCGAAGTTTTGGTCTGACCCCATTGTCAGACGCACTTAAACTTATTTCGGTCTCTGTTAAGATGCATTCTTTTTTCAGCAAAAAGTGACCCTCCCTTTTTGCTCAGGGAGTAATTCTGACGAGCTATGACAAAAACTCGACCATTTTTCTTGACAAATCAAAATCGTAATCTGTGCGTTTTGGTCGTTTTGAATTTCGTTTGATTTGTTCCGTTATTTCTTGAGTCAATGAAGATATAATCTGGTCAATCATCAGAACTTCGAGAATACCCGAATGGAATCTGTTACTTGGTAACACTTTGTGATTTTTGGTCTGAAAGAAGCGGAAAATGTAAAGAGATTTAACGAGTGAATAGCACTAACTTTGTACTGATTGGAGCGAAGCCATTGAAAACCTTACTTTGCGAGTTGGTGCGGTGTGTGGTTTCTCAAGAATTGGTGCCGAACCGTAAAGGATATCAAGAGGAATTGTCATCTCTTCTGTTGTCAGGTGGTCGTCGACGAAGGCAGAAATCCGGTCATAATCTTCTGTGATATGCTGATTGGTTGTTCTGCTTGCCTGCGAATTCGTTTCGATAATCCAATTTGAGGCTTTAAAAGCCGTGTCAACCCCCCTTGCAAGGTAAAGGGTCTTAGGAACGCCGTGCGTCTGAAGAGCAAGAATTGTATTGTAAAGAAAAGTCGCGCAGGCGTGGATCGCCTCAAAATCGCGATGGTATTCATCATCCCCGTTGATCGCTGCTACCTTGGCACCAACAGAGATATCAAAAGCGATACTCCAAATCTCGTTTGCGAGAGTGAGGTTAGCTTGAATCGATCCACTCGCCAACCCATCCAACGTGAGTTGCATTTTTTCAAAGAGTTTTTTCCACTTAAGCTCGAGTTCGGGGTTATTTTCTAGCAGATCGTGTCGTACCCAAAAAAGCAGTCTCGCCATCAGGGCGATTCTCGCACAGCAGGGAATCCTTTCGAGATTGGCTCGGGTAAATTTGTTATTCATGTACACGTCCGTCCTAGAAAAAGAGAGCGAGTGAACCGGTTGGATAAGCTGGCGGGTTAATTTTGCCGTCTGCGCTGATGGACAAAACCTACAATCGAAATTTTGCCATACAGTCAGCCCTTCACGAGATTTTGTCAATCAAATTCTCTCGAGAGTATAAATTGATGGTTTGAAGTGTAGCACCTTTCGTGGAGCCAAATTTTTTTCACTTGGAATGCGTTCAGTTCGCTGTCTATTCACACTGATTGGGAAATCTCAATCGAAATCCGGTCAACTTCATCGATCAGTGTGTGCGTGTAGCAGAGTCCCACCGAGCGTAATGCCCAGCACGATCCCAACACCTCAAAAATGAGAAAAAGTCTCTCGGACTGTCAACCAGAAGCCCTTTGAGTTTTTACAAAAAACTTTTCGCCCCGCCGGTTGACAGTTTAGAGAGTGCGAGAGGTTCGAGGAGTGTCACACACGGCCACTGATAGAAACACCTCTGCTTCCAAAAATGGTATATTCTAAAATCCAATAGAATCTATAAAACACCTATAAAACAAGGGTTTGGCTGCTGTTCAGAGTGGAGGAGTCAGACGCACATCAAAAAGAGGAATATTGTTGAAAGCGAGAGGTTTTGGGTTGGACGAGTAAAGACCCGAATTGACTGGCGTTAGCCCTCTCGTTTTTGGGTTGGCAATTCATAAACCCTTGAGGAGACATTTACTCCGAGAGGCTTTTTCCATGCGTGTGATTCGTGCTGATCGTTCTGGGTCGATTCCCCTTTCGGGAAAGGTGCAAATCTTTTTGGGACTGGCCCTGATTTTGGTTGTGAGCATTGCGCTTGTTCGGCAGTTGAAGGAATACACAGCACGCCAAGTGGCCCCGAAAGACATTCAAGCCGTGTTAGATGCCCAAGTTGCAGCATGGAATAAAGGCGACCTCGAAGGGTTTATGGCAGGGTATTGGAAAAGCGACGACCTCCGTTTTCATTCGGGTGATACGATCACGCTGGGATGGCAACCGACCTACGACCGCTACCAAAAGCGTTACAAGTCCGAAGGCAAAAAGATGGGCGAACTGACCTTTTCGGAACTCCATATCGAAGCCGAAACACCCGATATGGCCGTTGCAAGGGGGCGTTGGAAAGTGATTATCGACGAGAAACCCTCGCAAGGATTGTTTACCCTGATCTTTCGCAAAATCGACGACAAGTGGGTCATCGTATACGACCACACCTCCGCAACTACGCCGTGATCCAAAAGCAACGGGAACCGAAAACAGGGGACCGAGAACCGTGAAACACAAAAGAGGACGGCTGTTCCCGTTTGGCTTGTGTCATGCTCGGTTCTCGGTCCCCGTTGCTTTCAAGGGGCCGGTTGTAACGCCTTTGATATGCCGTAAATCCCTTAATTGACTGGACTTTGTCAAGGTAATTCCTACATTTTAACAAAACTCCCTCCCTTTCCTATTTGGAAAACTTTCACAAGGTGTGAGTTTTTTCACAATGGGTCGTCTTTCTAGTTATTGGCTTTTTCTCTTTCGGAGTTCCGAATGAATCGTCGCGCTTTCCTCGGTAGTGCTCTTACACTCCCCTTTGCTGCCAATCTCAGTCTGGCAGACGAAAAATCCGACATGGCTACAGTCACCGAGAAAGCCCTCGGATGGCTCACCAAACAACAACGAAACGACGGCTCGTTTGAAGTGGCAGGTGGACAAAACCCCACTGCTATGACCGGCCTCGCAGGGATGGCCTTCCTCATGGAAGGTTCGACTATCAAAGAAGGTAAGTACTCGTCGCAAATTAAGAAAGCGACCGAATGGTACATGAAACGAAGCCAAGCCAACGGTCTTTTGGGCAACCCCTCAAGCCCTATGGAAGCTGGCCGGTACATGTACGGGCACGGCTTCGGGTTAATGTTCCTCGCTTGTGTGTACGGTGAAGAAGAAGACGAAAAACGCCGTAAGGAACTCGAAAAGGTCATCACCAAAGCCGTTGAATTCTCGGGCAAAGCTCAGACGGATCGCGGCGGGTGGGGATACGTTTCCGCAACTGAGGGTGGCGGATTCGACGAAGGCTCGGTGACGATCACCCAATTACAAGGTATCCGCGCCGCTCGCAATGCGGGGATCGTGGTTCCCAAGAGCATCATCGACAAATCGATTGATTATCTCAAGAAATCGACCACCCCAGATGGCGGTGTGATTTACTCGTTAGCACACGGTGGCGCTGGTGTGGGTGCAGGTCGTCCCGCATTGACGGCAGCAGCCGTTGCTTGCTCCTTTGCACAAGGCGAGTACAAGTCCGACCTTGCTAAGAAATGGCTCAAATACTGCCAAAAGAACATCCGCTTTGGTCAATTCGGGGGTGGACACGACCACTACCAAACCTACTACTTCGCACAAGCCGTTTATGTTCTCGGCGATGACGGGTGGGAGAAAATCTTCAACGAGAAGAACGGCATCAAATGGAGCGAATTCAAGAAGCCCCTCTTCGCCAGCATCGCCAAAGAACAAGGTGCCGACGGTGGATTCAGTAGCCCAAGTTCTTGGGGTGCCGGATCGGTGTTTACCGCCTCGGTCTATCTGATGATCCTGCAACTGGAAAACAACACCCTGCCGATTTACATGCGTTAACTAACAGGGCTGGCTCGTCTTATTGAGATGGGTCAGCCTTTTTTATTTTTTCAACACTGAGTGAGTAACCCGTACCGGAAACCCCATGAATTCAAACGAAACCGCCGCCGCTGGCAAAGTGCAGTCGGCATTCAAACAAATTAAAGGGCAACTCGCCCGCGTGATCGTCGGTCAAGACAAGGTCATCGAAGAGCTTCTGATCGCCTTGTTCGGTCGAGGCCACTGTATGTTGGAAGGGGTCCCCGGGTTGGCAAAAACCTTGATGATCTCGACCCTTGCCAAAACCCTGTCGCTGGACTTCTCCCGTATCCAGTTCACCCCTGACCTGATGCCCTCGGACATCACCGGTACCGAGGTGATCGAAGAGAACCGCTCGACGGGTGCTCGTGAGTTCAAGTTCCTTCCCGGTCCGGTGTTCGCTAACATCGTTCTCGCGGACGAAATTAACCGTACCCCTCCGAAAACTCAGGCTGCTATGCTCGAAGCCATGCAAGAGCGTCAAGTCACCGTCGGTCGGGTTCGTCACAAGCTCCAAAACCCATTCTTCGTGTTAGCAACCCAGAACCCGATTGAACAAGAAGGTACCTACACCCTTCCCGAAGCGCAACAAGACCGCTTCATGTTCAAAGTCTTCGTGAACTATCCCAGCTTTAACGAAGAAATGGAAATTGCACGACGCACAACCGCCCTCACAATGGAAGAACCAACTGCCGTTCTCGGTGGCGATGAAATTCTCCAAATCCAAGCACTGGTCCGCAAAGTTCCGGTCGCCGACGAAGTGATTAAGTACACGATTGCTCTGGTTCGTCAAACCCGTACCAGCGAGCCGGGCGCTCCGAAGTGGGCCCAAGAATGGCTTAACTGGGGCGCAGGTCCGCGTGCCGTTCAGAACTTGATTATCGCCGGTAAAGGTCGCGCTCTGCTGTACGGTCGAGAAAGCGTCTCGCACGAAGATATTCAACAAGTGGCTCTTCCCGTTATGCGTCACCGGATCGGCGTGGGCTTCGCAGCCAAAGCCGAAGGTGTCGATGCCGACGCCGTCGTCAAGAA
>VYLT01000192.1_pt1 | contig 15005 bp, 14 predicted proteins | sample 5114261 | NCBI WGS metagenome assembly VYLT01 (sample SAMN12291815, study PRJNA351875) | freshwater metagenome | isolation source: freshwater lake | place: USA: Michigan, Little Long Lake | collected 2011-07-12 | reverse complement strand
TCTGGGTCGCGATCACCGTAAAACGCGGGTTCAGCGGGTAGCTCTCGCCGTCGATGGTCACCTTACGCTCCTGCATAGCTTCCAGCAGCGCGGCCTGCGTCTTCGGCGGCGTACGGTTGATCTCGTCGGCCAGCAGGATGTCAGTAAAAATAGGGCCTTTGGTGAGGCTGAACTGGTTGGTCTGGAAGTTGAAAAGGTTTGTACCCAGAACATCGCCCGGCATCAGATCCGGTGTGAACTGGATGCGCCCGAATTGCAGAGAGATCGCCTTGGAGAAGCATTGCGCCAGGAGGGTCTTCGCCGTGCCGGGTGCGCCTTCCAGCAGAACGTGTCCGGACGAAAACAGGGCCACCAGCAGAAGGTCCACGGTCGTATCCTGGCCAATGATGGCCTTGCGCACCTCGGTCCGGATCCGGTCCGCGAGGTTTCGGATGTCAGTTACGCTCATGTCGTGTTCTCCTGATGATTTCTTTGCGCCAGCGATAAAGCGCCCGCGCCTTGGCGAGCAGGTCTTCGCGGCTTGCGGCGGGCTCTTTCAGCTCCGCCTCCATTTGTGAAAAGACGCGGCCCGTTTCCGGGTCCGGCCCCAATCGATCGAACATGTCGGATGTCTGAGCCTCGGTCAGTGTGCGCGGCGCGCCAATCTCGCGAGCCAGGCGCCGGCGCACCAACGCGAGGAACCCCGGCGCCATCCGCGCCTCGCGCCGTGCCATGGTGACGAGGCCGGCCGAATTATCGGCGAGCGCCTGCTTGCCCAGCGCAATGGCGCGTTCTTCTGTCTTCGGCGGGCCAAACCGGACTGTGGCCGCCCAGCCAAGCAGCAGCGCGGCCGCCAGCGCAACCAGTGTCACGCCGACATAGGGTACGCTGAACATCATTTTCAGCAGGTTTTCGGACCGCTCAAAGCCGTGGAGCGTTGCGTCCATCAGGATGGGCTCGTCCGGATAGGTGCGCAGATAGTCAACAAGCTGTAGCGCAAAGCGGGCATTTTCGCGCTGCGCGAGGCCGAACGTGTTCATCAGGTCCGGATCGCTGAGGATGTAGAGCGCGCGGCTTTCATCATAGGCGAGCAGGGCGCCGCCCTTGAACCCGATAACGGTTTCCAGCGACGGGTCGCGGATCAGCTGCAGCACCACATCCGGCTTGACCACAAGATTTCCGAAGGGCGTCTCGAGGGCTTCGCGCGGCACTGGCACGCGCTGGATCTCCGCATCCGGATAAATTGAGTTCAGTTCGTCATTCAGGACGCGCGCCTCGATGAACTGTGTGTCCGCCTGCCGCGCCGGGTTCAGCCCGTCCGTGCGCCCCCACCATTTCGGCAGCACCGCCAGCGTCACTGCCTGCAGGTTGCGGTCGTCCAGCACCTCGAGGCTGCCATAGGCCGGCAACGTCAGGATCATCAGCCCCCAGTCGCGCGACTCCAGATCACTCTCCAGCCGCGACACCCGCACCGGATAGCCCGCGCCTTCCATGAGGCGCACAAGGCCGTTAAAGCCGAGCGCAGAAGTCGAATAGGGATGGTCGCCCGCCTGGTTGCGATCGCGCAGCTCCGGCGCCCAGCCAGCCATCACCAGCACTGCGCCGAACGAGATGGCCGCCACGGTGATCAGGATCGCGACGACACGCGCCGAGAAAGGTGAACTGGTCTGCACGCCCTCGCTCATGTCCAGCCCTCGCCAAAGGCAAAGTCTTCATAGCTGCGCCGTGCTTCCTGCCAGCCATCTGCGTCCACGGGGCGCCCGCCAAAGAAACTGCGCTCGACGACCATGATGATCGGTTTCAGCCCGTGCTTTGCCCGTTCAGGCAGCTTGCCGAGCCCGGCAATCTCGCGTGCTGTCAGAGAAGTCGGCACGCCGCCCTCGACGCGCGCCTGGATGTCCTCGATGGACCGGAACAGCAGGAGGTGCACCGCCTCAGCAAACCGCCCCTGCCGGGCCAGCGCATCGGCCTCTTCAAGCAGCGACCGCGCCGCCGCCGCATCCGGGCGGATGTCGGACAGCACATCGTCCTCGGCGCGGATCTTCGCGTCCTTCTTGCCGCCGAACCGCAGTCGGATCGCCTCTCCGAACAGGAAGTAGAGAATGCCCAGCACGACCAGCGCCGCCGCGATGTAGAACACGACCTGGAACACAGGCCCCAACGCGCTCAGGAACCGCCCGATGGCCGCCAGCCAGCCGGGCGTCTGGCGCGGCGGTACAAGCTCTATGTCCTCTTCCGGCCGCTCGAGCTGGAGCTCGCTGTCGTTGATGTAGGCCGCATGGGCGCGGTCCACTGCCGCAAGGTTGGTCTGTATGCTTTCCGGCTCGAACTCCGACTCGTCCGCAACGACTGCAACGTCCTCATAAGCCAGCGGGTCGCTGTCCGGGGCGGCATGGATGGTTTGCTAATGAGATGGCGTCGCCAAAAGCAGGCAGAGGCCCAACGCACCCAGAGGCGTCCTCAACCTGTTCTTCAGTGCCAGGCCCTCCTTGCGATTCTGCCTTGCGTTGTCCCGGCTGACTATTTCAGAGGACGCCAGCCGCTTCAACGGGCACTTGCCGTGAGGCCCATCCCGGCAGTACAGCCGCCAAAGGACCGCACGGAGGCCGCAAATGGACAAGGCTGAGGCATATCGCCAGCTCACCGAAGAAATTGCCAGTGTCGTGGCCGGAGAAACCTCCGAAACCGCCCGCTATGCGAGCGCCGCCTGCCTGCTGACACTCGCTTTCAAGCCGCGCTTCTTCTGGACCGGTTTCTATCTTGTCGATCCGCTGAAGCCGGACGAACTCGTTGTCGGCCCCTATCAGGGCACTCTCGGCTGCCTGCGCATCCCGTTCGGTAAGGGCGTCTGCGGTCATGTCGCGGCCTCGCGTTTGCCGATCATTGTACCGGACGTGCACGAGTTTCCCGGCCACATAGCCTGCGACTCCGCTTCGAACTCCGAGATCGTGGTGCCCGTCTTCAAGCCTGACGGCAGCCTTGCCGGCGTGCTGGACGTGGACTCGACAGAGTATGACGCGTTCGATGAGGTCGACCAGGCGGGCCTGGTCGAAATCTGCCGGATCCTACTCAGCGCCTAGGACAGGGCCGCCAACCGTTTCCAGTGTCTCCGGTTCCGGCGGCGGGGGCGGCGCAGGGGGCGGGCCGGCGATCGCCTCGATCCGGTCGCGCAACGCTTCCTCCAGAATGTCCAGCTTGCGCGCGCGCAGTCCCTCGATGGGTTCCGATACCGCGTCGAGTTTCATCCACACGTCTGCCTCCAGCGTTGTCGCCGGCCAGACCGGCAGACCCTCGCCGTTCGGATTGCCGGTGCGCGCAAAGTTCGACCAGTAGCTAACCATCCGCTTTGTCAGCTTCCGGTCGCCATCGGTCAGTTTCATGCCGCGAAGGTGGCTGTCGAACACGAACGAGATCTCGGCTGCATGGAATGCGCCAATAGTCTGTTTGCTTGAGGGCGGCACCCGCGTGAAATGATAGAGGTAGGTCGGCGCGCCCGATTGCGCGTTCTGCCGTCCAACAAATCGTGTGTGCACGCCGAACATGTCGTCGCCCAGCATCGCAGTCGCGCCCTTGTCCCACTTCTCCAGCGAATCCATTTCGTAAAGCGCCTGCAGCGCCTTCGCCGGGTTGAGTCCGAACACTTCGGCAAGGGCTTTCTCGCGCTCCTCCAGCGTCCCGGTCATCTGTGGCCGGACGATCGTCGGCGACTGGAACATGTCATAGAACAGAGAGGCTTCGTCCGCATTGTAGCCTGCCATCAGCGGCACGCTCGGCACATCTCCGTCCCGGAACGCTGCGCCGATCGCGCGCGGCATAACCCGCCCGTCCACCACCGGCAGGAAATAGCCATTGAGGTCGCTGCGGGCATTGGAGCGCGAGATGATCGCAGCCGCTGGAATGGCGCGCAGGTCCTTTGCGGTCGCTGCAGGCGGGACCAGCGTCGAGAGGAATTCCGCGCCCGCTTCCTCAGCACTCAGAATTCCGGGGAAGGGTGAGCGTTTCAGGTGCAGCACATTGCCCGTGCTCGCGCCGCTTTGCAGGATCGCTTTGTGGAACAGGCCATCGGCTGCAGGCAGAGCCATCAGTTCGGTGATCGACTGCGCCCCCGCGCTCTCTCCGAACACCGTCACGTTCTGCGGATCGCCGCCGAACGCGGCGATGTTGTCGCGCACCCAGGCGAGCGCCGCGGCCTGATCCAGCAGGCCGTAATTGCCCGATGTCCCGGCTTCCTCCGTCAGCGCCGGATGCGCGAGGTAGCCGAACGCGCCAAGCCGGTAATTGATGGTGACGATCACAATGCCTTCTTCGACGAGTGCGTTGGACTGGTAAATCGATTGCGATCCCGAACCATATTGGTGCGCGCCGCCATGAAGCCACACCATGACCGGCTGCTTTTCCGTGCCCTTCAGGTTGCCCGTGCGCACGTTCAGCACAAGGCAGTCTTCAGCCTCCGGCGGGGTCTCCTGCGCCGAAATGGCAATCCGGGCGCCCATGCGCTCGAAGAAGGACAGGCCCAGACCGTCTATGATCTGGTTGACGAAACTCCCGTAACGAGTGCGCGGCTGGATGCATTCCGGGCCGAACTCGCGTGTATCGCGGGAGGTGGCGCCCCACTGGATCGGCGGCCCCGGCGGGGTCCAGCGCTTTGCCGAAGCATAGGGAATACCGTTGAAGACGCGGATATCGCCGTTGTCCCGGTCGATCCCGCCGATCACGATGCCTTGATGGATCCGCACAGGCTCCGAAATCTCCAACGGCTTCGGAGGCTGGCGCAGCGCGAACCAGCCATAAGCTGCCGCCGCTGCAAAAATGAAGAAGAGGACTATACTAATTCTGCGCATGTTTCGGTTCCCGGGCCCGGGCTGCAAGCCTTATACGAACGTGACTCGGCTGTCATGAATAGTCCGCAGGCCCGTGTTTTCAGACCTTTTCGAGGGCCGCCAGCGTTGCCGAGACAAGGTCCGCCACTGGCTCCACTCCGCAGGCAAAGCGGATGAAGCCCTCTGGCACCGCGTCGCCCCATCGGATGCGGCACTCGGCGCTCGAATGCACGCCTCCGAAACTGGTCGCTGCCGCCGCCAGCGGATGGCGCGCGATGAAGTCTTCCGCCGTCGCCCGGCTCTCAAGGCAGAAGCTGACAATCGGGCCATAGCCCTTCATTTGCCGCCGCGCGACCGGGTTGGCCGGATCGCCCGCCAGCCCCGGATAGCGCAGTCCCTTAACCCGCGCGTTGCCGCTCAGCGCGGTCGCAACCGCCATCGCATTGGCGTTCGCCCGCGCAACGCGCAGCTCCAACGTCTCCAGACCCCGGTGCAAAAGATAGGCATCGAAGGGGCTCACCACCGCGCCCGCCAGCCGTCGCCAGGTCCGCACGGGCGCCATCAGCGCCTCGCTGCGGCTCGCCACATGACCAGCCAGTATGTCCGAATGCCCGGCCATCGCCTTGGTGTCGGCCATGATCGAAAGGTCTGCCCCTAGGTCGAGCGGACGCTGGCACAGCGGTGTTGCGGTTGTGTTGTCGGCCACGAGGATCGTGCCTGCCGCTTTCGCCTTGGCCGCCACCACCGCGATGTCGCACACATCGAGTCCTGGGTTCGACGGCGTCTCGATCAGCGCCAGCTTCACGCCGGAGAAATCCGCGGCTGCAAAGTCGGCCGTGGCCACCGCGTGCACATGCACGCCCATCGGCTCCAGATGCGCCGCCAGCAGCGCCCGCGCATTGTAGTATCCGTCCGCATGCACCAGCACACGGTCACCCGGCCGCAGGTGTCCGTAAAACACCGCCGCTATCGCTGACATGCCGGACGGGAACAGCACCACATCGGCGTCCTCGATGATGCCGATCTCCTCTTCCACTTCCTCCACCGTCGGGTTCCCGTTGCGGCCATAGAAGTGGGTCCCGTCCGGGTTGCCCGGCTGGTGGAAGGTTGACGAGGCAATGATCGGCAACGCAATCGCTTCGCCCTTGGCCAGGCGCTTGGTGCGGTGATGCAGCAGCCGAGAAATCGGAGAATAGGGGTCAGTCAAGAATCCCGGCTCCTTTGCCCATAAGCGCGCTTAGCTGCGCTCTATCATCTGCGCTGAGCGCCTTCCAGCCGGCGCGCAGCGTGTCGAGGCACTTCGCCTGATACTTGAATACACCCTGCGCATACCGCTGACCTTCCAGCGTCACCTCGAATGTCTCCGCCCCGGCGGCCAGCGCCTCGGCATTCGCTTTGAGGAAGGGCAGGTAGGTATCGCCTGCCTGCGCCAGCAGCGCCTTCACCGGCGCTGCCGATATCGCAGCCGCCGGCTCCAGCCAGTCTCCGTCCAGCCCGCTCGCGTCATCCGCCAAGTCCAGCCAGCGGTAGAGGTAGGGCGTCTCTCTGCGCAGCCACGCCATCGGCGTCGGGTCCACGCTCATCACCTTCAGCTGCCCATAGAGCGCAATGTCCGCCAGCGAGATCCGGTCCCCGAACAGGAACCGCGTCGGCCCTGTCGCCATGGCTTCAAGCGCCTTGTTCGTCCTTTTCCAGCTTGCCTCGATGATCGGTGCCGTCTCTGGCGTGCAGCCGACCAGCGCCATACGCGAAATCTGCCGTGAGCGGATCATCGCCGCGTTGCGCTCTACGCCTTCGCGTCCCGCATTCGGCAGCGAGTCGAACATGATCCAGTTGGCGCACCATTCCGCATCGTCCGCATAGAACCAACGATAATGGAACATCGCTTTCATGAACCACTCGTCCGCCATGTCCTCGATCAGCAGGCAGACGAACCGCAGCTTCGGATCAGTTGGCACCAGCGCCCGGCCTTCGCCTTCTATCCCGAGCAGGAACGGTGTCGAGTCGTTTGTCCAGCCGCCATCGGGAGTCCGGATCACGGGGATCACCTGCGCCTTCACGTTCGGCATCACCCGCCCGCGATCCTCGGCTGTCATCCCGGTCCATGTGTGCGCCAAACGCTTCGCCCGGAGCGCCGCGCGCACCTTCAGCGAGTAGGGCGAGCCCAGCGCGCCGTAGACATCATATCTGCTCATGCCTTCTTTCCTCCTGCCCATGTGGGCCGCGTCACGATCAGCTCCTGACAGAGCAGCCCAGCCTCCCGGTGGCGCGCCATTTCCTTGTAGTCCCTGTGGTTCAGCGTGGCGATGAAAGATTGCCGGTCGGGGAAGTAGTTCACCAGCACCCCATCCCAGTCCCCACCGCCGATGAAGTAGCGTTCCGTATCGCCCAGCAGCAGGGTGCTGCCGCCGACTTCCTCCATGGCCTGCGAGAACGCCTCCGAGTAGCGCAAATAGGCTTCCCGCCCGCTGATGTCCTTGCCATGCTCCGGGTCGCCCGGCGGATACTCCGCCTTGATGCGGAACTTCAGCAGGTTCACCTGCGCCACCGGTCCGTCATGCGGATCATCCCGGAAGGCGCGGAACTGGGCGGCGGTGGGCTGGAAGGCGGGCATTGCGGTCACTCCGTTTGCGCCGCGACACTAGCCCGGATTGCGGCCCTGTCACCTTCCGGCACGGGGTATGGCATATCGAATTTTCTTCCCTTCCAATGGCCGGGTGTGATTTCCTCTCCACCTGTCTCCCGGAAGGCCAATACATGCTTCGCACGATCCTCATTGCTACAACCGCGCTACTGGTCGTGATCATCGGCGCTTTCTGGTGGCTTTTGCTGGCCGACTCAAAAGCGCCGGCCGCGGCGCCTGGCCTGTTCGCCATCGAAGACTGGCGCGCCTTGATGCCGGAAGACGCCGCCAGCCTCCCGACCGAAATCCGCGTCCTCGAGATCGGCCGCGACAAAGCTCCCGGCTTCGCGGCCCGCGCCGGCGCCTTCGGCACCGACTGGAACACCACCTACCATTCCATCCAGATAGTATGGCCGGAACGTACGATGGTCATTGACGGCGCGATTGACGCCGACACGGCCATCGCCATGAAACAATCGGAGGCCGACTGGGCCTTTGATGCCCCCGCCTACGAAACGCTCCTCGCCGCGATGCTCGCCGCTGATCAGGTGCTGATCACGCACGAACATCTGGATCACGTCATGGCTGTTGCCCGCCACCCGGACCCCGCCACCCTCGCGCCGCGCCTGGTGCTCAACGCGCCCCAGATCGCTACCCTGCCGGTCTTCGCCCGCGGCACACTCGACCCCGCCCTCGCGGACCTTGCGCCCCGCCTCGACGGCACCGTTCAGCAGATTGCCCCGGGCGTCGTCATCGTCCCGGCCCCAGGCCACACGCCTGGTAGCCAGCTGGTCTTCATCCGCACGCAGGACGGCCGAGAGACCCTGCTGATCGGCGATGTCGCCTGGTCCCTCGACGCCGTCGAAACGCTCACCACACGGCCCGTCCTGACTCAGTACATGATCTTCGACCCCAACGAGGATCGCACTTCGGTAAAGGCCCAGCTGCGCGCCCTGCACGATCTGACGGTGTCGAATCCCGACCTTACCGTCGTCCCGGCCCATGACGGCAACCTGGTCGCCGGCCTCATCGCCGATGGCCACCTGATCAAAGGCTTCCGGAACTGACCCATGGCGTACTTCATGATGAAGCTGATCCCGCCACGTCCCACCTTCTTGCGCGATGCCACGCCAGTCGAACTGGAGGCCATGAGCCGGCACGCCATCTATATCCGGGGCCTGATAGGAGAGGGGAAACTCCTCGCCGCCGGCCCGGTCCACGACCCCTCCGGCGCCTGGGGCTTCGCCATTGCGGATGCTCCGGACCCCGCGATCGTCGACAGTTGGGGGCAGGCCGACCCCGTTGTCCAGTCAGGCCTCGGCTTCAGATGGGATGTCTTCCCGATCCTTTCGCTGCTCCGGCCGGAAACCTGACACCTTACCTTCGAGCTTGATCTTCGCCGCGCGGCGCGCCACATCGCGCGCTGATCCGTTTTCATGCCCATAAAGGAACCTCCGCCCATGGCCGGTCCCCAGTACGTCTTTCACATGCAGGGCCTCACGAAGGCCTATCCCGGCGGCAAGAAGGTGTTCGAGAACATCCACTTGAGCTTCCTGCCGAGCGCCAAGATCGGTGTCGTGGGTGTCAACGGTTCGGGTAAATCCACCCTGCTGCGGATCATGGCCGGCGTCGACAAGGACTTCGTCGGCGAGGCCTGGGCCGCCGACGGCGTGAAGGTCGGCTACCTGCCGCAGGAACCGAAACTTGATCCAGCCAAGAACGTGTTCGAGAACATCGCCGCGACCTGTCCGGAAAAGATGATGGTCGACCAGTTCAACGAAATCTCGATGAAGCTCGGTGAGGACTATTCCGATGAGCTGATGGAAGAGATGACCAGGCTGCAGGAGCGCATCGACGCGGCCGACGCCTGGGACATCGATTCCAAGATCGAGATGGCCATGAACGCGCTGCGCTGCCCGGAAAACGAAGCCGACGTGTCCACCCTCTCGGGCGGTGAGATCCGCCGCGTCGCCATATGCCAGCTGCTTTTGTCGAAGCCCGACATGATCCTGATGGACGAGCCGACCAACCACCTCGATGCCGAAACCGTCGCCTGGCTTCAGAACTACCTGATTAACTTCGCCGGTTGTGTCATCCTCGTTACCCACGACCGCTACTTCCTCGACGACATCACGAACTGGATTCTTGAACTCGACCGCGGCCGCGGCGTACCCTTCCAGGGCAACTATTCCGGCTGGGTCGAACAGAAGGCCAAGCGGATGGAGCAGGAAGCGCGCGATGATGTCGGCCGCAAGCGCACGCTCGCCAAGGAACTTGAGTGGGTCCGCTCGGGCCAGAAGGCACGTCAGGCCAAGTCCAAGGCGCGTATCAACGCCTACGAGAAGATGGCCTCCGAAGCCGAGCGCGAGCAGGTCATGACTTCGCAGATCCGCATTCCCCCCGGACCCCGCCTCGGCGGCGTCGTGCTGGAAGCGGAAAACCTCAGCAAGGCGTTCGGCGACAACGTGCTGATCGAGAACCTCTCCTTCAAGCTGCCCCCCGGCGGTATCGTCGGCGTCATCGGCCCGAACGGCGCCGGCAAGTCTACCTTGTTCAAGATGATCCTCGGTCAGGAGAAGCCCGACGCTGGCGCCATGCGCGTCGGCGATACGGTCAAGATCGGTTACGTTGACCAGAGCCGCGACAAGCTCGACCCCAACAAGAACGTCTGGGAAGAAATCTCCGGCGGCACCGACGTCATCGATCTCGGCGGTGTCACCGTCATGTCGCGCGCCTATGTCGGCGCCTTCAACTTCAAGGGCACAGACCAGCAGAAGAAGGTCGGCATCCTCTCCGGCGGTGAGCGCAACCGCGTCCACCTCGCGAAGATGCTGAAGGGCAGTCACAACCTGCTGCTGCTTGACGAACCGACCAACGACCTTGACGTGGAAACCCTGCAGGCCCTCGAAGAAGGCCTCGACAATTTCCCCGGCTGCGTCGTCGTGATTTCGCACGATCGCTGGTTCCTTGACCGCATGGCCACCCACATCCTCGCCTTCGAGGGCGACAGTCATGTCGAATGGTTCGAGGGCGATTTTTCATCCTACCTCGAAGACAAGAAACGCCGCCTGGGCGAAGATTCCGTCAATCCCAAGCGCCTCAAGTTCAAGAAGTTCGCGCGCTGAGCTTCGGCGCTCCCCCTCTCGGCCCGCGCGCGGGAGAGAGGGGCCGGGGTTCGGGGTCTTGCTCCCGAAGAGAACCGGTCTACCCTGTCCCCCATAGCCGGGAGACCCGCCATGAATCACATACTCACCGCCGCGATCAGCGTGCTCACCCTTGCGGCTTGCGCAACACCGGTGGCTTCTCCGCCTGTCAGCGGTGAGGCCGAGTTTTACGCGAAAGACGAAGCCGTCAATGCGCCCCCCGCGGCCCAAGCCCGCGGCCCCTACGAGGCAGACGCCCTTCTCGCCAGGTCCCTTCCGGAGATCTCCGAAGCGATCGTCAACGGCGAGACGACCTCCGTGCAGCTCACGCAGGCCTATCTGGACCGCATCGCCGCAATTGACCGCGCCGGCCCGCGCCTCCAATCCATCCTCTCGCTGAACCCTGACGCTCTCGCGCAGGCCGCCGCCTCTGACGTGCGCCGTGCCAACGGCCAGGCGCTGAGCCCGCTCGACGGGGTGCCGATCCTCCTCAAGGACAATATCGAAACGCTCGACCCGGCGCCGACCACAGCCGGCTCGCTCGCCCTCAAGGATAATGTCACCGGCCGAGACAGCCCGCTCGCCGCGAGCCTTCGCGCAGACGGCGCCGTCATCCTCGGCAAGACCAATCTCAGCCAGTGGGCAAACTTCCGCTCGAACTTCTCGCTCAGCGGCTGGTCGTCCGTGGGCGGACAGGTCCGCAATCCCCACATGCTGGACCGCAACCCCTGCGGCTCCAGCTCCGGCACAGGCGCCGCGCTCGCCGCCTCGCTCGCCGCAGGCGGCGTCGGCACGGAGACTAACGGCTCGATTATCTGCCCGTCCAACGTTAACGGCCTCGTCGGCTTCAAGCCCACCGTCGGCCTGATCCCGCAGGACGGCATCGTCCCGATCTCGCCGAGCCAGGATACCGCCGGCCCGATGGAGAAATCCGTGCGCGGCGCCGCCATGCTGCTGGACGCGATGATCCCCGGCGAGAACAGCTATTCGGCAGGCCTGTCGCCGGACGCCCTGAAAGGCATCCGCGTCGGTGTGCTGCGCAGCGCGCAAGGCAACAATCCGGATGTGATCGCCCATTTCAATGCTGCACTCGGCGTCCTGAAAGGGCAGGGCGCCGAACTCGTCGAGGTCGAGGCGTTTGACCCGCCGGAAGGTTTCTGGACCGCCTCGTTGCTCGTTCTCCAGTACGAGTTCAAGGCCAGCCTCAACACCTATCTCGCGGCGGCCCCGGTCGCCGTCACCACGCGCAGCCTCAGCGACGTCATCGCCTTCAACACCGCCAATGCCGAGACCGAGCTTGCCCTCTTCGGCCAGGATATCCTCGAGGAGTCCGACAAGCTTGGTCCACTCACGGATGAAGCCTACACCGAGGCGCTAGCCCTTGTTCAGTCCGCCACGCGCGAGAACGGCATCGACAAGCTACTGACCGATAACAACGTTGCCGTCCTCGTCGCCCCCGCCGGTCCGGTTGCCCCTCGCATCGATCCGGTCAACGGCGACGTCTGGCCCGAATGGGCTGGCGCCGGCTGGGCCGCCGCCATCGCCGGCTACCCTAACCTCACTGTCCCGATGGGTGACGTCCATGGCATACCGGTCGGCCTCTCCTTCATGGGCGGCAAGAACACCGATGCAGCCCTCCTCGGGTACGGCTACGCCTACGAACAGGCCAGCGGCATCCGCCTTTCGCCCAAATACCTCCCCTCCGCAGAAGCCCGCCCGGAGATCAACGCGGCGATGGAGAAGTAGGTACGCCTCACGCCAGCCAGCGCCATACTTTCCGCGCCGCAGCGTACAAAGTCTCTATACGGATCAGATCACCAAAAGAGTCCACCGGGAAGCTTACGCACACGCTCCGGCCCGGGTTGAGCTCCTTCCATGCCGAGCGTCCAGGCTGCCCTTTTTTCTGCGGTCTTCGCCTGGCGGCTGCGGCGGGTTTTCCGGCTCTTCCGGCCAATGTTTTGCTGGCAGATCGGCTGCATCTTCCGCGGCAAGATGGCCGGCAGCTTCAATTGCCTCCTCGGCGCCATCAATGGGTGGGGCCATCTGCATCGTTGCACGGGCGCCAAAGTCGCTGACCCGTCCGCCTGCAGAGCATAAGTTCCCGAAGGCAGAAGCGGGGACGATCCTGCAAAGGCCAGCGCCATACCCGCATCCCGGGAGACACTGCGCGCCCTCATCCTCTGCAGCCAAGGCGGTGCCGGTGGCTGCGCTGCGCGTGTTGACGCCGGGGGCTCGGCCCTCAAAGCCCGATACGTCCTGGTCACAAGACCCTCACTTCCGGTTGCTGCGCAATGGGACGTGAGGGTCTTCATCAAGCAAAACCAACCTCAACCGGCCGGGTAACCCCGCGTCCGGTCCTGATGGCTGCGCGCTTACCGCGCCGTCAGGCCGCCATCCACGATGTGTTCCTGCCCGGTCGAGAAGCTTGATGCGTCCGACGCCAGGAACAGAATCAGCTCGGCCACTTCTTCCGGCTTGCCCGCGCGTCCCATCGGCGTGCCGCCGAGCGCAACAATGTTCGGATCGAGCGCGTTGCCGCCGGAATGGGCGGTCAGAGCGCCTTTCTGTTCGGCGCTCATGGTCTCTGTGACGCGCGTGATTTCCTTCTGCCAGATCGGCGTGTCGATGATGCCGGGGTGGACCGAGTTGACCCGGATCTTAAGCCCCAGCGCGCCGCATTCGACCGCCGCTGCCTTCGTGAACAACCGCACCGCGCCCTTGGAAGCGCAGTAGGCCGCCACACCCGGCGAGCCGCGAAGCCCCGCCACCGAAGAAAGGTTGATGATCGAGCCTCCCTCGGTTTTCATCGCCCGCATCGCCGCGCGGGTGCCGAGGAAGACGCTGTCGGTATTGACCGCCATCTGTCGCTGCCAGTCGGCCAGCGAATAGTCCATCAGCGCCCCGGCAATCGCGATCCCGGCATTGTTCACCAGCACGTTGGGTGTACCGAACAGGCTGGTCGTCTCGGCGAAAATGGCGTCCCAGCGTTGCTCGTCGGTGACGTCCTGTTTCGCAATGGCGACCGTCCCGCCAGCCTTGGAAATCAGGCTTTGGGTCTCTTTAAGGCCCGCTTCGTCAACGTCAGTGGCCATGACTTTCGCGCCCTCGCGGGCGAGCGTAATGGCCGCTGCCCGCCCGATTCCGCTGGAAGCACCTGTAACTATTGCAATTTTACCGTTAACCTGGCCCATGTATTCCTCCCTTTTGTGAGGCCACACTAGCAGTCCCCGCGCTTGACGCGAGCGTCAGATTGGTGTTTTACCCGCGACTTCATGACGGGGTGGTGCGGAGCCGCCGTTGTAATCGTGGGCTCGAACGAGCTGAGCCCACCGGCCCGCGCTGAAAACTGAGGTACTGCCATGTCACGTCGCCATAGCGCGAAGTACAAAATCGACCGTCGGGTCGGTGAAAACATCTGGGGCCGCCCCAAGTCTCCCTTCAACAAGCGCGCCTACAAGCCTGGCCAGCACGGCCAGAACCGCCGCAACAAGGTCTCTGACTTTGGCATGCAGCTGATGGCGAAGCAGAAGCTGAAGGGCTATTACGGCGACATCACCGAGAAGCAATTCTCGAAAATCTACGAAGACGCTGCCAGGATGAAGGGCAACTCGGCCGAGAACCTGATCGGCATCCTCGAGTCGCGCCTCGACACCATCGTTTACCGCGCCAAGTTCGTCCCGACGATCTTTGCCGCCCGCCAGTTCGTCAACCACGGCCACGTCACCGTGAACGGCAAACGCTGCAATATCGGCTCCGCACGCCTGAAGCCGGGTGACATTGTCCAGGTTCGCGAGAAGTCGCGCAACCTCGCCCTCGTCCTCGAAGCCCTCGGCAGCGGCGAGCGCGACATCCCGGATTACGTGGAAGTCGACCCCAAAGCGATGACCGCGCAGTTCAAGCGCATTCCGGTTCTCTCGGATGTGCCCTACCCGGTGAAGATGGAACCGGCTCAGGTGGTCGAGTTCTACTCCTCCTAAACCATCTGAATTCCTTGAAGTTTCGGGAAGGCCGCGCCAGACTGGTGCGGCCTTTTCATTTCAGGATACCGCGCCATGGCCATTCCCTCGATCGCCGCCGTCCGCAAGGCGCTCGTCGCGCCGCCCGGCAAGCCCTTCGATCTGTCGAAGCGGGACACGTCCGGCCGGGACGTCTTCGCCGACAAGGCCGAGGCGGAGACGAGCCTCAAGAAGGACGCAGCGGTCATCAACGAGCTGAAGGACATGCTCTATGCCGAAGGCCGCCGCTCGCTCCTCGTGATCCTCCAGGGCATGGACACGGCCGGCAAGTCCGGCACGATCAAGTCTGTCTTCTCGGAGACGACGCCGCTCGGCATGGAAGTAAAAGCCTTCAAGGCGCCCAGTAGCGAGGAGCTTGCCCGCGACTATCTCTGGCGCGTCCACAATGCGGTACCACGCCGGGGGCATGTCGGGATCTTTGACC
>VYLT01000189.1_pt1 | contig 15135 bp, 10 predicted proteins | sample 5114261 | NCBI WGS metagenome assembly VYLT01 (sample SAMN12291815, study PRJNA351875) | freshwater metagenome | isolation source: freshwater lake | place: USA: Michigan, Little Long Lake | collected 2011-07-12 | reverse complement strand
CAGTTGGCGACAATTTTTCAGGATTGGGTAAACTTCTCTCGGATGTGAATTGGGACACGGAAGCTCTCCTCAAGAGAGCTTCCTGCACCCCACGAGCCAAGATGCAAGCAATCTCACGACGACGTTGCTCCGCCGATAACGGAACCACGATGGCGAGACTTTCCAAATCAAGAGGAACGGACATCGGACACCTCAAAAGAGAAGGAAGTGCCCACAACGACCTGCACCTTGTGCTCAGCGCGTTGTCTGACGAATTGGAACCTCAACGGGCTCTACTTGTTAATTAGCCTCGCCGACTTTTCTGAAGCACGCTTTTTTCAACTTTCTGGAGGGATTTCTCAAAATAGTTTTCTCGATTTATGTAATGGATCTGTGCATGCATTTTGCGAGAGATACAGTATTTGATTAGAACAAAGCGATTATTGATTAAGACCTGTATTCTGTGAGGGCTAGTGAAATGGCGAAGTATCAGCTTCATGTTTTGCTTCTAGTTTTTCTCTTGACCAACTTTGGTTGCCAGCGATCTCCTCAACCACAACCAACTCAAACAACAAATGAACAAATTACAACTCAAACAACGAAACAATCCCAAACATCTCATAATATTACTGGAATTTGGGAAGGTAGACTCCATCAAAACGCCGGCGCTAGTAGAACGGAATGGAAAATTCTGTTCGTAATAACTCAAAAGCATGAGCAGTTTGAAGGTACATCTCGAATTGAGGTTGTTGATCAGCCAGAATACTATGGTTTGATGAAAATTCGTGGAACAGTCAGCAAATCGTCAATCCATTTTGAGGAAACCGAAATCATTGAAGAAAAACCACTGAATGACGCTGGGTGGTTATTGAAATCGGGAGATATTAGCTTGATCACTGAAAAGAATGGACTACGACTTGAAGGTTCTTGGGCAGGTCGCCCAGCCCGTATAGGAGCACAAAACGGGCCTCCAGGGACATTAATCCTCAGAGCTAAACCGACGAAGGATGGGATGAACTGGCCTCTAGCTGGATTACCATCCATCAAATCCGGGGAGAAATTGTCACTGAAGGACTTTGAGCGTGCCTCGACAAACCTGCAGTGTGAAGTTGCGTGCGTGCGAGCCATTGCTGATGTCGAAGGAAATGGGGAAGGTTTCCTCCCGTCTGGTAAACCAAAAATTCTATTTGAATCGCATGTCTTCGGAAAACAAACCGATGGAAAATACAATAGCTCGCACCCAACCATCTCTTCCTCAAAATGGGATCGAACCCTTTATGGTTCGGGTGGTGAGCATCAGTATACTCGTCTTAAACAGGCGATGGATCTTGACCACCAATCGGCTTTGAAATCGACATCATGGGGAATGTTCCAAATCATGGGTTACCACTATAAAGATTTAGGTTACGCAACGGTAACAGACTTTGTTGATGACATGTACTCAAGCGAAGCTAAACAGCTCGATGCTTTCGTCAAATTTCTCAAAAAAGAGGGGCTTGATAAGCCACTTCGAGAGAAAAAGTGGAAAGACTTTGCTCGTGGATACAATGGTAAAGATTACGCCAAGAACGAATACGACGTGAAACTTCAAAATGCTTACGAAAAATACGCCAAATAGCAAAAGTCACTCAAAAATTTCCCCATTACATTTTTTGTTTTTGAGTGAATCTTCAAAGTTTGGTTGTTCCTTTCGCATATCACCTGCGGACTCGCACTTTGGTTTGGAACGTCATAAAGATGTTTGCCAGGCAAGATTTGGTCAATTTGAGATGATGAACAACTGAAGCGATACTGACTTTGGCTTACTTGTTGGGATAACAACCCCTCTGACTGAAGAAAAGGTATCTCTTGAGGTGTTAACTCTCTCGCGGTTCTCTCGCAGAGAGGTAGAGAGTTTTGGTTTGTTTCACACGGGGTTCTACTGAAAAAGGGGGGTGTTTCATACGCTCTCCGTTTGCAACAGAGTTCGGAAAGAGAGAGGGCTACTCTGTCTAAAAGTGCAAATCTCCCGTAAAAATACGGGGAAATAAAAAAAGCCGAGAGGATCACTCTCGGCTTACTCAGTAAACAGGTTTGTACGACTCTTTACGAGACCTGTCTCAAAACCTCCCCGACAAGGATTCGAACCTTGGACCCGCTGATTAACAGTCAGCTGCTCTACCGCTGAGCTATCGGGGAATAAATACCTTACTTACATAGAACAAGATACTCACCTTGTGGTTCGCAAGCAAGGGGAAAATTTTACCCTCTGGGGATTTCAGAGGGTTTGAAGGGTTGTTGTTCGGGACAATAATTTCGCATCGGGTCGAGGAAAACCACGACCTTTGCGTGTTTTTGATTCCCGTGCCGAAATGGTTACTTCTTTTCCGGTGGAGTTACGCCGCCGGGGGTAACCAGTTCGAGATACTTTTTCTTTTGTTCTTCCGTTAGCACTTCAAACATTTTCTTTTTGCTTTCGGCTTTCAGTTCCTTGATCTTGGCATCAAGGTCGGCAATCTTGGAATCGTAGTCGGCATCGAGCTTCAAGATTTTGGTCTTTTGTTCGTCGCTGAGCCCCAGTTTCCCGAAGTTTTGTGGGAGTTGGGGTTGTTTGGCTTTCTTCTCTTGACCAACAGCACCTTCAAACGAGAGGGCACCCAGACCGAGAATGAGAAGTAGAGGAGGGAGAATGCGCAGGACTTTCATGGCTCACCAAAAAAGGTTTCCATTGGGGGATATAGATTTAGTTTAGTCAAGGGACTTTGAAAATGGCGTCAAGAGAGGAACTTGTAATTCTGAGAAATTTCTTGAGAAAGCGGCTGCAAGTCGAAAACTTGTTTCCGGTTTCATTCTGGCATACAGGTTGGTTACAAGGAGTCGGCAACAGCTACGGGAGCATTAGGGAATATCGGAACCCAGATTGGCGAGATGAGGGAAGGGAAGTCGTGGAGTTGGTCGAAGTTTGGAATCGAGACTTTGACAGGCGGAGTGGGCGGGTTTGTCAATGGCCGAATGCTTCGCGGGACGACTGCTAACCACACTCCAAGTTTGAATCAGGTGATAATGGCAGGTCAAGTATCAGGAGCAATCGCGGGAGGCTTGGGAGGAGTGTTGGGGAGCTTGGAAGAGAACCTGAAGAACCCCGAAAAGAAATGGTCGAAGATTCTTGAGGAAGCGATTGAAGGCGGGTTGAAAGGAAGCATTCAAGGAGCTTTAACCGGCGGTTTGATGGCGCGTTTAACGTATATGAAACCAAAGCCCAAGAGTCAGAAGTTGGATGAAGGTGATGCGGGAAAATTCGCATCGTCGAAGGGCTCACCGAACGCCCCTCACGACCCCCAACCGCTTGTCAGCAAAGAAGGTGTGTCGCCACCTCACCCGAACGAACCAAGGAGTCTTGGACGGCAGATTCTGGATAAAGTGGTCGGCGAAAAGCTGATTCACGGCGTTGTGGGTAAACTCGATCCAACGGGCAAGCTTTATGGAGCCCTCAAGAGCTTTGCCAAAAAGGTCAATATCGAAGCGTGCTTTGCGAAAGGAAGCAAGATTTATGCGTGGGGAACATGGGGTATCGGTTGGCGTGAGATTGAACTTATCACAACCGACGATTGGGTGCTGAGTCGAAATGAACACGACCCGAACGGTTTGGTTGAATGGAAACGGGTTGAGGAAACATTCGAGCGATTAGGTCGAGTGTGGAATCTTGATGTCGAAGGGAAACGCATCAAAACCACAGGCGAACACCCCTTCTTTGAACAAGTCAAAGATTGGACCAACGCCCAAGATTTACGCATCGGCGATAAGCTCTTAACAAGGGAAGGGACTTGGCAAATTGTCACGAACATTGAGGATACCAATACCTACGAGACCGTGTATAATCTCAGGGTCGCAGATTGGCATACTTACTTCGTAGGAGATGATAACTGGGGTTGGGGATTATGGGCTCATAACTCCTACGATGAGTGGTTAAACGAAAGGTATAAAGAATGGACGGGCAGAAATGGCTTGAACCCAGCAACAAATGGCTTAAAGGAAATCTTCACCAACATCGTTGAGGGGGAGTATACCGACACAAAGGGCTATAATCGCGTAAAAAATCATCTAAAATCTGTCCTTGAGGGTAAGAATGACCAAGAAGTGCATGATTTGTGGTATGTAGCAAACGAGTGGCGGAAAAATGAAAGCAAACTTGCAAAAGCGCTCGATGCCGTTGTCCCCGCTCCTGATAGTCTTCATGCACTGATCGAATTGATCAGGTCTTCGTACGAAAAAGGTGATGGCGCACATCCACATCCTGTTGGCAACGGTCAGAAGGTAGTGGGCAACGGTCAGACAACTGGTTCCACAAATCCAAAATTTGCAAACACATTGCATTTCGACGCGATGCTTCGCCTCGCTGCGCTCATCCTGCGAAACGGTGTTGGAGTAGACACAGTGTTTTTAGGGAAGTCGCTGGTAGATGTTTTGAAACATCTCAAAGCAATGGCTCCGGAAGGTCGTCCCTCTGATGCTGTCCTCACAGAAGCGATCAACGCAACCCAAAAAATTCCCAAAAACACTGGTGTAAAACCTGACCTTGTTGTTCTCCGCAATGAAAATGGTGTTTGGAAATTGGATATCTATGAAGTTGTTAGTGAGCTATCCCAAACAGAATTGGGTTTGCGAACGGTTATTGCCAAACAAATGCAAAGGCTTCCTCGAAGCCTTCGTTCGGACTCTTTTAATGCTTACACACCTGAAACGATTCTCAAACATACCAATTGGCCGTTTCTAGGGAACCAATAGAGTGAAAATAATGAATAATTATTGCCTGTCTTCCGCTTTTTATTGGCTTCCTTCCGATAATATTCAAGTTTCTTGGAGTTGGATTGAAGGTGTTCTGAGTTTATTTAAGAGATTAGATTTACCAGTACGCAGAATTCACCATGCCTTGACCGAAATTTCACCTGCAACCTCATACCAGAATCAATCTGCGTCGTTGGAATTGCTCAAGCCGAGAATTGGGACTGGTGAAAGCGAAATAATTCACCTCGTAGCGAGCCAATCCGAGAGTGTCGATGTATTTGAGCGATGGGATGGAACTGGGGTTGTGATGGCGGGAGACGGGTATTCTTTCTTGGGTATTTCGGAACATTATGGGATTACCATACAAGAGTTATTTACTTTCCACTATCAGATGGTTGAGTCATTCACGATTCCAGGGTATGGGATCGGGTATCTTCATCCTTTCGACCTTGCACCAGAATCGTACGCTGTTGGGGTTGGAGGTGGAACCGCTTCACTTCACGAAAGAATTATCCTCCTACAAATCAACACTTGCTCGCTGGGCGTCGGAGTACTACGGAGATAAAAACTACCTTCAAGGATGGTTCCGAGATTTTTACCCTCTCCAGTACTTAAATCAGAAACATCTGGTTGCACCTCTTGTGGAAAATCGATCTGTTGCGGATTTGAACATTGGTCATCTGACACCTCTTAATGATGAGAGGTGGTTGTGGGAACTGAATGAAGACGAAATCCAAGTTATTCGCAAATCTGTCACGCAGGACGCTCACCTGATCTGTCCTGTTAATCTCTGATTGTGGTTGGCGAAAAATTATCGGATGTTTTTCTGTGTGAAAAATAATGTCAATCAAAAAAAAACGAGGATCATCGCAAAAAATTTCATTTCGGTAGCGACCTTCTTTATTCCGGGTGTGGGCACGCTTGCAGGTGCGGGTTTGCGTTTGGCAGCAGCGTTGACCAAAGCAACGACTATCGGTAGCAAGCTTCCTGTGTGAAAAATAGTGTCACTCAGAAACCATCGGGAATCCTCGTGCAAATTATTATTATATTATTTGTTATACAGTCTTTCTAATTTTGGCCAGTCATTATTATGTTTGAAATAATATACTATAAAAAGGGCAGAGTAACACCTCGGAAAGTGTTCCGAAATTCTAATTTGAAAAGATCACAGTCTAAGCAGCAACCCGTTCGTAGTGTGAGATCAGCCCACCGAGCAACCGATGTCGAATCACTTCACCAACGGGTTCAGCTTCCTTCGATTCTTCCACGCCGGGAAACTTCAACACCCTTTCTTCCTCTGCTTCATCCTGTTCGATGGCAGCCGGAAGGGTTAAGTTCCCTCGGTTCTGGTGAGGTCGAAGGCAGTTGTAATAATCGAGATACTTGTCCACCAAATATCGCAGGTGCTTCTCACCGCAGATAACGAAGTGATCCAAGCACTCTGTCTTAATCGATTGCACCCATCTCTCGGCATAAGCGTTCATGTTCGGAGCCTTGATGCAAGTCTGTACAACCTCGATTCCCTCTTCCTCCATTCGATCTCGGAAGTCTTGAGTAAACTTGGTGTCCCGATCCAAGATCAAATACCTCGGAGCAACCGCTTCGTCGCCCCAAGCAATCGCCATGTTTCGAGCCTGTTGCTTCATCCAAATCGAATCGGGATTCGCAGTGATTCCGCTCACAATCACCCGACGTGTTTCGACGTGAATGAAGAACAGAATGAACATATCCACGAACCCTGCCGTTGTCCAAGATCGAACCGAAAGGAAGTCGCAAGCCCACAAAGTCTCGACATGCCTCTGAACAAAGTCACCCCACGTTCCCTTGCTCCGATCTGGCCCCGGATCAAGCCCGTTATCCTTCAATATCTTCACAACAGTAGACCAAGCAACATTGGTGATCCCCATTTTCTTGAGTTCGCCATGAATCCTGCCGTATCCCCAGCCATTCTCACGGGCTAACCGACAAATCAATTCGACGACATCAACGGGCTTCGAGGGCCGACCTTTCTTTTTCGGCTTCTTCCCTTTCTTGTCACCAGCAAGCCAACGGCAAAAAGTTCGATAAGATACAACCGAGATTAAGTGCTTCACTGCCCCACCCAGCACACGACCGAAGCGAATGAGCCGTTGTTTCTCCCGTTCGGTCAAATTGACGATTCTGGGAAGTTTGCTCCGAAGAATCCGATTCTCCGCTTGGAGAAATTGTACCTGTTGGGCAAGTTCTCGGTGCGAACCTGTGAGCAGAAAGAAGAGCAAAGAATCAAATACGAGAGCCGCACCAAGATAGGGGTAGATGTGGAGGTTTGGTGTGGTGAAAGCTTTTTGTATAGGGCAGTTTTATGCAATCGGGTCGCACACCATCGATTACGGTTTCGGAGGGATCGGAGAGGAAACTTGTCGCGGGCCGGGAGCAGGGGTTGAACGTGCGAACACGGTTCCACCACCGAGGGCTTGGTAAGCCCTTGCCACTGCAATCAATTCTTGGCGTTTGGTTTCGATCAAGTCCATTCGGGCATCTAGCATATCGCGTTGGGCAAGTAACACTTCAACGTATTCCGCACGGGCATTCATAAAGAGCTTGGTTGCGGTGTCAACCGAGGCTTCAAGAGATTCGAGTTGCTTCTTCTTTAATGCCACACTCTTTTGATAATTTTCTACCTTTGTGAATTGGTTCACAACCTCGATATAGGCATTCAAGACAGTTCGATGATAGTTGACGACAGCTTGAATTTGTCGAGCATTTGCTGTGAGGTATTCAGCTCCGATGGCCTTTCGGTTAATCAATGGCGCCACAAGGTTACCGGCAGCATTTGCGACAAGTGCTTCTGGCGTGGTCAACAGATACTTCGGATTGAAGGCTTGGAGACCTATTCCTCCGGTCAGCGTTAACGAGGGATAGAAATTAGCACGGGCCACCTTCACGTCCAACCCGCTCGCTTGCACCTCGCGTTCGGCTTGGCGAATATCAGCTCGGTTCTGCAAAAGCTCCGACGGAACACCTACACCAATCGGAGGATACGTCAAGCCGAGGAAGTCGGTTGAATTGCGTTCGATTGGTTTCGGATAACGCCCCATGAGAAAATTGAGACGGTTTTCCACTTCGACAATCTCTTGATTGACAACAGATATTTCGCTTTCGTTCTTGCGAATTTCGGCTTGGAATCGCTGGACGGGGAGTTCTGTTCCTTTACCGGCTTCTTTTTTCGCTTCCGCCTGTTTGAGACTTTCGTTCTGAAGTTCAATCGTCTTTTTCAAGTTCTGAAGTCGGTTATCAAGGGCCATAAGAGAGTAGTAATTCTCGGCCACCTCTGCAACGAGTCGCGTCGTAACGTAGTTTCGACCTTCTGCCGTGCCCAGATACCGAAGTGCCGCGGCGTCGCGGGCATTGTGGAGTTGACGCCAGATATCCACCTGCCATGATAAATTGGCAGCAACAAGAAAATCGGGCAACGGGTTTGGAAATCGGCGATCATCGAGTATATTCAGATTCTCTTCGACTGCCCCGTTGCGTGTGTAGCGACTGGTCTTTTCAACCCCGGCGCCCGCTCCAACGCTCACAAAGGGAAGATATGCCCCCGTTCGCGAGCGTATTTCGTTATTGGCAATCTGAATATCTTGTTCCAGAACTTTTAGTTCTTGATTTCCGGTGATCGCTTCGACAAGTAGGCGGCTTAATTGTGGATCGTTGAAGTATTCCATAGCAGGGGCTTGCGAAGTGTTGCTGGTTGCAGTCACTCCGTTGAAACTATTGGGAAGGGCCGGTCCGGGTTCGGGGGTTTGAAGTTTGGGCAAAGAACACGCCGACAACATGCACAACCCGCAACCCGTTGCAAATGTAAGCACCATTCTTGTGAAGTGGTAGTCGGACAACTTCATAAATCCATTCATCGGACGTCCTTATCGATGGCCTTCTTTTGTGGGTGACTTTACCTCACCCTAGATCGACTAATTTTGATGGGTGAGTTGACCGATATTGCGGGTGGTGTCAAATCGACCACTTGTGATTTCCAATTTCTTATTGGTCGGAATAAAATCGGTTAAGAATGGTCCTCTTTCGGGACGGGGATTGCCATAGGGATCTCGTGATAATCTTCCTTGTCTGGGGGAAGTGGGTGTTTCTCGAAGACTTCGGTGAGAGGGGCGTTCGATTCATCTTTGAGGAGGCTGCGACCATCAACAAGCCACGCACAAATATAGTACAAACCGGGAATTACAAACACACCGATAACGGTTCCCAATAACATTCCACCGACACCTGTGCTACCAATTGTTCGGTTTCCAATTGCTCCTGCACCCGTTGAGATAACAAGAGGCACAAGACCGGCAATGAAGGCAAACGAGGTCATCTGGATAGGTCGGAATCGAGAGCGACCGGCATCAATGGCAGCTTCCTTAAGAGAGAGACCTTCTTGGCGTCGTTGGACGGCAAACTCGACAATTAGAATCGCATTCTTACCAAGCAACCCGACCAACATAACGAGACCAATCTGAGCATAGACATCGTTTGCAAGGCCCATGATTTCAAGAAAGGCAAGCGAACCAAAAATCCCGATAGGGAGTGAGAGAATCACCGCAAACGGAAGAATAAAACTTTCGTATTGAGCAACCAAGACCAGATACACAAACGCGACAACGATTAAGAAGATATAGATCGATTCGTTACCCTTCTTCGCTTCGTCGTAAGAGAGACCTTCCCAGCCCACGTCATAACCTCGGGGAAGGGTTTCTTTGGCAACTTCTTTGATTGCTTTGATTGCTTGGCCGGTACTGTAACCCGGCGCAGGTGCCCCTTGTATTGCAGCCGAGGGGAACAGATTGTAGCGGTCTACTTCGTTCAAACCTTGCTTTTTCTTGATTGTCATAAACACCGAGTAGGGAACCGATTCTCCCTTATCGTTCTTCACAGAGAGATCGCCGAGGTCCTCGGGCATACGGCGATACTGAGGGGCTGCCTGAACGTAGACCTTGTAGAACTGCTCGAACCGGATAAACCCTTGTTCATAAGTACTACCAATCATAATGTTGAGATTCTCAAGGGCTTTCGCAATTGAGACCCCCTTCTGCATCGCGATGTCGTTATTGATAATTAATTCATATTGAGGATAGTTGGCAGTGTAGAAGGTAAACAAGTTGGTCAATTCAGGACGTTTCTCAAGTGCTGCCATGAACTTATCCGTGACTTCGCCCAATCGTTTATAATCCGACGTTTTGGTTTTATCACACAAACGCAAGGAAAACCCGCCCGCTGCACCGAAACCGGGTACGGCAGGTGGTTCAAAAAATTCAAGTTTCACATCGGTAATTTCACGACATTTCTCTTCGAGTTCTGCGGTAATTTCACGGGAGGTTCGTTTACGTCCTGACCAGTTTTTGAGGTTAATTATACACGTCCCTGCATTCGATCCTCGACCTTCGGTAAGGACTTCGTAACCTGCAATCGAAGTAACGGAAGTCACTTCGGGTATGGTCTTGGCAATCTTTTCGAGTTCGTGAGATTTCGCATTCGTGTACTCGAGGGTCGATCCTGGGGGGGTTTGGATAATCGCATAGATAATCCCTTGATCCTCCCCAGGGATAAAACCCGAAGGCAACATCATTCCAACACCAACAGTTCCTGCCGCAAACACACCCACAACCAACAGACTGATAAGACTAAACAGCAGATTCCGGACAAGTTGACGGATAACCGCAGTATAAGCCCCTGTCACTTGTTTGATGAGGTACTCAAACGGTTGACGTAATAAAGGAACAAGGAGCAATAAGAACCCGACCTTACCCCAAAGATGGTGGGCGACATAGGTAACCCCCGCAAGAATCGCCAACCCAAAAATAATACCAATCACCCTAAGAATCGGGTTTCGACGTTTCTTAGGGTGGATTTCGGAACCGTGTTTCGGTTCATGTGGTTTGAGAATCATTGCACATAATACAGGAGTGAGCGTTAAGGCAATAAGCCCCGAAAGAATAATCGAGGTCGCCATTGTAATACCGAATTGCTTATAGAATTGCCCAACAGGGCCGGGCACAAAGGTTACCGGAACGAACACGGCAGTCATCACAAGGGTAATGGCAATAATGGCCCCGCTAATCTCATGAAGCACCTCCATTGTTGCCCGATAGGGGGAGAGATGTTTTATCTGCATCTTCGCATGCACCGCTTCGACCACAACGATGGCATCATCAACAACCACACCAATGGCTAAGACCATCGCAAAGAGAGTGATGAGGTTAATCGAAAGACCCATGAGTTGCAGAAAAAAGAAAGTCCCCACAAGCGAAACCGGAACCGCAAGGATCGGAATAAGGGTCGAACGAATATCGCCAAGGAAGATATAAACGACAAGCGACACAAGGATAAACGCTTCGATCAAGGTGTGAATAACCTTTTCGATAGACGCATCAAGGAAGCTCGATACGTCGTAAGCGAGTTCGTAATCCATGCCGGGCGGAAACGATTCGCGTTTCAGACGCTCGAGTTCGGATTTAATTTCTTCGATGACCTCCGCAGCATTTGAACCCGGTGCCTGTTTGAGGATAATCGAAGCTGCTGGTTTGCCATCAACATCGGAATAAATATCGAAAAACTCCGAGCCAAGTTCGACATCGGCGACATCCTTAATCTTGATGCTCTCACCTTCGCTATTTGCCCTTAAAATAATGTTGGCATATTGCTCTGGTTTGTTATACCTTCCGATGTATGTTAATACATATTCCTTCGATTGTGATTCCTTTGCGGTAGCTTGCCCTAGACGACCGGGAGAACCAATCACACTTTGTTCGGCTATCGCCTTCATCACATCATCGCTTGAGATATTGTAAGCTCGCATCCGGTCGGGTTTGAGCCACACCCGCATGGCAAATGCTCGGTTACCCAAGTTCCGAGGAAGACCCATCCCTTTGATCCGTTTGAGTTCAGGCATAACGTAGGCATTTGTATAGTTAAATAAGGTTTTCTGGTCGGCCCCTTCTGCTGTGCTATAAATGTTGACGTACATCAGCATACTCGGCACAACTTGACTGACGAGAATCCCTTCACGGACTACAAGAGGGGGCAGCCGGTTCAGAACGATATTGACACGATTTTGCACATTCACGACGTTGATATTGGGATCGGTTCCCGGCTCGAAATAAATACGAATAACGGCCTCGCCTGCACTGGTTGCAGAGGAAGAGATGTAACGCATATTCGCAACACCGTTAATCGATTGTTCTAAAGGAATTAACACGGATTCGACTAACACGTTGGCACTAGCACCGGGGTAAGCAATTGCAACCTCAACGGTTGGGGGGGCGATATCGGGGAATTGCGAAATCGGTAGTGTTCGGATACCGAGAACCCCAAGGAAGAGTAGGATAATCGAAATCACTATCGCCATAGCAGGGCGATGCAGAATCTTCGTAAACATTTAGCTCTCGTGTACGTAATTAGGGGCAGTCGGGTTATTATGTTTTTGGGGATGAGTCGAAAGGAGTTGGGATTATTCGGCGTGAAACTTCTGGTGTTTCAAGGCTTCTTCTGGACTGCGGTGTTGATGCTTTTCGACCTTGTGCCCGTCACGCAATTGCTGAACCCCTTCGAGAATAATTTTGTCGGATGGACTCAAACCTTTACTAATCACAAAAATATCGTCTAATTCATGTTCGATGGTGATTTCCCGTTGGCGAACAATCTCATCTTCACCAAGAACGTAAACATAGACCTTGTCGAGAATCTCAAAGGTGGCTCGTTGAGGAATCACAAGAGCATTCTTCAAAGTTCGGTGAATAATCACATTACCTGTTTGACCGTGTCGAAGTAATCCTTCAGGGTTGGGAAAATCAGCTCGAAAGGAGATGTTACCCGTCTCGCGATTAAATTCGCCTTCAATGGTCACGGTATTGCCAGCTTCGTGGTGGAACGGTTTATTATTCGCAAGGACAAGTTCAATTCGTGAATCGACTAATTCCATACGTGAGCAAGGTTGACCGGATTTGACTTGCCCGCGATACTCTAAGTAACGGGTTTCCGGAACATTGAAATATACCCACATCACTTTATTATCTGAAAGGGTCGTGAGTTTATCCCCTTCCTTAATAAGGCTTCCTTGTTGTTCGTGCAACCGGTCAATAATCCCATCGAACGGGGCTTTCACACTGGTGAAGTTATACTCGGCAAGGGCTTGGGCTGCTTTGGCTTTGGCTTTGGCGAGTTTGGCATCGAAGAGGGCTAACTCCTTATCGGACACGACTCGATCATCGCACAGTTTCTTGGTGTTGTTATACTCCTGCTGTGCGAGTTGCACTTCGGCATACTCGGCATCCAGACGGGCTTTGTAAAGAGTGGGTACAAGTCGAAACAGCACTTGGCCAGCTTCGACCTCATCCCCTTCTTTGAGGTGGATTTCGTCGAGGTAACCAGCTTCTTTGTGTTGAGCCCGAACAACGATATGCCGACGCGAGTTGATTAAGCAAACGTACTGCTGTTTTGTGGTCACGTTCTTCGCAAGCGGATTCGTAACGATAATCATTGGCTGTTCGTGGTGGGCGTGTTCAGCGTGTGGGTGACAGGCAGAGATCCCGAACAGGAGTCCCAACGCAAATAAGAATTTGTATACAAAGGGGTTCATTGATAACTTCCTTTTCTAAATGAAACTACCCAATCAACCGCAAGTTCTGTGCCAAGATTTTCATTCAAAAAAATTCAGAGGTGTAACATATTTTTTTGGTTTCGTTCAAACACCGATCCCAAAAATGAATCGCAGTCACTCACGTTGGTTGATTTGATGTCACGGACAACGAAAGCTAATCTTCGGACTATATATTCATGCGTTCACCCAAAAGCTGGCAACTAAAACAAGGGCTGAATCCTCTTTCGGATGATTATGCGGTCATCCCAGTTGAGTTCTTCAAACCCTCGTTTTTATCGTCAGCTTTTCGATTTATTCTTTGTCGGGATTACTTTTTGGGGAGGTTATTCGGTGTGTCTTCCTCTTCGCGCAGAGATTCTCGTTCGGGTGTCGCATCTGTTTTAACGTAGCGTGGAGCTAGGGTCAGACTCAACCAGCCAAACGAGAGTTTTCTTGGCACCTCTTCTTGTTGCAAAATGTCAGGTTCAATGGTTACATTTTCTGTTATGTGTCGCATGTTCACTCTTTGAAGGGCACACTATAAATACCAATGCCGGTGACGATCCTTGCTTGCTTACCTTTGGAGCATGGAAGCATTTCTCTGTCCTACAAGACTTGAGATTTCCACGCAATCTCGATGCCAAGCAAAAATTTTCGCTGGTGATTTGAATTTGGCCTATTTTGGTTCGTGTGGCGTGCTATCGCTGGTCGTTTCGGAATCACTTTGGTCGTCTTCCGACCAAACTTCCTTGCTGATCGTGATTCCCAATAGCCGAATTTTATTTCGTAAACTGCCCCTTGTAATGCCCAGAAGTTTAGCTGCTCGTAGTTGGTTTCCCGAAGTGTGCCTGAGTACCCGTGTGAGTAACTCCCGTTCCATTCTTTCAAGCGTTTCGGCGTAGAGATCCTCTGTATCGGTTGCTATTCGATCATTAATAAATTTGTCCCAATAACCTTCCGCAGAAGTTGCTTCAAGCACTGCCCCTAGCCGTTTGGGAGCCAGAACGTTCAGCAAAAGTTCAGGGAGGTCATCAACATGAATCACGGTGCTTTGTGACTTGAGTACGGCCTGTTTGACCACACTTTGGAGTTCCCGTATATTACCCGGCCAAGCATACTTTTGGAGAAGAGCCATTGCTTCTGGATGAATGGTTTGCACTTGGCTTGCCAATTCTTGGCGATATTTTTTGATGTAATGATCCACAAGATGGACAAGGTCTTCCTCACGTTCTCTCAGAGGGGGGAGCTTGATCGTAAATACGTTTAGCCGAAAATAAAGGTCCTTGCGAAACTTCCCTTGTTCGACCATTTTCTCCAGATCGGCATTCGTGGCAGCAATCAATCGAACATCAGCCTGAATTATCTCTTGTCCACCAATTCTTTCAAATCGTTGTTCCTGCAACACGCGGAGCATCTTCACTTGGGCAGAAAGCGAAAGCTCCCCCACTTCATCGAGAAAGATCGTGCCGTTTTTGGCCTGTTCAAAGCGACCAATCCGTTTTCGGTCTGCTCCGGTAAACGAACCTCGTTCGTGACCGAAGAGTTCGCTTTCAATCAGTTGGTCGGGAATTGCTCCGCAATTGATCGCAACAAAAGGTTGCAAACTCCTTGAAGAGTGCTGATAAATGGCGCGGGCAACTAATTCTTTTCCGGTCCCCGATTCTCCTAAAATCAGGACCGTCACGTCTTGACCTGCGACACGGCCTATCGATTTGTAAACCTCCTGCATTGCTTTGCAACGGCCAACCAAATGATCGCCCAGCACGGGTTCGCTCTGCTCGTCA
>VYLT01000188.1_pt1 | contig 15210 bp, 16 predicted proteins | sample 5114261 | NCBI WGS metagenome assembly VYLT01 (sample SAMN12291815, study PRJNA351875) | freshwater metagenome | isolation source: freshwater lake | place: USA: Michigan, Little Long Lake | collected 2011-07-12 | reverse complement strand
AATTAAATTCAGGGGTGCCCCTTGTCCGCGAGGCATCACAGGGCAATAGTAGTCGGGCCGATTCGCTGCCTTCTCGATGAGGTCAAACGCTTCCTTCTGTTGGTCGAACCAAGACACGATCTCGCGTTGTTCCAGAATCGTTTCCGGTTGACCCATTGCTTCAGACCATTGCAATTTTTTGTCGAGGTCCGAAAGATTCCAAGGGACGAACTCGCGTGAGGATTTGACGGGTACGGGTATCCCTAACTCGGCATAGAAATCGGGATTGGGCGGAAACCCTTCGAGATTCTGACCTATCGCTTCCACCAATAAAACAACGGCGTTGCTCTCAGGGGTCGTACTCCCCTTATACTTCGCATTGACGGCAGCAGCGTAATCGATTTTGCCCTTCCCCATTGCAGGGCCGGTAATGTGCGTCGTCTCAGGGCTGATTGTGAGTTTCTGCGACCCGAGCATAAACCAATATCCCGTGCCCAAACCGGCAAGCAGCAAGAAGATCAACATCCCAAGCAAGATACGACGAACCCAACGACGCCGAAAAAAACCAAAGGCCATAGGGGAGACTCCGAAAGGGCTTCAGATGAATTGTATATTCTTCCAACTAAGATAAAACTAATCAACCTTGATCTCTGTGATAATCGGGGGTTCTTTCGGTTCAGGGTGGGTTTCGATCACCAGAGGGCGATCCGGTTTCGGACCAACGCAAGAAAGTGTATACCCCGACTTCGTTTTCTGATAGGTCAAAGGTGCGTCGTCGTTAAAAGGGTCACCCGGCACTTTTGCGATGTACTTGGGCGTGAGATTCGAAAGGGTAATCGGATACGCTCCATTCTCGGCACGGTATTTGGCGATTGCGAAAGCCACGTCTCGCATTCGTTCGTATTGCTCGACACGATCGTTTGCGATGACCACCCTTTGAAAAGCTGGAGCGAGTAAATCGACAAGCAACCGGCTAATTTTTAGGCCACGTTCTTCGGCGTTTGAAAAAAGCCTACCCGTTTCAGCAAGGCGGTTATTCTTGAGTTTGGCCGACAACTGATCGAGTTGCCTTTGGCGTTCCTTGCGATCTGTGTTGACAACGGCAGCCGCAAGATCGTCAAAAATCAAGTTGGTTTCACGAAGGCCAGCATCCCAATTCACCGACCGAGTAAACCAACGGTTTTCAGAATCATCAGAAACGCTACAGGAAAAATCCGAAATCGATCCTCCTCCAGAAACGTTGTTTAAAGATTCTGGATTCCCCAGAGCAATACCATTAACCAAAACGCTGAGGGTCATATATCGTTCGGCGGTCCCCATCGAAAAAGCGAGATCAGCCCGTGCGGGGAGTTGCTTGAGTTGCTTCGAGAATTGATCTAACGAATCAGGGGTCAGTTTTGCACGATTCAGGAATATCGGCATTGCCCGTGTCACATTCGTTTCAATCGCAATCGAAACTAACGTCCCAACCAGAAACGGGCCTTTGGAAAGCAGCCGACTTAACTTCATTACTATCATCAGATCGTTCCAGCCTTCTTCAGGTTTGCCCTTTTTCAATTGAACAAAGCTGCGAATGATGAGGGCAGCCGAGATGTCACGAAGAATTTGGACGCCAAACATCGGTGCCCCAACAAGGTCTAAAATTTTCTGCCCTTGTTTCCTTCCAACAATCGGGGAATACCAATGGGTCCGATTTGCTGCCACCTGCACAAGGCGTAGGGATTCCTCTTGCTTGTCAAGCCATGTGAGAAGCTCGGGGTACTCGGTGACTTTCCACGGTTGTTCGGTGACGGCATTCCAAATTTTAGACCGACTTTTGTCCGTATCGTCTTTCGTAAACGAGACGTACTCGGTGGATTTTGGAACGTGTGTGGGTATCCCTAACTCTTGATAGAAATCGGGATTTTCTGGAAAGCCGTCGTACTGCTTACCAAGTGCTTCGACCAGTGGCACGACGGCGTTATTTTCAGGGGTGACCCCTTCGCGGCACTTCGCATTCAGAGCTGCTGCGTAATCGAGTTTTTTGTCACCAAGTTTGGGGCCGGTGATAACAGTCGTTTCGGGACTGAAGGTGAGCGTCTGCTTACCGGGAAGGGCAAAGTAAATCACTCCCCCGATGACAAGGAAGCCAAGCAAACTCAAACAGATAAAGACTCGGCGAACCCAACGACGACGTTCCATAAAAAGGCTCCGAAAGATGTTTGATTGTGAACAATTACCCTACCCCGTTAATCGTCTTCCACGTTTTTTCCTTTCGGACGAATGGGGATGAATTTTTCTTTGGGCTTGGATGCTGTTTCTAGTTTAATCGGGTTTTCGGGTTTGGGGCCGTCCATGTTCAGGGTGTACCCTTCCTCTGTTTTTTCGTAGTCGAGGGGTCTGTTTTCGCTGAATGGATCGGTTGGAATTGTTGCCAGATATTTTGGCGTAAGTTCTTCAATTTTATCAGGATAGGTTCCTTTTTCGGCCCGATATTTCGCCAATGCAAAGAGGTTTTCGCGTAGCCGTGCGTGTTGCTGCATCCGGATTTCGCCGATGGTCAAAACACGAATCGTAGGTGCAATCAAGCGGAGCAAAAGTTTGCACGCGGCTTGGCCTCGTATGTCGGGCGACATCCAAAAATAGTCCGAAGGAAAGTCTCCATCCAGTCGAGTTTTCGTGATGAGTTTATGCAGATCGTTAAACCGTGTTTTCGGATCGTCGATCATCAGGGCAGCATTGACCTTGTCGAAAAATTGATTCGCTTCCCGCAAACCAATATCCCAATCAACCGACCGGTTCAAAGCTGCCGTTTCCAGCATGGAAGAGAATGTAAACTTTTTGGAAGAACCCATCTCCGCCATTGCGCGAATGTCGTCGATGTTTCCTTGTCCCATGAGGTTGACTGCGGGACTCAAAAACCCATATCGTTCGCCTGTGTCGTAAGTGTGGGTTAAGCCTTCGTGTGCTGGCAGAGCAGCAAGTTGCTTCAAAAACCCTTCGAGTTGTTCGGGTGTGAGTTTATTCAGATGCAAAAACGCACAAACTATCTTCCAAGCGTCAATCTCCATTGAAATCGCAACCAGATACGAAATTGCAAAGGGTGCTTTGGAAATCAACCGACTGAGTTTCATTACCGTGAGTAGATCGTTCCAACCTGCGTTCGGGTTACCCCGTCTGGTGTGCAACATACTTCGTAGCAGTAAGGCTTGTCGAATCGGCATCAGAGATTTTAGCCCATACAAAGGAGCATCGACAACCGAGTTAATCGTATCCGCTTGTCGTCGTGGGGTTAGGGGACAGTACCAATGGGTCCGATTGGCTGCCTGAGACACAAGGTAAAGGGCTTCTTGCTGTTGATCGATCCACGCGACTAAATCGGGGTAGTCCAAAATGGTTTCAGGACTTTGAAGAACCTCGTCCCAAGTCTCTTTATTATCCTCGATTGCGGTATTCCACGCCACAAACTCGCGTCGAGATTTGACCGGAACGGGTATCCCTAACTCGGTATAGAAATCGGGATTATCTGGGAAACCATCGTAACTGCGACCAATCACCTCAACGAGTGGGACAACGGCGTTGTTTTCAGGGGTCACCCCTTGTTTGTACTTGGCATTGAGGGCAGCAGCGTAATCGAGCTTGTTGTTATCCAGAACGGGACCGGTAATGCGGGTGGTCTCTTCGCTGATGGTGAATTTGTGCTTGCCGGGCTGCAACCAATAAAGAATGCTCAGACCCGCAATCACAAAGAAAATGAGCATCCCGAAAAGAATACGACGCACCCAACGACGACGAAACAGGCGAAAGGCCATAGGGGTAACCTCGAAAGTATAGATTCAAAGGGAGATTATAGCAAGAATTGTCATTCTTCAACGATGGGCTTGGTGGCGTCGATTAACAGCCAGAGACCAACCCCGAGAAAGTATACAATAGAATACATGGCAAAGCAAATGATATAGCCTTGAGTTGCGATGACCTCTTTCCCATCGACAACGGACGAGTACGATTTCAGGATCATTCCCGTCACGAAGATACCCGTAACGGCGCCCCCTAAGTTCCCGACCATGTTCATAGCTCCGGAAACGGTGGCAGCGTAGTCCCGTCCGATGTCTTGGCAGACCGCCCAAGCGGGGGCCATTATCAAATCGTTAAAGAATCCCATGAGCATCAGAGGAATAGCCAACGCCCAGACGTTTTCGGGGGCGGAGACCTTTGCTCCGATTGCGATGAGGTAGCACACACCCGCCCCACCATATCCGAGCATCCCGAAGATACGCCGCCCCCATTTCCGATTTCCCGTGCGACGAATGTAGCGATCTGACAACACTCCGCCGAGATAACACCCTAACATTCCAACGAGTAATGGCGACCCGCTCAGGAGGGCTAAAAGTAAACGTCCTTCGGGTGTGTTATTCCATTCGGGGAATTGGGCTTTCATGGCGCCGGGGTGATTGTACATCAGGAAGTACCAACAGAAATTGGTAACGGTGTACATTCCACAAAGTGCCCACAGATTCCGCGACCGGATGAGCTTACCCCACGGCACACGGACCGGCCCTGTTTTCTCCTTTCGCCCCTCGTTGATAAGGGCAAGTTCGGCCTCGTTGACGTTCTTGTTTTCTTTCGGCTTATTCGTGAAGAAGAAGTAGTAAACGGCAGTCCACACCGCAGCCACGATTGCAAAAAGCCACATTGCCCCACGCCACGTTAGTCCGCCCTCTTCGTGCATCCCGCCGACGTTCCACGTTGTTAGCGAGACCCAAAGTAACGGAGTTAATCCCCCCATAAGGCGGGCACTCATCCAGATGCACGATTTCGCAAATCCTCGAGCGTCAGCGGGGAACCAGTTATACAACGCCTTCGAGATATTCGGAAATGCGCCCGCTTCACCCACCCCAAAGAGAAATTGAATTGCGATCAATGCCCCGAACCCGATATAGATTCCGCCAACGACTGCATCGGAAAGGACACGCATTCCTGTAAAGCCCGTGAGAAAAACGAATATCGACCACCACAACACAACCCGAAGAAGGGCAGCACGCGGGCCTTGCGTATCCCCCAACCAACCAGAAGGAACCTCAAAAATTGCGTACGCTAATTGAAATGCCATTAACACGATAAAGAAATCTTCCGTGTTATATTTCTCCCCCTCGGCGCGATTCACATTCAGATCGTCCATGATCGCCTTTTTAGCACTCCCGTTGGCAGCACGATCCATGTAGGTAATCATTGCGAGAAGGCAAAGCAAAAACAGAATCGAATATCGAACACGTGTCGGAGAGGATGACATGCGGAGGGTTTCCTTTGTGTGGGGGTTATGAAAGTGTACGATACCCCGTTGTGGAAGGTAGGGCAGATTGAGAATCGAAGAAAGCAAAAGCGAACCGGCGACACCTACGACAAATTCCCCACATCAAACGGATGCGGGAAAAGCTCGGCGAGTTTGTAGCGTGCGAGGACTTTATCGAGGTCGGTGATGATCACATCGAGATTCCCTCCGAATTCCCACAACAGTTGGCGACATGCTCCGCAAGGTGGCGTTGGCTTGCTTGCCGATGTGGTGACGCAAACGGCTGCGAATTTCTTTTTCCCTTCCGAAAGCGCTTTGAACAAAGCCACACGTTCAGCACACACCGTTAGCCCATAGGTTGCATTCTCGACGTTACACCCACCGATAACCTCGCCTTCGGTTGTGAGAAGCGATGCCCCCACCGCAAAGCCAGAGTAAGTGCAAACCGAATGCGTGCGAGATTCACGGGCCTTCGTGAGCAGTTGCGATTCTTGGTCAGGGGTTAGCATGGGGGGTTCCTATTTTGGTTTTGTTAGACCGATGCGCAAGCAACGGTTTTTGTTTGGTAACGCCTAGAAACTACCGTTGCTTGCGCACCGGTCTAACAAGCAAACAATCGTTTACTTCTTCGGTGCGGGGAGTTTCATTCCTTCGCGTAACGCATTCAAAAGCACATGGTCTTTGGTGTCGCCACTAGCTTCCCAGATCATTACGCCGCCGAGCTTCTTTTCTGCGATGTACTCGCCTTTGAATTTGAGCGATGTGGCATCGTCGAACGTGATGAACGTACCCGTTTTTTCGTCGAAGAGCCACGGGGCTTTGCTATCGGGGTCGCGGAAGAGTTTCGCTTTTTTGCTGACGTTATTGAGAATATCTTTGGCGTCCCAGTTACCTTGTTCCCATGTTCCTTTGGGTGTCGGGCCTGCTGCTGCTTGGTGTAGACCGTCGGCAGCGACTTTCACCCCTCCCCAGCCACGCCCATAGAACGGAACCCCGACAACGAGTTTCTCGGAAGGGACACCTGCTTTCAGATAGGCTTGAACAGCAGCATCGACGCATAGGGCTTTATTTTCGGCAACGGGATCGAGTTTGGAAGGATACAACGCGGCATGATGATTGGTCACTTTCTCCCAAGTACCGTGAAAATCGTAGCTCATCAGGTTCACCCAATCGCATATCTTGGCGACCTTATCGAGTTCCAGATTCTGCATCGTCGAAGGGCCAGCCGGGGCAGCAATCGTCAGCAGATACGTTTTCTTATCCTTCTCGCCTGCCGTGTTGAGTTGTTTGCGTAACTCCGCCAAAAGTAGGGTGTAATTCACCTTATCCTCTTTGCGAGTTTTGTTACCCGCTTCGCCCCCACTCACAGGATATTCCCAATCGATATCCAAACCATCAAACCCATATTTTTGCATTAACTGCACCGCAGAGAGGGCAAACTTGGTGCGAGATTTTTCCTCAAGGGCCACATCCGAAAAGGGACCCGAAAGGGTCCAGCCACCCACCGAGAGCAAGACCTTGAGGTGCGGATGTTTCTTCTTGAGTTTCTGCAACTGGTTAAAATTCCCGCGAAGGGTCTCCTTCTCCCAAGTATCGCCGGGGTACGCCTTATCGATAGCAGCATAGTTATCAAAAAGCGTCACCTGCCCATCCACGATTTTCACAAACCCATAATTAATATGGGTAATCTTCTCCGCAGGAATTTCGTGAACATGATAGTTCCGATCATAAACCGACCATTCCGTGAAATACATCACCACCCGAGGCTCGGCCGAGTGGAGGATGGGGGTTAGGAGGAGCAGAAGCAGAGGAGAGAGGATTTTCATAGGGGAGATTGTAGGGAAGAGCGAGGGGAGCGGAGGAGGGCTGAGGGTTTCGATTTTTCGGGGAAAAAGGGGTTGTATTCTGATCTTGGAAGGTATATTGTGACTCTCAGAATATGTAGCACAGTGATGTTTGATGACAAGTTCGGCGTCCGGAGACCCTCGAGTGTCGAGTGCCGCACACAACCCCCAACGCTGGGGCACGACTGGCATGTGGTCCGACGAGCGGTGCGAGGACGCGAGCTCCCGCACCCCACCGTTCGGGCAGCGGTTCTTCGCCGAGCTGTTCGGCCATCGCCCAACCCTCCGATCAACAGGACGGTACCTGCGGTGGTCAGTGCAGCCGGACGACGTGTATGGAGTGTTCGACTGGCACGGCGGTGGCGCGGGCGTTCAACTTGATGCGGCTTTGGAGTACGTCATCGTGTGGGGCGATGACGGCATTCCGACCGAGTACGGCGATTGGGGTGAGGATCATGTGCCGCTGGCGGTAGCGCACATGCTGAGGCTGCTTCAGTTGGATAGCCAAGACACCGAACCAATCACTACAACAGACCCAACCCACCACATCGGTTTTGGGACTTCGTAGCATCCCGCGACGGGCCGGGCAGGTGAGCCGTGTCGTTCGGCAAACGGAGAGGACATGAGCTTTCGGCGTGGTAGCAAGGCCATACACCAACAGTCACGTCAGTGGGCCGAGTGGTTGGCGGTTCACGTTGAGTTGCTCCGAGCTGCCGGTTTACCTCCGAGTGTATTACGCAGTCGGGACGATTGGGAATACCTCCTCCGCTACGGTTATCACTGTGGAGAAGCGTATCCCGACATCGACTTCCACCTTGAAGAACTCACACCCTCACAAAAGGTAGCATTCCAGAATCTGTTGGAACAAACGCTCTCGAAAGAGGAAAGACAACGTGGCAACGCAGGGTGGCATTTTGTCTGCCCTCCAAGTGGTTAGCGACATCTCCAAACCAACGGCTGCCTAGAATCTTCGGAGCACTCAGCAGCTCAGGAGTTTGAAAATGGAAATGAACCGCGAGTCAGTGCTTGCGTGGCTTGATGGGCTGCCGGAAGGCCCTTGGTTGGAACTGATGGTCGCCGCTTGTACTCAACGACCACCTCGCATATCGGATGGGGTTCGATATTCAGTCGCCCATGTCTGGCGGTTGGACGAGCAAGAGCCGTGGATGGTCGAGTTGGTCGCTGCGGAGGATTGGGAACACTATCAGGGAAGGTTTGCCCCAGAGGATTGCACCGTTATCCGAACTGCTACCTGCCGAGGCTGTGGTACTCGGGTTGGTTCGTGGGCAAGGGTGGTTCGCTGTCCTGTCTGTGGCACAGAACTTTCCTGTCACTAAACCAAACCACGCCGAACTGGTGGTCTTATTCATTTATTACGGAAAAACATTCATGGAAGAAATCGCATCTCCTGAGTTCCGGCTTCTGGGTGGGATATTGGTGAGCTTGGTCCATGGGCCGGAAGCCTGTGGGCCAGCGCTCGACTACTTGCAGCCCGAACACTTTGCGGATCGGGGGAACCGGATTATCTTTGAGGCCGTTTTGACGCTCCATTCTGAGGGTGTGACGGTTGATTTGGTTTCAATCGCCGACTATCTGCATCGTCGGAGTGCGATTCACGATGCTGGCGGATATGTTCGATTATGCGACCTCTGGACGTGGGCCTGTCCGCCGAGCGAAATACCCGAGTTGGTAGGGTCTGCGTTGTGTGCAGGTCACCAAGAGATTTCACAAAATTAGGATCATCAATGAACACACATACTCGGCACTTCGGCCCCGTTCTGGTTGGGCTTCTGATCATTTCTGGATTGCTGGGGGCGGATGGCCCCAAAGAAGGTGGCAAACCGACCGAGGCGGAGGTGCGGAAGAAACTGTTTACCGATTGGGTTCACGTTGAGGTAACTATTTCTGGGAAGCATCGAACCATCCCCCGCGAAGATCGGATGGTGTACCAATACCGAGAGGATGGCCTATCGCAGTATCTGTTAGTGGGTGAGGTAGCTCCGTTTCGCTTGGCCGATGAGTTGACCCTTGACACCACCACCAACCCCATGCGAATTACCCATTCTCGGAAAGGAACCGACGGAGTACGACGGGTGATGAAAGAGATATTCAAGTTCGATGGCGACAAGTTGATAACAGCAACCACAGACAAGGGCGATTTCCCAAAAGGGTTCGAGTCAACAGCAGAAAACAAGGTCGAAGTCCATGTGTTCGAGCTTGAGTCCCCGCCAGCAAAACCCAAGCCGAAGAAATGATCGACCCGTATACTACGAATCCACTCAGAAGGTGCATTCTTATGATTCGATCCTTATTTCCTATTCTTGCATTGATCCTTTTGATGACGCAATCTGCCTTTGCTGAGACAAAGGCCGACGTGATTGTTTACGGTTCGACGCCGGGCGGTTTTTGTGCTGCAATCGCAGCAGCACGCGAAGGGGTGTCCGTTATCCTTATTGAACCGACCGATCACCTCGGCGCAATGTCTACTGGTGGGTTAAGCCATTGCGATTCTAACCAAATGGTACGCAGCACCTTAATGGGGCTATTCGACGAGTGGCATACTCGCATCGTAAAAGATTACACGGATCGCGGGCTAAAAGCTCCTTACGACCCTTCGACAAAAGATCAGGCAGTTTGGGTGTTTGAACCACATGTGGCAATGCGTGTCACGAAAAAAATGCTCGAAGAGGCAAACGTAAAAGTTTTCCTGAATGAACGTCTCAAGTCCGTCAAGAAAGACGGTCAACGTATTGAATCCCTCGTCACGAAGAACGATACTTTTTCTGCGAAGGTCTTTATCGATGGCACTTACGAAGGCGATCTCATGGCGGAAGCCGGTGTCGATTGGACCATCGGACGCGAAGGCCGGGCGGAGTACGATGAACCTCTTGCGGGCAAGCAGTACACGAAAAAGAAAATGGAGATCAACGGCTTTGATGACAAAGGGAAACTCCTCCCGTTACTGACAACCGACGACGGCGGAAAAGAAGATGCCGGCGATAAGAACGTCATGACGTACAGCTTCCGACTCTGCCTAACTTCGGACCCGAAGAACCGCGTGGCAATGCCGAAACCAGACAAGTACGATCCCGCCCGCTTCGAGATTGTTCGCCGATTCATCAAAGGTGGCGGTGACACGAAACTTGTCGGCTTCGATCTGTACCCCTTACCCGGTAACAAACGTGATGGCAATAATTCGATAGGCGGTCAATTTTCGCTCGGCCTGATAGGTGGGGGAAACGATTGGCACACGGCAGACGAAGCCGGACGAAAGAAAATCTGGGAAGCACACAAGCAATACACCCTCGAGTTTTACCAGTTCCTGACAACCGATCCGGCTGTTCCTAAAAACATTCAGGATAATTATTCTCGATACGGTCTGTGCAAAGACGAGTTTGCAAGTTACGACCACTTCTCACCGGCCTTGTACGTTCGTGAATCCCGACGCATGAAGGGGTTATACGTCATCAGCCAAAAAGACATTCTCAAGGAAACGAAGAAAGACGACCCGATAGCAATTTCGTCGTTTCCGATTGACTCGCACGACTGCCAGCGAATCGCTCTCAAGGACGGGGGCGTCCTCAACGAAGGGACTATTTTCCCCGTGCGAAAAAAGGACCCAAAACAAGGCTACCCGTACCAAGTCCCCTACCGCTCAGTCCTACCAAAACCAGAGCAATGTGTGAATCTGCTTGTCCCCGTTGCCTTGTCCTGCACCCACGTCGGAATATCTTCGCTCCGAATCGAAGGGGCATGGATGGTCATCGGTCAAGGGGCAGGAGTGGCAGCAGCAATCGCCGCCAAAGAAAGCGTCACCGTGCAAAAGGTACCTTACGAAACACTCCGCAAACGTCTGCTCGCACAAGGGCAAGTGCTGGACCTCCCAACCGTAAAAAGCGACAAGAAGTAAAACACCCGAAGGGCTTTCCCGCAGACCGAGGATAACGAATCGCAATTTATTGATACGTTGAATTGACTCTGGTATAATGTTCCCAAGCGGGTACGGGGAAGAGTGCCGATTTCCTCTACCAATATCTATCGAGATTTTCGGCGTGCAGTCACAAGGAGCTATTCGTGCTTCGATTCACAATCCTAGCGATGGTCGTGTTAGTCTCTGCGGAGTTGACAAACTCCCGAGGGCAAGATACCGACGAGGTGAGACGACTAAAAGAGCGTATCGAGTTGCTGGAAGCCAAACTCAAATTGGCCGAAAAAGAAAATGAGTTGCTCAAAAAAGAGATGGAGATTCTCAAGAAGGAAGCCAAAATAAAACCCGATACCGGAAGCGACCCCAAGCCCGATGCGAAGGCTCGCACAAAGGCATCGTCGAAATACTACCGCAGTTGCGACTACGAATTGGTTAGCTGCGTCCGCGACCCTAAAAACGCGGATCGAATCATCTTCACTTTTTCTGTCGTTAGTGAAACGGACGATATCACAATTGGCGGTGGACCAAGCGATTTTCGGGCCTTTTATCTCACCCTCACCGGAAAAGATGGCAAGGCATTGGGTGGCAAAGTCAAGTTAGGTCCTCCCGGGTTGGTTAAGCTCACAAAAGGTATCCCCTCGAAGTTCCAACTCACCTACGGGGACATTAACAAAGAAATAGTCGAGTTAGAAAAGGTCCAATTGGGGGAATCGAATTTCGGTCGCGAAGTCATGTTCTACAACATCAAGATCGAATCCAAGTAAGCGACCGAGTGCGACTTCAAAAACGGGTGTAACAACGGATTCGGGTATGGGTTCCGCGAAGAAAGTTTCAACTAACTACGATTTAAGGAGCATATCGTTAAATGAATGTTGTACCCGTTGAGATTTTGGACCGAACTGCCTTACTTGATGTCGCAGTAAAGACAGGGCTTTTCGCTCTAGACGATGCCGAGGCTTTGCTTGGAGGTGTCCTCGACCAGTTATCTACTGGCGCACTTCCTCTGGGCCACGCTGCTTTAGCTTGTCGATCTTCCCAACAAAGTAATGTTATCGGTTGGACCTACTTTGCACCCGACCAGTACGCCGAAGGTGTATGGAATGTTTGGTGGCTTGGTGTCGTACCCGATTCGCAAGGCAACGGTGCTGGGTCTTTGTTGCTTCGTGCCGCAGAATCGTTCGCTCAGTCAGCTGGGGCTAGAATTGTCGTTGTCGAGACAAGTTCAAAAGACTCGCAAGCAAGAGCCAGAAAATTCTATGCGAAGGAAGGCTATACCGAGTGTGGCTGTGTTCCTGATTTCTATGGCGAGGGCGATCACAAAATCATCTTCTCACGGCGTCCTCGGAAAACCGAGCCAACAGCCTGAACAAAAACGACAAACGGACAAAATATCTCTGCATTGCGAGAGAATACAAGGACGCATACAATTTCTATCGCAGTGCTCCGTTTTCTCAGGTCAATCAACAGAGGGTTTTGCGTGTTGATACGATTCGTAACCGTATTCGTTTTGGTAGCCTGTTTGAATGCGGGTTGCAGTAACAACTCTGGGCAATCCAACTTACCACCGAATCCACAATTGGGTACGAATGCCCCTCAAGACCAGCCTGTTCAAGCAAAGGGTAGTACTGAGGTTGAGGAGTACCGAGCAGCTATCGCCCCTTATGTTGAACAGGGCCGAAAAACTTACCCAGATGCTAAAAAGCGATACTTGGCAGGTTTACCAACTGGACAACACTTCTTCGCCGTGACGAATCTTCGTGACGGGACCGGCGCCTCCGAGCAAGTTTTCGTGAGCGTTGCCAACATAAAGGACAACCGCATCACGGGTCGAATCGCCAGCAACATCATCGGGGTTAAGGGCTTCAAAAACGGCGACCCGTACACTTTCCCAGAAATCGAACTGGTAGATTGGCTTATCACCCATCCCGATGGAAGCGAGGAGGGCAACGTGGTGGGCAAATTCTTGGACGAGTGGCAAAAGAAACGTCCTCGCAAATAATATGGGGCCTCTTATCCTTAGCGTTCACAAAAAGTAGGACAACAAGCGTGGAAGAGTTTCCGTTCACCGATGAGGAGTGGAAGCCCCTCGAAGACTTAGCCGAGGCGACCCTCAACGCAAGTTCGGTTGGAGACGAAGTTCTCTTGGCCTCCCTTAAACTCGACATGCTGGAACTGTTAGGCGTACTTCGAGAACGGTATGGCGATCATCCGGTGTTACTCGGAACAATGGCCGACTACACCGAGAATCTTTCGGAGCGAGTTCCCCTTTACAAACAAGCCGTGCAGACTGCCGAAGAAAACGGGCTACCCACTCTCAGCATCCGAAGCGACTACGCCTACACTTTAATGCAACTCGATGCGGTGACAGAAGCGTTGGCGGAGTTAGACGATTGTGGAGAAGAAGCTGCTGCCGGAAGCGACATGGAACAATTGAATTGGTTGACTCGACTCGAATATGCTGCCGATTACACGGACGATGCAAATCGATCCAACGTGTACCGTCGCGGGATCGAGATTGCAACAGCACACGGACTGCCAACCCTCGGTATCCGCTTACTCCTCATTCGGCGGTTGTTGGACGTTGGCGAACCAACAACCGCGATCAAAGAACTTCGAGCTTGCAAACAAGAACTTATAAACGCCAACGAAGACGACCAAACATGGTGGGCAGGGATGCTCGAAGAGGCAAGCCAGTGAATAGGGGCGTTCGTGTTGATTTGTAAGCTCATCTTTTTGTTTGGAGATAAACACCATCATTCACATCGTTTTCTACGATCAACCAGCAACTCACAACTAACAACTCTCCTTTCGGTATGTATAATCAACTGCGTAGACGATTTCCTCTTTTCAAAGGCTTCCGATGTTAGTGGTGATGCAGGCCGGTGCGACTCAGGATCAGGTCAATCGTGTGATCAATGCGATTGTGGCTTTGCAGTTGACTCCTCACCCTCTTCCGGGGGCGACCCGTACGGCTATTGGCATCACCGGAAATACAGGGGCTGTCGATTCGCGTCGGCTTGAGGTACTCGATGGGGTCAAAGAGTGCATCCGCGTTACTAAACCCTTTAAGCTCGCAAGCCGAGAGATGCACCCTGCCGATACGGTTATCTCACTCCCGCAAGGGACAATCGGTTCGGGTCACTTTACCCTCATTGCGGGGCCTTGTTCGGTCGAGAACGAAGCCCAGATCGAACAGACTGCGGAATTTCTGCTGGCGAACGGTGTGAAATACCTTCGAGCTGGTGCTTTCAAACCTCGCACAAGCCCCTACTCTTTTCAAGGGATGGGGCTGGAAGGGTTGGAGATTTTCAAGCGAGTCCGTGCCAAAACGGGGATCGGTGTCGTTTCGGAGTTGATGGATACCGAACACGCAGCAGCTGTGGAAGATGCCGTTGATATTATTCAGATCGGCGCTCGGAACATGCAGAACTTTTCGTTGCTCAAACGGGTCGGCAAAACCCGTAAGCCCGTGCTACTCAAACGTGGATTGAGTGCAACGCTCGAAGAACTTTTGATGGCTGCCGAGTACATCATGGCAGGGGGGAACTATCAGGTCATCCTCTGCGAACGAGGGGTGCGAACCTTCTCGGACCACAGCCGAAACACGTTGGATTTATCAGTAATTCCGCCCGCAAAAAATCTCTGTCACCTGCCGATCTTTGTCGATCCCAGTCACGGGACGGGTAAGCGAAACTATGTCCCACCGATGGCACTCGCATCGCTCGCGGCCGGGGCAGACGGGCTTTTGATTGAGGTTCACCCAACCCCCGACCAAGCTGCCAGCGACGGTGCTCAATCGTTGGATTTTCCTTCCTTCCAAAAATTGATCGACTCCCTCAAGGCGTTGTCGAAACCCCTCGGAAAAACGATTAACTAAAAATCGAATTATTCGCCTTTGATTTTCACTTCGTCGGGGCGTGAATTAAATCGTCGGATGACGAACTTGATCATTGGGATACTCGCCCCGACAACGAAGAGGGTCATATACAACCGGAAGAAACCCGGCGAACACCCCGCGACATAGATATTGGTTCCTTCGCCCTCTTCAAAAATACTCCCCCGCAACATTTTGGGAACCTTGATGTAAAACAAGATATCCCACGCCACAAGGATCAGGATCACAGCAATACAGACGAAAGCAGGCAGTCGATAGGCAAAAATATCGCCCCCCGTTGTTTCCATGACGGCCT
>VYLT01000186.1_pt1 | contig 15281 bp, 11 predicted proteins | sample 5114261 | NCBI WGS metagenome assembly VYLT01 (sample SAMN12291815, study PRJNA351875) | freshwater metagenome | isolation source: freshwater lake | place: USA: Michigan, Little Long Lake | collected 2011-07-12 | reverse complement strand
TCCCCATGCCTGCCATGCCCATCGGTGGCGGCATCATACCCATCATTCCCATTGGTGGATTTTGGGCTTTTGCCATCCCTTCGGGGTCGGGCTTGAGGGCTTCCATCAGTTGATCGAGTCGCTTCATTGCCAGTTCCTGTTGGCGTCGGATACCCTTTTCGCCGAGGAGTTCTACATCGGAATCGAACGGACGGGTTTCGACATCGTCTAAACGTATGTCGATGCGTTTGGCAGCAAGATCCATCGCTTCGGCAGCTTGACGAAACATTCGTTCGTAAACGGGAACGTCGGCAAACTTCATGGGGAGCATTTCGCGTAGCTTATCCCCTAACTCTTGTTGCGACTTTTGAACGTCGTTCAAACTCGTTTGCAAAGGGCGATCCCATTTCTTCTCTTTGGCAGCACTATTATGTAACCGTTTGATTTCTTCGATGAGGCGGGCTTGTTTGTCACGAAGTTGCTTGACCTCATCGACTTCTTTGGCTCGGTTTTCGCGTTGCAGACGAGTATCTTCGTCTTGTTGCTCTTTCTTGCGAGCGTTATCGACCGAATCGAGGGTATCAAGAACGTCGTCTTGTTTTTCGAGGGGGTTTTCGCCACGTTCGAGAGCATCGGCAGCATCGTTCATCTGACGGGCAGCCCTCCGAAGCGTGTCCGCAGATTGGTTGGCCCCTTCGCGGATGAGCTTTTGGGCTTCCTCACGGGTCTGCTTTTCGAGTTCCCGTTGTTCGCGTGCGAGCTTATCGAGTTCCTGTTTCTGCTCTTCGGGATTCGCAATGGTCTGGGCTTGATCGACCTTCTTTTGCAACTGTTCTTGCTTCTCGATCAGGTTTTGAATCGCCTTATCGTTACTGCGAGGTTTCTTTGTTAGGGTCTCGTTCGGGTCGGGCTTGTTCTTCTCAAGGGTATCGAGCATCTTTTGAAGTTCGTCTGCCGATTTCTTCTTGAGCAACGTCGCTTGGTCGTTGCGATTCTCGCGGGTCTTGGTGGCAGCGTCGCGCAGGTTCTGCTTGAGTTGGACAGCATCACCGGCTTGGGCAGCCTCTCGCAGTTGGTTGGCTTCTTTCTTCAACGCCTCCGCAGCGTTCTTGAGATCGGCAGCTTCTTGTTGAAGAAGGTCGGCTTCTCGTTTGAGGGCCATTCCTTCGGGTGAGTTCGGCATTTTCTTGGCGAGTTCGAGCTTTTCCTTTGCTTGGTTTTCTTTCTCTTTGGCTAAATCTAATTTCTCTTGAGCGGACTTATCGCGTGCGGTGGCTTGAGCATCGAGTTTCTCGATAATCTGACGGGTTCGCTCGGCAATGCGATCATCGGTACCGGCAGCCTTTTCGATTTCGGCTTGTTGCTCAGGGGTTAGATTCTGGGGATTGCCCGCCGGTATTTTCTCGGCGAGTTTTTCACCTTTTTCAATCGAACGGAGAAGCTCCCCGATGATCCCACGAATATCGCCACGCACTTCGCCGCTAGCACTGCCGACCTCTAAACGGTCAATCAGACTTTTGAGGGTATTGCTCACCTCGGCTTGGCGTTTCTCGGCTTTGGTCAACGGGGTCTTCGCATCAGGGTTACGACGCGATTCCCCCAAATTGGCTTCGAGAAGCTCTAACTCTTCCCTCATGAGGCGATCTAGTTCGTTTAGTGATTCCTCTAAACGGGTTCCTGCATCGGTCTTCGGGAGAGGTGCGTTGGCAGCAGCCTCTTTCCATTTGCGAAGTTGGGTGAGTGCCCCTTCTTCGGCAAGGAGTCTGGTTCGAATTTGCGTTTGATCTTGTTCAGCTTGGCCGACCTTATCGGCGTTCTCGTTTTGCAAAGGGGTCTTGGGGTCGAGCTTCTTGAGAACGTCTTGCACACGTTTTTGGGCTTCCAATTGCTTGCCGTACAACCCCTGCAACTCGGCACGAATTTCGGCTTGTGCTTGTTGACGTGCAACCTCTAAATCTTCAACGGTGGTTATCGCCAATTCCACTTCGTGCGAACGACCGGCACTCTTAAAGGGTGTGACGTTATCGTGATCGTCGGAGACAAGCATGAGGGTGAGAATATCCCCTGACTTCACTTGGGTTTTGCCAACTTTCGTGAACACCGCAACGGGTAAACGCAACTCCTTTGAGGCTTGCTGTTGACGTATCCCCGACCCGAAAAACGGAACTTGTCGCGTGGAACCTAACAGCAACCCTAAACGGGATGCTTGGTCGATCAAATGATTATCGAACAGCGTAATAACTTGGGTAGGTTCATCGTTGACCCGATATTCGATCCAGATATTTTTGAGGGCATAGAGTTTATCGAGCATCTTCCCGCGAATCGGCACAAATCCATTCGGAGTGACTCGCAAAATATCGGTCTGCGGTGAAGGTCGATCCAGTGCGACGACGGGGCTAGGATCAGGAAATAAACGAACATCGAACGTGCGTTGGTTCGCAAGACCCGTTGCATCTTCCCATCGCAGTGAGTAACCGACCGGAAGCCGAGGGGTGAAAGTTACGGCAAAGTTTTTCTGGTTCGATTCAATCGGCACAGGAGTCTCACGCCATGCCTCTTCGTTGAGGGTCTGCATCGCAAGAAGGCTCAACGGGTCTTGGGCAGCGAAAGGAATGACTCCGGCAGCGAGTGCAAGGCGATTCGTTTCCGGTCGTGGGCCGATTGTGGCTTTCACAATCGGTAAATCGGTTGCCCCGCGAATATGGACTTGCGTTCCGGTTACCCCTGCAATCACACTGGAACCATCAGGCAAATCAGTTGCAGTCAGATCGGTATAGTTCGGAAAAACTAAGTGAATTTGGGGTGAGGGTCGCCCGTCGCGTGGAACCAAAATCGGAGCGGGTGCAACCGTCACCGTACGCCAACCGGAATCGGCACGCCCTGCCCTGACCCGATATCGGAAATCGGAATTGATACGGCTTGCATCAATCACAACGGGGAATGTTAATTCTTCGTTCTGGGCATTTTCGGTCGGGACTTTGAAGTACTGCTCAACCGGAATCCCTCCTTCAATCTGCGTCGAGACCGAGACCCTATCCGGCAGCGCTCCGCGTAACCGGAGCTTGATCGGGAGTGATTCACCGCGTGCCATTCGGTGGGGGTTTGCAGGTGAAAGGATTTCGAGTTCGGTCGCTGATTCGTTGGATGCGGTGCCGAACGGGATTGCAAAACGGGTGGCTTCGGCCTGCACAAACTTCGGGTAACGCACACCAAAAAAGGTCACCAGACCCACAACCAAGAAGCAAGCAAAGGTAAGTCGTTTGGTTCCTTTGGAGGGTATCGCTTTTTCGAGATCGAGCTGCCCTGCCCGACGGTTGGCCTTGCGGAGTGTCTCATGGCGTAACGCAAACGAGCTACGGGTATCTTTTGTATCGAGGTCTTCAAACTCAAGGGCTGACGAGAATAAATCTTTCAGGGTCGGGAATCGCTTTTCGATCTGACCTGCCACCCACATCGGGTTACTGGCAAACTTCCACGGGGTAGAAACATATTTACGAAATGCTAAATAGGTGCCGAACACCCAACCAAGTGTAAGCAACGCCCGCAAATATCCCGGAAAACCCAAACGCGAATCGAGCAGAAATAACAGGACTACTGAGAGAATCGAGCAGATACCAATGAGAGAACCGTTGCGAAAAAAGACCACACGCCGATATTTACCCGTAACCGTGTTCAAGTAACCCGAAAGGGGGGTGCGATTCGGTTTTGGTGGGGCCAACGTAATCGGCATCGATCATCCTCGAAGGGGCACTCCCTCTTATGATACTCGAAGCAAGGCGAATTTTCGACCCGTTACAGAAACTTGGAAAAACGGAAGGGTGAACAACAACCAAACAAGTCGGCACTATTCTCGACCTCACAGGCCGAGCAATTCGATAACCGAGATTCCTGATCCTCAATCCCGACCCAAACTCACACATGTGAGGCTTCAAAATGAAGGTTGCAAGTAACCGGATTGAAGTTCACACGAAGGATAGATGAATTGTTCTTGTTAGCATTTTCTCATCGTTTCAAACGCCTAACGTAAGGGGAGTTCAACCTTAGAAAGGGAGATGGAATGTTGTCTTGTGGAAGATTGTTATTCGCCATCGGAAAACCATTAATTCTGGTGGTCGCGCTGGTTATTGTTGGTTGTGGGGACAATCGGGTGAAATGTCATCCCGTGAATGGGCAAGTTATGCTCAACGGGGTTCCGCTCGACGGAGCCGTCGTCGTGCTCCACCCCGCAGATGAGACCGGAAAATATAAATCGATCCGCCCAATTGGTTACACGAACGCGGAAGGAAAATTCAAGCTGACGACCTACACCGAAAACGACGGTGCGCCTGAAGGCGATTGGATTGCCACCGTGATGATGAAACCCAAAGACGACGAAGGAAGCGACCAAACAACGTCCAAATCGAAGTTAGATTGGACTTTCGCTCGTTCCAATACCTCCCCCCTGAAAGTTACGGTGAAAGCAGGTGAAAACACCCCTCAACCGTTTACCGTGAAATAATCCTTAAACCTAAATCTCTTCATTATTGGAGTTCTTTACGATGCGTTCCTTGAAAAAGGGTTTTACCCTGATTGAATTGTTGGTTGTGATTGCCATTATCGCAATCCTCATTGGTCTTCTTCTTCCTGCGGTGCAAAAGGTCCGCGAAGCAGCAAACAAAGCAAGCTGCTCGAACAACCTGAAACAACTCGGCGTTGCTGCCATGAACTACGAGTCCGCATACGGCTACATGCCCCCCGCACGGGTTGACGGTGGACTTGTTACCGATGGTACGACCACCATTCTGTTCCCCATTCCTCAATTCAACGTGACCACAACCACGAACTCTGTTCGACACGGTTGGGGGGTCTACTTGCTCCCATATATCGAGCAAGAGAATCTGTTCAACTTGTACAACTTCAACCTCGACTTTATTGCACCCGCAAACCAACCGGTTGTTACCGCTCGCGTCAAGACGTTCATGTGCCCTGCCACTCCGAACGGCGGTCGAACCGACACGATCTCGGGTTCGATCATCGCTCCTTCGGATTACGGTATCATTAACGGGATGGGAACGGTCCAAAACGCAACTTTCCCAACCCTTCCTACCGGTTACACAGGAGCTTTGATGCCCGCAAGCCTCATTTCTTCATTCACAACCGGTTTGAATCCCCCGTTCTATCAAAGCGCTGCCACTATCAGTATTGCTGGTATTTCCGACGGAACAACCAATACCATTCTCTTCGCGGAAGATGCTGGTCGTCCTCAGCTTTATCGTGGCCGACGCCTGACAACCTCACGGGCAAGCGGTGCGGGTTGGGCTGACCCCGATAACGAATACTGGGCCGATGGTTTCGACTCGACCGGAAACGTCTCCGGCGGTTCTCAGATGATCAACGCCAACAACAGCAACGAAACCTACTCGTTCCACCCCGCAGGTGCTATGCACGTCTTCTGCGACGGTTCGGTTCGTATGATTCGCACAAGCGTTTCGGTTCTGGCCTACGCCGCTATGGTTTCCCGTGCCGGTGGCGAAGTCAACACCGAAAACTAAGTCCCATCCACATCACTTCTACGAGAAGCCCTTACGCCCACCCACATTCCTAACTTCCAGTCTTCTATTTAGAAAGTTTTCCTTTCACGATCATCCAGAGTGAAAGAAGAAAAAAGACCGCGAGCCAGAAGTACCAAAACAGGATGGCTTTACCCGTTGCCCCCTGAAACGATTTTCCGGCAGACATCATTGTCACAAGAACGAAACCCGCCACGACAATCAACAGCAAGAGTAAGCCAAGCCCACGGATTGTGTTCCGTTTGCCCCTCTCAAGTTGGGTATTGGATTCTGCGACACGCTCTTTGGCAAGCCCACGATGCCCCTCCTGCCCTGCGTTCAGAATATATTCGGGTAGAACCCGTCCACAGTGTTCGCAACGTTTTTCGGAAAAGGAAGCGGGGGACAAAATTTGGTCGCACTTCGGACAACGATGATCAGCCACGGGATGATTCTCCCCAACGGGATTGCGGATAGAAAATGTACCGACCCAATAACAGTTTTCAAGATGTTTGTTGGTCTGAGTTTGGGAAGGGAGTCGTTTTCTCTTTCTATTTTTGATCTCCCCTACGGACAATCGGGGGCAGTCCTATACATTACTCAAGGTTAGACCTCAAAGGAACCTCACCCGTATTTTGCACATATGAAGATTCACGAATACCAAGCCAAAGAACTTATCGCTGCTGCCGGTGCGAATATCCCCAAACATATTCTCGTCACCAACCTTGCAGAGGCCGAAAAAGCCTTCGACGAACTGGCCAACGGGGGCGGGGTGATGGTCAAAGCCCAAATCCACGCAGGGGGACGCGGTGCCGGACAACTCAAAGGATATGCCGACAAACTTGGTGGCGTGAAATTCGTTGCCAACAAAGCGAAGCTCAAGACCGTTGTTGAAGCGATGCTCGCTCACCATCTTGTGACGAAGCAAACCGGCCCAGAAGGTCAACCCATTACCCGTATGATTATCCAAGCAGATGCCGAACCTGCCAAAGAGTTCTACGTTGGGATCGTGTTGGATCGGGCGATTGGTTCCCCAGTGTTGATGGCTTCGGCAGAAGGGGGGATGGATATCGAAGAGGTCGCCCACAAGTTCCCCGAAAAAATCATCAAGGTTCCTTTTACCCCTGAAACGGGATTGCAACCTTTCCAAGCCCGACGTTTGGTTTATCAACTCGGGTTCACTGGCGAACAAGCAACCAAAGCCGAAAAAATCATTCTGGCTCTTGCGAAAGTGTATATCGAAAAAGATGCCAGCATCGCCGAGGTCAATCCTCTTGCCATCACCAAATCGGGTGATGTTGTGGCTCTCGATGCCAAGTTCGATTTCGACGACAACGCGGGATTCCGACACGAAGACCTTGCCCCGTTGCGTGACCTTGCGGAAGAAAACCCTGTCGAAATTCGGGCTGCCAAAGCCAACCTCAACTTTATCCAGTTAAGCGGAAATATCGGTTGCTTGGTGAACGGTGCTGGTCTTGCTATGGGGACGATGGACATTATCAAGTATTACGGCGGCGAACCGGCCAACTTCCTCGACGTGGGCGGAGGGGTCACACCCGAAGCTGCTATCGAAGCCTTCCGGATTATCCTTGCCGATCCGAACGTGAAAGGGATTCTTGTGAATATCTTCGGCGGGATTGCCAAGTGCGACCTGATTGCCGATGCCCTTGTGAAAGCGGGTCGGGAAGTCGGCTTCAAAGTACCCGTTGTTGTGCGACTCGAAGGAACGAACTCGGACAAAGCACGCCAGATTCTCGAAGGGGTCAAAGGCGAATTGCCGATGATTCGTTCGGCAGCAGGCTTGACCGAAGCCGCCCAAATGGTTGTGGCAGCCGCTCAAGGAAAATAGAAAAGAAATTAAACAGACTCTGACATATCATCCTGATTCGACTACCGTGAGATTTTCTATGCGTCACCGTTTCGCCTTGTGCGTAGCCCTGCTCTGTTTTGTTACCCTTTTGGGCTGCGAAAAAAAGCCGTCCGGTTCGGGTGGCGACAACACCAAGAATAAAGGTAGCTCGACAACTGGCGGAGGAACAACACCCCCATCGGGTGCGTCTGCAAAAGATGCCCGTGCCTTTGCCGATACTTTCCTCAAGGAACTCTCGGAAGGAAAAGCCAAAGCAACTTCAGTTAGTGTTGCCTTCAAGAAGCTGGTTGGCTCACCCATTTCGGAAGATGAGAAAAAGGTAGGCTTCAGCGATCCCGAAACCGAAAGCTGGTTGAACAAAAACTTCAACGAGACCAAATTCACCATCAATCGCGAACCGGGCGTGGGTGATACCTTCTACTATCACGGGCGTGCTGAGAAAGGTAAAGATGTGACTGCATTCGTGTTGTGGGTGACAAAGGAAGCAAGCGGCTACAAAGTTGCATGGCTTAACCGCACGGCCCGATTCTTGGCAAATCCCCCTGCAACATCGGGTGACGACGCTGCCCTCGCTTCCGAAACCGCCCAAGCCTTTTTGGATAACCTTTTGGGTGGCGAAGTGAAGTTCGCCCTCGTCCTTGCCGATGATGCCTTCAAGACCAAACTGGCCCCGCCAACCGACGACCAAAAAGCCAAAGGTCTCACCTACGACCCCGGCTTCGTCGAAGCCAAAATCAAATTCCTCAAAGGCGACGCCTACGAATACAAACTCGCCGACATCAAAGGAGATACCGTAACGGGCGTCCTCGTCGGCTCGAACGCCACCGAAAAAGCCTTCACGATCAAACTGGTGAAAAAGGCCGGTTGGACCCTCGTAAGCGATTTGGAAGTGAAGTAGGTTTCACAATTAAGAATTCGATTCTGTGATAAGATAACTCTGAGGGTGACACTTACCCCAAAAGAGAGTTGAAAAATGGCATTTCGTGATTTTACCTTTCCACAAGTATCAGAACAACTCGGGCTACGGATCGAAGATGCTAATCTCTTCCCGAACGTCGAGCCATTTGCGATTCGTCCAGAAATCGCCGACTTTGTGCGCGACGGGGTTACACTCGCCCTTGCGAATAGCACCGAAAAGGCCAAGTCGGAATTTATCATCGCCCCTCTGTTGCTTGAATTACGGCGATCTTTACGAGACGAGTTTGTCTTATTTTCTGGGGTCGAATGGATCGTCGATACTGAGTTAGGTCTCAACGGTTATTGCGACTTTCTCATCGGTCGCGGACGAAGCCAACACGTTTTGCAAACTCCCTTTGTTGCCATTGTTGAAGCCAAGAACGACCTCATCCGAACAGGGCTTGGGCAATGTATCGCGGCGATGTACGCAGCCACCCTCGCCAACGAAAGGGCCAACCAACCCCTCGACGTGGTTTACGGAATCGTGAGTACGGGCGCCGCATGGAAATTCTTACGACTGCAAAACCGAATCATCACCCTCGATTCTTCCGAATACTTCGTCGACGACCTCCCGATGCTCATGGGTATCCTGCGATGTGTCGTCAGCGTGAATGAACCGAGGCCAAACTGATGGACACGAATAATTCTGGCGAAATACACCCAAACACATCCCATTCAGCAAGCACGATTCTTGGGTTGATCGTATTCCTTCCACTTTGTTGCCTCATCGGCTTCCACATCGGTTTTCTTGCGATGGGGTTGCGAAAAGTGACGCGATTGCCATACATCTTAGGCGTCATTCTGATTTTGACAGGTTTGCTATTACCTTTGTGGATTTGGTATGGAGATCGCGCAACCTATTACCCACTCATCGCAACGGGGTTTGTTTTGATGATGCTCACCCCCTGTTGGTTATTCATGGACAAAGACCAACTGCTTAATGGCAGCAATCTCGAACACGCCGCCCCAGCACACATGGCTATTGTGCTGTCTTATTTACTCCTTCCTGCAATCGAGAAAATCCAAAAATACAGAGAGCGAAAAGCCGAAATCGAAGCAGGTTGGCTCGATGTGCTATCGTCGTGGTTTTGTTAGCCCTTTCCTAATACTTGCCCTCGACGACCTTCACTTTGGGCCACATCTTTTTGATTTCTTCGACACCTTTTTCGGTGATCTTGGTATTCGTGATGATGATGGTTTTCACCTCCTTGAAGTCGGCAAGTTCTTTGATGCCCGCATCGGTGATGGCTGCCCCATCGAGTCGAATGACTTTGGCGGACATCGATCTTCGCGGGAAAGTGAGTTCTTCGATGAGGTGCAATTGGTTCGATTCGCGGAGTGAGCGTAGGGCATCGTCGTCGATTTGAGCAGGTAGTAGGCGCAGGTTTTTCAGGGTCTTGAGTGGGGCAAGATTTTTTAACCCTTTGCCGGTAATCTTTGTCCCCATGAGGTAGAGGTTCTCGAGATGTTCCATGGCTGCCAGTTCTTTCAACCCTTCGTCGGTGATTTTTGTGCCAGTGAGTTCGAGTTTGTGGATGCTTTTGATTTTGCGAATTTCCTTTACCCCCTCGTCGGTGATGTTGGTGTTATCCAAATAGAGTTCAAGTAGCTTTTCGTAGACGACTAACTCTTTCATACCTGCGTCGGTGACTTTGGTATCTTGCAGGCCGAGGTATTGCAGATTCTTGAGCGGGGCCAAGTTTTTCAGGCCCGCATCGGTTATTCCTGTTTGCAAAAGGTGAAGGTCGGCCAACCCTTTGAGGGGGTGGAGCTCCTTCAGCCCCTCGTCGGTGATCTTGGTGTTACCCAAACCCACTGTATCAATCCACGGTTGCTGAATGCCATGCCGATTGATCGTCCCTCCCCCACCACCCAACTTCTGAAGGAACTCGAGAGCCTTCTTGGTATCGGCATCGTCGCTGCGTGCCGTTTGCAAGGTCAAAGAAACAAGAGCCAGAGAAAGGAAGAATTTGATCTTCATGGGAATATCCCAAAGGTTGGAGTGTGCCTTTAAGTGAAAGAATCCCGTTGTCAGCACCCGCAACAGAACGACCCAACGCAGGAAAGAGGAGCAGGGTCTATTTTGATCGTACCAACCTTTGAGGGTGATTGCAAGGAGAAAGCGAAATCAGGAAAAGGCGTCTCGCGGAAAAAGGGCTTCGCAAGTGCAAACGTCCAAAATTCGCAGAGTAATCCTGTTGAGTTCCTCTAAATCGGTCATCTCTTCGATTAGTTCTTTAATCGCTTTCGGGACTTTGCCAAATTGTTTTATTCCTTTCAGAAAAACAGCCTCTCTGGCTCTTCCAACTTTTCCTTGATAAAAACCTTGGTTCCACGCTCTGGTAAATAGGACTTCGTATTTTTGAGGTTCATTTCTGATGAGGTCTTCGATATCCATCACTTTTTCTCCGAAATTATTTACCTTCGTCCAGATTATGCAGGAAAAAGAGCTTCCCAAGAATCGACGTCCAACAGAGTATCTATGATTTCATCCAAACGATTTAGATCGGTTATCTCAGCGATTTTCTGGCGAATGTTTTCAGAAGGGGAACCAAGTCGCTTGGTTCCAATTTTAAAGATTGTCTGAAGAGCATGTTCGACATGACCTTCAACTTTGCCTTCAACTTTGCCTTCAACTTTGCCTTCCGCTTTTGCATCGGCGGTAAAGAGTTTGTAGGTGGACGACTCTTTTAAGATATTTCCGAGGCTCATAAGAATTTTCTCCGCGAACTCCTTCCCGTAACGCAATCCTGCTAAGACAGTCATTGGGGTAAGTAAGTCTTCTGCTATTTTACTCGTTGCTTCGTCCTTTTGCAATCGCTGGTAGATTTCGTGGGCGTAGTTTTCGGGATCTACGGCAGCTTCGTTGGTGAGCAAGGCCAAAGGAGCCAGCGTTGGGCCAAATGCAAGTAGGCTATCGATAGTTTCCTCCCAGACTCGTAACACCTTGTAGCGGAAGAGCAAAGTCACGGTATCCCCTTCCTTCACTTCCAAAGTTCCAGTTAAAATGCTGTGGTCGCCTTTGGGAGTGAGCAAAATGATAATGCTCGATACCGGCAGTTGAAAGGCAACTGTCGCGTTGACGTTGTAGGCAAGCACTCGATACGGTAAGTCTTTGTGTGGTGAGACTTCAAACTCGGCATGGAGAAGCCGAGGGTCTATGCCGTGAATCGAAAAGAGCTTGTCGGCATGCAGGGTGCGAGAAAGATTGCTCTCTTCGAGGGACACAATACCACCAACAAACCCAAATTTCTGAATGAGGAATTGCCCCCATTCATCCGGATTGATTTCGATAATCTGGTTGAGCGAAGCGTCGTAGGGTTTGCTACCCTTTTTCTTCTTCGGCTTCTTTTTCTTTTTCGCCATTGGGTGATTCTCACAGGGTCACAACCGACGATATTCTAGCCGATTCGGGTTCGAGATTCCCAAGAAACCTCTGGTAAAGATTGGTCGCTGTTATAGAATCCCCTCAAAGGTTTTGCAATTTCGAGAAAGGGAACACGATGAGCATTCTTGTCGATAAAAATACGCGGGTAATCTGTCAGGGTCTTGGCAAAGCGGGCACGTTTCACTCCATCCAATGCCGTGAGTACGGTACGCAAATGGTCGGTGGAATTTCGCCGGGTAAAGGTGGCGGAAGCAAGGAAGGGTTTACGCTATTCAATACGGTTGCCGAAGCCGTTGCCAAAGAAGGCGCTAATGCCAGCATGATTTTCGTCCCGCCCCCCGCAGCTGCCGATGCGATCATGGAAGCTGCCGATGCCGGTATCAAAGTCATCGTCGCTATTACCGAAGGGATTCCCGTACTTGATATGGCTCGCGTGAAGAACTACCTTGCGACCAAACCGGGTGTGCGTCTCATCGGGCCAAACTGTCCGGGGGTGATTACGCCCGGTCAATGTAAGATCGGAATCATGCCGGGGTATATTCATAAACCGGGGAGCGTCGGCGTGATTAGCCGGTCCGGAACCCTCACATACGAAGCAGTGTTCCAACTCACGGCTCTTGGCATGGGTCAAAGCACTTGCGTCGGAATCGGTGGCGATCCGATTATTGGAACCAACCAAATTCAGCTTTTGGAATTATTCCAAAACGATCCCGGAACCGAAGCCATCCTGATGATTGGTGAAATCGGCGGAACCGCAGAAGAACGGGCCGCAGAATACGTCGCAGCAAACGTGACAAAACCGGTTGCCGCATTCATCGCAGGTCGCACTGCCCCTCCCGGTCGCCGTATGGGACACGCAGGCGCCATTATCTCCGGTGGAAGCGGATCAGCCGAAGATAAGATCAAGGCACTGAAAGCTGCCGGTATCGAAGTGGCCGAAACACCCGCCGACTTGGGCGCCGCCGTCCAACGAGCTATTGCCAAACGTAAATAAAATAGCTGCTAGTTGTCGGTTGTTAGTTGTTAGTTCAAAACACCGGTCACTGACGTTCCCGGCTCGCTTTTGCTTTTCTAACAACTAACAACTAGCAACTGACAACTAACAACGTATATGAAATTCTCCCTCTCTGATCTTGCGATCCGCAATCCGGTCTTTGCCGTTGTCCTTGCGGGTGCGATGCTCATCTTTGGTTACATCAGCTATCGTGACCTTGGCGTTTCGCAGTTTCCAGAACTCGATTTCCCTGTTGTGTCTGTTACAACCAACCGTGAATCGTCGGCGCCGGAGATCATGGATAATGATGTCACCGACGTTATCGAGGATGCCATCTCGAACGTCGAAGGGATTGACTACATGCAGTCCCAATCATCGCAAGGTGTGAGCGTTGTTACGACCTATTTCCGGTTAAGTCGTGATGTCGATAGTGCCATGCAGGATGTTCAAAATGCCGTTGCTGCTGCTGCAAGTCGTCTCCCCAACGACATCGATCCACCCAACGTCTCGAAGGTGAATTTCAACAAGTTCCCGATCATCTGGCTTTCGATTCACGGCCCTGTTACCCTGAAAGAACTGAACGCCTTTGTTGACGACCATCTCAAGAAGGAAGTGCAAACGATCCCCGGAGTCGGTGGGGTCATCTACGGCGGGTTACGGCAACGAACCATGCGTATTTGGCTCGATCGCGAAAAACTCCGCGAACATAACCTCGATGCGATGAACGTCTGGCAAGCGATCCAAACACAGCACGTCGAACTTCCTGCCGGTTACTTGCAGGGCAATACCAACGAAATGAACGTCCGCTTCAAAGGTGAAGCCGTTACGCCTGAAGAGTTCGGCAATATCGCCATTTACACCAACGGTTTACAAATCATTCGCTTGAAAGAAGTTGCGATTGTCGAAGACGGGTTAGCCGATAAGCGAACCTTTGCCCGTTTCAACGGTCGGCCAAACGTCGGCTTAGGGGTTATGCGAGCGACTGGCGCGAACGTCGTTGAGGTGTGTGATGCCGTCAAAGATAAGCTCCCCGAACTTCGCAAAAAGGCCCCTCCCGGCGTTGAAATTGCGATCTCGACGGACTTTTCCCTTTTCATCAAAGACGATATCGAAGAGGTCAAAGAATCTCTGGTTCTTGGGATTATTCTTACCGCATTAGTGACCTTTCTCTTCTTGGGGTCACTGGGCACTACGCTCAACGTGTGTATCTCGATCCCCTCTTCGCTGGTCGGTACGTTTGTCGCAATCAAGATGCTCGGTTTTACGATTAACTTTATGACGTTGCTGGCCCTGTCGCTCTCGGTGGGTGTGGTCGTCGATGATGCCATCCTTGTACTCGAAAATATCTACCGTAGGCGTGAGAATGGCGAATCGCGTATGCAGGCTGCGGTCGAGGGGGCGAGAGAAATTTCCTTCGCTGCCCTTGCTGCAACCCTGTCGATTGTCGCGATCTTTATCCCGATTGCCTTGATGGAAGGAGCGATTGGTCGATTCTTCTATCAATTCGGAATCACTGTAAGTATCTCGGTCTGCTTGTCGTTAATCATAGCCCTCACGATTACGCCGATGTTATGCTCGTTGTTCTTGAATGTGCATCATCTGAAATCACCCGCCCCTCGCCGACTGCGTGGCCCTTTAGGTTTTCCGGTGACAATCTTCCAATACTCTTTGTGGACACTGCAACGCTTTTTGCTCGAACCGTTATTTGTGCATCCGGTCAACTGGGGCATGCACCTTTCGGAACGTGTTTATCGGCATGTGTTGGGGTGGTCGTTACGGCATCCGGTTCCGGTGTTGATCTTCGGGGGAGCGATTGCGGGTTCGGCGTTTATGTTCGTCTCAGGGGTGAACATTGCGGTCCCAAGTTGGCTTCAATGGACAGGAACCGGAGAACGGGTTGTGATGAAACCGTTAGGCCGTGAGTTAGTCCCCTCTGAAGATCAGAATCGATTCGTGATTAGCATGATTTGCCCTGTGGGTACGAATATCGAATATGTGGGCGAAACAATTGGTCGCGGTGAAAAACTCGTCGCCGACATGCGTGACCCCGTGACCGATAACGAAGTTGTCGCTGCGATGTTTGCCACGATCTCGATTCGACCGGGTTCGCTGATTACCGAAGGAACGCTATTCATACGCCTGATTCCTGCCGATCAACGAAGTTGGACCCAAACCGATGTAATGAACGAGGTACGCAAACGCCTCTCGGTAATCGCTGGGGTTCGGATTGTCGTGCTGGACCTCTCAACACAAGGTTTTACACCGAGTCGGGGGTATCCCGTTGACTTCGCCATTCAGGGACCAGATTGGGAAACAACCATTCAACTTTCGGAACGGATACGCGAACGATTGCAACGCGGCGACGAAACCGTTGCAGGCGGATTCGATCCTGAAACGGGTGAAGAACTGCCCGAAAAGGTGTTACTTGGGGGACAAGGTTTCGTTGCCGATATCGTGAGTGACTATAGGCCGGGGATGCCCGAAGTGCAGATACGCCCCGATAGGTCTCGCCTCAACGAACGTGGGGTCAATCCGCAACGTGTGGCGTTCGATCTTGGAATTGGA
>VYLT01000185.1_pt1 | contig 15283 bp, 13 predicted proteins | sample 5114261 | NCBI WGS metagenome assembly VYLT01 (sample SAMN12291815, study PRJNA351875) | freshwater metagenome | isolation source: freshwater lake | place: USA: Michigan, Little Long Lake | collected 2011-07-12 | reverse complement strand
CCCCATCGTCCGGCCAGCACTTGAGTTGCGGAAGCTGGTGAAGTGTGGTCTCACGTTGTAATATCGGGCCGTTGCGACGTTTTTTCGGAAGCATTGAAAGGGCCGTGAACGGGGCCGACCAATAACGCCAAAACTTCTTGAGGGCTTTTGCCGGATCGGTCTTGAGGTCTACAAGGTCTTGCACTCTTCGCAAACGGTCTCGAAAAAGAAAACGGGTCCGCTCGATTGTTCCAAATAAATTCGCCAGCATCGGGAAGGGGGTTCCTTTTACCCGAGTGAATAACAGGGCAGGCGATTTTTTACGATAGGCACGCCGTTGAATCTCCGCAAGTTCTAGGTGCGGATCGACTTCGATAGAAACCTCGACAAGTTGGTTGGTTCGTCGAAGATCGTTGACACACGCTCGCAGGTTTTTGTATCCCACAGTTGACAATCTCTTTGGTATTAAAATAATCGTAAACATCGACAAATTTAGAATTGACGATGCAACTGTTACGGGTATCCTACGCATACCCAAACGGTGGCTTCACTATCTGAAACTTTATCCACCAGTAGGTAACCGTAAAAGGTGCGGACAACTTCACGGAGGTTCTATTGGGCAATGAGCAAACAAAAAAAAGGAACTCGAACGGATGATAAGTCCCTCAAACAGTTGGCGAAGATATTCAAAAGCCTTTCCGAACCTTTGCGATTAGAGATTCTGAGGATACTAATTCGAGATGGAGAAACATCGGTTTCAGCAATCTGCGAAGAGCTTGGCGGCGAATCCCAACCGGCGATAAGCCATCACCTGACGCAATTAAAGAATGCCGAATTAGTAGACTTCAAACGGGAAGGGAAGTTTAATTTTTATTTTGTTTCTTCAGAAGCTCTCTCGAACCTATTGGCAGTCTTCTTCCCAGAACACAGCAAGGCGAACCAGAATTTCGACTTTGGGAATCTGGGATTCACCTTCCGGACGAAGACAACAAGTAAAGGTTAGACCGGTGCGCAAGCAACGGTTCTTTTAATTCGCATCAAAACCGTTGCTTGCACACCGGTCTAACAATTGCACTAACGTAACTTCTAAGCCCCAAGTAACTCCCGCAGGTCTATCACACTATACATCACTTCACCGCCCACAAACGAGGCCAGATTCGCCAACGTAATTGCAACGTAATCTCGAAGCGTCACGACAGGCTTTTCGGCTTTCGGGTCGCGGAAAGCTAACCAGAAAATCACGCATTCGGCAACGGGGGCAAAGGTTTCTGCGACCAGCAAATAGGCCCCGCGTCCCCACTCTAATTTTTCCATCAGCAGCTCGGGCAGCACCAACCACACGACGGGGTATGTGCAAGCGGTCAGCCACACCCCACAGAGTACCTTGCGGGAAAACGGGTGATGTTTGGAAAGACAACCAATTAACACCAGTGTCTCGATAGTGATGGTGATGGAGTAGCAAACCCCCATCATCAACAGGAATTTAGGGTCAAGGTTCATCAGAGCATTCGCAAGAGAAAGGGAACTTCGGCAAGGACGTGGAACATTGCGATCAAAAAGTAAATCGTCCGCGTGGTTGGGTAATCGACAAGGAAGCAAGCCCAGAGGGTAAAGACGATCAATAGGCCAAAGAGAAGAAATATCCCGACCCCTGTTTGCCACGAATTTGAGCGACGGGCAGCCGGGATTGTTTCGAGATTCCAAGGTGCCGAACGCATGCCTAACAGGGGTATCAGCACGATCCACACGCCGTAGTGAATCATCTCTAAATAGGCATGGGTTGCCACGAGTAATCGCGGTGAAACTCCTGTCAAAAACCAATCTCCAGAATGAGCCATCAGTGCCGAGGTGATTGGGTCATCGCCATCGAGTACCGATCCCGTTTGCGATTGCCAATAAACGAATAACCAACCCAAAGGAATCAAGGGTAACGCACACCAATAGGCTTTACGCCATTCTCGATGAGATCGTTTCAATTCGCGGTCGAGTAAGACTAAGGCAATACACGGATGCAAGTACACAAGCAAAATCGAAAGGGCAAAAGGTTCAACCCACACCCCTGCGATAATCAAGAACACAACGGGCCACACCCAACCCGCATCGAAACGGGGATTGGTTCGAGACCGCATGTGAACGAGAGTAGCTATCCAAAGTAGAAAAAGGGTATTCCAACCGGCATAGAGGGTGGTGTAGTCGAGCGTTGCACTTGCCATTCGCAGATAACTTGGGATCAACCAAAAGGAAACCGTCAGACCAATAATTCCGACGAAGGACACCAAAAAGAATGGCAACAGACGCCCTGTGCGAGCAGGCAACCGACCGAGAATATACCGTGCTTCCATCCAGTTGTGCGGACCCGCAAACAGAAACACCGCAGCGATAGAAAGCGAGATTGGGGCTGAACCCGAGATGATCGCAGTCAGCGTAACGAGGACCGCGAAGCCCACAATAAACCATACACTCGACGGGCTCAAGAAACGGGACTGCGACGGTGTGAGAAGGTCGGTACTCATCGGTTAATTCCTACTTCTTCTCTGGCAGCTTCGCTTCTTTGAGTTTCTCGAAGGATTTCTTATCCAGCACGAGGGTAATTTCTTTTCCGTCGAAGACGATCTCGATGTCCGTGCCTGCTTCCCAAACGCTGGCAGGGACTTTTACTTCTTTGCCTTTGGGTCGGAAGGGGGGAATATCGGCATAGGCGTAGGCACCCATTCCGACAACGATTGCCCCGATTGCTAAAAGGCCGAGGGTTTTGTTGCTGGCGCCCTTTCGCACAAACCAGACTCCGCCACTCACGAAGGCAAGTGCTAATGCTCCGCCAATGATCCAACCGTTATTATTTTGGGGTGCAAGATTGGTTTCATCGCCCTCGAACTGGATTTTCTCTTTGCCACCCCGTTTGGGGCGAAGAGCTTCGTTGGGAATAATCAATCGGGGTTTCTTGGCCTCTTCATCGACGGCAATTTTGACCTTGCCATCAATCACCGGAGGAGGACCAAGATCAGCACGAGCAACGCTGGCGAATCCGAGAATCGCCACAATCATTAACAGACGGGTAACGGTGTTCATCACCATTTTCTCCAAAGTGTGAAGGGTTATTCTACCAACGATTCTCGACCAAATCGAGTTTGTCACAAGTTCAATAATCTCGATACTTCGGCACAATCTTTATCGCCTCGCCCTGAGAAGCAGAGGACGATATTTTCGGTTTTGGGACGTTTGGCAGCTATCCGCACGGTTTCGACGACGGCGTGTGCCGTTTCGAGAGCGGGTAAGATTCCTTCGAGTTTGGAGCAGAGCGAGAATCCTTCGAGGGCATCCTGATCCGAGATATTCGTGTAGCGTACGCGACCGGTATCTTTCCAGTGCGAGTGTTCGGGGCCGACGCCGGGGTAATCCAGACCCGCAGAGATCGAGTGGACGGGGGAGGTTTGGCCGTCACGATCTTGGAGAACGTAACTGAATGTGCCGTGCAAAACACCGGGTTGACCGAAGCTCAGGGTGCTGGCATGTTCACCGGAATCGGATGACCTTCCGCCTGCTTCCACGCCGACAAGTTCGACCCCATCGAGATCGACAAACGGGTAGAACATCCCTGCCGCGTTCGACCCGCCACCCACACAGGCAATCACAACATGAGGAAGCGACCCCAGTTGCTCTAACGATTGCGTAATGGTCTCTTCGCCGATGACCGATTGAAAATCGCGTACCATCATCGGGAAGGGGTGAGGCCCAATGACTGACCCGATAATGTAGTGCGTATGTTCAACCGTTGCCATCCATTCTCGCATGGCTTCGTTGACGGCATCGCGTAGGGTTTTGGAACCGCTTTCGACCGGAACGACTTCGGTTCCCATGGCTCGCATTCGGAAGACGTTAAGTTCTTGGCGGCGAATGTCTTCGCTGCCCATATAGACTCGACATGGGAGATTGAGCAACGCCCCCGCAGTGGCACTGGCGACCCCGTGTTGTCCGGCTCCGGTCTCGGCGATGATGTTCGCTTTGCCCATTCGCTTTGTCAACAAAGCTTGACCGATGGCATTATTAATCTTGTGAGCGCCGGTGTGGTTGAGGTCTTCCCGTTTGAAATAGATTTTGGCACCACCGACATGTTCGGTCAGACGTTTGGCATAATAAAGGCGTGAGGGACGGCCCACATACTCCGCGAGAATTTGCTTAAACTCTTTCTGGAATGCCGGATCGGTCTTGGCCTCAGCGTAGGCTTGGGTAAGTTGCTCAAGGGCAAACATGAGGGTTTCAGGAACGAAACGCCCCCCAAACTTCCCAAATCGACCCCGATTATCGGGTAAATTCCCTGTCAAACGGCCCATAAGTTCGTTACACTAATAAAGGTTTGGTGTTTAACCTTAATGATATTCCTTTCTCGCAGAAATGATATTCTGGGGAAAAGAAAGATGAAGTTTTTTATTGGGCGGGAACCTTCCGAAGGGGGGTTCTCGTCTAATCATAATAGACATGCCGAGACTCCTACCTTCACAAGTGAGACGTAGCGTATGATGGATCAAATAATTAAATCGCAGTGCCCCTCTTGTCGAAACTCGCTGAACGTCCCGGCTGCCTACATCGGGAAGACCGTTCGTTGTAAGCATTGCGGGCACATGTTCGAGATTCGTGCAACGGGTAACGCCCCTACCGGATCGAACGGGCAAATGCCACGTCCGCAAGTCTCCCCCCTTCCTGAAAATACACCGGCACCGCAACGCACTCAAACACAAGCCGCAGTAGCGACTGCCCCTGCACCCTCTGGCGAAAAAGCCGGTAACTACGTTTCGGCGTTCGATACCAATCGCAAATACAAAGGCAAAGGAAACTACAAAGCCAAACGCGGTAAGGGGCTGATGATTACACTCGGCGTGTTTGCGTTCTTGTTTCTCGGCGTCGGAGGCTGGGTGGGTTATAAGTATAAGACCAATCCGAACTTCTTCAAACGAGCCAATCCGAACACCGAACTTGTCAACAACGGCGAAGGAACGGAAAACAACGGCGGTGGAACCGAACCTAAGAACGGCGGACCAGACCCAAAAGTAACACCCGTTGCAACGGGCGAATTCCCACGCCGGATGCTTGCAGTGACCATCCACAATTACCTTTACTTGAATTCAAATAATCCCGGTGCAGGCCCTCGAAATGTCCACGACTCGATGAACCTTTTTGCCGAGCGTTGGAAAGTCCCACCGACACAGTTCTACCATCTCAGCGATGCTCCGAAAGGGGACAAACCCGCCGACCTCACCCACTTGCCGATGAAGGGCGTGGTGACAGGTACGATTGAGCAATTCGCCAAAACTTCGCGGGCACAAGATCGCGTGGTGATTGTGTTTGCAGGACACGCCTACGAGAAAGAGGGCAAGGTCTTCCTTTGCACAGTCGAATCGGACTTTGACGATGAAGCTTCGATGATTCCGCTCGATTGGTTTTGGGAGCAAGTCAAAGCCTGCCAAGCTCAAGAAAAATTGGTGATGTTCGATGTGAACCGCACGGAACAAGCTCGCGGTGCCGAGCGACCCGACGCCGGAGCCATGACCGAAGCCCTTGAAAAGGCATTGCTCACCCCACCTGAAGAGATTGCCGTTTCTGTCCTGATTAGTTGCGCCAAAGAGCAACAAGCTCAAGAAATGGCATCGGCAAGTTATAAGGGGATTGGTGTCAGTGGAAGCGTTTTCTTCAGTGGGTTCTCGCACGCCAGCCAAAAGGGGATGCTCTCGAAGAATCCCGGTGCTGCTGCGGGTAAACTGACCGATCAAACCGATCCTCTTCCTATCGAAGCCTTCGCAAAATGGGCGACCGACGAGTTTCCTCAGTTTGCAAAATCCGTAACCCTCGTAGAGCAGACACCCAAATTCACCAAACGAGAAGGCAAAGCCGTCCCGTATAACGGAAAAGAAGCAGTTGCTGCCAAGTTCGACTTCCCGAAAGCTCCCCCTGCTGCCGATGCCAAGACAATCGAAGGGCTGATGGTCGATGTGGAAATGCCCGGTATCCGTATGGCGAATTCTGGTACTAAGAAATTCAACTACGCCCTGCCCTTCAAAGAATCGGATATCGAAGCCTACATTGCAGGCCGCATTCCGATGGACGAGCTTGAAAAACGCCCCGAAGATTACAAGTTCCAAAAAGCCGTTGTTGATGCGGTGAAAGAGATTCGCAAAATCTTCGGCGATGCCGATAAACTGCGAGTGGACTTCAACGGCGATACGTCCGACCGTGCGGTTGCCATCATCAAAGGCCAACAGCGTTACCCCGCCGAGATCGAAGCTGTACTTCGCGAGCAACTCGCCGAGCTTGAGAAATTCGCCAAAGACAAAGAGAAACAAAAGAAGCGTTGGCAAGCCAATTACGATTATGTCGTTGCCCAATTGAAAATGCGTATCGTGTACATTTACATGTACAACCAAGCCCTTGCGAACGTGGTGAAGAAAGACCTTCCCGAAGCAACCGATGGTGGAGCCGGTAAAGCTATCGTTCGCTACCAACTCGCCGCCGTGCAGAAGCTCCCACCCGGAACACCCGCCGACATCCGCACAATGGCAACCGAAGGCAAAGAAGCCATGAACGCCATCGCCGAAGCCTACCCCAACACCCCATGGGCCTTGCTCGCAAAACGAGACAAAGGCGCCGCACTGGGGCTAACGTGGCAGGTCTCACAAGGACTCGTCGCGAGCAAGTAGGGGGATTAGGATATTTTAGAAATGGTCTGAAGAATTTGTGTCGAAAGAAAACGGATAGAAAATCGGGACACCTGTTAGGCCAGTTGCGTTAGCACTGGCTCTGTGAAATACAAGTTTTACCAAGCAACTATCATAACCGAGGACACACCATAGTCGCTGAGCCAGTGCTAACGCGACTGGCCTAACAGGTCTTTTGGAAAAGGCTTCCTTTTCCTCCTTCCCAAAGACACCCTTCCCGTTTCCTATTTTTTCTTTGTATCGAGTTGCTCAAACGATACACCCACCCACTCTGAAATAATCGGTCCAAGCCAGTTCGTCTTTTCGATCCATTGACCCGTCATCACTTTTGTTTCTTCGTGGGTGATGATGACAACTCCCCATGTCTCGTTTGAACCTTCGCTATCTAATTCGATCACTTGTTTGATGGTCTTGATCTGATCACGCCGAAAAACGTTCTTTCTTCGGAACCACCAGAAGGATTTTTCAACCTCCAGCTTTTCGACATCAAACCTAAATTCGGTCGCTGCTCGAAAATACCAGATCGTGTGTGAGATAACACAAAAATCAGCGAACCAATAGAAAGAAACGCAGAGCAGCCCGCCCAAATCCACGCCTTGTTCTGCAAGCAAATATCGTCTTGTCCAAACAATGCACGCAACCGTCCAACCACCAATCCACACCAGAAAGAACAATGCCAAACACCCCATACCGCTTGTCCGGTATCGAATTACAAAAGTACCATCGTCTTTGGGGAGGAGCAGAAATCCTCGGGGAGGCGGATCGGAAAGAGGGGCCATCGGGTGCAAAGCCTTTTAAGGAACCGCAAGTTGTTTGGACGTTCTCAGCAGAATTTCAACCATGAACGATTTGTGTTTTTGTGTTGAATGCGGGCAAGCTCGTTCATTATCTTCGGCGGACATCAATTATTCTCGTTGGGGTGAGATCAATATCGGTCCAGACACTTTATCGAGTTCGGCATTGTCCCGCAAGCGTGTAAAGTCGGATCGTTTCGCCCCCAAGATTCCGACCTGCATGCCGTTCGCACGCAGCAACGCCGACGCAATCCAATTTAATGCCAACAACACGAACAGCGAACCCCCGATTGCAGACACGATAACTGATGCAATCACCGCCCAACGCGGGAGCATTTTCGACGCAAGGAGAACCTCCAACGTGATCGCCCCAATTTGATAGGACACCACAACCAAACCGACCAAGACCGCCGATAGCAAGGGGTCCATCACGGACGAGGGTACAAAGATCAAAAACAGAACGAGCGCAAAAATAAGAGGTATCCCCATGAGAAAATACCAAAGCACTCGCTTCTGTGCCCGTGCAACTCCCAACAAATAACCCGATGAGAGATCGACACGCCACCCCCTACAAGACGTTGAAGGCGTCGCAGGCGGAAGGTATATATCTCGATCCATCGGTAGCACAGTTTTCTCGGACATGCGAAATCTCCCAAGCAAGATTGTGGGTAACGGGCATACTCATTATGCCAACAAAGGGATTCCGGTCTTACAGACAAAAAGGATGGGAGTTAGCCGGTCCGTAGTCTTGGGAGTGAAACTTTTGGGGTTGGGTCGCCTGCACACCATGATGGGGGGAGTGGTGGGCCGTGGAGTTGGAACGGTTCGTGCGGGAATGCTCGCTCGCCTGTGAGAACTTCGTTAGTCCATTCGGGGTCGCGGATTGTGACATCAATCACTGTCTCACTCTCGGTCAGTGCAAACGGAGCAAGCACAATCTCCGACCGAAATTAACCATCCGATTCTCGAAACAAATGCGGAAGCAATTCCTCTGCGGTCAGGAGTGTTTGCGGTGGCACAATCACCTCTGAGGAATCTTCACTACATCCCCGTCGATGATCGATCCCCGAAGAATAATAAACCAATCCCTATGGAACTGAATCCAACCACCATTCAACCGACACCCGAACACAACGCAACGACTCAAAGCGAAGAAGCTCCGCAAAGGTTTCGCGGGTAAAGATAGCTCGCATGGTTGTTGGCATGTTTTTTGGATTCGCTTGGAACAAACTCGCAATCTTACGACCAGACCGTTCCAGATACAGTCAACTCGCAAAGCTTGCGTTTGACGGTTTTGACGAGTTCATCGTTGTTCGGTCGCCATACTCATTTTTCACCCTCCGAGCTTCTCAAAAGAACCTACCAAGCGACTCCGCATTTCAATAACCTCCATTATAGAACAGATTCTACATAGATAGCACCACTCATTCTAAAAATTGATTTGTCCATCGAATAATCAGATCGTGCAACAGTATTAACTTGGTTGAGCTTTCTCGAATCGGTCTGAGGCTGGCAATAACTCCTCTGAAATGAATTTATGAAACGAGTGTAAGGTTACCAAAATCACATTCATTCGATACCAAAGTTTTGGGTTTTCTTGCCAAAATTTCTGATCGACTTTGAGTGCGTTGAACAACAGAGTCCCGTGATTCATGTCGCCACCAGCGAACGGGTCAACCAATTCGAGATAGTCTATCGCCATCGGCATGAGAACAGATAAGCTGATCTGCTGGCCGAGCATGAACCGCAAATCTTCGGCCGTGAAATCGCATAGTTTCTTCTTCCGAAGACGATGACCGGTGCAAACTACGTAGGATTGGTATGTTGGTTCTCCCCAATCATCGTCCTCAAGTTCGGTCAGTGTTTGGTTAGACCAAACCACACCCTCTACCATGCCATGACCCTCTACCGCTAGACTTTTCGATATGCACGGGGACTTCGCGTATTTTCAAATTTAGCCACCAAATGACAATAACACAATCCTCCTCTCTCTTTTCTCTCTCTTCTGTCTTCTCTGCGTCTTGGCGTTAATGTCTTTCCTCTGCTTCCACCCTCCCACTCCCCCTTTCCGCACCCCCACAAGACTTTTTGCTTCGGCCTGCCTATACTAATTCCATACACGACCTTTGAGACTTTCCTGATTATGATTCACATTCCTGCTTTACGTTTGGGTAAGCCGTATATCTCTTCCGATAAGGCGACTCTGGTTCATCATGTGACGGGTGAGCCAGTTGCTGAGGTGAGCCAGCTTACCAGTGTCGCGATTGGGCGCGACCTTTTCAAAATGGAACTTGCCAAGAAAGAGTTGGCAGCCATTCCTGTGCGTGACCTTTTTGAGATGTACAAAAAGGCAGCCGATTACTTTGCCAATGGGACGTTACCCATTGGCGATGGCGAACAAACTTTCGATGACTATATTCGTTCGCTTTCTTCGACGACCGGTTCGCCGATGGTCTTCTGCCGTCGCAATGCCGGAAAGGTCGAATATGTCCTTCGCAACGTCGAAGAAGTGTTGGGCGGATTGACACGGGGGCTTGATCTCTCGGTGTTGGATACCGGTTTCAAAATGCAGAACGGGCGTATGGCAGCGTTCTACCCGACAACCAATGCGTTCGGGGCGATCCTGCCGAGCAACTCGCCGGGGGTTCACTCTCTGTGGGTTCCTGCAATCGCTCTCAAAACTCCCCTTGTGTTAAAGCCCGGACGCGAAGAGCCGTGGACGCCCTTCCGCGTGTTGCAAGCCTTCTTGAAAGCGGGCATCCCTGCCAGTGCGCTCAACTTCTTCCCCACCGACCATAGCGGGGCAGGCGATATTCTGCGACTCACGGGACGTTCGATGCTCTTCGGTGATGCGAAAACAACGGACCCCTATAAGAACGATCATCGGGTTGAATTGCACGGGCCGGGCTTCTCGAAAGTCCTGATCGGCGAAGATTATGCCGACCGCTACGAAGAATTTTTGGACGAGATCGTCGAGTGCATTGCTGCTAATGGGGGGCGTTCGTGCATTAACGTCTCGGCAATTTGGACTCCGCGAAACGGCCAAGCGATTGCCGAAGCGGTCGCCAAACGCCTTGCCACGACCGAAGCGAAAGCATGGGATGACCCCGATGCTCGCCTTGCAGCATTTGCGAACCCTGCTGTGGGCGAAGCTCTTTCGGGCTTTGTCGATGAAGGGTTGAAGACCCCCGGTGCCGAAGATTTGACCGAGAAATTCCGAGGAACACCGCGATTGGTTCGTCAAGGCCGTTGTGCGTGGGTGCTGCCTACAATCGTGAAAGTGAATTCGCCCGATCACCCGTTGGCGAATAAAGAGTATCTTTTCCCGTATGCCAGTGTGGTAGAATGTCCCCAAGATGATATGCTAAAACAAATCGGGCCAACGCTTGCAGCTATGGTGCTGACTGACAATCCAGATTGGATTGCTTCAATCCACGCAAGCAACCTGATCGAACGATTGAATATCGGCCCTGCCCCGACTACCAGACTGACTTGGGATCAACCGCATGAAGGCAACCTCTTCACGCACCTTTACCGTCAACGAGCATTCCAACAGGCTGCCGGACGTGCTTCTACCTCCGTTTGACTTTTCCCCTCTGAATCGAGTGATCTCCGGCCCCGGCACACTTGCGAAACTCGGTGAGCTGACCAAACAGCTTGGCGGGTCGCGTGTGTTGCTGGTCACCGATAGGGGATTGCTCCAAGCCGGTCATCCACAACGGGCCGAAAAATCCCTACGCGATTCCGGGTTAGAGGTCTTCGTTTTCGACGACACTCACGAAAACCCCAGTTCCAAAGAGGTCACCGAAGCGACGGCGTTTGCGAAGTCAAAGAACATCGATTTTATTGTTGCGATTGGTGGCGGAAGCTCGATGGATTGTGCCAAAGGGGTCAACTTCATTTACACCAATGGCGGGACAATGGCAGACTACAAGGGCTTCGGCAAAGCCACAAAGCCGATGCTCCCTTCGATAGGTATTCCCACAACGTCCGGCACGGGTTCCGAAGCTCAAAGCTATGCCCTGATCTCTGACGAACGCACCCATCTCAAAATGGCATGTGGCGATAAAAAGGTTGCTTTCCGAATTGCCATTCTCGATCCCGAATTGACCCTCTCGCAACCCAAATTTGTCACCTCGGTGACGGCAATTGATGCGATAGCCCATGCCATCGAAAGCTACGTTTGCACGAAACGCACACCCGTCTCGGCAATGTATTCCCTCACTGCATGGAACTATCTCGAACCCAATTTGCCGTTAGTCTTGCGTGACCCGTCGAACCTCCCCGCACGACAAGCAATGCAAACCGGCTCGCACTTTGCAGGGGTCGCAATCGAAAATGCCATGCTCGGTATTACGCACTCCTGCTCGAACCCGCTCACGTCGCACTACGGTATAACGCACGGTATTGCGATTGGCGTTTTGCTTCCGCATGTGATCCGGTTCAACGAAAGTGCTACCCCCCTCTATGCCGACCTTGTGAAGTCACTCAAACCTATCAAAGGTGAAACCCCCGGCGAAACTTTGGCCCGGAGAATATCGGAATTAGTGGAACTCACCGGCCAACCCACCAAGCTACGCGACCTCGAAGTCTCCGATAGCATCCTCCCGCTACTCGCCCTCGAAGCCAGCGAACAATGGACCGCCAAATTCAACCCCCGACCCGTCACCGAAGGGGATTTACTCAGCGTGTACGAAGCTGCGTGGTGACATCGAAGCAACCACAGGAAAAACATTTATGCCTACGATGATAAATGGAATTGGCACATCTTATTGTTTCGCTCGTGGATCAGGTCGGCAGGGTGGCGACGCGATAGAGTGCATCGTCATTCTGTATATCCCAATAGTGCCGTGTCTTGGCCCTGCTCTGCATCTGTTCGGGCAAACATCAGAGGGTATGACTTCAAGTTTTCAAACAATACCAATCAAAAAATCGATAGGCTTACTTCTTCGAGTCTATTTGATGTATTGGTCGATAGTTCTACTACTGGTTGGGCTTGCGCTTGGGATATTCAATACCCATTGGTGGTTGACAGAACATAACGACGAACGGTATCTCCAATTCGTTCGGGCGGGTTGGACAATGGTGTCGCTGAGCATTTTGAGCTATTTTTTCCTTTTGGTAACAGACAAACGTAATCGACGAATTAGGCAAGTGTTAGGCTACCATCGGTATGGGAATAGCGACCCTGCAACGTGGACAGGATTTATCTTGTCGGAGCTTCCCTCTTCAAATGAGGTTTTTGGAACCGAGACTTATTCCTCTGCCGTGCCGCTCCTCTTAGAAAAGAATGATTTTCAGAATGCAATGTGGGCAGCCCGTTTAAGTCGAGCTGTGGAGGATCGGGATACTGCCGAACGACTGACAAACGAGGTGTTGACCGCAACAAGAAAGAAATCGTAACACGGAGTTTCATCGTTGGGTAAACTCCTCCTTTTGAACAAATACTATTTTTCCTTTCACCAGAGTGCAGAATTTTACCCCCAAACCCGTCGACGCAGGGGACTTACTCAGCGTGTATGAAGCTGCTTGGTGAAGTTACGATTTGGGCAAGTTGTCGGGATCAATCCCTAATTTGCGAAGCACTTCGGCATATTGTTCAGCTTTTTGGCGTTCTAACTCGGCCCGATGCTCAGCTTCCTCTTTCGCTTTGGCTTCCTGTTCCGCTCGGAGGCGTTCCTGTTCGGCTCGTTCCTCGGCTTCTTTCTTGGCCTTTGTTTCGGCTTTGACCTTTTTGAGTGCCGCTCGTTTTTCTTTCGCTTCTTGGTCAGCTCGCTGCTTTTCCTCGATGACATATTGTTGAATGGGCAGCATTAATGTGCCATCGGGTTTGAAAATCTGCAAACGATCCGTTGACCAATCTAACCGAATGTTCAGCAGTGGCGATGTCCACTCACTGATATCGGTTTGCTCGACGAGATGTTCACCGTCTCGAATAAAGACGTGGACGTAGGGTGTCTCTGAAAATATCCAGTAGAACTCCTCCACACCATAGGTTTCATACCATTCCCGTTTTTGCTCGATCTCGGCACGGGTATTGGTCTCCGAGTCGATTTCAAACACGACAGAAGGACCGATACCTCCCTCGCGATGTTGGACGTAAGAGGTTCGATTATGCCCTCGATCTTGAGGGACACCGAAACAGACCATGACATCGGGTGCGGTTGTGATTGTGTTATTTCCTTGTACCGGGTACCACTGAATATCACCAAGCACCGCAACCCTATCGTCTTGATCTCGAAAAAGCATTTGAAGGTTGTCTGCAAGAAAGAGGATCCAGTTGAAGTGGTACTGTGAGTTAGCCATCGGCTCCTCTGGAAAATTAGGGTAGTCGATCTCGGTCGCTTCGGGTGTTTCGATGATCCTCATCTGATTCTCCTCAAACATTTTCTTTGATTATACCCGATTTCTACCAATCGAGTCAAACTGCGTCGGTATAGGGTATGATTCTCGCATCAATCCCATTCATTAATCAATTTACACCCTTTCAGGTTGGGCGATTTGCGAAGCAGCTTCTCGTCTTTCGATTCAATCGTGTCGATTTCAAAACGAAGTTCTTTGAGCTTGCGAACATGCGGACTCTCGGCGAGAAGCTTGATCGTTCCAGAATCGATTTCGTTGCCTGCGATGTGCAAAATGTCCAAACGTTCGAGAAACTCGCTGTTGAATAATATGGCAAAAACCTTGCTCGTCATTTCGCATTCGTTAAGGTTCAACTCACGCAAGTTGTCGAGATTCGGTGCCGCAATCAAGTGATTCATTGCACCGCTATCAATGCGATTCCAACTCAGATCGAGCTTGACCAAGTTCGTCATTGTTTGGCTTTCGTAAAGCGAAAAAATCCCTTTCCCAGAGATCGAACATGAACCAATAACGAGTTCCCGAAGTTCGCCAAGATAGGGGCTTTCGACAAGGGCTTTCAAACCGGCATTTCCAATCGAAGACCCCATGAGGTCAAGCCTGCGAAGGTTCTTGAAATTGGGCGATTCTGCAATCAGCTTCGCCCCTGCTGCATTCGTCTCGCTGTAGGGCAATCTCAGAGAGGTCAACTGTTTTGCAAACTTCGATTCGGCAAGCACCTTGAGGGCATCTTTGTAAAGTTCGCCACTATCCAAACAAAGGTCGGTCAAACTGGTGAGGGCATTTTTTTCGACAAGGGCTTTCATCTCGGCTTTGTGGAAAGAGCTACCCTCAATGTGCAACGTCGAGAGATTCGCTAACGCCGGTGTTTGGGTGAGTTGTGCCAAACGGGTAGCCATGAGTGGAAAATTCAGATGCAACGTCGTGAGGTTGGTAATGTAGGGCGAACCCAAAAATGCGGGCATCGGGTCGCCGACAAAGTCCGACCCCTCTTCGACCTCATCCTCAGCAATCGCATTGTCTGAAGTAAGTTGAAGCAACGTCACTTGCAAGAAGTTGGGATTCGAGAAAAAAGCCTGATTGATCGCAGACGATGCACTCTCGTATTGAAGCGAGAATATCCAGTCCCAAGAAACCTTTTTCGTTGCCGATGCCAGTTTCTTGAGCGAATCAAGGTAAGGTTCAAACTCGATTCGTGAAGGTAACCCCCGAATAAAATCGCCACGTCCTTTGGTGGTTGGAAACACCTGCTTCCCCCATTTCTGAACCGACTTCGGCAAATCGTACCAATACACCAACTCATTCGACCGCACTTGCTTCCGAATAAACTCCGCCCGTTCCTCTTCGCCGTGCTCTTCGACCCAATCGGCATATACAAGAAGCGGAGCGTCATCCCAAGGGGTTTCTAAGCACCTTCGCAAGAGGGATTTTTCGTCGTCCGAG
>VYLT01000190.1_pt1 | contig 15302 bp, 12 predicted proteins | sample 5114261 | NCBI WGS metagenome assembly VYLT01 (sample SAMN12291815, study PRJNA351875) | freshwater metagenome | isolation source: freshwater lake | place: USA: Michigan, Little Long Lake | collected 2011-07-12 | reverse complement strand
CCAATAGGCTTTTTCCATGTCTCACATTTTAGCATATATTTGGTAAATGCGCTAGTATTTAACGGTAAAGCCGTCGTAGAACGACGGGGTTTCAGACCCAAAATTTTCGATGACCGATTTCGGTTTTCTGGTCAGCAATTGCTGGTCGCTCGCTGATATCTACACGCCCCGGAATCCCTCCACGCATACTTTTTGCTCCCGTAGGTATTCTTGATATTTTCCACAGTCTCGATAGTTTTGATAGATCATTTGATAGATGGTTTCATGACTGAGCGATTCTTGACCAGCTTTTTTCAGACGACCCGCTATTTGTTCGGGGCTATGATAATCTTTTAATCCTTTTTTCACCAACTCCAACGTCGACTCGCTGACATTTTTAAAGGGTTGTTTGGCATTTTTTCGGCGCGTCTCGCTTTCAGCTTGTGCTGTGTCAGGTAGATAGCAGCCTAGGGAACTTTGATTCCTTCTTAATTCTCGTGATATCGTGCTTTGATGACATCCGAGCCAGACGGCCATTTGCCGTTGAGATAAATTCCCCTCTTGACTAAGTTGGTAGAGTAAGTTTCTTTGTTCTATGTTAAGGTGTGGGCGGCTCATTTTTGGGTCTGATTTGTTGTTGTTAATGATCAGACAGTACCTGATGAGCCTTTTTCTGTCAACTCTTGAGGTTGATGCGTTTCATTTTTGAATTGGCGCATGATACACCGCTTTTTCTGGAAAAGTTCTTTTAATAGTAAGATAAAGATTAGCAGAACCAACTTTACCCATTTGATCAACTAGGATCACCGAAGGTTGTTGAAGCTCCTGTTTAAATTTGCGTTGCAGCCTCCAAATATTAAAATTATTAATAATATCGGAAAAAATGGGAAAGTTACGAGTATCTTTAGTCGGATAATAGGGAACAAATTTGTCTAACATTTGAGATTTAGATTGGCTATTCATGACACTTGTGGTTGTTGATTTTTACTTGATGGATAAATTTAAAATGCTGACGAGGATAAACCCCCATCGAGGGGAATAGTAATTCCCGTGATATAACTCGCGCATTCTGAAGCTAAAAATACAACGAGATTAGCAAATTCTTCAGTCGTACCAATCCGATTCATGGGAATTGTTTTTAGAATTCCTTCTCGAATTAACTCTGGGGTTGTTCCTTCTTTGGCGGCATACATTTCTAAATAGTCTCGATGTCTATGGGTGTCAATAACGCCGGGGTTAATACTATTAATTAAAACATTATAGGGGGCGGTTTGTCTAGCTACTGATTTGGTAAAATTCATTAAAGCTGCATTGACAACACCCGATTTAACTAAACGAGGAGATGGCTCTTTCCCCGATGTCCCAATGATATTAACGATTCTTCCCCAATGTTGTTTTTTCATAATCGGTAACACTAAATTGGTTAAGCGAATATAACCCATTAATTTTCCCTGAAAAACGTTTAACCAATCGTCATCGGAAAGGTTTTCAATTAAATTGTCAGCAAAGTTAGCTCCTTCAGAATTATTAACTAAAATGTCAATTTTGCCATATTGATTTAAAGAGTCCTGTATTAATTGTTCAGAATCTTGAGCTTGATGAACATCCGCCACTAAACGCAGAATTTCTTGGGCAGGATAAGCTTGAGCCAGAGATTGATAAGCTTGTTCTAAGCGTTGGGAATTGCGACCGCAAATAATTAAGTGACAGCCTTCTTCTGCTAATTTTTCAGCAATGGTAAACCCAATTCCCGCACTACTTCCCGTAATCAAAGCCACTTTATCTTTTAATCCTAAATTCATAAACTTTGCCCTAGCATTTTGAGGTTAAACTTAAAATTTTAAAACGAACTAAATTAAAATTTTAATCAAATTAATATCTTGATTCGATGAATTATATCCCTTTTTCAAAACCCTTGAAGGAGTATAATAAATTTGACCATATTCTAAACACTGTTCTTCATTTTCTATGGAGATTTATAATTTTCCATTCAAAATAAATCCGATTTCTTCTTGCTCACCTTGATGTGGGGGAATGGAGTAACCGGAAGGAATTGTCGTCATGACAATTTCAAACCAAGAACCCTTAACCGATTGACAAGGTAAATGAGTGATTTGATCTTGGTTGTTTGATAGGGTTAATACAACGTCTTGGGAAGGTAAAGAAGAGGTAATCCGTTTAAGATAAAATCCAATCATCGGTTCTGATAAAGGATTAAAAGCACCATGAGGAATATTGCCATCAGCTATATAAACATCTTGCAAAGGTCTTAAGGGTTTAATCACATCTTTAATATACAGTTCCAGTTTTCCTGAGAATACCATGCCAATTTGACTTTCAGGATGGTGGTGGGATTCAAGTTTAGCATTGGGAGCTATAACGTATAACTGAAAAATGGTATCTTGGCATTGAAAAACCTCTAATTCTACATGAGGATTGAGTTTAATATACTTTGGAATTGGGAAAAATTCAGACATGATTTTAGGGTACAGGTTCAAAATGAAATTGAGAGGTTAAATCTCAATTATTTTTATGTGATGAAGGCAACTATTCTGAGCGGATAGGTAGCTTTTTTAGGTATGCACAGGTAAATAAATACCTTGAATCATGGTGTTTTCCTTTTTGTAGAATAAAGACCAACTCATCTCAATTTTACCATATTGTGAAACAAATTCTAAATCATGTTCTCGGAGGGCATTTTCATTGGTAATCGCTAAATCTGCCAACCCCTGTTTAACGTGAATAGCGGCAACACTGGTAGAATTCACCAATGTGATTTTAATCTTGTTTTGATTTAGGTCACACGGTAATAAATAAGGAAGTAAAGGAAGAGGAGCGGGATGAGTGACCAGGGTGCAATTTTCTAAAGTTATTTCTTCATTTTTTCGCTTGGCTAATCCGTAAACGGGTGTGGGATAGGTGAAGATAAAACCTAGTTTAAAACTCGGTTCCATATAGAAATCATTAATTCTTTCATAGGCAGGGGGGACTAACGCCAAATCTATCTGATCTTGGAGTAAAGATTCCTTTAACTCTGTAAAGCTATCAAATAAATGACTATTCACCGAAATCTGTTGTAATTTCCATTGAGAAATTAGATAATTTAAGGTTTGTTCACTACTGGTTTCTTTTGGACCCAAAGTGCCAACGCTTAAAGTTTTGACATCAGGCTGGGGATAACACAATTCCATTGAAAACTTTAACATGGTTTTAAGGCTCCTGAATTTTTAAGGGCGGATAAATTAGGATTTCCGGTGCAAAACAAAACAATTTCAATTTCAGCAATTAAAAATTTCACCAACTCATCAACGGCGGCTTCTGATTCAATCGCTGCTACGAGAAACGGTCGAGCCAACCCTGCTAAATCTGCTCCTAAAGCCATGGCTTTGGCAATATCTAAGCCATTTTTTAAGCCTCCAGAAGCAATTAAAGGAATGGTTGAATTCACGGACCGAATGGCGGTAATACATTCAGCCGTGGGTAAACCCCAATCGGCAAAAACTTGTCCGAGGTGCCTTTGTCTGTTGTCTTTGGCTCTTTGACTTTCGACTTTGGCCCAGGACGTGCCTCCGGCTCCCGCCACATCAATCGCGGCAACTCCGGCTTCAATTAATTTTTTGGCCATCGGCGCAGAGATGCCATTTCCGACTTCCTTGGCGATGACGGGAACGGGCAATTGAGCGCAAATTTGCTCGATTTTAGCGAGTAACCCTTTAAAATTAGAATCGCCTCCCGATTGCACCCATTCTTGTAAAGGATTGAGATGGAGAATTAAGGCATCAGCTTCTAATAATTCCACCAGTTTTAAACATTCTTCTAAACCGCAGCCGTAATTTAACTGTACAGCCCCTAAATTTGCTAACAGGAGAATATCTGGCGCCAGAGAACGGACTGCAAAGGTCGGTGCTAATTCCGGTTGTTCGAGTGCAATGCGTTGAGAACCGACTCCCATTGCTAAACCATAGCGTTGAGCGACCGTTGCCAATCGGGTGTTGACTAAATGGGCTAATTCTGTTCCTCCAGTCATGGAAGATATTAGAATTGGAGCTTTTAGAGATTTCCCCAAAAAGTTTGTCCCCAGTTCAATATCGCTACGGTCAAGTTCAGGAAGACAACAATGGGTAAAACGATATTTTTCTAAACCGCTTGTAAGTTGTTGAAATTCTACATCTTCTTCGATACAAACTCGCAGATGTTCGCTTTTACGATTTTCAATTTCACTGGGAAGATTAGGCGATGACATAGTTGTTATCAAGCAGGAGGGTTAAACATTAAATTGAGTTTAAAAATCGAGTTCTGAAAGCAGTTCATCTAATTCTGCCTGATTAAGATCCGCATCGGGAAAATCCGATGGCGTATAACCTCCTTCTGCTGATAAACAATGGTTAATCAGGCTTTCTAAAGAATCTCGATAAGCAGCAACTAAATTTTTGATCGTTGTTTGATGATGAAAATTTTCACTATATTGCCATTCCATGTCAAGTTGCCCATCAACCACAATTCCATGAATCGCAATTAAATGGGAACGTTGTCCCAAAGGACTATGAATGGAACCACTGGATTCTTGAGATAATTTCCACCCTATATCACCGATTTGATGACTTGTAAATTGACCTAAATAATTAAAGCTAACTTGAGCTTTTGGATAATTTTTTAACTGGGATTGAATCGTTAAATCTGAGTTGAGATAATATCCAATTCCATAATCAAATCCTCGATTCGTAATTTGTCGTAATTGCTCTTTAATGGACTTGAGACATTCCCCCGGATGGTCGAGATTTTCTAAGGTCAAAAAGACGGAAAAAATACTGGTAAACCAGCCCACAGTTCGAGATAAATTCACGGATTCAATTACATTCTCTCTTCCATGACCTTCCATGTCAAGCAAAAGCTTATAACTTCCTGTCCAATGGCTAAAAGCTTGGACTAAAGCGGTTAATAAAATATCATTAATTTGGGTGTTATAAGCTTGCGGAACCTCCTGTAATAGTAAGCGGGTTTGTTCTTCGGTTAAGGTGAAACAAACCGTTTTTGCATGGGCAACAATGTTAGATTGGGCATCCCCCTGAGCATCTACAGGAAGAGGAGAAACGGATGAAAAATCACGGTTTAGCCAATACTTGAATTGAGCGTGAAATTCTGGTGTTTTAGCATAGTTTTGCAGTTCCTCAGCCCAAGTTTTAAAAGAACTGGTTTTAGGAGGAAGTTGCAGAGGCTTTTGGGTTTCTAATTGCTGGTAAATAGTGACGAAATCTTCGAGTATAATCCGCCAAGAAATTCCATCTACTGCTAGATGATGAATCACAATTAACATTTTTCCACTCTCACCCAAGGCGAAGAAAACCACCGCCATTAAGGGTCCTTCCTCTAAATTCAGTACCCGTTGTTGAACCTCAGAAATTTCTGCCATCTGGGTCAATTGTTCATGGCAAGATAGATGGAATAAATCCACCTTTTCAAAAGCAAAATTATTGCAATCATCGCTGTGATTTTGTTGCCATTGTTCCCCTTGTTGCACAAACCGTAACCGCAGGGCATCATGGTGATAGAGTAATTTAGAAATAGTTTTTTTTAATAAATCCGGTTGTAGATTATTGGGAACCTCTAACAAGATAGATTGATTAAAGTGATGACGTTCGGGCAAGTTTTGTTCAAAAAACCATTTTTGAATCGGAGTTAACGGGACGCAACCGATGACTAAATCTTGTGTGGTTTGATTAACCGAAACTCGCTCCGCTACGGTGGCTAATTGAGCGATTGTCTGATAGCAAAATAGTTGTTTAAGAGTAATTTGTAATCCCGCTTGATTCGCTTGAGTAATGATTTGAATGGCTAGGATAGAATCTCCTCCCAATTCAAAAAAGTTATCGTTAATACTAATAGTTTTAAGTCCTAAAACCCTTTGCCAAATTTCAGAGAGAATGCGTTCTGTTTCTGTACCTGGACTGAAATTGATGGCAGCTTCATCCTCTAATTCTAGTGCAGGTTGTGGGAGAGCGCGACGATCATTTTTACCATTAGCGGTTAGGGGAAAAGCGTCTAACAAAACGAAGAAAGCAGGAACCATATATTGAGGTAACTTTTCTTGCAAAAATAGACGCAATTGAGAAACAGTTAAGTTTTGAGAGGCAATCACATAAGCACATAAACGCTTAACACCGGGTTGATCTTCTCTGGCAATAATAATCGCTTCTTTAACTTGGGTATGTTGATTGAGAACGGTTTCAATTTCCCCTAATTCAATTCTAAAACCTCTAATCTTAACTTGATGATCAATACGTCCAATAAATTCAATTTGTCCGTCGTTTCCATAACGAACTAAATCACCGGTTTTGTAAAGGCGATCACTGAGTTTTTGACTAAAAGGATTAGCAATAAATTTAGAATCGGTTAACTCTGGGCGGTTGAGATAGCCTTTAGCTAATCCTGAACCACCAATGTATAATTCTCCTGGAATTCCAATCGGTACAGGTTGTTGATATTGATCTAAAATATAGACCTGAGTATTGCTAATCGGACGACCAATAGGCGGTGCTTTTTCGGTTAATAAATCCGGTCTTATTTTAACCGATGTTGTAACAACAGTATTTTCAGTTGGCCCATAATTGTTAACTAATGTAAAGGGAATGGAGGTCGGGGGAAAATCATTGAGTTTATCTCCTCCGGTTAACATTAATCTTAATGGACAATTGGTAGACCAATCTAGGGGAATTAGGGTTTCTGCAAGAGGAGTGGGTAAGAAAGAAACGGTAATTTTTTGGGCAATTAACCACTCTTGCAGTTGTTTCGGTGATGTTAGCAAATCTGGGGGAACAATCGCCAAACACGCCCCAGCTGTTAAATAAGTCCAAATTTCCCAAACTGAAGCATCAAAGGCAATTCCAGCTAATTGAGTGACTCGATCAATTGTTGTAATATTAAAAGCGTTTTGATGCCAAGAAACTAGGTTTAATAAACTTTGATGTTGAATTAAAACTCCCTTTGGTTTTCCGGTAGAACCAGAGGTATAAATGACATAAGCTAAATTCTCAGATGTCATCGGATGAAGGGGATTATCTTGCGGATGATGATCAAGAATTTTCCCATCCTGATCTAAACAAAATATTGTTCCTAAATAGTTGGGTAAAGTGTGAACTAAGTTTTCCTGAGTTAATAACACCGATACGGCAGAATCTTCTAACATATAAGCTAGACGTTCTGATGGATAGTTCGGATCTAAAGGAACATAAGCTGCCCCCGCTTTAAGAATGCCTAAAAGTCCGATGATCATCAAAGCAGAACGCTCGATACAGATTCCTACTAAGTCCTCAGTTTTAACGCCTAAGTTTTGCAAATAATAAGCGAGTTGATTGGCTTTTTGATTTAACTGTTCATAGGTCAAAGATTTTTCTCCATCGATGAGCGCTATAGCATGAGGGGTTTTAACAACCTGTTCTTCAAATAACTGATGAATACAGTAATGATCAGGATAAGACGTTTGAGTTTGATTCCATTCTACTAATAATTGCTGTTTTTCCGATTCAGTCAGTAACGGTAATTCCCCGACGGTTTGCTGAGGATTGGCTACAATCCCCTTTAATAAAGTTTGGAAATGACCTACCATGCGGGTAATTCTTTCAGGGGTAAATAGGTCGCTATCATATTCCCAAAAACCTTCTAAATAAGCTCCTTTTTCGGTTTCGATTTCTTCTAAAATTAAGCTGAGATCAAATTTAATTCTCTGGTTTTCGACAGCTAGATATTGAGCCTTTAAATCAGGTAATTCTAAAGCATTGAGGGGGGCATTTTGCAGCGCAAACATGACCTGAAATAAGGGATTATAACTTAAACTTCGTTCGATTTCTAACCCATCAACCACTTGCTCAAAGGGTACATCTTGATTAGCATAAGCTTCTAAAACAACATTGCGAGCTTGCTGTAATAATCCTGAAAAAGCTGGATTTCCTTCTAGGGAATTCCGCAACACTAAAGTATTCACGAAAAAACCAATCAAAGGTTCAATTTCTTGTCGATTTCGGTTGGCCGTGGGTGTTCCGATTAAAATATCATCCTGACCACTATAACGAAACAGTAAAGTGTTTAAAGCAGCCAGTAAGGTCATAAATAAAGTCGCCCCTGACTTTTGACTCAGAAGTTTTAGTTTCTCGGTGAGTTCTGAGTTAATTTGAAACGAGATACTATGACCTCGAAAATTGGGATTAGCTGGACGGGGTTTATCGGTTGGAAGTTCTAATAAAGGAGGAGCAGCCGTTAATTGTTTTTTCCAATAATTTAACTGATTTTCTAAGATTTCACCTTGTAACCATTGTCTTTGCCATACCGCAAAATCCGCATATTGTATGGTTAATTCGAGTAAATCTACGGTTGAATTGGATAAAAATGCTTGATAAAATTTAGATAATTCTTTAAATAAAATGCCTTTTGACCAACCATCGATAATAATATGATGGAAGACGTTGACTAAAATATAATTTTCATATCCCAGATCAAACAGAGTACATCGTAATAGGGGAGCTTGAGTTAAATCAAAGGGTTTTTGTAGTTCTTTAATAATCTGTTTGTCAATTTGCTCTTGGGGGAGATATTTTAAATTAACAACTAATAATTTAATCTTCAGAGATGGAGCAATTTTTTGAATAGGTTTTCCTTCAACCATTGGAAAGGTTGTCCGTAAGCTCTCATGGCGTTGAATAATAGCATTGATCGTTTGTTCTAAAATATCAATGTTTAAGCGTCCCGTTAAACGGATGGTTAGAGCTTCATTATAAGCAGAATTTTGCTGATCCATCTGATAGAGAAACCACATTCTCTGTTGAGCAAAAGATAGGGGTAAATCTTCAGTTCTGGCAACGGGAGATATAACAGATTCAAACGTCTTAGACGGAGTTATTGCACTTCTTAAAAAGGCAAGAATTTCTGGTTTTCTAGTGCCGATTTCTTGCTTGATTTCCGGTGTCATCGCTCCCTGGGGAGCTTGATATTTTAACTTTTCTTCCTCCAGCCAAAGCTTGATTTCTAAACTATTTAAGTAAGATAAAAATTCTGCGACTTTCATTAATAGTATCCTTTTCCTAATTAATGTTCTGGTATTTCTGGAATGGGGGTGATGTTTGGCTGAGTTCAGTAGCTCTAGCTTGGGCTACTGTTAGAGATATAATCAACGGTTCTCATAAATTTAAGTATCCTCAAAGAATAAACACTATAGACCAAACAAAAATTATCAATGGCGGGGAGTCGGTGGTTATTGTTAAAATCAGTTGCCATGGGAGCAACCGCTTACATACTCCATAAAAAGACTATTTTAAACCGAAGCTATTTATATCATATTCTGGATGATAAATTTTAGTGATGGATACAATTTTTTACATTTTTTCCCAAAATGGTTCTGAAAAGCTTAAATTTTAGTTAAGCTATTTTCATAATTCTCCTTCTTCATAATTTTCTGAGGCTGTTGTCATGACTGTACCACTTTTGGATGCACTTTTGGTATTTTTGGCTACATTAAGCACCTCAATCGTTTGAGTTAAACTGGCAACGGTTGGGTATTCTAACAACCTGTGCAACGACAATTCTACCGAGAAAACATCCCGTAAACGAGAGATTACTTGACTTGCCAGCAAAGAATGTCCTCCTAGTTCAAAGAAATTGTCATGAATTCCAATTTGAGATAGATTTAACACCTTTTGCCAAATGTTAGCAACTTGACGTTCCGTTTCCGTTCTAGGTGCTATCAATTCGCTATTTTCTTTGCCTTGGAGTTCCTTGATTAATTGTCGCTTATCAATGTCTCCATTGTCCTTGATAGGTAGAGATTGTCGCTGAACCAGGGGACATTGATAGGACGTTCCAAATCTATCTTTTAGACTCACATAATTAGGTAGATTGACCGATTGAACTGTAGGTTTACGGGTGTAATAAGCGGTTAACTTTTGGCATCCTTCAGACAAAGAGGTAAAACGGTTAATCTTGCTATTACTCCCATCTAAACCGATCAGTAATTGTCCTTGATTGTGATATAAACTCGTTAGAAATGAGTCTAAACCTTGCTGCACCGTCATATCATAATACCCTTGAGAACGGGTTATATATTGCATCTGATAACCCTGGCTAATCCCAGTTTCTTGCCAAGTTGTCCAACTATAACAATAACTGGGGAACAAATTCTTAGATTTTTGATAGCTATTCAGAGATTCGAGGAAACTATTAGCCGCCGCATAGGAACCCAAAGCCGCTCCTCCAAAAAAACTAGCTAAGGAGGAAAAACTAATAAAAATTCCCTGAGATTCTTTGAGGAGTTGATGTAAAACCCAAGTTCCTATTACTTTAGGGCGAATAATTGTCGCTAAACCTTCTTGAGTTTCGTCCAGAAGTAAACAATCTTTGTAAATTCCAGCCAGATGAATCACCCCATCTAGTTCTCCTTGCCATTGTTTTTTCACCTGTTCTACAGCCTGTTTAACTTCAGTGAAATTAGCCACATCTACCGCTTGATAAATTAATTGTCCCCCAAGGGTTTCTAAAGCTTGGAGATTTTTGATTTTTAAGGATAATTGATCTTCGGTTTTGAGGTACTCACTCCAGAGGTGTTTGTCTGGTAAAGGTGTTTTTCCAATTAACAGTAAACGAGCTTGATAATTTTTGAGCAAATACTGAGCAATTTGTCTGCCAATCCCTCCTAGTCCTCCGGTAATCAGATAAATACCCCCTGATTTAAAGGGTAATTCCTGTTGGTTGTGTTGCAGTAAATTGACTTTTTCTAAACCTGCAATTAAACCTTTCCCGTTGCGATAGGCAATTTCTCTTTCCTTGGATAAAACAGATAGTTCTTGCAGCAGATAACTGACATTAATTTCAGGGTTATCTAGGGGTAAATCAACATGACGAGTATTTAACCAAGGAAGTTCTTTAGCTAGGGTTTTGATCAGTCCTAAAACTGGAGATTTTTCATAGGCAGTTTCATCGTTTTCTATGACAAATTGACTATAACTAGAAACAAATAGCAATTGAATTTTTGATTTAAAATCATAAATTTTAGCCAGAGATTGAACTAGGAATAATAAGTCATATGTTCCTTTTTCTTGTGCTTTTTCTAACTGTTCAATTGTTGAAATTTCTCCTTGATAGTCTTGATATGTTCCCAGATGAATAATATTGACAAGGATAATTTTTCGCTCGGATAAAGATGCCATTAACTGTTGATAATGGTTGGCTGTCCCTGGTCTGAGGGTATAGCAATTTTGACTAATTTGAGAAAATTCTTCTGCTGCTAAAACCGTGATACAGGGTAAGTTTTGCCCTTGAATTTTTTCTGCTAAAGATGCTCCTAAACCCAAGGAATCCAGAAAAATTAAACTACAATACTTGGAAAGTTCGGGTTTTAAGTTCACTGGAGAGCGAGGTCTCCAAACTTTCCGATAAAACCAATCAGGAAGGGTATTAGCATTTTCTAACAAAATATCTATTTCTTTTAAAATAGAATTAAATTCTCCGTTCGCAAACCGTTTTGTTAATTGCGATCGCTGAATTTTACCAATGGAAGTTTTAGGAATTTCAGTTTTATTTAAGGGGATTAAATATTCAGGATTAACGCCAAAAGTGTTAATTACTTTTCGTCTAATCTTTTTCAGAAGTTCTGCTAGATGCTGGTGGTCAAAGGTTTCTGCACTGAAAAATAACGCTAATTGATCGGTACTATTACTAGGATCATGAACCCCACAAGCAGCAGTATAAGAAGCTTCTACTTCGTCAATGGTTTCAACCACAGTTTCAATTTCATGGCTATAATAATTCACTCCATTAATAATAATGGTTTCTTTACTTCTTCCAGTAATAACTAAATGACCGTTACTAATAAATGCTAAATCTCCTGTCTTAAACCAGCCATCTTTTAAGAAAGCGTCTTGATTCGCTTCTGGGTTTTTATAATACCCCGGTGAAACCGGTTCTCCTTTAACTTGTAAATGACCAATGGTTTCTTCTGGTAATAGGGAATTATCAGTATTAACAATTCTAATGGATATCCCCGGAATGGGTAATCCTAAATCCGTAAAAGTTGCACCATTGGGGTGTTCAGGATGAACTCGTTTTAAGGAAGAATTCAAGGAGGATTTATCAACCGTATGAAAGAGTAATGGCTGTTGTTCTGTAGGTTGATAATAGGTAATTCCTGACCCCATTTCTGCCATCCCGAAAGCAGGACGCATCGCCGTTTTTTTCAGATTATATTGAAGATGAAGGGTGTTAATAAATTCTCCAACTGCTTGACCAGAAACAGCTTCACCCGCTGCCAAAAAGAATTTGACACAATCTAAATTCCAATTTTGATCGGGTTCTTTTTTTAAAGCTTCATTGATCAAATTATAGGCAAAATTAGGAGCCCAACTATGGGTAATTCGATATTGATTAATTAAATCTAACCAATTCAAAGGACGACCTAATATATATTCAGTTTGAACATAAACCATTTGGCATCCTAACTCGACACAGCGAATATTCCAGTCTGAAATACTGCCAATATGATCAAAAGGAAGCCAATTAAGAATAACATCGTCGTTTTGATGTTCACAAATGATGTTTGTTCCTCGCGCACGAGAGATCACATTTTTATGGGTTAATGCAATACATTTCGGTATTCCTGTACTGCCTGATCTTAGATTAAAGAACGCGATATCATCCAGTTGACTAATAGGAGGCTGATGGGGAGAATAAGTTTTTAATTCTTCAATAAAACTCAAGCTTAAGGTTTGATTAGGCAACCATTGCTCTAAATGTTTTATCTCTTGCTGACAGGATTGATTTGTGATAATAATAGGGTCATCTAACAACTGCCAAACTTGACATATTTTATGAATTTCATTATTAAAATCTTTATAGCTGGGTGGCACTGAAATAATAACCGGAATAAATCCCCCTAAAATACACCCCCAAAATGCGGAAATGATATCATAGTTTTCCGATAGCTGAAGAATCACTTTATCTTGAGCTTGTAAACCCTGCTTTTGTAATCCTGCTTGTATTTGTTGAGCGTCTTCCCATAATTGTTGATAGGATTGAAAAACTTCTGATCCATTAGATTGAATATAAATAATCCCTTTATTTGAATAATTTTCAGCAGCTTTTTGGAGGATTTCTGCCAAGGTTTTCGGCTGAAGTTCAGATTCTTCTAAAAGCTGTCCGTGACTGATTCCAGCTTGAGTGTTAGAAGTGTGAATCCCCAAATGAATCGAGGTTTCAGATTTTTGATTATCATTTTTTTCTCTATTTTTAAGGGCAATAATTCGGATAGATGTAGGGGTAAAATTTTGATTTTTTTAGAAGTCATGACGGCGGCAACTTGCTCGATATCTGGCAAAGAGCTTAGTTTTTCTTCTGTTTCCTGAACTTGGTTATCGTCGATAATTTCGATATTTTTTAAGGCAACTTCATCGACATCACCTCTATCGGTTAAGGGTAAACTGGAAATTTGCACATAGATATTAGGTAGAAGATTATCCGGTAACTGAGACTCTAAATCGGAGGACAATTGTTCATAATTCAAAGCTCCAGAGCAAACGATATAGGCGACTAATTCACCCTCCCGTATCATAAAATAGCAATCTTCAATTAATGGATTTGATAAAAATACTTCTGCTAATTTCTGACAATTTAATTTTGGATTTTTGTGTTCTGTCCCCATGCCTAAAATCCTCGGTTCTGTGTACATCTTGTGAAAGCTTCTTCAATAAATACTTTTAGGCGTAGCCAATTCGACATCTATAATACGCCAATTCAAGTCTGAATTGCATCACTGTCTGAGCTATCAGAGCATATCTCATTCGGGCTAGGATAGTCAAGAGATTTTCGAGGACGATTGTTAAGCTTTTCGTAATTTAAATTGCTTGTTGAGATGAGGGACTTATGCAAGAGGCAATACTCCCCCCAACTTTCCGACTTCCGAGGGGGGAGATTCGGCTAATCTAAGAATAAGGGATTTAAATCCGTCTTAGCTTAGTCCATTAGTCGGCTCGTTTAATCCCCTCTCCCAAGAATGATAAGGAGTAGCACTCATAAAAATATACTCCTAGTTTCTCACTCAACTCTCAACTCTCAACTCCGTTCCCTCTGCCTGCTCTCCGATACTTTCTAAACAGGATTTAGTATTAATTCTCGCTCTGGTCTTGCTTTGATCACATCCGGGCAAGACGGCTATTTGCTGTTGAGATAAATTTACCTCTTGGCCAAGTTGGTAGAGCAAGTTTCTTGGTTCTATGTTAAGATGTTGAGGGGTTCGTTTTTGGGTCTGATTTGTTGTTGTTAAAGATCAGAATATACCTGATGAGCCTTTCTCTGTCAACTCTTAAGGCTGATGTGTTTCCTTTTTGAATTGGCGTTTTTGTTGGTAACGAAGCTGATAAGCTGTAGGGTAAATAAAAAATGACAGAACAAGCTTGGTGGGTACAAAAATGGCTAGAACTACTCGATTCCTATCGCTTTAAAAAACGCTTGGAACGAGCTAGACTTTACGCCAGAGAGGGCAATGTTTTAAGTATTGACTTTGAAGACTCGCAAGTTATTGCTAGAGTACAAGGCAGTGAATCCGAACCTTATCTAGTGGATTTATCCCTAGTCGCTTTTAGTGATGAAGAATGGGACTATATTATTAAGCTTCTCTCCAAAAAGGCCATTTATTCCGCTCAATTGCTCACGGGACAAATGCCCGATAATATCGAGCGTGTTTTTATCGATAGTGGGGTGAATTTATTTCCCTTTTCCCTAGCTGATATTCGCTCTCGTTGTACCTGTCCCGATCAAGCCAACCCCTGCAAACATATAGGAGCAGTATACTATCAATTGGGTGATCGTTTTAGCGTCGATCCCTTCCTGCTTTTGCAACTGCGCGGCCGAACCAAAAGCCAAATTCTGGAAGCTTTACGAGAAAAACGCTCCTATTCCTCGGATAATCAACCTTTAGCAGTCAGTGAACCCCCCACAGTAGTTGAAAAAACTGCCCCCGACCGCCCTATCGATCACTTTTGGCAGTACGATGAGGAGCTAGATCCCTCCCTAGTTGTGATTACGCCGGGGAATGAAAATCAAACCATTCTCGACATTTTAGGCAATTTTCCCCTCGCTGCCCCCGAATCGGATGCCATAGAACAATTTTTAAAACCAATTTACCGGCAAATTCCCCAAGAAGCGATGGCGATTGCTTTACAGTAGGGAATTTGGGGTATTTGACATCCTCACCGCCGTAAACGGACGGTGATTCCCAAACCTCACGATTTAGGTTTCTGCTTCTTTCCCTTGCGGGGTTCCGCACCTGCCTTAACAGATTTACTCTGTTC
>VYLT01000184.1_pt1 | contig 15377 bp, 11 predicted proteins | sample 5114261 | NCBI WGS metagenome assembly VYLT01 (sample SAMN12291815, study PRJNA351875) | freshwater metagenome | isolation source: freshwater lake | place: USA: Michigan, Little Long Lake | collected 2011-07-12 | reverse complement strand
GAAGGCTACTGAAACCGTAAAGGCCACGAGCCGGGAGCGTTAGCGACCGGAGTTGATAGCGTAATCAACCCACTTTTCTTTTCTCCAACTCTCTACGAAAAACCAGTATAGCCCGCCCGTTGGGCAAGTGCTAGGCGAACTTCGGCTTCGGCGATACAACAAGGACCGACAACTACAACAAACCCTGTCTTTCACTCTCAACTCTCCACTCTCAACTCTTCTGCTTTTTTCCGAATCTCTTTAATCCGTGATGTGCCCAAGTTGACCAGATTCTTCATTTGCATCGTCATGCGAGGGTTTTTGTTTAACAAGGTCTTGTTACGGTCGAGAAAATCCCAATACAGCGTGGTGAACGGGCAGGCTTTTTCGCCAGTCGATTCGGCGGGATCGTATTTGCAACCGGTGCAATAGTTGCTCATCCGTTGGATGTATTTTCCGGTTGCTGCGTAGGGTTTCGATGCCATGATTCCACCGTCGGCGTACTGGGACATGCCGAGCGTGTTGGGTAGTTCCACCCATTCGATGGCATCGACATACACCGCAAGATACCATTCGTGGATGGCAACGGGATTCACCCCACAAAGCAACGAGAATAAGCCTGTTACCATCAGTCGTTGGATGTGGTGGGCGTAGCCGTATTCCAATGTTTGGCCGATTGCTTGGCGAAGGCAATTCATCTCGGTGTCACCTGTCCAATAGAACTTGGGTAGGGGCATCGTTGCATTCAGGGCATTGAGGGTGAGATAATCGGGCATGTTCTGCCAATAGATTCCACGCACATACTCACGCCAACCCAATATCTGGCGGAGGAACCCTTCGGTTGCTTCGAGTGGGGCATCCCCTTCGCCGTGTGCTGTTTCGGCTGCATCGAGAACATCACGCGGATCGAGGATTTTCAAGTTCATCGCTGCGGATAAGCGCGAATGATAAAGCCACGTTTGATTGGTCCACATGGCATCTTGATAATCGCCAAACTTCGCCAAGCGATGGGTCACAAAATCGGCAAGGGCTTTCTTGGCATCGGCAGGGGTAACGGGCCAGTCGAAGTGCGAAAGGTTCCCCGGATGGTTGGGAAATTCCTTTTCGACCAGCTTCAGTACGGCTTTGGTTGTCTCGGAGAGTGCGAATTTCTTCGGCTCCGGAATCTCGCCCGGTCCCTTCTTGCCGAACGATTTGCGGTTACTCGCATCAAAGTTCCATGCTCCACCGATTGGCTTACCGTGCGAATCCATCAGGTAACCGGTTTTCTTTCGCATATCTCGATAGAAGAATTCTAACCGGAGTTGCTTTCGTCCTTCGGCATGTTCGGCGAATTCTTCATGCGAGCAAAAGAAATGGGAATCCGGCAGGACTTCGAGGGGAATCTTTTTCTTTTGCGAAACCGTTGTAAGCTCCTGCGAAACGCGATAGTCACCCGCTCCGACCATGCGTAACGATTTCGGTTGATGGGTATCAATCGCCCGTTGCAATTCTCGTCCGAGTGTTTGTTGGTTCTTCGGGTCATCCAATTCGGTGTAATGAACTTTATGCCCCAATTCTTTCTGAGAATCTCGAAAAGCTCGCATCCCTGCCAAGAACATAGCGGTACGGGCTTTATGTGACCAAACGTGTGTCGATTCTTCACGCACTTCTGCCATAAAGATCGAATCGTGTTTGGGATCGAACCCCTTGAGGGCTGCCGAATTGCTATCCAACTGATCGCCGAGAATAACCACGAGATTCCGCATCACCCCTCCTTGATAGACCTACGCGATTGTTAGACGTGCGAGGAGAATAAGGCAACAACAAGTAGAGTGGAGAGTGGAGAGTGAAGACATCTCAAGACCCCTAAGTATCGCCCCGCCCCCACGCGCCGACCGCTTCGCGTTCGTCTTGGGACAGGCGGGGCTACTCAAGACGGGCTGACGCCCTCAGCATTTTGAGTAGCACCCACAGGCGAACCGGCGACTTTAGTCGCGGGGTAAATTGTGAAACCCCCGATTCTCACAACTCAAAAAAAGCCAAAAACCCCGCGACTGAAGTCGCTGGTTCGCCAAAATATAGGCCCAAAAAATGCTTAGCCCGTAAGGGCGTCTCGAATAGCCCCGCCTGTCCCTATATTGGCGTTTACGCCAATATAGGGGTGGGGTGATGCTTCGCGGACTTGAAGTGCCTTGACTAACAACCAACAACTAACAACCAACAACTCTTCTTCAACTATCCACTGTCAACTGTCCACTATCCACTCTTCTATACAATCTCCTTCATCGCCCGACTCTCCTTAAAGGCACTATGACAACACGACGCGATTTTCTGGCGGCGGCTGCTGCGACCCCTGTTTTTATCGGGCTTGGCTCTTCGGCATTGGCTCAAGAGAAACCCAAATTCAAGACCAATTTTGCCGTTAATGTCGAAATGTGGTGGAAGAAACTTCCCTTTATTGAACGGCTGAACGCTGCTGCCGATATCGGATTCTCAGCAGTCGAGTTTTGGCCATGGCGAGGCAAAGACCTTGCAAAAGTTGCCGATACCTGTGCTGCCAAGAAACTCACGATAACGCAATTCACGGCATGGGGTTTTTCTCCGGGGATGAACGATCCGAAGAACAAGCAAAAATTTGTCGATGAGATTGGAGCTTCCTGCGAAACGGCCCAGAAACTCAACTGCAAAATGATGACCGTTGTGGCAGGGAACGATATTGCGGGCGTGTCGCAAGAGAAAATGCACGAGGTCGTGATTGAAGCTCTCAAGGCGGCGGCACCCGTTGCAGAGAAAGCTGGAATTATGCTTATTCTCGAACCGATGAACATTCGGGTCGATCACAAAGGTCACTGCCTGTACGGTTCCGAATCGGCGATGAAAATTATCAAAGCTGTGGGTTCCAAGTTCGTCAAAATCAACTGGGACCTTTACCACATGCACATTAGCGAAGGGGATTTGTGCGGGCATTTGAAGGAAGGGTTTAAGGCCGACGCGATTGGTTACGTTCAGGTCGCAGACCACCCCGGACGCAACGAACCCGGCACCGGCGAAATTCACTACCCCCGCGTCTTTAAGGAACTCGCTGCCCTGAAATACACCGGTTGGGTCGGCCTCGAATGCAACCCCACCGACGAGAAAAAAGCCTTTGAAGCCGTCGTCAAATCCGATGTGTGGTAATCACTCGAATAAACTTGGTTCCGCCTCTCTTGGGATTGCAGGCGGGGGGAAGAAACCTTCTTCGCCTTCAAATAGGGGCAATCCGGCTTGCGACAACTCCTTTACAAAGGTTTGATAACGCAACTCGTTCCAATCATATCGCTTCGCAATTTCTAACGCCTCTTTCGAGGTATCGGCACCACCCCCTTCTCTTGCGTGGAAATACTGCGTGACGACAAGGTCGGGCGCAAGTTCACGAATTTGCAAAACGAACGACGAGGCATCCAAAATCGGCAAGGTCGGCGTCACGGTTACGCCAACGGAAATACCGGAGGCTTTCAATTCTCGAATCGCTGCCCAACGCTTTTCCAAAGGGGGAGCTTTCGGCTCGAAGGCCATTCGCACCTCTTCGCTATCGGTCGGGATCGAAAGATTCACCCGCACCGATTCAAATTTCTGCAAAAGGTCGATATCACGAATTACAAGCGGTCCGCGAGTTTGAATCACCAATCGCGGTTGGTGGGGCAACATCGCTTCAAGGATTCCTCGCGTTAATCCTAACGAGCGTTCGACCGGTTGATAGGGGTCGGTCACACTCGACACATACACGGCTTTTCCACGGACTTTCTTCGCTTGCTTCGAGGCAAGCTCGACGGCATTTTGTTTGGCAACGATCCACTTTCCCCATTCGGAATTATCGCGGTCGTTCTGGGGTAGAAACATCGCATAGCAGTACGAACAACCAAAAGTACAGCCAACATACGGGTTGGAGGTAAAGTCAAAACCACCCCGTTGGATAAACCCCGTTGCCGTTGAGAAAATCGACTTGGCTTCAATCAGTTCCATAGACACCTCAAGAAGTTTGAAAAAGGGGAAAAGGTAAGACCGATTATGACGGGCACAGGTTCACGAAAAAGGTCCGTTGCAGGCCCTTTTTCTCATCCCGATACAATCGCTACTTCCGTTTTAAGTCGATTATGGGGCTTTTCATTCTTCCTCATTTGTGGTGTGGAGGGCAATTCTTTCGGCAAGAGCTGACGATAGTGAAAATAGGACACGCCAGAACCAACTGGCACTCGTTATTGGAGGACGATTCCACATGTTCCGTCGATATTTTCTGGCACTGGCAGTTTTAGGCGGGATGCTTCTGGCAGCCCCCAGCGCCAGCCAAGCCAAAGAACCACCCCTGCCCCGTTGGTACTACTATCCATATAGTTATTTCCCCCACAACTATATGCCAACCTACAGCCCACCCTACCCCGAACAACCGGGCCAACCTTATCAACGTCCGCCGGCGTACATGGCCTACCCGCCGTTCAAAGAACCCAACTGGCGATACGAACTGTGGCAAAACCACAAGTATTATCGCGGAAATCACTTCTGGCTCGACCAATTCTAATCGCCAGAATGTGAACTCAATATTCGCACGATTGCCTCAGAGAGGGATTTTTCCTTTTCTGAGGCAATCTCTTTTTGTGGTGCCTCGTCGTATTGGGTAAGCCCAACCGAACCCAAGAGAAGTACAGATGAAACGAACATTCATAGCATGCTTTTTGCTTTCTGTGGTCATCACGACAATTCAAGCCGAGGAAAAAGCCGACCCGAAAAAAGAGCCTGTACCGAAAGGAACTTCGGGCATGCTGACCGAGGTTAGCGAGAAAGAAATTGTCGTTTGGGTTTCGACGGGTAACGGAGAAGTCGGGATCAGTTACGGGATTCACATTCCCTTAACCAAAGAGACCAAATACTTTTTGGACGAGATCGAATCAACCGGCAAAAAAGATGACAAGGGAAACGAGATAACCAAGACCATTCGTAAGGAAATCACTCTCAAAGACCTGAAAACCAAACAAGGTGCAACGGTCATCCGCGACGAAAAAGGGAATGCCCTCAGCGTGACCCAAACGCTCGATAAACGCCCCGCTTCGGACAAGATCACCCCTGCCCCAATCAAGAAGTAAATTCAACGAGACCGCCATGCGAAACGTACTTCAAACTGCGATGGTTCTCTTTTCCTTCGTTGGGCTGTTGATGCTCGCAACCCACGCCACCGCCGAAGAGAAGAAGCCCGAACCTCCTTCGATTGAGGGGTTTTATGGAGGCTCGACGAGCAAGAAAATTCATTTGAACGCCTTTCGGATGAATGGAGATAAACAGGTCAACGAAAAGACCTCGTCGCCGATTCACAAGGATGCGAAATTCTTCCTCGAAACAATTAAATATACCGACATCCCCGACGGGAAAGGCAAACTGGTTGTTGAGCGGACTCGCAAAGAAGCGACCTTAAAAGAATATAAGCCCAATGCGATCACTCACGTTTATCTCAATAAAGAAGGCGAAGTGATTAAGGTGCTTCAATACGACGACCAACGCCCGATTGTGGAATCCCTCCCCAGCGAGCAATCCCCAATGCCCGAAAAGAAATAACGTCCCGTCGAAGGTATTTTTCTTCCCCACCCATTCTGGTATACTCTCTCAAACGGCATTCCCCAACGAGAGCAATCCATGCCCTTCACCCCCCGCAAAATATCGGATAACTTCGACAAACTCCTACTTCACGAAGATGAGAAGGCTTTACTTCGTGGGTGTCTCGAAACCCCGTGGGATGACGCCCCGTTCTTGGTCTACGCCGATTGGGTCGAAGAACATGGCGAAGAGGAACGTGCGGAATTTATTCGAGAGCAGGTGCGGTCAAGGGAGGTTGTTGAGTATCCTCATTCACCGCAAGGGGTACGAGAATGGGTTCAAGCCTTGTTGTTTCAAGGTGTAACCGATTTGCGAATGTATCGTGGATTACCGACTGAGTGTACCCTTCGGGGATCGAGAAATAATCAAAATCAAGACACAAATACATTGGATCAGATACCTTGGGATTGGTGTACATATCTCATCATAGATACCTATTCGATTTGGACATCTGAAGGACTCGAAAAAACACTAATGAGTGATCCTCGGTTAGGACAAATCTCATCGATTGAAATAATCACACATAGCAAATATCTTGACAGCGAAAACAGAGATCGAATTCTGAATGAGATCAATCCAGACGAAATGAACGTCTTTGATCACTTCATAAACTCTCCCTATCACGGTAACGTACACCACCTTACCTACGCAGGATATCTACGAGCAAATCAGTTCGCCAGAATTAACAACTCTCAATTTTCGGAAAAACTCGAATCTCTCAGCTTTGAGAGTTTATATGCTTTCCCACGAGGTGCACAAATTCCATTTGATACTTTGAGTTTACCAAATCTAGCGCAACTCAAAATTCAAGTTGCTGATCCGGCTCGAAATTATTGTGAGCGTCTTTTCGTAGCGAGTTATCTGAATCAACTCAAATCACTGTCACTCACTTCAACTGAAACCGAGTGGAGTCGTTTTTTCACGGAAGCTCCTTCGTTTGAGAATTTAGAACACCTACGGTTGTGTGATGTCCAACTTGGTAATTTGGGACTGGATGCGTTGGGTACAACTCGCTCGTTAAGTTCTTTGAGGTCCTTAGATTTATCACGTTGCAATGGAATACGTGCCACCGGCCTCCAATCATTTTTTCAAAGCAAACTCTTTCAGCAACTTGAGTCGCTACAACTCAAGGACATGCCAATCTCTGGTTCCCCATTCAAACAAAAGACAAAGACGATTTCTGCACCCAACCTCAGAGCATTAGAAATATCAAAGTGTAAATTGAATAAGGTTGCAATTCAAGATTTATTACAAAGTCCTGTACTCGAATCGTTGTCTCATTTAACCCTCGACCAAACGCTTGATAAGGAGATGTGCAAGTTAATTGCAAGTACATCGCAGCTTTCTGGTTTGAAGTCTTTGGTGCTTTCCAATTCGACAAACCAAGAATATCGGGAGCTCATTCAAAACTCGCCACACTTAGCCGATTGTCGGGTGAGCGTTCGACATTCTTAATCCCCATACCGCAGTTTCCGGTCGGGGTCGTGGAATCTGGCGTAGATCGCTTGGTCTTTGCCTTGTGTTTTCGTTTCGATTTTGAGCGTGTTTTTACCCTTTGTGAGTTTAATTTTCACTTCGCGCTGGTCGGGGAAGACTTCGGTACCGCTACCGGGGTCTTTCACGGTTTGGTCGCCAATCGTGACTGTGAAAGGTTCTTTGATCCCGACACGCAAACGGACTTCCATATCGGCGGGAGCTTCGACGGTGGCGGTCAGTTGCACGGGTGTCGGGTCTTTGCTTTCGGGTAGCACAAGGCGACCATCGACACCGACCTTTTGGGCCAACTGCTCTTTGCCGACGATTACGCTCAGATTTGTCAAGAACGGGTCGGCCATAACGTAACGCACAAGGTCGCGGAAATCTTGCACGCTCATATTTTTATCTAACCCTTCGGGCATCATCGATTTTTCTTGCACACGGATGGTATCAATATCATCTTTTTGAATTTTCTTGAGGACGGCATTTTCGACTTTCAGGGTAATCGATTGTTTATCTTCTTCGACGAGCAAACCGGTTTCGACCTTTCCGTTTAACAGGTTCACCACACGAATAAAATAAGGGGCTCCGATTACGCGATTCGGGTCTAACACATTCACCAAAATATATTCAATGTCACGCCCTGCCCCTTCGATATTTGGCCCGACTTCGTTACCTGTGCCATCGAATTTATGGCACTTGGCGCAATTCGCTTCAAATATCTTACGCCCCTTCTCGAACGAGCCGGTATTTTGTGCTAATTCGCCCCGCATTTTATTGATAAGCGTGGTCAGTTCTGCGGGTGAAGGTCGGGCACGCCCCCAGACTTTTTCAATCATGGCATCGAGTTCTTTATCCTTAAATGCTTGAATTTTCAGAACCGTGTTATCGGTTAAATCGGTTCGTGAAATGGTTTGTTTCCCGACCGCTTCGAGTAACATCTTGGCCGAGGTTTTACGGCCCGAAAGAAGGTTCACCCCTTCGGCTCGCAGTTGTGGCGAAAGCCCCTTCCATGCCGTAATTAATCCGCTTGCCAGTTCGGGAGAATCGTAATTCGCTAAAGCTCGCATGGCTTCAATTTGAATAGGTAATTCTTTATCTTCAATGGCTAATTTGAATAACACTTTTTGGCCTTCGGCAATTTGCGAAATGCCAATATCACGAATGGCCGTTAAACGCACTCCGACGGCTTGCTTCGTATCAGTTGCGAGTGTGATTGCTAACTTAGCAGCGTCCACGTCGCGAAACTTAATCGCAAGGCTTGCAAGGAGGCGTTTGACTTCGGGTGTGGCATTCTCACCGAGGGTCTTTTGTGCGGTCTTCCAATTCGTTGGAGCATCCAAGAGACGGGGGCCAATCGCCACCAAAAGGGCTTCGAGACCAATTTTTTGGATCTTGGCGTCATTCACTTCGCTCAAAAAATTCAAACAAAGGCCCAACGATTCCGGCTTACCCTCTGCCACAACTCGGCGAATCATTCGTGGCACAATCGTTTCGCTCACAAGGGCATTATCAACCGCATTCGTTTTAAGCCAATCGAGTTCCTCTTTCAGGTTCGTTTGCAAATTCCCTTCAAAGGCAATCCAAATCAGTTGCGGAACGACGGGGTCTTTGTTGTCATCTTTGAACGTCAGCAATTCTCGAACCATCGCACGGGTATCGATCTTTCGACGTTGTGCCAGAATCGCACACGATGCCACTTCACGCCGAATGCTCACGCTCGAATCTTTCAATTCGCCAAGAATGTTGGTCACGGCTTGGCATTTGGGACTATCGATCAACTCCGCCCACCGACGGATATTTTGCACCCGTTGAGCTTCAGTCGGCTTCTCACTTATTTGTGGGGAGGCGTACCCGTAGGCTTTGGCCCATGGACTTTCCAGAACGGGTCGCTTTTGCTTGTACAGAAGCTCTTCGCTACGACGTTCGTGAATCAACCGCAGGGCAGTGCGTGATTTATACGGGTTCGGGTCATTCAAAAGGTCGAACAATTCGCCAATCGTCGATTTGCCGAGGTCTTTGGCCTTCTGGGTCTTGAGGTCTTTCGGTTGAATACGATACACCCGTCCTCGGTCGTAATCCCAATCATCGGGATTCGTTTGGTGGCAGGGATTTTGGTCGTGCCAATCGATGCAATATATTTCACCATTCGGTCCCCATTTTAAGTTAATTGGTCGGAAGTTTTTGTCACCCGAAACAACAAAATCATCGCCCCGCTTCGCAAGGTAAGTCGAACCATTCTTGGTGAGGATATTTTGTTTAATCGAACAGCCGTGAATACTTCCAAAGATCACCGAATTCCGGTATTTTTCAGGAATAATCGGTGTATCGAGGGATATCAATCCGGCGTGTGCCCAACCGCTTTCCTTGTGGAATGTGTGGTCGCAAATTTCTTTAATTTCACCATAATTATAAGGGTTAAAACTCTGCCCTGCTTGGCGTTTGTAATTGCCACCGGGCACCATGTGAAATAAGTGCGGAATCACACAACAACAGAGAACAAATTCGCCATCGCTATTTCGCCAATCCATCCCCCATGGATTGCTCGTCCCTTCCGAATAAATCTCAAACTTTTTCTGTTTCGTGTCGTAGCGCCACACTGCTGCATTCATACGGGTTTCAGGGCCGTCCGCTTGGGTCTTGATTGCCGATTGCGTGAACACACCGTGTAGTCCGTAGAGCTTCCCGTCTGGCCCCCATTGGAAGGTATTCAAAGTTTCGTGCGTATCTTGGCTTCCAAACCCTTCGAGCAAAATATCAATCTTGCCCGGTTTGTCGTCCTTGTTCTCGATAAAGAATAGGTACGGCGGAGCGCCCAAATAAACCCCTCCATTGCCGACTTCGATTCCGCTCGCAAGGTCAAAGGGTTTCGGGAAGTCTTTCCCTTCAATAAAGATGGTCGATTTATCGCACACCCCGTCGCCGTCGGTGTCTTCCAAAATGCGAATGCGGTCGCGTGGCATTTTTCCCTTTGCGGTGCGTTTGGGATACTCGAAGCACTCGACCACCCACACGCGACCTTTCTCGTCAACGGTCATCGCAATCGGGTTGACTAGCTGCGGTTCGCCAGCAAAGAGCTTTACTTCAAAACCATCAACGGTTTTCATCTTCGCAACGGTCTCATCGGGCTTCAAATAAGGTTGCCCCGACCCTTTGCGATTATCAAAACCAAATTCCTTTTGAGCCAACACGGTAGTCGATGGGATCAGAATCGCCATCAATCCCAAAAGGAGAGCAGAGCAAGCAATTTTCAAACGCACAGGAGAGACTCCATTTTTCAGAATGGGTAAAGAAAGACATTGGCAAGTCCGCGAAGATCGCCTAGCCCGCCCTTCGGGCAAGGGCTAGGCTAAAGGGGTGCGCCCTATCAGGCTTTCCCATCGCTTCGCTCGGCAAAATAAGGCATTTTCTTGTTTTCGCTCGGTCGAGTCTTCGAGACCAAAGCCCGATAGGGCGCACCCGTGTAGCCTAGCCCTTGCCCGTAGGGCGGGCTAGGCGGGCTGCGGGAATTTTCGCTGATTTTGTCCTACCCTGCAACAATCGGTAACCGTTTACGCGAGGTTTTCTCTTCCTCTTTCACAATCAAATGCTGGTGCGTTTGTTCCCACAGAGCGACCTCTTCGAGGAGGGCATCGACCATTTCGGCTTCGAGGACGTTTTTCACAATCTCGCCGTTTCGAAAGATGACCCCTTTGCCGTTCCCTGCGGCTATACCGATGTCGGCTTCGCGTGCTTCTCCCGGCCCGTTTACGACGCAACCGAGAACCGAGATTTTCACCGGTAATTTACGACCGTCCAAGCGAGCTTCGAGATCAGCTACCAGCTTTTCGAGATCGATTGCCAAACGCCCACAGGTCGGGCAGGCAATCAATTCGGGTCGGCGTACCCGTCGCTGTGTCGCTTGCAGGATATCGAACGCTGCTGCAATTTCGGGAACGGGATCGCCAAGTAAGCTAATGCGGATTGTGTCGCCAATCCCGTCGAGCAAAATGGCACCCAAACCCGCAGCCGATTTCGTGACGGCGTAGGGGGGTTTACCCGCTTCGGTGATTCCAATATGGGTTGGATAATCGCAATACTTCGCAAAGAGCCGGTACGATTCGACGGCAGTGTTCACGTCGCTCGATTTCAGCGAAACGATCATTTGATCGTACCCTTCCGACTCGGCAATCTCGATATAGCGAATGGCACTTTCGACCATTGCAGGAGGACAAGGAAACTCGTATTTCTCGACCAATTCGCGTTCGAGGCTCCCTGCATTCACCCCAATTCGCATGGGCAATCCGCGTTCTTTGGCTTTGCGAACGACTTGCCGAAAGCGATCATACCCGCCGATATTCCCCGGATTGATACGGATTTTATCAACGGGATGATCGAGCGCCATCAACGCCATTTTGTAATCGAAATGGATATCGCAAATGAGGGGAATACTAATTTGGTTGCGAATGGCAGTCAGGGCATTGGCATCTTCCGGCTTCGGCACCGTTACGCGAACAAGCTCGCACCCTGCCTCTTCCAAACGATGAATCTGAGCAACGGTTGCAGCCACGTCAAACGTATCGGTTGTGGTCATCGATTGCACCCAAACCGGATTATCGCCGCCAAAAATACGCCCCCCAACCTGAACCTCGCGTGTCTTGTGGCGTGGCTTCGCAGGATGTTTCGGGGCATGTTGCAGGGCAGAAAGGTCACGGCTCATCGTAGAAATATCCGTTACGGGAGTTCAGGTTTGTCAGGCAAAGTCATTTTAGGATAGAGAAGCGAGAAAGGCGACCAAAGAACTTGGGGCCAGCCCACAAGCTGTAAAAATACGCCCCGTTGGGGCTAAGGCATCGGTATGCTGAGTCTTTAGGAGGAAACCATAGTGAATGGGATTGTGTGTTTTAGGTCCGACGGGGCGTATTTTCACAGCTTGTGGGCTTGCCCCAAGTTCGTCGATTCGATTCACGTCACACGACTTTCCCGATTATTCCCCTTTCGTTAGTCGGTTTACAAGCCACCATTTTTTTCCGCTTCGGTTCCATACTTCGATGGTGACTTTGGGGGAGATTCGTTCGGCGTAGATATCTGGTAAGACAACGACAATATATTCACCGCGTCCGCCAAGACGGTTGCCGTGTTCGTCGAAGTAGCTGGGCGATTTTTCTTGGAAACGTGTAATCAATATATCAGCGTTCGGTAGCGAGCCATGCCCTTCCGGTAACACGGCATCGAAGAGGATTTGCGACATCTCTTCGGCAAGGAGAATATCGTCAGTGCTACTCGGCTTAGAAAGCGGCGGAAGATTATCGCGATCCCATGCAATCGGGTTGAAGTGCGTAAAGAAAACGAGCGGGATCGGAATATCTTCGATAGGCCATTTCACATCGCCATCACGATAAATATCGTTGAACGAAATCCCGTCACCACTCACTGCAACCAACTGTTTACCCACAAGAGGGGCTTGCGATGCTAACCCGCGAAGGAATCGTCTGGCAGGTTGCGTAGCCCCTGCGAGAATCACGACCGAGCGATGCTTTGGATTTTCTGTCAGTTTACGAAGAAGTTCCCGACCGACGTTAATTTCCGAATCGTTTGGCGTATCGAATCGACCTACCGAGTAATGAAATTGAAAGCGATCCGTCGTAAAAAGGCGATTCGTTTCGCTGTGGGTTTGCAGGTAAAATTGGTCGGAAAGGTCTACGGCAAAGGGATCATCCACCCACGAAGTAATTATTCCACGCCCCAACTTTCCTTTGTCCGCAGTAGGTCGCAAATCGGGTGACTGCGAAAGGAAATCCAACAGGGCCGATGCCATTTGTGCATTATCAAAGCAAAAACGAAAGGTCCGCCCCGGATAAATTTTGATAAGGTCTTCGGGCGTGTCGCCGTCAATCGGTGCATATTCCGTTGCAGTACCTGTTGTAATAAGGAAGGCCGGTCGCGGGCCGTTCCACTCTTTTTTGTCGGCTAATGCGTGTGCTAATGTGAATGCCCTATCGGAAGAACTCCCGCCAATAAAGGCTAACGGAGCGGGTGTGCGTTGCGATAACGCATCGACCCACGTTTGTGTATTCATTCCACCACCGAGCTTGTACCAGCGAATACGCAACGCCCCAACAGTCCCATTCCGACGAATCACCAATTCCGGAACTGCCGACGAATCTTCAAGAAACGCCCGACTATCATCAACCGTTACCCCGTCGATCTTACGGGCTGCCAGTTGCACTCCACCGACAAATCTTTCCCAAGCTCCGATCTGTGTTGAAGTATGTATCCATGCAATTTCCTGATCGCCCATCGGAACAGGTAGCGGACGCACAACCTGTTGACGGGGGAACGAATACCACAACCCCAAACCCAATGTGGCCAACACGACAAACCCACTCGATAGCCAACCGCGTATCCCCATGTCCCTTCCTCGACGAATAGAATACCGTACGATATAAGTTTAGGACTTTACCCATGCTCTCGGTTGCCGATGCCCTTCAAGTCATTATCTCGCAGGTGAAACCCCTTGCTTCGGAAGCACTTTCGCTTTCGGCCCCATTACTTGGACGGGTTCTTGCAAGCTCTTACGATTCGGATATCGATTCTCCACCATTTACCAAATCGATGATGGACGGGTTTGCGGTACGTTCGATTGATTGCAAAACCATCGGCGTAACGCTCGAAATCGTCGAAGAAATTCCAGCAGGCTACTTTCCCAAGAAAACGCTTGGAGAAAAGCAAGCAGCACGAATTATGACTGGCGCTCCCCTTCCGCAAGGTGCTGATAGCATCGTCCCGAAAGAGATATGCGAAGATTCGCAAGATCGTGTGAAAGTTCTCTCCCCCATTCAAGCTGGTGAGTTTGTGATCTACCAAGGGGAAGAATACGAACGTCACGAAACCGTTTTGCACTCAGGGGTTATCCTGCAACCTCAGCACATCGGCTTACTCGCAGCGATTGGGCAAACTTCGGTGAATGTCCACCGCCTTCCAAGTGTCGCAGTATTGCCAACGGGGAGCGAGCTTGTCGAATCCCCTACCCTACCAACACAGGGACAAATACGCAACACGAACGGCCCCATGCTCCTTGCCCAAGTGCAACGGGCAGGAGCAACCCCAATCAGTTACCCCATCGGTCGCGATGATCGCCAAGAACTCCGCGAGCAAATCGAAAAGGCTCTTTCCACCGCAGATGTGTTACTTTTGTCGGGAGGGGTCTCGGTTGGCAAATATGATTTTATCCCTGAAATTCTCAGTGAGGTCGGGGCAACAACTCACTTCCATAAAGTGCAAATGAAGCCCGGACGCCCGATTCTGTTTGCGACTCTCGACGAGAAAATCATCTTCGGTTTACCGGGCAACCCCGTTAGCTCGTTTGCCTGCTTCGAGTTATTCGTCCGCCCTGCCTTGCGACTTCTCAAAGGCGAAACCGTAACGGGTCACACCTTCGTAAACCTTCCGCTCGCTCAAACTTTCATAACCAATAACAACCGCCCCACCTACGGCCCCGCAACCATCACGTTCACAAGTGAAGGGCCAAAGGTCACCGCCCAAAGCTGGTTCGGCTCCGCAGACCTACGCGGACTCGGCGAATGCAACGCCCTCATCGAAGTCGAAGCCGGTCAGGTGAATAAAAAAGCCGGAGAAGGGATCCGCTGCCTATTGCTGTGAGGGCGCAAGCGTCGGGAATTCTTTGCCACCCAAACGAATGAGGGCAAACACAACAGCTTCGATAAGATCGTTGTGCAAACGAGAGAAATGTGTTTCGGTTGTGTATCGGTTTGGGTATTTTGGAATGGAGCGGAACACCTCTTGTAGTGCGGGAATTGCCCTTTCAACAGGGGCCCTCCCTAAAGCAAAAACGTAACGTGCAACGATTGCAACGAAAGATGGAACGTTGGCCGCTTGTGGTGCGTCGGTAATTAGAACTTGGCGCAGCTCTTCTACAATGCTCCACCCAGCTTCCGATTCTTGCAGGATAAATAATCCTTCTGCGAGCAATGAAACGAGAGGCGCCCTACCAAGCTGAGCATTCACCAGAGGTAATTGGATAGGTTGCGGTATAAGAAAATTTCGTAAGTGTTGAATCTCTGCTACCAACTCTCGAATTTCGCTAGTCAATCCGAAAAACCTTAACGCTTTCAGACAGTTTGACCCGAGTTGGATAAACATCATCATTCGTGAATTCATTTCGATTTGGCTCAAAAGAGCATAGAAACTCCTCCAAATGGAAGAAACAATTTTCGCATCCCCATAATGCAAAAGATAGTCGAAAGTTGACTGAAATAACAAGACCACCGAATTTTCGGCAAGATTATTATCGGCAGGCAAAGATTCATTGCTCGAAT
>VYLT01000183.1_pt1 | contig 15390 bp, 13 predicted proteins | sample 5114261 | NCBI WGS metagenome assembly VYLT01 (sample SAMN12291815, study PRJNA351875) | freshwater metagenome | isolation source: freshwater lake | place: USA: Michigan, Little Long Lake | collected 2011-07-12 | reverse complement strand
GTCCGCGATCGACGGCATCGGGCCGTCGGACCTCGGCATCGCGGCGCTGGTGCGGCGCGTTGAGGCAGGCGGTGTGCGCGAGGTGATCCTTGGTCTGAATGCCACGGTGGATGGGCAGACGACCGCGCATTACATCGCCGATCAGCTGGAAGGCAAAGGCGTGGAAGTCACCCGGCTGGCGCACGGCGTTCCGATCGGCGGGGAGCTCGATCACCTGGATGACGGGACGCTTGCAGCAGCGCTGCGTTCGCGGCGCGGGGTTTGAGCCGAAGCGGCGGCTAGTTTTTCAGTTCATCCAGCAGCCAGCCGTGATGGACCGGGCCATGGCCCTTGCCGAAGCCTTTCGCGGCCCTGATCGCGCCGTGGAGATAGTCCCTGCCCTGTTCGACCGCTTCGGGCACCGAGCGGCCCTGCGCGAGGAGGGCGGCAATGGCGGAGGCGAGCGTGCAGCCGGTGCCGTGTGTGGACGTCGTGTCGATGCGGGGACTTTCGAAGATCCACTCGCCGGTGGTTGTCTGCAGCACGTCATGGATGAGCTTGCCGCCGATATGGCCGCCCTTAACGAGCGCGCCATTGGCGCCGAGTTCAAGCAGGCGTTCGGCGGCGCGGCGCTGGCCGTCGATGTTCTCGACCGGCTTGCCGGTCAGCACCTCCGCCTCCGGCGCGTTCGGCGTGACGAGGCGGGCGCGCGGGAGGAGTTCGGATCGGATCGCGCTGATGGCTTTCTCGTCCACCAGCCGGTCGCCGGACGTGGCGACCATGACGGGATCAATGATGCGCGGTGTGACGCCGCCCTGCGCGTGCAACGCTTCGGCGATGGCCTCGACGAGCTGGGCCGAGCCGAGCATGCCGGTCTTGATCGCGTCGGCGCCGATGTCTGCCAGCGTGACCTTGATCTGACCCAGTACCGCCTCCAGCGGAACCGGCCAGACGCCGTGTACGCCGCGCGTATCCTGCACAGTGATCGCCGTGACGGCGGTCATCGCATAGCCGCCGAGCATCGTGACAGCCTTGATGTCGGCCTGGATGCCGGCGCCGCCACCGGAATCGGAGCCGGCGATGATGAGAACGCGTCCGGTGGGGTTGGTCATGACCATGTCCTTGATGCCGGACTTGGTCTTAGCGCCAAGTACGGCGCTGTCACCAACGGATCGCTGCGTCCTGACTACCGGCGAATGAGAGACTGGACCAGTCCAATGAGGAGTTGCGGGACTGACAGCACCACCCCAAGCAGGAAGAAGGGAATCGATGCGCCATACATCATCACTGTTTCGCCGAGCGTGGCGCCGTGTCCGTTCCCGAGATAACCCGGCAGTATGATCAGAAGCACAGCTATGCCGAGGCTGCCGCGTCCGAGGAGCGGGCCCCAGGTCAATGGCCAGGCGAGCATGGGCCCCATCAGCACGAGCGCCCAGAAGAGTGTCAGCAGGGTGACACCGATATGGGCGGCCCAAAGGGAGGTGATGAAAGCAGCCGCGACCACAATACTGGCCACCCATCGAACGAGGCGTCGCGCGGGTTCGCGGGAGGTGCCCAACAACCAAGCTGTCATGCCGTCCTCCTCAAGCCATCGAGGCTCTCACAGGAGGGTTGAAATTTCGTGCAGCGCCGCCTGGGGCGATCAGACCTTGATGCCAGCTTTCTTCGCATCGGCGAGGAAAGTTTCGAGGCCTTTGTCCGTGAGCGGATGGTTGACGAGGGACTTGATCACCGCGGGCGGGGCGGTCATCACGTCAGCACCGGCGAGGGCGCATTGCTTCACGTGGTTGGCCGTGCGGATAGAGGCGGCGAGGATTTCCGTATCGAACAGGTAGTTGTCGTAGATCTGGCGGATCTCGTGGATGAGTTCCATGCCGTCGAGGTGGATATCGTCCAGGCGGCCGATAAAGGGCGAGATGAAGGTCGCGCCGGCTTTCGCGGCGAGGAGCGCCTGGTTGGCCGAGAAGCAGAGCGTGACATTGACCTGCGTGCCCTCCCCCGTCAGCGTCTTGCAGGCCTTGAGGCCGTCGAGCGTCAGCGGGAGTTTCACAGTGACGTTGGAGGCGATCTTCGCGAGCTTGCGGCCTTCCTTGATCATGCCGTCATAGTCGGTGGCGACGACTTCGGCGCTGACCGGGCCTGGCGTAAGCGCGCAGATCTCGGCGATCACTTCGGCGAAGGGGCGGCCGGACTTGGCGATCAGCGAGGGATTGGTCGTGACTCCGTCGATCAGGCCGGAGGCGGCGAGGTCGGCGATGTCTTTCGTATCGGCAGTGTCGACGAAGAATTTCATGTGCAGGTTCCAGTCCGGTGAGAGAGCGCTGGCGCTTCCTTAACCAATCGGGACCCGCGATCCAAGTGCGGCGCAGATAGAAACGCTCCCCCCGGGGCCGGGAGGAGCGCTGGATTGTGGGCGCCGTAGCAGCCTCAGACGGCCGGACGGCCGATCGAGGTGTAGGCGAAGCCGTGTTTCGCGATGTCTTCCGGGGAGTAGATATTTCGCAGGTCGACGACGACCTTGCCCTTCATCGCGCCCTTGATGCGGCCGAAATCAAGCGCGCGGAACTGGTCCCACTCGGTGATGATGACCATGGCATCGGCGCCATCGACGGCTTTGTAGGCGCTGTCGGCGTAGGTGATGTCTTTCAGGAGGTGGGACGCTTCCTTCATCGCTTCCGGATCGAAGGCGACGACCTTGGCGCCAGCAGCCGTGAGCGCCGGGAGGATGTCGAGCGAGGGCGCATCGCGCATGTCGTCTGTGTTCTGCTTGAAGGCGAGGCCGAGCACGCCGATCGTCTTGCCCTTCACCTCGCCACCCATCGCCTGGATGACCTTGTGGGCCATGGCTTTCTTGCGGGCGGCGTTGACCTCGACGACGGTGTCGACGATGCGCACCGGACTGCCATAATCGTTCGCGGTCTTGGTGAGCGCGAGCGTGTCTTTCGGGAAGCAGGAGCCGCCATAGCCTGGGCCGGCGTTGAGGAATTTGGAGCCGATGCGGCCATCAAGGCCAATGCCGCGCGAAACTTCCTGCACGTTGGCGCCGACCTTTTCGCACAGGTCCGCCATCTCGTTGATGAAGGTGATCTTCACGGCGAGGAAGGCGTTGGCGGCATACTTGATCAGCTCTGACGTGCGGCGCGCCGTAAACAGGATCGGCGTTTCGTTGAGGAAAAGCGGGCGGTAAAGCTCGCGCATCACCTGCTTGGCGCGCTCGTCCTCTGTGCCCACGACAACGCGGTCCGGGATCTTGAAGTCCTTGATCGCGGCGCCTTCGCGCAGGAATTCGGGGTTCGATACCACGGCGAAGTCGCCATCCGGGCGGACCTTCTTGATGATCGCTTCGACTTCGTCGCCGGTGCCGACGGGCACGGTCGACTTGGTGACGATGACGGTGAAGCCGCTCATCAGCTGGCCGATCTCCTCGGCAGCGGCATAGACATAGGAAAGGTCGGCGTGGCCGTCACCGCGGCGAGAAGGCGTGCCGACGGCAATGAACACAGCATCGGCATCCTTGACCGCTTCGGCGGCGTCAGTGGTAAAGAACAGGCGCTCTTCCTTGACGTTGTTGGCCACGAGGGTGTCGAGGCCCGGCTCGTAGATCGGCATGATGCCGGCCTGGAGCTTGTCGATCTTCGACTTGTCCTTGTCCACGCAGGTTACGATGTGGCCGAAATCGGCAAAACAGGCGCCTGACACGAGGCCGACATAGCCCGTTCCGATAATCGCGACACGCATGGAATAGTCCCTCAGTAAGATACAATAGCGGGGTGTTCGCCTGCGGGGTGCAATTTTTGTGCGAGAGGGTCAAGGGGCGTTTGCCCCAAGGGGAACTGGGTTGACTCGGGGGGTGCCGACCCATTAGAACAAAACATGAACAAATAGGAGGGCAGGATGAGCCTCGTACTTTATACGAACCCCATGTCGCGCGGCCGGATTGCCCGCTGGATGCTCGAAGAGACAGGCGCAGCGTACGAGACGCGCTATGTGCGCTATGGCGCTGAGATGAGCGGGGCGGCGTATGCCGGCGTGAACCCGATGCGGAAGGTACCGGCGATCGTGCATGACGGCCGGGTGATAACAGAGTGCGCGGCAATCTGCCTTTACCTTGCCGATGCCTTTCCGCAGGCGGATCTCGCCCCGCCTCTAAACGCGCGGGCGGATTATTACCGCTGGATCCTGTTTGCGGCCGGGCCCTGGGAGCAGGCGACGACGGCGCAGGCGCTGGGCATGGATGTGCCGCCGGACAAGTCGGCGATGGCGGGCTTTGGAGATTTCCAGCGGACGCTGGAAACGCTGCTGGGCGCGGTACCGGAGACGGGCTACTTGGCAGGGCCGAAGTTCACGGCGGCGGACGTCTATGTGGGCGCGCAGATCGGCTGGGGTTTGCAGTTCGGCTCGATCCCGAAGACGCCGGCAGTGGAGGCCTATCTGGGGCGCATCCAGTCGCGGCGCGGCGCGATCCGGGCGAACGAGTTGGACGATGCGGCAGGCGCAGAATACGGGCCAGATGGCTGAGCAGGATCAGTCCGGACGGACGCGGTAGATGGCGGTTGCGCCGCCCTGTCCGGCGGGTTGAAGCCAGGCGGGCACCTCGCCGCTCAGGATTTTGGCGACAAGGCCGTCCGGAGCATAGCCAGCGAAGAATTGCAGATCGGGATCCGCCGGACAGACCAGGAGATAGTCGACCCGCACGGCACGAAGCCGGGCGTGGGCGTCGTCTGGCGGGGCGGTGAAGATGGCGAGGGCGGCGTCAATGCCAGCGGCGTTGCGGTGATAGTGGCCATGGAGCGTGCTGTGCGGTGTCTCCAGCAGCAGGCCGGGGGCATCAGAGGCGGGCGCGAGGATGCGGCCAGTGGGCAGCGTGTTCAGCTCGGCGTGGGTTGCGGCGGGGTCGCAGGAGGCGGCGAGCGGCGCAGTGGGCCCCGCGCCTGAAGGCGCCAGCAGTCCGCCCGCGATACTCCAGGTGAAGGGCAAGGCGGCGAGCAGGACGACGAGGTAGGCGAGGCGCGGCCAGGAGGAACCAGCTTCTCCGGCATGAATGCGCGCGATGAGAACCGCGAGCGGCAGAATAGCGAAGAGCTGGCCGAAGACATAAAAGCGCGTCTGGTAGAGCGCGAAGAGCAGCGAGACCGTCAGCAGGAGAACAAAAAGCAGACCGGCGCGGCGGTCCCTACCCTGCCAGACCATCCAGAGCGCAGCGCCGAGGCCCGCAATCTGCGATCCGAGGCGGAAGAGGACTTCGTCGGGATGCGCGTTCATGAGCGCCAGTGTGGGGCGGGCTTCGTCTACGCGGGAAAGCCAGAGATCGCGCGCCTCCGGCGACAGGGCCGCGAGCGGATTGGCGAAGCATTGCGGCCCAGCGACCAGCACGAAGGCAACGCAGATGGCGCCGACATTGGCGAGCGCGCCGAGACGGATGGCAAAGGACTTGTCCGAGGTGATCTGAGCGGCGAGCGCGAAGGCAGCGCCGCCGCCGAGCCCGGCGAGAAGAGTGACCGAGGAATGCGCATCGCAGCGCGCGGTCCAATAGTCGAGCGGCGGGACAGTGACGAGGAACGTGGCCGCGAGGACAGCGGCAAAGCTCGCGCCAAAGACGACCGCGCCCTGGCGCGCGGAGGCGCCGCTGATCGCCCAGTCCACGGCGACGAAGGCGGCGATGGCGGCAACGAAGAGGTAGACCTCGACACCGACAGTCGCCGCAAGTGCGAGGCAGGCGCCAGAGAGCGCCATGGGCGCGGCGGGCCGGCCGCGCGCCAGAAGTGCGGCGGCGGCGAGGAGGACGAGGCCGAGTTGGATGTTGTGGTGGTCAATGGCCCCGGGCAGGAAGCGGAAGTGGCGGAATAGAACCGCGAAGCCAAGCAGACAAGTGAACAGGACAACGCCCCGGCCACCGACGGCGCGGGCGCCGTGCACAAGCGCCGCCGTTACCACCAGCACACTGATTATCGGCCAGAAGGTAAAGGCCAGTCCAAGCGCGGCATCCTGGCCAAGCAGGGGCGTGAACAGCGCCGCTATCGCAGCGATGGGCAGATCCACGAGGCGGGACCAGTGCATCAGCGTCCCGCCCTCCGGTCCAAGGCGCGGCTGGGTAAGGTCAAACCAGGACCGCCCCTCCAGTAGGTCACGCACCTGGACGAGGCGCATGACATCGTCGCCGTCCGGGCCGATAGCACCGAATCCTCCCATCAGTATACTGACGATCAAAAGGCTGGTGCAGACCGCTACTGAAAGCAGCAGACCGGCATGTCCTTCAGCGAAGTTTTCAGATCGCCCGGGCGCCGTCATCAGGAAACCGCCCCTCCCGCAAGGCTAACTTAACCAGTGCAGGTGTATGGCATGCAAACATTCACCAAAGACTGAACGCCATGACGCCCGAACCGAACCGTTACAGCCTTGCCGTCCTGTTGCCCTGTTACAATGAGGGGCTGTCGATCGCGTCCGTGGTGATCAGCTTCCGCAAGGTGCTGCCAGGCGCGCGCATCTATGTGTATGACAACAACTCCACCGACAACACCGCCCAGCAGGCCGCGCTGGCCGGCGCAACGGTGATAACCTGCCGGCGACAGGGCAAGGGCAATGTCGTGCGCCAGATGTTCGCCGACATCGAAGCCGACATCTACATCATGGCCGATGGCGACGGGACATATGATGCGTCTGCGGCACCGCGTATGATCGAAGCGCTGATTGCCGACCGGGCCGACATGGTGGTGGGCACGCGCCGAAACATCACGGAAGATGCCGGGCGCAAGGGCCACGCCTTCGGCAATCAGCTGTTCAACCGCGTCTATCAGGCGATGTTCGGCCGCGACTTCACGGACATCTTCTCCGGCTACCGCGTGTTTACCCGCCGCTTTGCCAAAAGCTTCCCGGCGCATTCGGCGGGCTTCGAAATCGAGACGGAAATGTCAGTCCACGCCTCGACGCTGCGCCTGCCGGTGACCGAGATCGAATTTGACTACGGCCGGCGCGTCGAAGGCTCGGCCAGCAAGCTGTCTACCTTCCGGGATGGCTTCCGCATCTTGTCGATGATGGCCATGCTGCTGAAGGAGACGAAGCCGTTCGTGTTCTTCGGCTGGATTTCTGCGGCGCTGTTTGCGACCTGCACGGCGCTGATGGCGCCGATCACGTTGGAGTTCTTCGCAACCGGACTTGTAGAGCGCATCCCTACTGTGATGCTGGCCATGACGCTGCTGGTCGGTGCGATGCTGTCGCTGTCGTGCGGGATCATCCTTGATTCCGTCTCTCGCGCGCGCATCGAGCAGAAGCGCATCTTCTATCTCTCGCAGGCGCCCGCGCGCGGGGAGCGCTCCTTTTCCGGCGCGCACCCGATCGAGGAACGAGAGACGCAGGCACCCTTCCGGAGCACGGGATTCTAATGCGCCGGGAGATGACCAACCGTATCCGCTATGTGTTGGAGGACATTGTGCCGCCGGTGCTGAGGGATTCTTCCCTGTTCCGCGCAGCGGCCTCCATGGCTTGGGGCAGTCATGTGGCAGACCTTGCCCGTTTTCGCGAGCGCGCAGCCTTTCTGACGGACGAGGAATACGAGGCGCTCTACCGCAAGCATCCCCGCGTGCATGAGGACACCGACAATTCGGACGCCTGCATCGCAGCCATTACGGCGGATATTGCAGGCATGAGCGCGGTGGACGTGGGCTGCGGCACGGGCGCGCTGCTCCGCCGCGTGCGAGAGGCGCGACCTGAGCTGAAGGCGCTGGCGGGCGTTGACTTCGTGATCGATCCAGAGCTGAAGGATGAGGGCATCCGCTACTTTGCGGCGAAGGTTGAGACCCTGCCCTTCCCGGACAAGGCGTTCGACACCGTGATCTGCACCCATGTAATCGAACATATCGTGGACTACCGCGCCGCGATTGCCGAGCTGCGGCGCGTTGCTCGCCGGCGGCTGATCATCGTGGTGCCACGCGAGCGGGAGTACCGCTATACGTTCAACCCGCATGTGAACTTCTTTCCGTACCCGCACAGCTTCCTGCGGGCGATGATGCCGGTGCCGGATGCGCACCTCATCCGCGAGATCGGGCGTGACATCTATTACCGGGAGGATTTCAGCGCTTAGAAGCGGCTGGAATCAAAAAAGCCCGCTCGGCGGAGCGGGCTTTGCAGTGTCTGCCGGAAAAGGCGCTCAGATTTCCTGGTTGTAGGCGCCCACTTCCGGATGCTTGCCGAGGCGCGGCTTCACTTCCTTGTGGAAGAGGTCCTTCATATCGGCGTCGCTGGCCATGGATTCGACCACGACCACCAGCTCCGGCTTATTGGACGAGGCGCGCACGAGCACCCAGGAGCCATCTTCCAGCGTGACGCGGGCGCCGTTGACCGTGTTCACGTCGACAACCTTCCGCCCAAGGATGGTCTGTCCGCTGAGGGATTTGTATTCTTCGACCATTTTATCGATGACACCGTACTTCACTTCGTCGCCACAATGGGGAGACATAGTGAGTGAGGTAAAGGCGACGCCGAGTTCGGACTTCAGGTCCGCCATCGTCTTGCCGGGGTTGCGATCCAGCATCTCGAGCACGGCCTTGGCGGCAACGAGTCCGTCGTCATAGCCGAGGCCGATGGGTGGGCGGAAGAAAAAGTGGCCGGACTTCTCGAAGCCGGCTAGCGCGCCAAGCTCGTTCGTGCGGCGTTTGATGTAGGAATGCCCGGTCTTGTAATAGTCGACGGTTGCGCCGTTGGCTTTCAGAACGGGATCGGTCTTGTAAAGGCCAGTGGATTTCACGTCGACGACGAAGGTGGCATTCGGATAGCTTTTCGAGAGGTCGCGGGCCAGCATCAGGCCGATCTTGTCGGCATAGATTTCCTCTCCGGTATTGTCGACAACGCCGCAGCGGTCCCCGTCGCCGTCGAATCCGAGCACAACATCGGCGCCGTGCTCTTTTGCGGCGAGCGACATCTCGTGCAGCATCTCGTGATCCTCCGGATTCGGATTATATTTCGGGAACGTGTTGTCGAGGTTGCAGTCCATCTCGATCACTTCGGCGCCAAGGGCGCGCAGGCAGTCGCCCGCGAAGGCGCCGGCCGTGCCGTTGCCGCAGGCGGCGACGACCTTGATCTTGCGGGTCAGTCTTGTGTCGCCGACGATTGCCTGGATGTATTTCTCGCGCAGGCCGTCGATGCGGCGGATCGAGCCGCCGGCGCGCTCGACGAAGCGGCCGTTCATCACGATCTCTTTCAGCTTGCCCATTTCGTCCGGACCGAAGGTCAGCGGGCGGTTGGCGCCCATCTTCACGCCGGTCCAGCCGTTCTCGTTGTGGGAGGCGGTAACCATGGCGCAGCAGGCTGCGTCGAGTTCGAACTGGCTCCAGTAGACCATCGGCGAGAGGGCGAGGCCGACATCCATGACTTCGCAGCCGCCGGCAACGAGGCCGAGGGTGAGCGCGTTCTTGATCGGCTGGCTGATCGAGCGGAAATCGTGGCCGGTGACGACCGTGGGCTTCACGCCGAGTTCGTGGAAGAGGGTCGCCATGCCGAGGCCGAGCGCCTGGACGCCGGTGAGGTTCAGCTCCGGGGCTTTCGGATGGCCGATGCCGTTGAACCACCAGCGGGCGTCGTATTCCCGGAAACCGGTCGGCTTCACCAGGGGCAGGATCTCGAATTCGAGCGTATTGGGGGCCAGGTCTGTGCGCGGCTTCGGCAGCATGTGTCTCTCCGTGAAACGGGTTAGGCGCGCTCCCGGGCGGGGCGCTGCGTGATGCCGGGTTCTTTTGCAGTTTTCGCGCCGCAGGCGAAAGGGGCGGCGTACCGTGACGATCACGAAAAGTTCAGAAGCAGGAAAGTTGCCCCGGCAATGCACCCTTCTATCTGCCTTCCCGGAAGCGTTCCGAGGCCGGTTTTTTCCAGCCGGCCCCGGGGAGGCTCTCCCGAACCCCATAAGGAGACTTCAGAATGAACTTTCGGATTGCGATCCTTGCGCTCGGCGCCGCAACGGCCAGCCTCGCCCTGCCCGCTTCGGCACAGGAATGGTATGTTGGCGGCTCTGCCGGCTACGTCCTCCAGAATGATAGCGCCAATGCCGGTGAGACCGGCGCCTTCACGACCGGCAACGGCGCGCCGGTGATCCCGTTCGGCAGCCCGATTGCCGCGGGCACAGACTACGGCTGGGACACTGAATTCGACAATGGCTACGCGCTCTCTGCCGAATTCGGCGCGCGCTATGGTAACGGCTTCCGTTCCGGCGTGGAGCTTGTCTACAGCCAGGCGGACGTTGACACCCACTCCGGCGTGAACGTCGCTGGAACCGTCATCGACGGCGTGGACGCCGCCGTGCTGACCGGCTCGCCGACGCAACTCGGCGCTACGGTTGGCCAGGTAGTGGCGACGCCGGACGGTGACCAGATCGAGTCAACCAGCCTGTTCGCCAACCTCTACTATGACTTCAACCGCGAGGGCCGGATCAGCCCCTATGTGGGCGCTGGCCTCGGCTATTCGGATGTGTCGGTGCAGTACAGCCCGTCGGGCGTCGGCATCATCGATGACAGCAAGGGCAAGTTTGCCTACCAGCTGAAAGCCGGCGCCACGCTGGCCGTCAGCGAGAGAATCGACCTCTTCGGTGAGGCGGCCTACCGCGCCACGGATGACGTGAAGCTGGAGAACGAGCTGTTCCCCGGCACACTAAACATCGAGAACACGCAGACCGTGTTCAGCGTCGGTGTACGCTACCGTTTCGGCGGCTAATCCGGAATGTCAGCTTCCTGCGTTTGCGCGCAGGAAGCTGACGATCCAGCCGGCCAGCAGGCGGCGGTCGCAGTCCCCGGCAAGGGAGGCGACCGCAGCATCTGCATCCTCCTCCCTGAGCGCGCCGCCACGCCGGGCAGCGTAGAGGGCGGCGGCGAAGTCCGGATCAAACTCCGGATGGCACTGGAAACTGATGGCGGGAAAGCCGCGATAGTCGAGGCCCGCATAAGGTGTGAAATCGGACTGTGCGATAACGCTGGCTGTCGGCGGCAGTGCAACGACCTGATCTTGATGGCTTACCGCCACGCTGAGCGACGGCGGGCACGGCACCGCGCTCCAGTCCGGACACTGAACAATCTCGTAGGTATGGCGGCCGACACCCCAGCCCTTGTCGGACTTGACGACCTTTCCGCCGAGGGCCTCGCCCATGATCTGGTGGCCGAAGCAGATCCCGACCTGCGGCGTGTTTGCGGCAGCGGCGCTGCGAATGAAGTCCGTGAGCGGACCTATCCAAGGCAAAGGATCGTACACGCCGGCGGGTGAGCCGGTATAGAGCACGGCTTCAAGCGTCGCGGGATCGGGCAGCGTTTCGCCCCGGGCAATCGAGACCGTCTCGCACGTGATCGCTGAATCAACACCGGCGAACATGCGGCGAAACATTTCTGGATAGTCGGGGAACCGGTCGCGGATGGCCACCGGCGCCAAGCCTGTCTCGATGATCGTGAGTTTCATGCCCTGCCCTATTCTGCCGGGACGTCTTCGGTTTCGCGCGGTTCCGGCTGGACTAGGAACCCGCCCGACTGGCGCGCCCAGAGATCGGCATAGAGGCCGCCGGACGCGACAAGTTCTTCGTGCGTGCCCTGCTCTATGATGCGGCCTTCGTCGAGCACGACGAGGCGGTCCATCGCAGCGATGGTGGACAAGCGGTGCGCGATGGCGATAACGGTCTTGCCTTCCATCAGCTCGAAGAGGTGTTCCTGGATCGCGGCTTCGACTTCTGAGTCGAGCGCGGAGGTGGCTTCGTCGAGGATCAGGATGGGCGCATCCTTTAGGAAAATGCGTGCAATGGCGATGCGCTGTCGCTGGCCGCCAGACAGCTTCACGCCGCGCTCGCCAACATGTGCGTCGAGGCCGCGGCGGCCTTTCGCATCTTCGAGAGCCTCCACAAAATCGTTGGCGGCCGCCTTGCGGATGGCGGTACGGATTTCGTCATCGGTGGCGCCTGGGCGGCCATAGGCGATGTTCTCGCGGATCGAGCGGTGCAGGAGCGATGTGTCCTGCGTGACGACACCGATCTGTGCCCGGAGGGATTCTTGCGTGACCTTCGCAATGTCGTGCCCATCAACAACAATGCGGCCGCTTTCCGCGTCGTAGAAGCGCAGCAGAAGGTTTGTGAGCGTCGTCTTGCCCGCGCCGGAGCGGCCGACGAGGCCGATCTTTTCGCCGGGGCGGATGGCTAGAGAGAGATTCTCGATGACGCCTTCGCCCTTGCCATAGTGAAAGGCTACCGATTCGAACCGCACGTCGCCTTTTACGCGCGGCAGAGCAGCGGCGTCCGGCGCATCGACCACGGCGACCGGTTTGTCCAGCATGGCCATACCGTCATAGACAATACCGATATTCTCGAAGAGACCAGCGACTTCCCACATGATCCACTGCGACATGGCTTTCATGCGCAGCGCGAGGCCGACGGCGACAGCGACCGCACCCGCACCGACAACATTACCGGTCCACAGGAGAATGCCAGAGGCGGCGATGAGGAAAACGAGCAGCGAGTTGTTCAGGTAAACGATAACATTGAAGCCGGTGACGAGGCGCATCTGGCCGTGCACGGTATCGAGGAAACCGGACATCGAGTCCCTAGCGTAGGATTCCTCCCGGCCGGAATGGGCAAAGAGCTTGACCGTCTGGATGTTCGTGTACGAATCAACGATGCGCCCGGTCATGATCGAGCGCGCGTCGGCCTGCTTTTCGGCGATCCTGCCGAGCCTGGGCACGAAGTACCAGAGGAGGCAGGCATAAACCGCAAGCCAGAGGACGAGCGGCGCAGCAAGGCGCCAGTCGGCCGAGCCGATGAGCGCAAGCGCCGAGAAGAAATAGACAAGGACGAAGACGAAGACGTCCAGAATTTTCATTACGACTTCGCGCACGGACAGCGCCGTCTGCATGACTTTCGTTGCGACGCGGCCGGCGAACTCGTTACCGAAGAAACCCATCGACTGGCCGAGCATTTGCCGGTGCATGCGCCAGCGCGCACTCATCGGCACATTGCCCATCAGGCCCTGATAGACGATCAGTCCCTGGAGGAGCGTTGCGAGCGGCAGGCCGATCAGCAGGATACCCGCCATCAGCGCGAGTCGGCCTCCTTCCCGCTCGAAGAATCCTTCGCGCTCAGCGGTGGCCAGCCAGTCGACGATGCCGCCGAGAAAGCCGAACAGGGCGACTTCGCCCACAGCAATCAGCGCCGTGAATATCGACATGGCGATCAGCCAGGGGGCGGCATCCTTGATGTAATGCCACACAAACGCGCGCAAGCCCTTCGGCGGAACGCCGGGGCGGGTTTCCGGAAACGGATCAATACGGGTTTCGAACAAGCGGAACATACGCCGCACATGTGGCGCAGGGTGCGGCAAAGAACAAGATGGCCGGGGGATCAGCGCGCCATGTCTTCTTCCATGGCGAGCTGCGTTTCGAACGCCGCTTCCATTGCAGTGTTGAAGGCCTGCAATTCCTCGGCATCCACGAAGGCATTGGCATCACCGGCGGCGAGGCGCGCGCGCTTTTCGGCGAGGCCAAAGAAGTTGTCGTGGTTGGCGAGGAAGATGTCTGCCTCAAGCGTGCGGACCTTCTCGAAAGTGGCGCGATAGCTGTCGATCATGCCGGGATAGGATTCCGGCACCAGCCTCTGCCCAGCGACGGTTGAGCTGCAGTGCAGGAAGGCCGTATGCGCGGCGCCGTCTACGCCGGCGACCGGCAAGGACCACGAGGTGCACCCCGGCGTGTGGCCGGGCGTAAGGTGAGCGGTCAGTATGACGCCGCCGAGGCTGAGCGTTTCGCCATCATCGATGATTTGGTCGACACGCACGGGCGGAAATTTCATGCCCTTGGAGGGGCCATAGAAAACATCTCCGGCCTCAAGGATCGGCGTGTCGGCGGCGCTGGCGACCATGATTGCGCCCGTGGCGCGCTTCAGGGCGGCGAGGCCGCCAGCATGGTCGATATGGGCGTGTGAGTTCAGCAGGTATTTCACGTCAGCCGGATCGAAGCCGAGGGCGCGGATGTTCTCGAGGATCAAAGGCGCAGATTGCGGAACGATGCCGTCCACGAGGAAGTGGCCATCCGGCGTGGTGACAAGATAGGCGCCGACCGTCTTCGAGCCGACATAGTGTATGTTGCCGATGACCTTGAACGGGGCAGAGGGCGCGTTCCATTCCATACTGGCCGCCGTCGGCTCCAGCGGCGCGGTGATGGAGGCGTCGATCTCGGCATCGCTGGCGAGGGGTGGCTGTACTACGGCAGCTGGCAGCGGCGCTTCGAGCCCGAGGTCTGCCGCAGGCGCGGCGCAGGCAGCCAGCAGGAGCGCGGCCGGCGCGGTAAAGGACAAACGCATCGGAATCTCTCGGGACTAGGGTTTCGGGTAGGAGGCGACCCAGGCTTTCACCTGCGCTTCGAGCACATCGAGTGGCACGGCGCCTTGGCCGAGGACGACATCATGGAACTCGCGGATGTCGAAACGTTCACCGAGCGCGCCTTCCGCTTCCGCGCGCAGGCCGCTGATCTTCAGTTCGCCGATCTTGTAGGCGGTCGCCTGCCCCGGCCAGCCGATATAGCGGGTAACTTCGGTCTTGATGTTGAGGGGCGAGAGGGCCGAGTTCTCGATGAAGCAGGCCTCGGCCTGTTCGCGCGTCCAGCCATACCAGTGCAGGCCCGTATCGGCGACGAGGCGGCAGGCGCGCCACATCTCGTAGGACAGCGCACCGAAGCGTTCATAGGGCGTCTGGTAGATTCCGGCCTCTCCGGCGATGCGCTCGGCATAGAGCCCCCAGCCTTCGCCGAAGGCGGTGGCGTAGTACTCCTGCCGGAAGCGGGGCTGGCCGGACATTTCCTGCGCAAGGGCGATCTGAAGGTGGTGGCCGGGGACGGCTTCGTGGGCGGATAGCGAAGGAAGTTCGTAAAGTGGACGCTGCTCCAGCGCATAAGTGTTGACGAGGTAGCTACCCTGGCGGCCTTCAGCGGGGTCGCCCTGTGCGTACCGGCCCGTGGTGTAGCCGGGGGCGATGGAAAGCGGGACCGGGTCAACCGTGTAGCCAAGCTTCGGCAGTTGATTGAACCAGAGCGGCAGGATGGCGTCGATCCGGCCGGTGATTTCCTTTGCCTTGTCCATCAGTTCGGTATCGGTTTGTGCATAGAATTGCGGATCAGTGCGCAGAAAGGACTGGAACTCGGCAAAGGTGCCTGCGAATCCCGTTTCCGCCATCACGCCGTGCATTTCAGCGCGGATGCGGGCGACTTCGTCCAGGCCGATGGCATGGATGTCCTCGGGGGAGTAGCCGGCGCCGGCGGTATGGGCATCGACCGCCGCCGCGTAGGCCTCGCGGCCGCCGGGCAGCGCAGCGATGCCAGCTTCGCGGCGAACGGCCGGGGCATAGGTCATATCGATGAAGCGTGCAGTGTCCCGGTAGGCCTGAATGGCATTGGCAACAGCGATGAGGCCGT
>VYLT01000181.1_pt1 | contig 15420 bp, 18 predicted proteins | sample 5114261 | NCBI WGS metagenome assembly VYLT01 (sample SAMN12291815, study PRJNA351875) | freshwater metagenome | isolation source: freshwater lake | place: USA: Michigan, Little Long Lake | collected 2011-07-12 | reverse complement strand
AGAACAGAGTAAATCTGTTAAGGCAGGTGCGGAACCCCGCAAGGGAAAGAAGCAGAAACCCAAATCGTGAGGTTTGGGAATCACCGTCCGTTTTACGGCGGTGAGGATGTCAAGGATCGAGATGAGATTGAAACCACTCTCAAAGCGGCTTTTCTCCAGTGTGAGGCTTTATTCTGTCCTCTCAATCAACAACAAAAAGAAATTTTGTTAGAGGTGTTTTTTGAGCGAAATTCCCTCGCTGATGGCAATCCCCTAGACGAATTAACATCTATGCAAAGGGAGATTTTGCTGGAATTTATCCTCAAACAAGAACGGGAAAATTTAGCTTGGAAAAGTTCCCTTCTCAATGATTGGCTTAACGATCGCCCTTCTGGTGCGGTACAATTTATCCGCGATCAGTATGGCTTGGCTTGGTTGAACAGCATAAAACCGATTCATTGGCAAGAATATTTACAAAAATTAAGGTTAACCAGAGAAAAATTACAGGCGGGAGATACGATCGAGGTGTCTAATGGATTATGGGAATGGATTCCCGCAGACGCTCCCGATAGTTGCGACTGGTTTCCCTGTGAGGTAATAGAAGTAAATGAAAGTGAGGATGACTCCCCCCCTGTTAGTTGCCGTATTCGCTTTCAAAACGGTGAAGAATGGGAAATACAAGGGATATATCAGTGGAATCGCCCTAATTGGCGTTTTCTGACCTGAAGGAAGATCACTGCTCGGTTATCGGCTAAAATTTAAGATATGTAAAGAAGGGAGATAAATTTTATGGCCGCTAATGTTGAGATATATACTTGGAGTTCCTGTCCTTTCTGTATCCGTGCTAAAGCATTACTCAACAAAAAAGGGGTGGAGTTTACCGAATATTGTATCGATGGTGATGAAAGAGCGCGAGCCAAAATGTCCGATCGAGCCAATGGTCGTACAAGCGTACCACAAATTTTTATAAACGATCAACACATCGGGGGCTGCGATGACATCTATGCTTTAGATAGAAGTGGTGGTTTAGCTCCCCTGTTGCAGAATTAAGGATAAAAACTATTAATGAAACTAGCCTTTATTATCGATCCGATCGAGTATTTAGATCCGGGCCATGATACCAGTGTAGCTATCATGGAAGCGGCCCAATTATTAGGCCATGAAGTCTGGATGACTTCCATCACTGATCTCAGTGCGATTGCGGGAAAAGCTTGGGCAAAACTAACCAGAATTGAACTGGTTCCTGTGGAGTTAAAAGATAATCATTGGGTGGCTGTATCTCAATGGTATCAAAGACAAGAGACAGTTTTTACCTGTCTAGAAAACTTCAATTTTGTCTGGATGCGAAAAGATCCTCCCGTGACGATTGCCTATCTTTATGCCACCTATTTATTAGACCTGATCGACCCCAAAAAAACCAAAGTAATTAACTCAACTAGGGGTTTACGCCATGCCAACGAAAAGTTATATACTATTCACTTTGCTCAGGTAATGCCCGCCACAATTGTTTCCCAAGATAAAGCGACAATTAGGGAATTTGTAAACCAAAAAGGGGCGGCAGTTATGAAACCTTTAGGGGGCAAAGCAGGGGAGGGAATTTTATTTCTTAGTCCCGAAGATCGCAATCTCAATTCAATGATTGAAATTAGCACAAAATGGGGACAAGAACCGGTAATGATTCAAGATTATTTACCAGCTGCCCAAGAAGGAGATAAACGCATTATTGTCCTCAATGGTGAACCGATCGGGGCAGTTAATCGTATTCCCACCGGTTCGGAATTTCGCGGTAATATGGCCGTGGGTGGACGGGTGGCAAAAACAGAAATCACCGCTCGAGAATTAGAAATCTGTGCCACTTTAGCCCCAAAATTACGAGAAGATGGCCTATATTTTGTCGGATTAGATGTGATTGGTGGCTATCTCACGGAAGTTAATGTCACCAGTCCCACCGGCATTCGCGAGATCGATCGATTAAACAATGTTAGTTTAGCTCAACAGGTAATTCAATGGCTAGAAAATTTTTGGGGAAATGGGGAGTATTTTCAGTGAACAGTAAACAGTAATCAGTGAAAAGACAGTAGGAAACTTCTATTTAATACTGCTCACTTAAAACTCAAATCTGATAACTGATAACTGATAACTGTCTCCTGTAAAAAAATGAATGCTTTATCAATACCGACGTGGATGGTTCATGTATCGAGTGTCGTAGAATGGATAGCGGCGATCTGGTTAGTGTGGACCTATGGCGACATCAGTAGCGATCGATCGTGGCGAATGTTATCTTGGGGGATGTTACCCGCTTTAATTGGGGCCATGTGTGCCTGTACATGGCATTTTTTTGATAATATCAGTGCCTTATCCTGGTTAGTCACCCTACAGGCAGCCATGACTGTCTTAGGAAATTTTACCCTCTGTGCTGCCGGTTGGTGGCTGTGGCGTTCCAGTAAAATTAGCGTTAACAATGAATAAAGAGAGTTTATTTGCCATCTCCCTGTTTCCCTATCTGGGGTTTCTTTGGTTGATCACTCGTTCGGGAAAAATGCCCCGTTTAGCCTTAATTGGCTTTTATGTGCTGTTAATCTTCGTTTTTATCACCATTCCTGCCGGTATCTACGCCAAAATCCACTATGGTCAAGAATTGGCTAACGTCGATTGGTTACACGGCAGCGCCGAACTTTTCCTCACCCTCTCCAATATTCTCGTTGTCTTAGGTTTTCGTCAGGCAATTTTAGCGAAAAAGGAAACAGAGAAAGGGGAACAGGGAACAGGGAGCAGTGAACAGTGAACAGTAAACAGTAATCAGTGAACTGACAACTCACATCTGATAACTGATAACTGAATTGTGATACAATCGCCCCAAAACGTCCCCGCGTCAGTCAAATATGTCCCCGATTACACCGTCCATCAGCGTCAACGAACCAAACCCGCAGGCTGCCATCCAGACTTTATCGGTAGTGGTTCCCATTTATAACGAAGTGGACAGTATCCCCCATCTCGTCGAGAGTATCGCCACGATTTTGCGTTCTTATCAAATTAACTACGAGATTATCTGTGTTGACGACGGTTCTAAGGACGGTTCCACCGAGGTTTTAACTAATTTAGCCAAAAATCGCGATGATCTCAAGGCGGTAATATTGCGACGCAACTACGGACAAACCCCCGCCATGGCTGCCGGATTTAATTATGCCACGGGACAGGTCATCGTTACCCTCGACGGCGATTTACAGAACGATCCCAATGATATACCCCTATTATTGGCCAAATTAGAGGAAGGTTATGACCTCGTGAGTGGCTGGCGCAAAAATCGCCAAGATGACCGGGTAAAACGGCTTTTACCCTCAAAAATAGCTAATTGGCTGATAGCAAAGGTTACAAGGGTCAAATTACACGACTACGGTTGTTCTTTGAAAGCCTATCGAGCCGAATTAGTCGCCGATATGAATCTCTACGGGGAATTACATCGCTTTTTACCCGCATTAGCTTTTATTGAAGGGGCAAAAATAACCGAAATTCCCGTTAATCACCACGCTAGACGGTTCGGACAGAGTAAATATGGTTTAGGTCGCACAATTCGCGTGATTATGGACTTATTTACTGTCTTTTTTATGAAAAAGTTCCTCACCCGTCCGATGCACATTTTTGGATTCTACGGACTTTTATCGATGGTAGTGGGGATTATTTTAGGCACTTATCTGACTATTCTCAAACTCGGTTTCGGACAAGAAATCGGCGATCGACCTTTGTTAATCCTGGCCGTGTTATTCTTTTTAACTGGGGTACAATTACTCTGTTTTGGTCTTTTGGCAGAAATTTTGATGCGAACTTACCATGAATCCCAAAAACGTCCTATCTACCGCGTTCGTACTGTTGTCGGGGATAGGGGATTTTTCAGTGAGCAGTAAACAGTAATCAGTAATCAGTGAGCAGTAATCAGTAAACAGTGAACAGTAAAAAGACAGTAGGAAGCTGCTATTTAATACTGCCCACTTAATACATACTGCACACTTAAGTAGGGAGGCACAATTATTTGTAGGATGGGTTAGCGCACTTCGTAACATGAGCGGGTGTTGGGTTTCATGCTTCAACCCAACCTACGTTCTGATAACTGATAACTGATAACTGATAACTGAAAAAAATATGACTATTTGGGAACTTGATTTTTATTCGCGGCCGGTGGTGGATGAAAATAATAAAAAAAGATGGGAATTGTTAATCTGTGAAACTCCGGCAACAATCGATCGCTCCTCCGATACACTATTTAAATATGCCAGTTATTGTCCTAATACGATGGTTAATTCCCAATGGTTAGGAGAGGCAGTTACTGCAGCTATCAAGGAAGCGGGGGTAACTCCCAAAAAAATTCGCTTTTTCCGTCGTCAGATGAATAACATGATTAGCAAAGCTTGCGAGGATATCGGTATTCCCGCTTCCCCTAGTCGTCGCACTCATGCTTTAACTAGATGGATAGAAGAAAGAATGGTTAATTTCTACCCTCAAGAAGTTGGTTATGATCAAAATTTAACTAAAACCGCTTCCGTGAATTATCCTCCTTTAAATGCGGTTCCCCTTCCCGATGCTGTCCGGGGAGATAAGGCAGATAAATGGGCTTTTGTCACGCTAGAATTGTCTTCTTTTAATGATATAAAAGATTGGGATATTAGCTTCGGAGAAAATTTGCCTACACTAGGGATGGGATTAGATGAAAATCTCAAAATACCCGGTTTAGTTATTTTTTCTCCCCGCGCTTTACCCTTAGCTGGTTGGATGTCAGGGTTAGAAATGGCCTATTTAAAGTTAGAAACTGGTTCTCGTCCTCTGCTACGTTTAGAAACGGGTGCTAGTGATAGCTGGATTCTCGTCAACGTCACTAATGCCGAGACTTTAACCGAAGCCAAAAACTTTGAAGAAGCTAAACAAAAAGCGAATAATCTGCATTTTTTAGCCATTCAATCTAACCCTGAATCGGAATCCTTCGCTGGTTTTTGGCTATTACAAGAAGGAACTCAAGAGTAAAGTTTAGTCAAGGTGGGTTTTCAATCCACCCCCACAGAATTAACTTAAAAACATTGTCTAGTCCAACTACCGTGTAACCCGTAGGGAATATGATGTTTAAGATGAATAATCCCTAGGGAATTAGTGATATCTTTAGCATCTAAGATTACCACATTCGATCGATGATTGGCCGCATCGTAAGTGACTACCAATAACCAACCATCATCTTCAGCAATTCCATCGGGTTTAGGCACAAAAATTGGTTCACCCGCAAATCCCCGAGGAGCAAAAGAATGTAACTGTTTTTCTCCCGTTAATAGGTCGAGTTTTAAGATTGCTTGCAAAGGAGCATTACCGGTGGCATGATGAGTGGCAGCGATGTATAAATAACGGTAATCTTGACCAACTTTTGCAGGATTAATGCTGGGAAACTCACAACAATGCTCTAGAATACATTCTCTTGTAACGGTATTTTCTGATAAATTTAGTGTAAATCGCCACAGATGTCCGGGAGCTAAACTATCAAAATCTACCGATTGAAAATTGCTATTTGAATCCAGTTGTGGTAAGGATTGATAACAAATAGAATCGATATAAATTTTCTCCCCTTGTTCAAAAGCATTGCTATGATGGAACACAAAACCTGATGGAGTTTCTAAAACTTTCACTTCTCCTTTGTTAGGATCCCGGGGGATAATAATAATCTTAGTTAACTTGTCCGGTTGATTGATGACGCATTCTCCCGCACCTTTTAACCCAAAAAGAAAAGGAAAAGGATTATAACTAACTGGGTTTTGGAAAAAGATAGCGTAGTGGGGAGTAATAACAAAATCGTGGATAAAACAGAAGCCCGGTATACTGTGGGTATGACGACGTAATAACTTACCCGTGGGACTAATTTCGTAGAGAGTAATGGAACTCGACAAACCCGTTTTAATGGCAAAATTTACCAGACAAGGTTGATGATTATCGAAGATACAAGCGGGATCGATGCGAGGATGAGCTGCAAAAGAATCGCCTTTTTCTAAGATACCATCGAGATAGTCTAAACTAATAGTATCAAGGGTTTTAGCATCGAGGCGATGGGGTTCGGCCGCTTCCCAAAGTGCCAGTAATTTATTACCCCAGTAGATAACATTAGTATTAGCAATATTTTTCAGACGCAAATCAAAAGCATTGCCGAAAATTCCCCCCGGTTTTTTCGTGCCGAAAACTCCGCGATAAAGGGGTTTTCCCGCTTTCTGTTCCTGGAGATAACCCTCAGTTTTCACAAAACGATTACGATAATGTACGCGCCCATGATTGAAGCTAATCGCACTGATCATACCATCCCCATCGAAGGGATGAGCGATCGCAGTGCCAGCGATATCGAGTAAACCGGGGCCGTTTTTAAAGACTGTACCCTGTAAATCGGGGGGAATTTGCCCCTCGATGTCTTCTACCTCGTAATCGTACTCGTTAGGTTGGGATTGATAGCCTTTTTGCCAATCCTGACGATTATAGGATTTTTCGCCAATTGTCGGAGTTAATACCATAGTAGTTTTACGTTTGTATTTACTTTTCTTAACATAACTTAAAACTACCAGACCTAAAAAGAAGGGGGTGGCGAATCATTTTTCCAGCTATTCACCCCCTCCTTGTCGTCATGTTATTTAACAAACAACATTTCTTGATAGGTAGGTAGAGGCCAGAAATTGTCGGCCACTTCCCCTTCCAGTGTGTCAGCATATTCGCGCACCTTATCCATCAAGAGACGGATCGTTTGAGCGGAATACTGCATATGTTCCTCGATCGAGGCAAAATCGTCTTTAGCTATGGCCGCACTCAGTTTGCTAACGCCATCCATCAGTAATTTAATTAGATTCGAGACAGTTTGGGCGCTTTCCTTATCGATCTCGATGCCGATCGCCGCCGCATTAGCGATCGCCAATGACAATTCCGACAAGTAGCGAACGGCAGCGGGATAAATAATCGTTTTAGCCATACTTACCACCAGTTTCGCCTCCACCTCGATGGCCAGTAAATACTGTTCCGCATAGACATCAAAACGACTTTCCAGTTCAACGGGAGTAAACACACCCATGCGGGTAAACAGTTCTTCGATATAATCGGCCTTCAGCACGGGTAAAGCATCGGCAGTGGTGCGGAGATTAGCTAAACCGCGCTCTTCTACCGCCATTTTGTGCCATTCCGGGGAATATCCGTTACCTCCGAAGATCACATTTCTGTGTTTGTCCATGATCTCCTTGAGAACACCCTGGGCAGCAGTCTTGAGGTCTTCCCCTGCTTTCATCCGGCTTTCTAAGTTATCCGCCACCCAAGTCAGGGAATCCGCTAGAATCGTGTTCATCGCCACCAGCGGCCCGGAAACTGACTGATTAGAACCCACGGCGCGGAATTCAAAGCGATTGCCCGTAAAAGCAAAGGGAGAGGTACGATTGCGATCGCCTGGATCCTTGGGAAATACCGGCAGGGTATCGACACCCAGATCCATCAACCCTGGGGCATCAGAACCCCCAATTTGTCCTTGGCTAATTTGGTCGAATACCTTTTCTAACTGGCTGCCCAAATATACCGAAATAATGGCGGGAGGAGCTTCATTTGCCCCCAAACGGTGATCATTGCTGGCGGTAGCCACCACTGCGCGTAAAAGCGGTCCGTACTTGTGAACACCACGAATAACCGCCCCACAGAATAACAAAAACTGCATATTAGCGTGGGGAGTATCGCCCGGATCCAGCAGATTGCCCTGGGTAGCGTTGCCGACAGACCAGTTAACGTGTTTTCCCGAACCATTAATCCCCGCAAAGGGTTTTTCGTGCAGTAGGCAAACAAAACCGTGTTTTTTAGCCGTACTTTTCAGCAAAGTCATAATTAACTGCTGATGGTCACTGGCCACGTTAGCAGCCTCGAAAAAGGGGGCAATCTCGAACTGTCCGGGAGCGACTTCATTATGGCGGGTTTTGGCCGGAATGCCGAGGCGATACATTCTTTCCTCGACTTCCTGCATAAACACCTGAACCCGTTCGGGAATCGCGCCAAAATAATGATCGTCGAACTGTTGACCCTTGGCGGCGGGTTTACCAAATAGGGTGCGACCGGTGAGCAGTAAATCGGGGCGACTATGGGCAAAATGAGCATCTACGAGGAAATATTCCTGTTCAGCGCCGCAGCTGGAGTTAACGGGGGCGACTTCCGTATGTCCTAAGAGCTTCAGCACCCTGGTGGCGGCTTTACTCATCGATGAAATCGAGCGTAAAAGCGGCGTTTTTTTGTCGAGGGCCTCTCCTGTCCAAGAGATGAACACCGTGGGGATACACAGGGTTACACCATTATCCGTCTCCATGACGTAGGCTGGACTGGTGACATCCCAAGCGGTGTAACCCCGCGCTTCAAAGGTGGAGCGAAGTCCGCCGTTAGGAAAGGAGGAGCCGTCCGGTTCACCCTGTACTAAGACTTTGCCCGTAAATTCTGTGATCACCGAACCGTCGCTCTGCACGGAGATAAAACCATCATGTTTTTCGGCGGTGGCGTTGGTCATCGGATAGAAGACGTGGGCATAGTACAGCGCCCCTTTGGACGTGGCCCAATCTTTCATCGCAGCCGCTACCGCACCGGCGATGGAAACGTCTAATTTTCCACCGGTTAAAATCGTGTTTTTGACCGATTTGAATACGTCTTTCGGAAGACTGGCCTGCATTTTGCTCAGGGTAAAAACATCGGTTGCCCAGAGGGCCTCTAAACGCTGAGGAATTTTGCTAGGTAGGGGTTTACGATCCGTTACTTGAGAGATAGCTTGAACACGCGTTCCATAACTCATAAGTATTTTTCCTATTGTGTTGTGTCGTGGATGAATGGTTACTTTACTTAGGCGATGACAAGTTTCCTCCTAATTTTGATGTTGAATTTCGGTCAGAGGCTATTCTCCGCTCAATAATTTCGATCCCACGGCACAAGCTTCTGTGCGGTTTTTATCTGCTTGCGCCCGCCTCTTTCCCGATCAATTAGCAACACCAGCCTTCATCTTAAGAACAGATAATCGAGAGATTTGTATCAAACATTACAAATATCCCTATAAATGTTTCAGCCAGTGAACTTCTGTTTTGATCTAATGATTTTGAATAATGGGACTTAAATAAAACCTACTGTGAAGAAATTTTACAGAAATACTTGACAAAACCCGACAATTAAGGCTACAATAGCTAGGCATAATAAGACCCGCTCGAAGAAGCTGGAAAAAACCGTGATTATTGTTTTATCAGGAAAACAAATCAAGGCAGCGAGAAAGATTAGAGAAATGACTCAAGTTCAGTTTGCCAAGTTTTTATCGCAAGAAACTGGACAAAAAATAACCTCTTTGATGCTTTGCCGCATGGAGAACTATGGACAAAGAGATGCTTGTCATCCACAAGCTCCTTCTGCCGCTGTCATCGCTGTGCTTACAGAAAAAAAAACTGAAAATTCAGTAGTGCAAAACAAAAAGCATTATCCGAAAAGACCTTCAAAGGAACCTGTCCTATTCAATTTTGCCAAAGATAGGGATGAAAAACCAGCAACAACCATGTCACTTACACAAGATCAAAAAAAAGCTTTAACCACAGCACTTGAACAATATAGAGAGCTTGGTGTTTTAGATGCACTGGGTGATACTGCTGTTGAGATTATAGATAGCATAGGGGATGAACTTCGCATACTAGAGCAAGGTCTAGTCGGAGATAATAGCAGTGATCGTCGAGAACTTGAACTTCGACTGCAAGAACTTGAAATAGAGGAGCAAAAAGACCTGAAAGAGTTAGCGGAAATTGAAGCTGAACTGGTAAAATATGCGGGTTCAGGAAAACTGATTTAGGGGTTACAAAGGTGAGATGCTCCCAGTTCAGGTAAGTGAACCTATGTAAAAATTAAAAATAAGAAAGAAAGGAAACAAGGATCGACAAAGGTAAATGAGTGAAAAGATTGAAATTCTAGTCAACCGTAAGTACGAAATCCAAGATCGTCGAGTAATTCGGGAACTTGAGATAATACAGATCAAACGCAGCTTACAAGAGATTACCACCGCCGAAGCCGCTTTAAAAGAAGAAAAAATCAAGGCAAAAACAGCCGATAGTTTAATAGAACGGAGGCAATTCAAAACCAGCTTTTGTCAATTATATCAAGAAAACAGGTCAATGGCTGAAGCGATCGAAGGAGTAGCCGAAGTAGTTATGACTGTAATCACTCAATTTTATCTAGCTTGGATGACAAACCTGACAACTGCCAGTGGTGTTGCTGTTCTGGCAGCGGTCATACTAATTAGAAGGGGCATCAATTTGTATTGTACCCCTTACTTAACTGAGTAACTGAATTTATTTAATATACCACCATCTCAAATCTTCCCGAAATTGGCTGTCAAAGACAATTGCCCTACTCTTGGCGTTCAATTCCTAACTCCTGACGAAGTTCTGTAACTGTCTGTCCCGGTATTGTTTGAACGTCCCTCTCCATTGAACGTTCAAGTGCTGCCAATAACTTTCTAGCATTCGCAGGCGATCGCAAAAGATAAACGGTTTCTAATAAGCCAGTTAATTCTTCTGCGCTTAATAGTGCCATATCTTTTTGACCAGGGCGCGTAATAATCGCCATACTATTCTCGCTTTCCAGTCGATCCAGAAGGCTCGCTAAATTTTCTTGAGCTTGAGTGTAGGTAGTTTGGATAGAAAACATAAGGCGAGGGCAACGAGTTGATTCGATTTTAGCTTATTTCATCAACTTAGAAAACGGGTTTCTCAAAGAAACCCGTTTTCTAGAGATAGATAAAACTCTATAAAATCGATGTAAACAGCGATACTTGACAAAATAGGGGGGGGTGATAGGCTTTTTCGTGAAGTTTACTCAAAATTGCTAATGAATACTAGAACCACCTTCAAATCCCCCTCTGGTGTTGCTGTTGTAATCGCCGGCACAGTTAGCGCGATCGCTAGTTTGACCGTCCTCCCTGCCAGTGCCGTTACCTTTACCGGAACTGGTGCTGGTTTCAACATCCCCGATGGCAACGCCACAGGTGCTTCCAGCACTATTGTCGTCCCCGACAGCTTCTCCATTACCGACATCACCGTCACCCTCAATAGCCTGACCCACACCTGGATAGGTGATCTGATCGCCACCCTCACCCATGTCGATACCGGAACAACGGTGAGCCTGTTCAACCGCATCGGTAAAAATAATAATAATCTGGACGGCGACGACAGCAACTTCAACGGCACCTACAGCTTTAACGATGCCTTTACCCGCAACCTCTGGTCAGTGGCGGCTTCAGGAGGTCCTAGTTTTGTCATCCCCTCCGGCAACTACTTCCCCACCGGTGCCGGTAGCAGCACCCTTGTTCCCATGCTCACTTCCCTGAGCGGGGAACTGTCCAGCGGCACTTGGCGGCTGACGATTTCGGACAATCTAAGGGGTGATACTGGTGCTCTCGGCAGTTGGGCGCTGAACTTGCAGGGCAATCCGTCATCCCCCGTGTCTGTTCCTGAATCAACTTCTGGCCTGGGTTTGTTGGCCTTAGGCTTACTGGGGGCGGGAGCGGCACTTAAGCGCCATTTGAACTGAGAAAAGCGGCATTTAAGCGCCATTTGAACTGAGAAAAAGGGTTTCTCAAAGAAACCCTTTTTCTGAATTTCTCGTGATCCTTGGGGATTGCTAACTCGCGCTAGACTAGATTGAGTAGATTGGGAGATGTGGTAGTCTGGGAAGTATGGCAAAATTATCGCCAGAGTCAAAACAACTGATCATCAATCTGAAAAATAGGCTATTAGACATTGTTGACGAATCTAAAGCTGTAGAATTTGCCATCTTAAACCGTTTTGGTGAAACAGCAGAAACCCTAGACAGTTTAGAGCAACTCACAGAAATTGCCCTCCAAGCAGAATCTCGGTTTTCTCAGCTATCAAACTTAGAAATTCGTGCCGCTCAATCCCAACCGATGATTTCTCCTGATTTGCTAAGATTTATAGAAGAAGTCATTAAGACAACCCAAGTGCGGATTCCTGCCTTGATGCGTAGTGTCGAAGAAGTTAAACTTGAATGGAGTTAAATATGGATTTTGTTCCTCAGCTTCCCCGGGATTCTGATCAACTTAAGCAAACTTTGGCAAAAGCACACCGCAATTGTCAAGAGATGGAATTAGTTGGATTACAATTAGAAGAAGCGATTAGTCGCTTAGAAGCGGAAAATCGTCAAAGACGAAGACAGCAGCTAGAAAGAACCTTACAAAAAATGCAAAACCCCTTAGAAAACGGATTTCTTTGAGAAACCCGTTTTCTGGAGAAAAATGCCAAAATTATCGCTAGGGTCAAAACAACTGATCATCAAATCAACAATCTTCGAGATAATCACTGAGCTTTATTCCTGTCAATGATGCTAACAAAATATCTAAAACAAGCAATGGCACTGGCAACTTATGAAGTTCTAGAAGACGGAACTTTTTATGGAGAAATTCCGGGATTTGAGGGAGTATATGCTAATGAAACAACTCTCGAAGCTACTAAGGAACAGTTACAGGAAGTTTTGGAAGGCTGGCTTATTTTAGGACTGCGCTTACAGCATCAGTTACCGATTGTTGACGGTATCAATCTAACCCCTCAACAAAAAATCGCCTGATGCCACCTTTTGCCCCCATCAAAAGGAATGGGAAAAATTACGTTAAACAATTCTGTCTTGGAAAAGTTAAAAACTGCTCTCAATTGAGCAAGATGAAGATGGCATTTAGAATTTGCCATAGAAAAAGGGTTTCTCAAAGAAACCCTTTTTCTGGAATAATCAATGGGACTGTCAATCTCTTGTCTCGATTAATTCGGGGACAAGTTCAGGAATAAAACCCGGTTCAGCTAAAGAACCAGTAACATGATGTTCAAAGACTTCTGCGGGGGGAAAAGTTTTCTTGACTTCCTGAGATTGCGGATCCGTAGAAGGTAGCCATTTAATTAGGGGTAAAGGTAGGAGAGTGGAGAGATTAGTAATCACTACCAATAACCAAAGGTTATCAAAATTAGTTTCGGTGACTCCCAACCAATGGGTTAATAAAGCGCCGATTTCTTGGGAAACTAATCCTGACATATTCCAGATAGACATTAATAAAGCGAACAGAGATGCTTCAATGCCCACGGGACAAAGACGGGCCGATAAAATTAAGACGGGTAAAAAGGCAATTTGTCCCATGACGGTGAGGATGAGACTATCCCCCAAACTAAACCAATGATCGTCAATACCGAGCGCTCGATTAGTATGGGTAACTAAGAGTAGGGTAGTCATTCCTAAAAGCGCAGAAATCACCGTACTCCAACCCAAAATTAAACGAAAGGAAATCGCTTTTAAAAACCGTTGATATACCCAGATGCCCAGGATCGAGGCTAAACTGGTGACTAGGCGCACTCGTCCTAAAAATTCCGGTTCAAATCCTAACTCGTTGGTGGTGAAGTAAAAAAAGGCAGAATCGGCGCTAGGAGTAGCCTGCCAGAGAAAAATAAAGGCAGTGGGTAATAAAATTGATTTTTGTCTAATTGCTGACCATAATTGTCCTATTTGCTCCTTGACTTTCGGCGTGGATTGTGAATCATCATTATTCTTGACTTTTTCCTCTGTAATTAAAAACGCCATGGCTGAGGCAATCAGGGGAAAAATAGCCGTGAGAGCGAAGACGGGACGAGTACCGAGGTGTGCGATTAACCAACCTCCCAGATAAGCCGTAATTAAGCCGCCTAGCGCCGATATTCCCCAAGTTAAGGACTGTAGAGAACCGGATTGAGTTAAAGACTCTTTGCGCGCTCTTTCTACCACCAAAGAATCGACGATGACATCACTAATGGTGACAGAAAGGGAACCAAGCAGGATCGCCGCCGTAGCTTGCCAAGCATTCTCCACCACAGTGGCTAGGGCCACCCAAGCTAAAACCCCGAGAATTCCCGATAAAATTAGGTAGGGGCGACGACGATAGCCGAAAATAGGCAAACCATCCGAAAGAAAGCCAAAAGCTGGTTTAATCACCCAAGGAATCGCCGCCACTCCGATTAATGCCCCCATCTGGGAGGGACTCAAGGCCAAATCGTCTTTTAAAAAAAAGCTAACCGCTAATCGGGAGAGTCCGAGAATGCCCTGCACGAAATAAACCCCTAAAATGCCAATTAATTCGGGATTAGGGTCATTTCCGAACAAGATACTCTCTTTAAGGAATTTTTTCCCGCGATCGATGCCAAGGCGATTAATAAGCATGAAGTTTCATAAATATTTGTTACTGTCTCTATGATAATTGATCGCTCGATCGGTGCGTTAGCTGTTAGGGTAACTTATAAACCAAAATTGTCTCTATCAATTCTAAAAGTTCTTGCTGTTGTTTGACTGAGAGGGAATTCTTGTCTAATCCGTGGAATTAATTGTTTTCCTTGCTCGATCGCTCTTGCGGTTGCTGCTATAATTAACTGTAACATCGATATTCCCAGCGATTCCACTTCCCTTAATTCCTCGAGATAAAAACGTGAAATCCTGCCTGAGTTGATTAACTTCTCTATAGGTTGGATTAAGCATAGCAAAACCAGTATTCCCGATTGGACAGCAAAGCTGAAAGCCTAGGTTAAAATAGAGAGACAAACTTTGAAACATAGTCTAACCAATGACAGTACAACACCCTCGCTACAACAAAGAATAATTTGCTCGAGGTGGACAGGAAATCTATGAGTCTCAGGTGCGTCAGCCGGTTGAGAAGGACAATCATGGAAAGATTGTGGCTATTGATATCGAAACAGGTGCTTTTGAATTAGCAAAAGATAGCCTCACAGCTTCCAAGCAACTTTTAGCCCGATTTCCAGATGATCAAAGTAGTTCAAGGCTGACCGATGAAATAACTGATAACTGAGAAAACGGTAGCAATTTCTACCAAAAGTCAGAATAAAATTCGTTATTGTCATAAAGTCGTGACCGAAAATTTGGGTACAAGCCCCGCCATGCCCGCGCAGGGTCGGGCGGCTTTAAATAAATATGTATTGTCAACTTAAAGAATTTTGTGTTAAGATATTGATAGTAGGTCGAGCATCGTCAAAATGTTTGTACTAGAATACAAAGTTAAGCCAAAACCTAATCAGATAGAAGCCATTAATGAGGCAATACGGACAACCCAATTTGTTCGGAATAAAGTTCTGCGTTATTGGATGGATAATCGGGGTGTTGGCAAAACAGAGTTATTTCGGTACAACACAGCATTAAGGAAAGAGTTGAAATTTGTTGATGATTTAAACTCCCATGCTTGCCAGACTGCTGTAGAAAGAACCTTGCGAGCAATTACTCGGTTTTACGATAATTGCCAAAATCAAGTTAAAGGAAAGAAAGGCTACCCTAAGTTTAAAAAACATTCTCGTTCCGTTGAGTATAAAGTATCTGGATGGAAGCTATCAAAAGATAAACGTCATATTACCTTTACAGACA
>VYLT01000179.1_pt1 | contig 15426 bp, 15 predicted proteins | sample 5114261 | NCBI WGS metagenome assembly VYLT01 (sample SAMN12291815, study PRJNA351875) | freshwater metagenome | isolation source: freshwater lake | place: USA: Michigan, Little Long Lake | collected 2011-07-12 | reverse complement strand
GACCTCCACCCATCGTGATGACTTGGGCAACCCCTGAAACCTTGAGCAATCTGGGTCGAACAACCCAATCGGCAAGCGTCCGTAGCGCAATCGCTCGCTTAGATTCGGAAGGAAATTCTATGGTGCGAATTTGCCCCTCAATCGTTACCCGAACAATTTGATCGCCTTGTGCGTTTGTTGGTTCCCAATCGACATCGTGAATAGGGATTGGTTCCCACTTCGACGGTTCTTTGCGATTAGTCACTTTCCAAACGAGCAAATTTGCAGCGCCTTTCTCGTTTTTGATACGCTCTGCGATGAGGGTATTGTCCCCAAAACTGGCTAGTTCGCCTCCTTTGGGGCCTGCCTGTCGTCGCATCCCTGCGATTAAAAATTGCCCCATGATCGAACTGACAGGAGCCATTTGAGAACGTATCCCTTCTGGAAGATCGCCACTTACGGTAGCGAGTCGCTCCTGAACTGTTTGGCGTGCAACTCGAATATCGGTTCCCCAAGCGAACTCGATATAAACCACTGAGAGACCAAACCCCGATTGTGTCCGAACATCCTGCACGCCCGTTGCACCAAGCATTGCCGATTCCAGTGGATACGTTACAAGCGTTTCAACCTCTTCGGGGGCTAATCCGGGGCATTCGGTCATAATCGTCACACGCGGTCGATCAAGGTCGGGGAACACGTCAATCGGCATTCGTGTCCCCTCGTATGTCCCATAAAGCAACACGATGAGGGAAGCAACGACCACAAGGGAACGATGACGAAGAGCAAATTTAATTGCAGCATTTAGCATTGGAGATTCCTTTGAATCGATTAGTGATTGTGTCCTTCATGCCCACCACCGCCACCACCGCTTGTGGCTGCTTTCAGTGCCCGATTTATGGCAGCAGCTTGATTTTTCACAACAAATTCGATATCAGAAATACTCCCATCGTTTGCGATGACTACTTCATTTCGATCCTCATATAAAACTCGAACCGGTTTGCGAATAAAAATATCCCCACTTTGAATAAAAACGTAAGCCTCCGGCCCTTCACGCACAACAGCACCTGCGGACAACACAAACGGGGGCACAATTTTCTTCCCACCCTTGTCGGGTGTTCCGATTTCTTCAATGGGAACCCAAAGTCGAACCCGTTGTCCCGGTCGGTAGCGCCAAATAAAGTGTGTTCTTCCGTCTTGCTCAAAGGTTTTTGGTTGATTTTCAAGCGAAAGATAAAAGCCAAAAGTCCTTGTCGTTGGGTCTACTTGGTTTGATAGGTGATGGATGACCAACGGGGGTTGGGCATTCCACGAAGTCGGATTTTCGTCTGCAAATTCGGCTCGAATCGGTTCTTTTTTCTCCGTCGCTTTTGCAAGGGCATCTGCCTCCGATTTGAAGGCGCGACCTTCAACAAAGAGCTTTTGGTGGTTTGCCAAGTAACAAAGGGTCTGACCCGCTTGCACCTGTTCCCCTAACGAGACTTTGAGTTCTTGAACTTCAAAAAGTTGAGGAACCTTTGCGGATTCGCTGGAAGAGTTCGAGCTTTTTGAGGGGGTATCCTTCACCACAACATCAAGCTCGGTGATGACCTCTCCTTTCTCGATCAATCCGATCTGTTCACTCGACAATCCGAGTACCTGAAGTTGTCGTTTGAAAGACTGAATCTGGGTCGTAAGTCGCTTGACTTGATTTTCTTCCTCAAGCAGTGTGGCCCCTGCTTGCGTTCCCTGTTTTACCAAGTCTGCGATCCGGTCTCGCTTGGTAATGGCAAATTCGATTTCTCGGCTGGATCGAGCGAGTTCAAGTTGAATGCTTTGCAGAAGTTCGCTAACCAGTTGGAGCCGGAAAAGAGGTTCACCTGCTTTCACAGTTTGGCCCGGCTTTGCATGGATTTCTTTGATGACCCCACTGATTTTGGAAGTGACAATCCGATCACTTTCTCCGGGCCGATCCACAACGATGCCGGGGATCAACATCTTGCGTTTGTACGGTTCAGGAGTCAGCATATCCACATCCAAGCCGAGGTTCGCTTGTGCTTGTGGAGAGAGCTTCACTCGGTCAGTCTGAGCGCCGTGATCGTGCCCACTGTGGTCGTCGTGGCCTTCGTGCCCGCCACCATGTCCGTCTGGTTTCGGGGCACCCTTTGAAGGGATGACAAAAGGAGCCCATTTTTCGTGGGTGAGATAACCAACGAAAACGACAACCACTACCCCCACCCCAACGAGGAGAGGGAGAACATATTTATGGAACATAGCCTAACTCGATTTCAAGAATGAACGGACGAAGAACATTGACGTGAAGCACGACTTCACATCAACTCAACTGAAAAAAAGTCAGGGTTCAAATAACGAACGTGACAAGGCGGAGATAAATGGGAACCGACCAGATATGATTGGCTTCTATTCGAGACTTAACGAATTTTGTGACTTTGGCTGAGACAGTCGGTTTCGGTGCTTCGGGCATAGCCAAAACACTCAAGACGAGAATGTTTTGGGATGTAACCGGAGTTGCCGTAATCGATTCATCAATCTGGTTGACGGGGCAATCTTCGTCATGCTCGAACGGGTTGTGTGATTCTGTTAGAGCAACGTGTTTCTGACAATGTAAGGAAGAGGAATCTTCTTGAGTAGACTGTTTGTGTTTACCACATTTATGAGTTGGTTCAGGTGTGGTGGGAATAGAAGTTTCGTGATGAGTTTCGGTTGTTTTCTCAACAGCATCACAAGTGCAAACGGGTTGCAAAAACAACCTCAGCAACAACGTCACGATGAGTAGGAGATGAATTCTCATAACAATAGAACTATAACAAGCCCTCTTGAAAACGTCAATCCCTAATTGATAATTTAAGTTGCTCAAAATAGCATTGACTTTCAAAAGAGTGAAGTCCTCCAAAACACCGAAGCGAGCAGTCGCACAACGAGGTTAGTTATGTCAGCAGAGCATTCCCATTCGCACGGTACGCCATCCTACAATCGAGCTTTTGCTCTTGGAATTTTGTTGAATTTGGTGTTTGTTGCTATCGAGGGTGGGTTTGGTTTGTGGCTCAATTCTCTTGCGTTATTGGCAGACGCGGGCCACAACTTGAGCGACGTGGTGGGACTTCTTTTGGCGTGGGGAGCGAATTACCTTTCGGGCCGTCCAGCATCTGCACGGCGTACTTTTGGTTGGCTCCGAACTTCGATCCTCGCAGCGTTACTCAATGGGGTCTTGCTGCTTGTCGCAGTCGGTGGGATATTCTGGGAAGCAATCCAAAGGTTCAGCCAACCTCAACCTGTTTCAGGTACTATTGTCATGGGTGTTGCGGGTGTCGGCATCGTCATCAACCTCTTGACAGCAATGCTATTTTTTTCAGGTCGTAAAAACGATCTGAATATCCGAGGAGCCTTCCTTCACATGATGGCCGATGCTGCGGTTTCTTTGGCGGTTGTCATCGCGGGTTTGTTAATCTACCTGACCGACCTTCTCTGGTTCGACCCCGCAGTAAGTCTGTTAATCGGATCGGTCATCGCCATTGGGACTTGGGGACTGTTTCGGGAATCCTTGAATCTTACCCTTGATGCCGTTCCCTCTGTTATCGACCCAGAAAAGGTGCATTCCTTTCTGGTCAATCTACCGGGTATCACCGCAGTTCAACACATTCATATCTGGGGGTTGAGCACGACCCAAGTTGCCATGACTGCCCAACTTGTTAAACCCGATGGTCTAATTGACGATACTCTGACAGATCGAATTGCAGAGGACTGTCTTGAGCGGTTCAAGATCGTTCACGTTACGATCCAATATCGCCAAGTTGGGGAGCAAGTTTGCAATCTGTTTCAAAAGAACGAGCATTCAGAAGAGCATCACCACGAACCGAAATAGTCGCCGGAAAATGATATCTAACGGTTACTCTTCTTCCTTCGCTTTATCCTTGTCCTTTGGTTTATCCTTATCCTTCACTTTCTCTTTCATCGGTGGGATTGGTGTTGGAATGAGAGGCCACTGTTCTTCGAGAAGATAGCCCGAAAGTTCAGAAGCAGCTTTCCACGCTTCACTCAAGGCTCGATTATAATCGAGTTTCGCTTCGGCAATCGTTCGTTGGGCTTGGATCACTCGGAGATACTCAAACTGCCCACCTTTGAAAGCCACCAGCGAAAGGCGGTAGGTTTCTTCGGCGCGAGGGAGAATTTCCGTTCGGTACTGTTTCGCTTCTTGGGATGAACTTGAGAAGGTTCGCAGAGCAACCGACACACGGTCAGTAAGATCGTTTTCGACCCGTCCCATTTCCTGCAAAGCTACCCCTAATTCGGCTTTGGCGCTGAAAATGTTCCCTTGATTCCGATTCCATATCATCAAAGGGGTGCTAAGTCCAAGTTGCCAATCGTGTGAGCGATTTTGTCCCTGATAGGTGTACCCAGAACTGACGGTGAAATTAGGTGTAACTTCGGCTTGAGCGCGACGAATTGTGGCCTGTGCTTTGTCCACCCCAACCTTCGCAATCCGCACTTCGGGATGGGTTGTTAAGACGGTTTGGAGAGCATTTTCTTGGGAGTAGACCGGAAGTTCTTCAAAGGGGCCTGAAAGCTCTGCAAAATTCAGACGATGGTCGCCAACAAGGGCTGCCAACCTTTTTCGAGCGGCTGGTAATTCGCGTTTTGCTGCGGTCGATTTTGCTCGGTAACGCTCTAACTCCACATCGAATTGGATGAAGTCGAGTTTTGCGATCTGCTCATTCTCAAAGAGGATTTTTCCGTTTTTGGCTGCATCCTCTGCAAGTTTGACAAGTTGATCCAAAACCACAATCCGTTGTTCGAGTGCGTAAAGATCGTAGTAGGCAGAACGAACCGCACTGATGACCGTATAGCGTTCACCCAACAAAGAAAGGTTCGCTTGGTTCACTTCGGTCAGCGCAATCGCTTGCGAGAGCCGGAGCTTTCCTGCTGTCACAATTTCTTGGCTGATTGTGGGGGCGTGAATCCCCACAGGGCCGGTTCTATCACCAAGCTCGTCAGCATTGTAGATAAACACCGGATTGGGATACAATCCCGCTTGGACGTATTTTCCTTGTGCGGATTCGATGGCGAAACTCGCTTTCCCAAGTCGAGGATTCTGTGCAACGGCAATCTTCACAAGGTCGTCAACGGTGGTCACAGGAACCGCATCGGCAACTTGGAGGATTTCAGACCCTGCGCGACGCGACGGCAATCTTTTCGTTACTGATGGTTGCCTGAGTCCTTCGATTGGATAAGGTTCAGTTGGATAGGTGCGTCTTGCGTAAGCCAAGCGATCCGCAGACGGAGAATAACCACGATACTCCGATTCAGACACCCTAGAGGAAGTGCCCAAGTATTCCTTTGGAAGCGTAGTCTCGCACCCGCTCAACGAAGCAGGCAATAATACGACCGCAAATCGGCGTAACAACCAACGGGAATTTTTCATAACGAACCTAAGCATGCCTTGAGCGAAGAAGGAATAGCACTTTTAACTTCCCAATTAATCGGAATGTGAGGGGCACTCGGTCAAACAAAAATTCAAAAAGCAAGAAATGAATGAATTTCTGCGGTTCTGCTATCTTTTGCTTTTTGAAGAGTGTTTACAACACGCAATGCCCATTTACTAACATTACCCCTGCCATGACGATCATCAGGGCATCTTCGATAAAGGTGACGGTTGTCATGGGAAGATTGAAGACGGTTCCCAAGCAAGCACAACGAATTTTTTTCTTGGCGAGAAGACTTTGGACAACACCCACAATACTTACGGACATGACGAGCAGGGTGACAACATTCGTAATCATGGGTTGGAAATTCGCCAAATAAGCAAGCCCTAATCCGAGTTCTATAAAAGGGTAGACAAACCCGTAAGCCGGAACTCGTCGAGTAACCACATCGTACATGCGATACGATTCGACAAACCCCCGAATATCAAGAAGTTTGAAGAAGGAAAAGATCAGAAAGAATCCCCCCATAAAGTTTTGCATTGCACGCCTCGAATCGAGATTCGTAGCTGACAATTCTAAAATTCCCACAACTCCAATCAGGAACAGGAGAATCAAAATAAGTGGGTAGTAGCTCACCTCAACGGGAAAGTCGGTACTCGGTTCCGTAGCCGAGGATGGCAACTCAGAGAAGACCTTAAAACCACCCTTTTCGACAGCTTGGCGAACTTCTTCAAAGGAAGTTGCATCCCCATGTACCGTTAGCGTTTTTTGATCCGAACCGGTATCCACACTCCAATCGTGGATTGAACCGACGGCATCGAGGTAAGGTTTCACTGCTGCAACACACGATTTGCAGTTCAGATTGGTTTTGAATCGTAAGGTCTTCATGGCGCTAACTCCTTGAAAGCAGGTGAGATTGGTTAGGCGTTTGGGATGCAGACGGACGAATTCTCGAAGTGTTACAACAATTTTCAACAAAAATGAAAAAATGTTTTCCTGAAAGCACGATGTCAAATTGAGCCTTTGCATGTGCAGTCCAAACAGCCAGTTTCCGCACAGGTTTGACACGTTTTCTCAACTTGATTTTTCAAAGCAGTTCTTGCTCGATGAAGTCTTACCCGCGCATTCGCATGAGTCAGTCCAAGAGCCGTTGCAACGGTTTTGACATCGCCACCCTCCACATCAATCTTCCGAATGATCTCGCCAAATTCTGGTTGGAGACTTGGGATCAAGGCTTTTACGCATTGGCAAGCGGTTCTACCTTTCTCTAATTCGATTTGAGAAGCCAGATCGAGACTTTGGTCTTTGTAGACTTCTAAAACCCGTTTACTTGCGTCATTGCGTCGATGGTGGTCGATAACCGCATTTCGGAGTAATCGATAGAACCAAGCAATCCCATTTGAAAAATCCTCAATTTGCCATCCCTTTTGGAAGCACCGGACATAAGCGGTCTGAAGAATCTCCTCGGCATCGTGCCGATTCGCAATCTGTCGTTCTACAAAATCAAGGAACTGCTGATGGTTTGTGAGCAACTGAGTAATGATTGTGCCATTGCTGACCTCGGTTTCTTTTCTTAACATTTTACATCTGCTCGTAAGATAATCGATCAACATCGTATGAGCCAAACCTTACACGATAAGAGCCTCCTAAGATAAATTTCGATTCAGAAGAATCCACTACTTGGATCGGCTCCTCGAACTTAGGCGGGGTTATTAAGCTCCCAACAGTCCTCCCGTTCGAGAGATACGGGTAAGAGTGCCAAATTTGACTTGCCCCCAAGTTTCCTCTTTACTCTCGTTGCGATTCAGGTTAGGATAATTTTTATGGTGTTTCGATTCCTCTTCGTGGTCAGCTTCATTCTCTCAACCTTTTTAGGTCGAGGAATATGTTGTTGCAATCTCACAATCGGAACCTCACAACCCAATTCTCTCAAACAAAAAGACGATTTGAAATCGGCTCCAAAATCTTGTTGCCAGAAAGAATCCTCACCCGTTAGTCAACTACCCGTCTCCTCACCAAAAGAACAGAAATCTCCGCACAAGTGCCCATGCCAATCGCATCAGCTTGAGGATTTCTGCCCACTCACTTCGGATGAGGCCACCGTTGAATCACGCCACACTTTGTCTTGCCTGACTTTCTTCGAGACAACCCCAGATCGTTTCTGGGTTCCGATTGTCGTCTTTAGTCCAAACTCGCTCGAATTTCGATCAATCACTTGTCTGATTGATGAATGCTTATTGAATACCCATCACCGTCTTCGCTGTTAATTTCTTTTCTTGACCGAATTTGCGCTGTCCCGTTTTCGGGATGATATCCGCATAAACAATTACTTGTTTTTTCAAGATTTCCAAACACCAGTTCACGCTGTGTTTTGAAGGAGTTAACCTATGAAGATGTTGATACTTATTTTGCTTATGGGAAGTTTCATTGCCCTCACGGGGTGTGCCGAAAAGAAAGAATCGAACACATCCTTGAAACAAAAAGAAACCAAAAAACCGGCTCAGACTCTTGGGCATGGAGAGAGTGACCACGCACACCAACCGAGCCAACGTGGTGGAACACTGATTCCTATCGGTTCCGACCGTTACCACGCCGAGGCTGTATTTGAAAAAGGAGGGTCACTCCGATTTTACTTACTCGGCCAAGACGAGACCAAAGTCCAAGAAACCAAAGCCGAGATTCTGAAAGGCTTCTTCCGAACTGAAGACGAACGAGAATGGACGGCAATCACCTTTCAGCCTGAACCCCAAAGCGGTGATCGCCCCGGCCAGACCAGTGTTTTCGTAGGACAACTTCCCAAAGATGTAATGAACAAAACAATCATCGTGAGTCTTCGGTCACTCGCTGTCGGAGGAGAGCGATTTCGAGTCGGTTTCAAATCCCCGCATATCGAAAGGAGCGAACATACCTCAATGCCAGCGAAAGTTGCAGATGACGACGAGAAAAAATTGTACCTCACTCCGAGTGGGTTGTACACATTGGCAGACATTAAAGCAAATGGGAATCAGACCGGATCGCAGAAGTTCAAAGGATTGAAGCCGAACCATGACGCAAAACCAAGTAAAGGTGATCTCCTATGCCCGATCTCTCTGACAAAGGCAAATCCCCAATTCTCTTGGGTTATTGGTGGAAAAACCTACCAGTTCTGTTGTCCACCCTGTGTCGATGAGTTTCTCTCGCTCGCAAAGGAAAAACCTGACGAAATTAAAGACCCAAGTTTTTACATCCAAAAGTAAGGAGCAAAAAGATGAAATACCTTATCCTGTTATTCGTACTCAGTTTGTTGGTGGGGTGCGAATCAAAGCCACCCCACTCTGGTGCAACCCCAACGAACAACCCATCGAAAAGCGAACCAGATAAAGTTGCCCAAGAACGCGATAAACTGAGTCCAGAGGATCAAAAATTAGTCGAAGCTCAAGAATGGTGCGTCGTGTCCACCGAAGAACGTCTGGGATCAATGGGGTCTCCCATCAAACTTAATATCGAAGGCGAACCCGTATTTATCTGCTGCAAAGGCTGTAAACGAAAAGCAGAAGACAACCCCGCAAAAACCCTCGAAACATTGAGGCAACTGAAAGCCAAAGTAGGAAAGCAGAATTAAAATTGTAGGTTAAGATTTGTCGAAAAAATCATCAAAAAAAGCCAAGCAACCGAGCAACTCTGAACGATAAAATTCACGTCAATCCGGTTGACATTTATTTGAAACTCATATTTCGGAATCTTGGGGAGGTAAATTTGTCGGTCACTTGGTAGCGATGATTATGGCTCCAAGGGTGATAAGTAATCCTCCTGTCCAATGCTGCCATGAGGGTTCCTCGCCGAGGAAAATCGCTGCCAAAATGATTGCAATTACCACACTGAGTTTATCGACCGGCGCAACCGAAGAGGCATCGCCCAACGATAAAGCCCGAAAGTAACACAACCACGATAGCCCCGTTGCCAACCCAGATAAACACAGGAAAAGCATCGCCTGACCCGTCAGAGTTTTCCAATCAGGTTTCCCCGATGCCAATGCAATCACCCAGACCAATAGAAAGACGACCGATGTGCGTATCGCAGTGGCCAGATTGGGTTCGAGATTCTTCGTGCCTGCTTTGGCAAGGATTGCAGTGATTCCCGCAAAGAATGCTGATAGCAATGCCCACATAAACCAATTCATAACGCGATTCCTCTTGATGAGTTTGATGCGGTGTCGATTCCTGAAGATTGAAGATAAAGAATAATTTATCTTGGATTCACGATGCGTTCATGCACGATTGCTATCATCGGTTGAAGGAAGGTGAACTGAATAGAACGGACTTTCCAATCTATCAACCTTCAAACTCTACCGGAGAACTTGCATGCGAACGACTTTGAAAACACTTTTCACAACTTTGGCACTTGTTGTGTTTGTGACAAGTGTTTCCGCAGATGAAGAAAAAATCGCATTGGACAAACTGCCGAAAGCGGTCACCGATGCAGTGAAAAAACGCTTCCCCAAAGCCGAACTGGTTGAGGCTGTCAAAGAAACCGAAAAAGATAAAGTCGAATACGAAGTCACCATCAAAGACGGCGACACCAAGATTGATGTGATGCTCACCCCCGAAGGCGTCATCACCCTGATTGAGAAGACCATCGCTGCCAAAGATTTACCCAAAGCCGTCACCAAAACCCTTGACGAGAAATACCCGAAAGCCAAGTACCTTGTAGTCGAAGAGGTCATTAAGGTCAAAGACGGCAAAGAAGCCCTTGATTTCTACGAAGTGCTTCTTGAGGTTGAGAAAAAGAAAATCGAAGTGAAGCTTACCGCAGATGGTAAAATCACTGAGACCGAAGAAAAGAAAAGCGACGATAAATAACATCTTCGATTGGGGTGAAAATGGGGATTCGGATTCTGGTTATCGAAGACGAAATGGAGATCGCTCAATTCATTGTGCGAGGACTCCGAGAAGAAGGATTCACTGTTGAGCATTCTCCAGAAGGTCACGATGCTTGGCATCGGCTTTCGAGCGAATCTTGGGATGTGATCCTTCTGGATTGGTGGCTTCCCGGAATCGAAGGGATCGACTTGCTCAAACGGTTTTGCCAGAGCGGTCAGGCTACCCCCGTTCTTTTTCTCACTGCACGCGATGCTATCTCTGACCGAGTTCAGGGCCTCGATAGCGGAGCCGATGATTATCTCTGCAAGCCATTTGCATTTGAGGAGCTACTTGCCCGTGTCCGCTCGTTGTCGCGCCGACCGAGTAGTCGTGGGGCAACGATCCTTTCCCACGCCGACGTGACCGCAGACCTTGCAACCCAACAGGTTCGTAGAGCAGGGCAACGGCTTGATCTAACAACTCGAGAATATGCTTTGCTGATCTTTTTTCTTCGGCATCCCGGAGAAGTTTTGTCCCGAACACGGATCTACGAACAGGTCTGGGATGAACGGTACGATGGCTTATCGAATACCCTCGAAGTCCATGTGAAAGAGCTTCGTAAAAAACTTGAAGCCAATGGCTCTCGGTTGATTCAGACCGTTCGAGGAAGGGGGTATTTTTTCGACGAACTAGGGGAAACTAAGTGAACCAAACGAAGACAGGCGCGATAGCACGACTTGCCGAATTTCTTCACCACCGATTTTTATGGTTGTTGTTAGGAGCCTACGTTTTAGCAGGAGTCGTACCCGAAGTAGGATTATGGATTCGATCAACCCATATCATGCAAACCGATGTCTTTGCATTGGGAGGGATGTCCCTTTCGGCTGTTTTTTTATCGATCTTGCTTTTCAATGCAGGTTTAGGTGTCGAGCCAAAACGGTTACGCAAACTCTTTTCGAGTTTGGGTGTCCTCCTTGCAGGATTGACCACAAACCTTGTGGTGCCATTAGTCTTTATCTTAGGGTTGTCGCTTACCTTGACCTTTTGGCACAATCCGACTGAAGTGCAATATATTCTCGTGGGCGTCGGATTGATTGCATCCATGCCCATTGCGGGTTCATCAACGGCTTGGTCTCAAAACGCAAACGGAGACGTTGCGTTGAGTCTTGGGCTTGTTCTTGGTTCAACCTTTTTAAGTCCACTCACAACCCCTGCGGTCTTGCACACTGTTGGTTGGGTTGCAGAAGGAACCTTTGCCGAATGCCTTCACCAACTTGCAACGAATGGAACAAGCGAATTTCTTGTGATGTTCGTCATGGTTCCATCGTTTGGTGGGATACTTGTTCGTTGTCTTGTGGGAGAGCGAATCATTCGGCAGGCAAAACCTGTTTTGAAGCTCATCAATTCGGTAGTTTTGCTTACCTTGTGTTATGCGAATGGGGCAGTCAGTTTACCGAAAACCTTTGCGAACCCAGATTGGGATTTTCTTGCGGTGATGTTGGTAGTCGTTTTGAGTTTGTGTACCCTCGGATTTGCTGCGGGGCTTTTGCTCTCAACTTGTTTTAGAACTGATTCGCAACGCCGTATTTCACTGATGTTTGGTCTTGGGATGACCAACAACGGTACTGGGTTAGTCCTCGCAACTACGGCCTTCACAGGCATTCCAGAGGTGATGTTACCTATCATTTTCTACAATCTGGTTCAGCACATTGTGGCAGCAGTGGTTATGAGTTTCGTCCCTGAACCGGTGACACAAACACCCTCAAGGATTGCATGACCCTTACAAATCGACTGTCGTTGTTCTCGTTAGTGGCATTGGGGATTGTACTATGCGCCTTTTCGGTGACGATCTACCTGTTAGCACGAACACATTTGTTGCGGCAGTCAGACGAGCGGGTTCAGGCGACGTTGGATACCTTGATTGCGATTGTTGAAATTGAAGACGATGGCCTAGAATGGGAGCGACATAATCGCCGATTGTCGAACCTCGAAGAAGGTGGGGTTACAGAGTGGGGAGTGTTTGACGAGAGTGGTCAACGATTGGACGGGGCAGGTGCTTCTCCCTTCTTGCTTCCTGAGTTCGCTCAACCAAACACTCATCAACGTGGAAAGACCCTTGAGCGAGAAGGGATTTCTTGGCGGATACTCTCTCGCACCCTTGAGTATCCCGAACCTGAAAATGTTCGGAGCACCCCTTCACGTTTACGTTACCGGCAATTCGTATTCGTTGCAGTTTGTTCTCTCGAATCCGTGTCCAGCACACTTCGGCAATTAGCATGGAGTTTGGTCGGTGTGTCGTTATTCATCTGGTCAATGGCGGGGTTAACTGGGCGTTGGTTTTGTAGGCGGGCACTTGCACCAGTAATCCGAATGACCGAGGCTGCCAAACACATTCACGCCGATGACCTACACGAGCAACTTCCCCTATCAGAATCGAATGACGAGCTACGCGACCTTGCACTGAGTTTCAACGAGTTGCTCACTAGGCTCCGCGAAGCCTTTGCCCGACAATCGCGTTTCACTGCCGAGGCATCGCATCAGTTGCGTACCCCTTTGACTGCCATGCTCGGACATTTAGAAGTGGCACTCCGAAGGGAAAGAGAACCCGCCGAATATAAAAGGGTACTAACGACTGCAATCGCTCAGGCCGAACGATTGCGACAAATCATCGAATCTCTACTCTTCCTCACCCGTGCCGATAACGAAACCGAAATGCCCGGCCTTGAAATGATTGACCTCAGAGATTGTGTAAAACAATACCTCGAAACTCACCCGATTGAAAGATCGTCTGACTTTACTTTCACAATGCCAACAAACCCAATCAAGGTTAAAGTTCAACAAGCAATGTTGACACAGGTTCTCAGCAATTTGGTTGAAAATGCCTGTAAATATAGCCCCATTGGTTCGCCTATCAAAATCTCGGTTCAAACCGAGTCGAACGAAGCGGTTATCTCAGTGGAGGACAAAGGTTACGGGATCGATTCCGAAGAAGCCAATCGGATTTTTGAACCGTTCTTTCGCTCCGCAGAAGCCCGACGCCGAGGAACTGCAGGAACGGGTTTGGGGCTTTCGGTGGCATCCAGAATTGTCCACTCCTTCGGTGGGCGTCTTGAGGTTCAAAGCAAAATAGGCGAAGGTAGCCGATTTGAAGTACACCTTCCGCTTGCGTGAATCGGAGAAGGCAAACGTTTTTTAGACCCCGTGTGAGACACACCTCGAACCAACTTTCCTCACGCAATAGTTATTTCTTTTCTCCGTACAAAGCAATCTGTACTCCGTTAAATGATCAATGAAGTCTGAGAGCTTGTCACCCTTGCTCGAACCTCCGAGAATCAAAAGGCATGGAGACCACTATGCCTGTGCCTGATTTTCAAACCGTGATGCTACCCTTCCTCAAGACCCTTGCTGATGGCGAAGAGTGGCTGATGCGAGATGTGACCGAGCATCTTGCTGACGAGTTCAAGTTAAGCCCCGCAGAACGCCAAGAGATGCTCCCGAGCAACGCACAAACCTTGATAAGCAATCGGGTGGCGTGGGCTAAAACACACCTCAAGAACGCAGGGTTGTTGGAGAACCCAAAACGGGGAGTCGTCAAACTCTCGGCACGCGGAAAATCGGTCTTGGTAGAGAATCCTCAAACAGTTAATTGCAAGTTCCTCAAACAGTTTCCAAGCTATCTTGAGTTTATCGGTCAACCGCAAGGAACCGCAAGCACCAACATTGCCGAACCCGTTATCCTTGAGTCGAGCCAAACCCCGCAAGAACTTCTGGATACCTCTTTCGCTACCATCCAGAAGGCAACCACCGAAGACCTGCTGAGTCGCTTGAAGAAATGCTCACCTTCATTCTTCGAGCAAGTGGTTGTTCGTTTGCTCCAAGCAATGGGGTACGGAGGATTCACAGGCGATGCCAACGTGACGGGTCAATCGGGCGATGGCGGTATCGATGGGATTATCAAGGAGGACAAACTCGGTCTCGATATTGTTTGCCTCCAAGCCAAACGCTGGGAAGGCTCGGTCGGCAGACCCGTTGTGCAAGCATTCGTCGGCAGCATGGATTACATCCGGGCAAAAAAAGGCGTTATCCTCACAACCTCGCACTTCACCAAAGAAGCCCTCGATTTCGTCGGACGCATCGAAGGAAAGAAAGTGGTACTCATCGACGGTCACACCCTCACCCAACTGATGATCGAAAACAACGTCGGCGTGAATGTGGTTCGCAGCTACGAAATCAAAGAAGTATCCGATGATTTCTTCGACGAAGACGAGGGGTAGTGAGCTATATTGTTTTCCTGACCCCGATCCCTTGTTTCGAGAGTTCCTTGACCTCATGTTCAAACGACACTTTCAAATAACTGTTATCAAGAAACTCATATTGCCCGATCTCGTCGAAAGGTAAAATACATTTTTGGTTAGTGAAACGGTGACTCATGAAATTTTCAGACTTACAACATCTCCCCTACGATGAATTCTCCAATGCAATCAATATTCAAGCGATTCTTGAAAAAATGCCGACAGTCCCTGTGGAAGTCGTGCAGCAAGTCTTTTCGGAGCACGGAAAGAATCCAGAATTTGTTGAGTTCTACCAAGATCTTGAACTTGACCGCATCCATTGGGAACTCCGCAAGGTCAAGGGTTCCGAGATTATCTCCGCTAAAATGAACAGCAACTTTGAGCGTTGGTTTGCTGGGGTTGGCGAACGAGTTGGTGACTTCAAATCAAAAGGCTGGGATTGTATAGACAGCAGGCCAGAAGTTCAGAACCATTGGGCAAAGTACAAAACGTGGGTGATACCACCAGTCTTTATTCATGGATTGTTACTCGGTCTTGACTCGGTTTTTCAACTCGTCGAAGGACACACAAGAGTTGGGCTGCTAAACGGGCTCATCACGCATGGTATTATCGATCCAGACATCGAACACGCAATCTGGTTTGGTTCGGCTGTCGGATGCTGATTAAACGGATCTTATTTTTGCTAACCAACGCGATTGCTCAACACATTGAGACGATTCGGGATTTACCTAAATTTGAAATTGCCCAAGATATTTTCTAAACTCGTCTTTCTGAAATCTCCTCACATTTTCTCCCCCAAAGAATCTCGCCGAATCCCTGAATAATTCCCCTTTCTGAGCTTCCCTTATGCTTGTTTGCATGTAAATGTGTTCACACGAACGAATCAACGTATTTAGATAT
>VYLT01000178.1_pt1 | contig 15430 bp, 13 predicted proteins | sample 5114261 | NCBI WGS metagenome assembly VYLT01 (sample SAMN12291815, study PRJNA351875) | freshwater metagenome | isolation source: freshwater lake | place: USA: Michigan, Little Long Lake | collected 2011-07-12 | reverse complement strand
GGAACGGGTGGAACCTCGTTCTCGGTCAGCAATACCAACTTACTTTCAACCACATATAGCAACCCCCTCGCAGCAGGAAAACCGGGGACCGCAATTACCGGAAACACACAAGCGATGACCGGCGCACAAGCTGGCCAATCGATGAACATTCGCGGCGTCGGTTTTGGTCAAGCCTCTTTTGGAGCCGTGAACTCAGGCGGGGCCGGTGGTCGAACAGGGGTTCAACCGGGCGGACTGAATAGCGGATTCACGATGGGCGGAGCGCAAGGTATTGGCGGTACGGGTATGAATCGCGGAACTGCGAACATCAATAACAACATGAACAATCAAGGGGGCGGAACTTCCCGCTTGCACTACACGGTAACGCTTGTCGATGCCCCCGCAGCCCCTGCCAACGCCGTTCTCAAAGCCGATGTCTCGACCGTTCTGGGTCGCTCGTCTTCGATCAAAAATCCTTCCGGTATCGAAGTGACCACCGAAGGACAAAAAGTCATCCTTCGCGGAAAGGTTGCCAGCGATTCCGAACGACGCCTTGTGGAAGGAATGGTTCGACTTACCCCCGGCGTGCGTGAAGTCGTCAACGAATTGCAAGCACCTTGATTCTTGAACTCGATCAATCGCATTTCTCCTCTAGCCAATCTTGGCTTGTTCCTGTTAAACTTCGTTCATGCAAACAGAATCTTCCTCGAGATATGTTCGGCTCTGTTGGTGGGGCCTTGCGATTTTGCTTGTCGGTGTGCTAATCTACACCGCCATACGAGTCAGCGTAAAGACGTTACGTCCTCGGGCGGATGGCTATACCGAAGGGGCACTCCTGCGGTGGAGCAAGCAGATTCAAGCAATGGAGGACGGCGAAAATATCCACGAGACGAAGCTGTATCCCAATCCGCCGATTATGATGCAAATTCTCTGGCCTTTTTCGGAGCTTGACGAGAAAGTCAGTCCCCTTGCTGCTGTGCTGACGTGGTTTATTGTTAAAGTTGTGCTGGCCTTTTTCTGTTTCTATTGGACGTGGCGACTGCTGGAACTCAATCGCTCGCATCTCTCGTCGTGGCCGATTGCGATAGGGGTAGGTCTCACAGTGATAGTGAGCATTCGCCCGTTCATGGGTGATCTCACTCATGGTAACGTGAATATCTTAATCTGCTTTCTGGTAATCGCATCCATCTTTCTTTATGCGAAAAAATACGATTATCTGGCGGGCGTAGTCATCGCCCTTGCGATTGCCTGCAAAGTCACACCGGCACTTTTTGTGATTTACTTCGCATGGAAACGGGGTTGGAAAGTGCTAATAGGCACGGGTATCGGCTTGGGGTTATTCTTCTTCGTTGTGCCGAGTATTATCTACGGCTTTCATCAAGGATCGCTTGTCGAAGGATGGGACCAGAATTGGTTGGCATTAACGTCGTGGGTCAAAGCGATGATCCTCCCCTACCTGCGAGACGGCACAATCACCTCGGAACATCACAACCAATCGTTACCGGGGTTATTGGCTCGTCTTCTGAGCGAATCGCCTTCCTTCTCCCGTTACATCGAGCATGTGTACACACCGACGGCATATCACAACATCGCCGACCTCGATAAGGCGATTATCAAAAGAATCGTACAGGCATGTCAGTTTCTGTTTATGATCGTGGTCGTTTTGACCTGTCGCACGAAACCTGCGACGCCGGAAGCTCCTCGGACGGGTTGGCGTTTCACCGCAGAATATGCCCTTATTGCACTGGGAATGCTGCTCTTCAGCGAGCGAACGTGGAAGCATCACTGTACGCCGTTAGTCCTTCCGTATGCGGTGCTTGTGTATATCGGCGTGCAAAATACCTTTCCCAAAATCATGCGAATTGTCAGCCTATCGAGTGTCGGGATTGCGTTCGTGTTGACGCTGCTCACTTCGACTTTCGGGAACGATAAATCGAAAGAGGAAATGGTCACCGAATTTGGCAAACTCGCCCAAGTTTATGGGGCCTATACATGGGGCTTTATTCTGCTCATCGCAACGCTGGCCTTTCATTTACGAAGGAAAAGGCTCAAGAATGGAGAGTGAAGAGTGGAGAGTGAAAGACAACGGGGTGTTGTGAGTTTTTCGCAAGTATCGCCCCGCCCCCACGCGCCGGAAACTTCGTTTCCGACTTGGGACAGGCGGGGCTATTCGAGACGGGCTATCGCCCTCAGCATTTTTTGACCGTTGAATATTTTTCCTGCCTTCATTTACCTTTTGCTTCGTCTGCGTTCATCAACGGCTCACTCTGCTTTTTGCTTCTGCCAACTCCGGCTATTTCACTGGTTTCAGGGTGATGCTTCGTAAATCCATGACGGCTACGCCGGGCTTTTTGCGTGGAACGACTTTGAGCGTATAACGACCTTCCTTTTCGATCTCGATGAAACCAATGTCGCGTGCCTCAAAGTTTTGGAATCCGCCCGTATCTTTTACGGTGAAATCCAAACTTTGTTTCCCGATAATCAGGTCAACCTCAGAGCCACCGGAACCCTTACCGCAGCCTTGAAGAATCTCGACGACAAATTTACCCGGCTTGGAGACGGTAAATTCAAAGGTTGCGGTATCGTCCTTGTTCGTCCAGAAACCAAGTGTGTTTTTATGCGGAAGCGGTTCAAAACGTAACTGCACCCCTTCGACAATAGCCGTGCGAGCGTGCATCACAATGACCCCATCTTTATTTTGGGGATTGGGTTTATAATCGGGGTTCGGTGTCATTTCCTTTGCGCCGACGGACTCTTTCCATGCTTTTAGTTTCGCTGCAAGGGCCTTCACTTTCTCTGGTTCGGCGGCACTGCGATTCTGAGATTCACTCACGTCGGCTTTGACGTTGAAAAGCTCTTTGCGACCCGTTTCGGCAAACTCAAGCAGTTTCCAATCTCCTTCACGAATGGCAGAGCCGGGATTTGCGGTCTGGTTACTGTAGTGGGGATAGTGCCAAAACAACGGGGCTTCTCGTTTGAGTTCTTCGCCCTTGAGTGATGGCATGATACTTACGCCGTCGGCTTTCACGGTCGATTCGAGTTTGCACCCTTGCACGAAGGTCGGCAAAAAATCGATTGTCGAAATCGGGGCAGCGTTCGTGGTACCTGCTTTGGTCACACCGGGCCAACGGATTAACAGGGGTACGCGAATCCCCCCTTCGTAGAGATGCCCCTTCCCTTCGCGTAACGGTGAGTTAATCGTTGGTGGGGAGGTCATTCCTTCAAGCGTTGCAAGCCCGCCGTTGTCTGACGTAAAAACGACAATCGTTTTCTCTGCAAGTTTGTTATCGTCCAGCGATTTCAGGACTTTGCCAACCGACTCATCGAGGCTTTCGAGCATGGCAGCGTAGTTCGGGTTCCCTTGTTGACCGGGATTGCCAGCTTTGTACTTCGCGACAAGGTCGGGTTTTGCACGCAAAGGAGTGTGCGGAGCGTAATGTGATATGTAAAGGAAAAAGGGTTCGGCCTTGTTCTTGTTGATAAAGTTTACGGCTTCGTCGCCAAGTCGATCTGTCAGGTATTCGCCTTCGTGGGCTTTCTCCAATCCGGGTAGCACACGCCCATTCTTATTCTGATACGGGGCAAAATAACTGAAGGTTGTTCCAATTTCACAACCGCCGATATTCACATCAAACCCGCGATCCTCTGGCATCGATCCTTTTCCGCCGAGATGCCATTTGCCGATCAGGGCCGTTTTGTAACCAGCCTTCTTAAAGAGTTGGGCAATGGTCGTTTCGCTGGCGGGTAACTCCTGTTCAATCTTTGGTCGAAGCAGGCGTTGATCGGGCCGGTCTGCACGACCGGGAAGCCAATCGGTCAGGTTCAATCGGGCCGGGTATTTGCCCGTCATAAACGCAGCCCGTGTCGGGGAACAGACCGGACAAGCAGCGTACCCTTGAAGGAATTTGATACCCGTTGTTGCGAATTGATCGAGGTTCGGCGTTTTGTGATACTTACTCCCGTAGCACCCCAAGTCCATCGCTCCGAGATCGTCCGCAATGATAAACACGACGTTGAGTTTTTCCTTTTCCTGAGCAAGGCCAACTCGCGGAACACTCAACACTAAGGCAATCGAAAGAATAAGAAAGAGGTAACGCACATGAACTCCAAAAAAGGGGAGAGAGTACGTTGTACGAATCGAGGCAAGTGCAAAGGCAGAAAAGGCAGATAGTGTTTTTTTTGGTTTCATCGTTGCGAAAGGGGGCGCCCCGTTATCTTCACGCACACCCCAATCCACCCGGCGATTACCATCGCCGGTTCGCCTTTACCTCTCCCTCCGCAACATCGAATTTGAAAATGCTTTAGAAGTGATACGTTCAGTAACGAGGAGAATTGAAAAAAGCGATCAAATTACTTGGCGTAGTCGAATCGTTTGAGTTCGACCTTTCCGGCGTTATCGTTGAGATACTTAACTTGGCGGTCGTTCATTTCGGTGGTTGTGCCTGAACCGGTGAACTTACTCACTTCGACACCAAAGAATTTTTGCAGGTGAACTTGGCGTTGCTCGAAAGAGACTTTGGCCATCCCTTGCATGAGGACTTTGCTAGTATCCTTATCGAGAGCAACTTCACGGTTCATGCCGGGTCGGTTCGGGTTGCGGAATCGTTCGCCCAGAATGCTCAAAGCCTCGTCTACTTGTTCCGGTTTTTCGGCTTTGAGAGCGGTTTCGGGGTCTTTGATGACTTTAGCGGTCGCTTCGATCTTCTTTAGTTCTTCGGCATAGTTGGCATCTTTCTTATTCAACAAACTTGCACGGGTGAAACCAACGGCAACATAGAAATCGCCGCTGGGATGACGTTCGAGAACGAAGCACCCTTCTTGGTCGGCTTCAAGGGCCATTTGATTGGCGGGGATGAAACCGCCACCACGAATATCAATCCCAAGTTGTTCATCGCCGTAGTACCCGTATCCGCCACCTGCATTGGCTGGGAAGCCAATACGGACTTTGGTGAGACCTTTGGCACCAAGCATTGTTTGTTCGATCTTCACTTCAGCAACACGGTAGGGGACTTTGGCTTGACCGGGGAATTGGGGATGTTCTTCCATGTCGGTTTCGAGTTTCACTACTTTACCAACGACAATCACATTGGCAAAAGGGGCTGCGGTGGAAGGGGCTGCGGTGGCGGGGACAATCCGTTTCAGTCCGCGTGCAGTTAGGGGGAGGGTCAAACTGGTTGCAGCAACCAGAGCAATCGCAAGATGGAACCGACGCATGAACATCTCCTGTAAAGTCAAGGGGGTCTGTATCCCCGTTATCGGCAAGTCTGTATTCAGTTCATCTCTAAAGACGAATGAATTGGATGGATAGCCAACGATTTTTGAAATTTTTAGGCGTTGGCTCTTTTGCTCTAATTTACTGCAAGGTATAATTTTATCCCATACATCATTCTTTATCTTGTTACGATACTGTTATGGAACCCAACGGCGAACTCATCCCTGTGGGCGGTGGCGATGCCATTCCGCTTACTCGCAAAGTCCTCTCAGTCGGACGTCGCCCTTCGTGCGATATTCAACTCGACTTTGCAAACGTCTCCGGCAAACACTGCGAATTCTCGTTCCGCAACGGGTTTTGGTACATACGCGACCTCGGCAGTACCAACGGCATCAAGGTCAACGGCGAACGGATCATGCAATCGGGCTTACGTCCGAACGACAAGGTAACGATTGCCAAACGTGACTACACGATTCACTACAACCTCACCCCTGCTGCGGAAGCTGCACTCGAAGCCTTGCTTACCGAGGACGAGGATATTCTTTCCGAAAGCCTCATGGAAAAAGCCGGCTTACAAAAACGTCGCCCCACCCAAGACGACGATGACGACGATGATTGAGATTCGTGTGGCGTGATTCGTGTGACGCAGAAAAATCGGCGAACCGGCGATGTCAATCGCCGGGTTAATAGCGAAGCCGTTGAATGGCGTAAACACCCTGCGATTGACATCGCAGGGTCGCCTTGGTGTGGCAAATAATTCCGGCAAGCGTTGCATTCAGAAAAACAAGGCCAAAAGCAAAAGGCAGTAACGCAGAGACACAGAGGATGCAGAGAGGACAAGAAGAGAAATAAACCGCGATGGAGCGTTTTTTTTGCGTTTGGGGTGTTCCCGTAGAGCGCCCCGCCCCCCTCGCCGAACGCTGCGCGTTCGTCTTGGGACAGGCGGGGCTACATACGACGCCCTACCGAGCTAAGCATTTTTTGGCTTTTGAATTCTTACCCTGTCTTCTGTCTTATCTGCCTTTTGTATTCTCCGCTCCTCCGTTCCTCCGCGGTTAATTTCTCTTTTGTCTTCTCTGCGTCTTTGCGTCTCTGTGTTCTCTGCGTTACTGTCTTTTGCCTTCTACTGGATTTTTGCCAAACCCGTTCCCGAGTTCCCGATGCTTTCAGGAAGAACTTCTTGCCTTTGGTGCAAATCTTGGTTACACTTACGGTAGGTTGTGTGTGGTTACACAACCTACCCTCCAAACCAAAACACATTTATTCCTATGCCAGCGAATCCTGAAAAACTCCGTCAAGTGCGAGATTTCTCCACAAAAGGCATCACAACCTCGATTGCGTTGAACGCCAAGAAAATTGGTTACCTCGGCAGCAACGATTTCAAGGTCTACTCGGTTGATCTCACTTCCGAGAAACCCGAACCCAAAGAAGTTTTCTCGCACGGGGCATGGGTCACAGGCGTGGCACTGGTTGGCGAAGAAACTCTTGTCAGCGGTGGCTACGACGGGAAACTCTCGTGGTACGATCTGAAAGCAGGCAAGCTCATCAAAGCTGAAGAGGTTCATGCACCCCGTGTGCGTTGCTTGCGAAGCTCACCCGATGGCAAACACGTCGCCTCCGTTGGCGACGATATGGTCTGCCGGTTGTGGGATGCTTCCGGCAAAAAGATTCAAGAGTTCAAGGGACACGCCGAAAAGACCCCTCAAGGCTACGGCAGCATGTTGTTCTGCGTCGAATTTAGTCCCGATGGCAAATTTCTCGCCACTGCGGACAAAATCGGAAAGGGCATGGTCTGGGAAATCTCAAGCGGGAAGAAGGTTGCCGAAGTCGAAGCCCCAATCATGTACACATGGGAATCGACCGCACGGCTCCACTCCATCGGCGGGGTTCGCTCGGTAGGATTCTCGCACGACGGGAAGACTCTTGCTTTGGGTGGAACGGGTAAGATTGGCAACATCGACCACCTCGAAGCCAAAGCCCGTTTGGAAACCTTCGATATCGCAACGCAAAAGAAAATCTCTGAATTTGTCAGCGACAAGGGACAAGGACTCGTCAACCGAATTTTCTACGCCAAAGACTCTTCGTTCATCGTCGGAACGGGTGGAGCCGGTGACGGGTTCTTGATGGTCATTGATCCTGTTGCCAAGAAAATCCTCAAGCAAGAAAAGGTCAATTTCCACGTTCACGATATGGCTGTCGTCGACGATCTGCAAACGCTGGTGCTAGTCGGTCACAATAAAGCCGCCATTTGGGAAATGAAGGGATAATCACGTTGAGCAGGGGGCTTATGCCCCGCGCTCAACAAAAACGTTTACTCTTCCCCTTCGGCTTTGCGGGTGGGGATCATCTTCTCCAAGTCAATCGGCAGTTCGCGGATAAGGCTCATTCCCATTTCTGCGCCGGGGTCGTTCGTTTTGTAGTACCCATTCGAGTCAACGTAAAAGGTCTCGCCTGCTTCTTCTCCGTTGGACGAATGGACTTTGTGCCCCCCTTTCAAGACAAGAGCTTTGCCGTCGTTGTCCGAGTCGGTGTAGAGAATGTACACTGCCGACCCGTTAAACGTCTCGTAGAAGTGACCCGGTTTTGGGGGGACAGCTTCTGACGATTCGTAGGGTTCTAACGCTCGCAAGGTTTCCCGAAGCGATTCTATCGCCTGTCGGATCTTGTTCATTCGTTCTTCTCCTTGTTGCTAAAGCTATTCTACCCAAAACGCCAAGAGACACAATCTTAGGCGCTCAAAATTTACGCCACGTTTATTCTACAAACAACCCCATGAGGGGACTTTGCGCCGCGATACCCTTATTTTGATGTTCGTCGTGTTATTGGTGTTGGTCACGGCAGGGCTTATCCCGCTTTGGCATACCGATATCTGGGGGCATACCCGTTACGGTCAATGGATTCTCGATCAACATGAGTTTCCTTCTCAAGAACCCCTTAGCCCATTCAGCGACCCTTCGCTTTCGTATGTGAATCATGCCACGATTCCTTCGTGTGGCTATTCCCTTGCGTACCAACTTGGTTCCCGTTTGGGTGGCGATGATCCCGAACGCCAGTTAGCCTGCGGTGCGAATGCCCTTCGCTTGTTGCACTTATTGATATTCGGAAGCTCTTGCGTTTTATTGATTGGGATTGTTTATCGGGCTTCGCAATCGGTTGGCGTAACGATTTTGGTTATCCTTGCGGAGGCGTATTTTCTCTATCCGTTCACCCTGATCCAGCGACCTCAGTGGGCTGCGGTGCCGTTGTTTTTGTTTATTGCACGGGTGAGCCAACACAGAGAGGTACGGGGGTGGATGTGGTTCGCGCTGCCGTTGGTATTTGCAATCTGGGCGAACACCCATGCGACTTGGGTGTTCGGGTTGGCATTAGTTGGCACACGGGCTTTGCCTCTCTCAATCTTCTCGAAGGGGTGGGCGGGGATTCTCCCGAATCGTGATACCCGTGCTTGGTGGAGGCTGTTGGTGTTATGTGCCCTTGCGACGCTTGTGAATCCACATGGTCCCTTGATTCTGCCAAAGATCATGGCGTTCGGGTCACGTCCGGGGGTGGCATCTATGACCGAGTGGGAACCGTTGGGCCTGAATCCTGCGGAGTGGGTTCCGGTGCTATTACCCCTATTCATCTTGGTGGTTACGATAGCCCTTCGGAGGCAAAGATTACCAGAATCGTTGCTGTTGTTTTTCGGGGTATTGTTTGTGGGGGCGTGTTTGCAACGTCGGCTTTTCCTGTGGTATGTGCTGCTGTGGGCCTTGTGCATGAGCTATGCGGTACGTTCTCCGAATACCGAAACGAAGAAACTCCGCGAGCCGAGAGTATCTGCGAGCGGAGGTATTCTGCTTGCGGCCGTATTGGTCTGGGGTGTCTGCGTATCGATCTTCGCAAAGCCTGAGCAAACCCTTTTTGCAGGAACGCCCTACAAGGTTGCCCTTGAATTGAAACACCCTGAACAGCAAGGAAGATGGATACCGGAACTTAAACCGGTGTTAGAGAAAGGTTATCCCGATCACGAATTTCAAGGGGCGATCTTCGCCAGCGAAACGCAAGGGGATTTTCTCTTCTGGTCACTTGCACCAAAGTATCCCGTGACCATGACCACCCATGCCCACCTCTTCCGCCAAGAACATTGGGAAACCTGTCTCGCCACCCGCGACGGTTCCGAAACGGGTGACGCTTTTCTGAAAAAGTTAAACGTAAATTTGATTGTGATCGAATCGCTGCACGAAGGCTTGGTAAATCGAATTGCAAATCATCCCGATTGGTTGGTACTCATTCACGAACCTGTAACCGGAACCAGTAACGAAATCTATCGAGCGAAATTCGTTGCGATCCGGAAAACGTGTGGCAAATAGGTTGAGGTTTAACCCGGTCGGTTGCTGTTGGCTCGATTGGCACGGATTTTATCAAGCAGCATTCGGGAAGCCGTTGCAGGATCGGTTGGGGTAGGAGTGGCGCTTTGCGAAACGTGGATGTCCGCCGAGGAACCCGGTGCAGCAGTTGCACCCGATCCGCCGTATTTTTCGAGTTGAGCCATCTTGGTAAATTGCTCGATCCGGAAATACTCAAGCTGGTCGTAGGGAATCAGAAAACCCCGTCCTTCCTCGATGGTTCCTGCCAAACGTCCGCGAATAATCGCATAATTTGGCTCGAACTTGACAATCGTATCGACCGTGATCTCGGCTCGGCTTTTCAGAACCACGACGAGCGTAGTCACGTCCTCGGCAGGGATTTTCTTGAATAACTCGATCCATTCTTGATTGGTCATCACGCCCTCGTGGGTCTTGCTATCGCCTGAAACCCTTTCAAGCGTAGTTCACAAAAAGGGGATTTGCAAACGGGAGGGCTAGTTTCGGGTCTACCCAGTCGAACTCGGTGTAACCTTGCCAATTTTCTAAAATTCCGAAGAAGATATTGGAATCGGGCTGCGTTTGTTATGCAATACCCCCGAAAGGTGGGCTTGACCGGTAACACAAACCCCGAAGGATAATTCCAATGAGTACCCCTTCTCCTTCTGTTGCATTCACACAACCAACCCCCGACCAATTGCGGGCCTTTTTACTTGGTAAACTCCCTTTGGAGGAAGCCAAGCAGATTTCCGATTGGGTCGAATCGTGTCCCGATCCCGATGCGGTGTTAGCTCCCTATCTGGAGAACGACACTCTTTGCGACGCACTCGGACAAGGTTCTACCAAGCTCGACACCCAAGAGGCAGGGGACGGCTTGAAGCAATTTCTTGGGATTGCAACGATTGATACCGCAACGGCTTCCGAAAAGGTAACTCCAGCCCGATTGTTCGACCTCAATACCCCGGAGTATCAATTTACACGCGAGTTAGGGCGTGGGGGGATGGGGATCGTTTGCGAAGCGGAAGAACTGAAACTTCATCGTCGTGTGGCTATCAAGATGATGCTTCCCGAATTGGCAACCCGCCCCGATGCCAAACTCCGGTTTCTGCGCGAAGCCCGAATGATGGCGACTGTGACCAGCGACCACATCGTTCCGGTTTTTCATATTGGCGAAAATCAAACCGGTGTCCCTTTTTTGGTCATGCCTCTGCTCGAAGGCGAAACGCTCGAAGATCGTTTGAAAAAAACGCCTCTCTCCGTGAATGAGATTCTCACGATTGCCGAACAAATGGCACAAGGACTTGTCGATGCCCACGCACAAGGTTTGATTCACCGCGATATTAAACCCTCGAATCTCTGGTTAGAATCGCACGCCAACGGGTCGTTCCGACGGGTCCGTATTCTCGATTTCGGTCTCGCACGCCCTATCGAATCCGAAGGCATCGTGACTGGTACTCATACCGTCATGGGAACCCCTGCCTATATGAGTCCCGAACAAGCACGCGGGGATTCTCTTGATGCTCGCACCGACCTCTTTAGCGCAGGGGTGCTGCTCTATCGGCTTTGCACGGGGCGACTGCCGTTTCAGGGGCCAAACGTCCTTGCAATCCTCACAGCACTCGCCGTGCAAGAACCAAAACCGGTACGAGAAATCAACTCCGAAATACCCGTTGAACTCGCAACACTCATTCACCGATTGTTGGCAAAATCCCCAGAAGGGCGTTTGACCAACAGCAAGGAGTTTCTGGATGCCATTCAAGGCATCAAACACCAATTATCGAACCGGACAATTGCACCCGCGCCCGTTGCAATTCAGAAAAAATCGACCACGTTACGCATTGCTCTTGGCAGTGCCTTCGCAGCATTGGCCCTGTTGATCGTCGGTGGGATTGTGATTGTCATCAAGGACAAAGATGGCAAGGTCATAGGAACGCTGGAATACCCCGACGGGACAAAGGTCGAAATAACGAACAAGGACGGAAAGGTCGGCGGTTCACCCGAACCCAAAGTCGAAACGAAACCGAAAAAAGACCCCATCCCTACCGAGGCAGATCGTCTCGCTGCCCAGAAAATTTTGCTCATGGGCGGAACCGTCTCGGTCAAAATAGCGGAAGAGACTTGGGAAGTAAGTGACGAACGAGACCTGCCGAAGAAACCCTTTGTGCTGACGGGCGTGGCTCTATCGAACTCGGCGAAGTATCGGGAAGGCGATTTTGCTTGCTTCAAAGGCTTAACGGGATTACTCTCGTTGCAACTACAAGTTGTCCCTTTGAAGGCAAAAGAATTTGCCTTCTTCAAAGATTGCAAGAACTTGAAATGCCTGTGGTTGGTTCAGATGAACGAGATTGACGAGGGACTAACGCATTTCGAGTTTAAGGAATTGGTTGAGTTTCATATACGCGGAACAGACATCACCGACAAAGGTCTCGAAAATTTGAAGAACTCGACCAAACTTCAGAAGATTACGTTGTGGGATTGTGCGATCACGGATGGAGGTTTAGAGAACTTCAAAAACTGCCGTGACCTGCGAGAGTTGTTGATCGCAGGTTGTCCGAAAGTCCGAAGTGCCGGTTTTGCTTATCTCAAAGATTGTGCGGAGCTTAAAATCTTGAATCTTCATGGGACTTTAGTCGCTGGAGGAGCCCTCAAACACCTGAAAAATTGCCGAAAAATGAACAACCTTGATTTAAGAGGTACCCTTATCCAGAACGATGATTTAGCCCACCTGAAGGATATGACCTCACTGGAGCACTTGCAACTCAGGGAAACGAATATCTCCGATGAGGGTATTGTTCACTTGAAGGGGCTTGCCAATATTCAAAGTCTCGGCATCAGAGGGACAAAAATTACAGGGAAGGGTTTCCAAGTCCTAAGTGAGTTCAAAAAATTGGAATGGCTTGACGCGGTCAGTCTCAACATCAATGATGAGGATGTCAAGTCGCTTCAGAAACTCTCTAGTTTGAAGTCCTTGATGCTCGAAGAGTGTTCTGTTACCGACAAGGCGTTTGAGACCTTTAAGGAGATCAAATCGCTTGAAACGCTCAATGTCTCAGGAACAAAAGTCACTCAGAAGGGGGTCGATGAATTCAAAAAGGCCAAGCCTCGGTGTGCCGTTTTCTCGACCACAACCCAACCCAAATAGCCTCTTAGATATGGTACATGATCGCATCGGTTCCGTTTTGGGGGGCCGATCCTCTCACCCGTAATTGGGGCTTGTCGATGATGACCACCGAGTCGGCGGCGACCGAGTGAGTTAGCCAGACGTTTGAGCCGATGACCGAGCGTTCGCCAACGACGGTATTTCCGCCCAAGACCGTTGCATTGGCATAGACAATCACATCGTCTTGCAAGGTCGGGTGACGTTTGGTACCTCGGATCAATTCGCCGTCGGCATCTTTGGCGAAGCTCAAGGCCCCAAGTGTTACCCCTTGATAGAGCTTCACGTTTTTGCCGATCTCGCACGTTTCGCCAATCACAACGCCGGTTCCGTGATCGATGAAAAAGCCCGGCCCAATCGTGGCACCGGGGTGGATATCGATACCGGTTTTCGAGTGGGCAGCTTCGGTCATCATGCGTGGAAGGTACGGCACACCCAACGCCAATAACTCATGCGCAAACCGGAAAACGGTAATCGCTTCGAGACCGGGGTAGCAAAAGATAATTTCGTGATGGCTTCGGGCAGCAGGGTCACCGCGATAGGCAGCATGAACGTCCTGATCTAACACGTCACGCACACTTGCTAAACGTCGCAGAAACTCGAATGTTTTACCCTGCGCCATTTTTTCAAAATCGATCTTGGGATTCTCAGCGCAAAGGTCGTGGCGATACGCACGGGCAATTTGCTCGGTAAGAACATCGTGCAAGGAATCGATCACACTACCGACGTAGTATTCCACGTTCCCCATGTGAAGGTTTTGCCGACGCCCAAAGCCGGGGTATGCGATTTCGTAAAGGTCGGCAAGGATTTGCGAGACCTTCTCTCGGCTCGGAAGGGGTTCGTGCCCGAGGTGATTGATCCGGCTACACTCGGTGTAACTCGCTACGAGGTTCTCGGTAATATCACGAAGGTCTTCCTTCAATTCGAGATCAATCGCCATGACAATCCTTGTAATAATCAATAATTCGATGTGTAATCGATAGTTCAACTCCGGTCGCTAACGCTCCCGGCTCGTGGTCTTTTTGGTTTTGATAATTTTTGGGAAAAAAACCGGAAAGGCCACGAGCCGGGAGCGTTAGCGACCGGAGTAACCCCAACCGAATCGTTTCCCCGTTTCCAATCCAAAACCAACGTCACTTTACCCACAACACCAAAACCAAGCAAGCTCGGCTCGAAATTATTCTCACTTGACCGACTAATTCACTCAAGTTATCGCTTCCCACACTTCCACGAAAAAGAGGGATCGGCGGAATGCGTTGGCTGTTCGCTGTGGTATGCGTTATTCTCTATTCTACGCAGATTGTCTGCGCACAGGGAGGCCCCCCTGCTACACTCGGTCCGCCGCGTGAAGATTTCCCTGCCTTACCCCCTTTACCGCCAGTTCCGGGTGAGTTTGAAGACCCGTTTAACCCGCCCCGAAGACCGCTTGACCCGTTACGCCCCGAACGCCCCCGACGCGACCCCGGACAGAATCGCCCGTCGCCGTTGATGGTGCTCAACGGAGCTTTCGATTCAACGTCTCCGCTTGGGAGCAATCGACCCGTTCCCTTTTGGGTAACGGGGAGTTGGGAGCCGAAACAAAATCTCGATGCGGGGAATGGTTCTGGTCTTGGGATGCTACGAGCGAATGCGGCTTTTCGTGGCCCTTTGCACGAAGATGATGTGAATTTTTTATTGGTTGGCGTTTCGGCACGCGCCCTCACACTTACGGGCGATGCACGCTTTTCGACGACGAATCAACCCACACCCGATACCGTTTGGGAACCGGGTGCGAGTTTATTCTATCAACGCAAGTTTCAGAACGGCTGGCAGGGGGGACTTGTCACAACGATTAGTTCGCCGAGCGACCGGCCTTTCAATAATACCGATTCGATTGTGCCGGGTATTAATGCCTTTGTCATCGTTCCGCGAGAACGGGATAGTTGGCTTTTCTCGGTGTCGTGGTTTCCAACAGGCGAGGTTCGCTTCCCCATTCCGGGTATCGCCTACGTCTGGACTCCTTCCGAGCATCTCACGGTTTTGCTGGGTGTTCCCTTTGCGGTCACTTGGCGACCCTATGAAGAAGTACGTTTCGATTTTAGCTACGTTCCGTTGCGACGGGTCCGCAGTCAATTTACTTGGGAAGTGATCCCTTCGACGACACTTTTTGCAGGGTTCGAGTGGACTAACGAAGCCTACTTTTTGAACGACCGCATCGACCGAAAAGAGCAGATGTTCGTCTTTGAAAAACGATTCTACGGAGGGATTCGCTGGGGACTTACCGACAGATGGCAAGCCGAACTTGTGGGCGGATATGCCTTCGACCGGATACTCTTCACAGGAAAAAGCTACACCGACCGTCGTGGAAATCGAATCGAGGTCGCCCCCGGCCCAATGGTCATGGCCCGCTTGATGTGGGTTTATTAAAAACTATCGTAAACCGTTGATGAGTGAAAGGACTTCGGCACGGGCGGCAGGATTGGTTTGATATAACCCCCGTGCGCTTGTGGTTACGCAACTGGTACCGGGTTTACGCACCCCTCGGATTGTCATGCACGAATGCACGGCATCGAGTACGACCAACACGCCACGCGGAGCCAATTCTTCTTCTATCAGGTCGGCGATCTGTTGGGTCATTCGCTCTTGTACTTGCGGACGTTTGGCAACCCCTTCGACAACCCGTGCGAGTTTCGACAACCCGACGACGCGACCCGTTGGCAGATAGGCGATATGGGCCTTTCCGGTGAAGGGTAAAAGGTG
>VYLT01000177.1_pt1 | contig 15442 bp, 10 predicted proteins | sample 5114261 | NCBI WGS metagenome assembly VYLT01 (sample SAMN12291815, study PRJNA351875) | freshwater metagenome | isolation source: freshwater lake | place: USA: Michigan, Little Long Lake | collected 2011-07-12 | reverse complement strand
TTGTCGTCACTATTGTTCCGCGATGCAAAGAAAACGAAAGTCACTGTTCCCAAAAAGATTGCAGCAGCAAGGACCAACCACCACGCTTTCGGGCGAGGGGTTGGGGTATCGGGTCGCACTTCGCCCATCTGGTGCGAGATACCGTATCTTTGTGCGAGCGGTTGCAAATCGGCGATTAAGGCTTCGGCGTTTTGGTAGCGTTGTTCGGGTTTCTTGGTCATCATTCGGCCAAGAATCGAAGCCAGTTCGTCGGGTATTTCTGGGTTGATGAGCCGAGGATCGACGGGGCGATGACGTTGATGGGCATCGAGCTTCTTCGCAGCAGTCCCTTCTGGAACGGGGGCACGTCCTGTCAGCACATGGTAGAAAGTGCACCCAAGCGAATAAATATCGGAACGAACGTCCGCCGTGCGGGGATCGATAGCCTGTTCGGGTGCAATGTAATCGAAAGTGCCAAGTGTCACCCCTGATTGGGTGAGTTGACCATTGAAGGAATTGCCTTCAAGGTTACGGGCAAGGCCCATATCGACGAGTTTAGCAACCCCATCTGGCGTTATGATGATGTTCGAGGGTTTCACATCGCGGTGAACGACCCCTCTTGAGGCAGCGTGTGCCAGGCCCGCTGCGACTTGAATCAGATACGAAATCGCATCGCGTGCGGTGATCTTCCCACCTTGCGAGTACATCCGCTGGCGGAGATTCTCGCCTTCGACAAATTCAAACGCGATGTAGTGTAGCCCGTTGTCTTCACCGGCAGCGTAAACCCGTGCGATGTTATCGTGATCCAAACGGGCAACCGCACGGGCTTCGAGTCGAAATCGGGAGACGTTTTCGGGGTCGGTCGCGAGGTCGGGGGGAAGAATTTTGACTGCGGCATCGCGTCCAAGCGAATCGTCACGCCCACGCATCACGGCAGCCATGCCACCGATACCAATAGGGTGTTGCAATTCAAAGTTACCCAGCCTTCGACCAATGAGGCTATCGGTAAGATCGGTATCGAAATGGGTTTTTCGAGATGGCTTGGTAATCACGGTCGGTTTGTCGGACCGATCTTCGAGAATGGGTTCCGAAACGGAGCTTGGTTTCTTGAGGGAGCGTTCTGTTGGTGGTTCGATAGGAACCCCATTGGAAGAGGAGCGAGTACCCTCAACAGGTTTGCGTGTCGAGGAGCGTCTCGAAGCATCGCCTGTAGGGTTCGTCATAAATCTCCGGTGCGACTCAGGGTGCCAACAAAAACTCAACAAAACAGGATATGGGAGAGTTAATGTGAATAACTCTTCATCTGATCTTACACGATAAAGGGAGGGTAAGTCAATCGAATCTCAGAAAACTTACCCAAGTTGCTCAAAAGGAAAGGTTTAGCGTTCGGGAGGAGCCGGAGGGGCAACTTGAGGAACGGCGGGGTCAACCATCGGAGGAACCACACCGGGAGCAACACCACCGCCGGGGATACCGATACCGGGAACCGGGAATGGGAATCCGGGGCCAACTGGACCACCACCGGGATTGCCTGTTGGATTCAACGGTTCGTGGAGCTTGTCGGCGCGAGCCTCCGTGGTGATGTAGAGCATGTTGCCGATACGGGCCGATTTCACTTCTGCCATTTCGCACAGAACCTTGATTGCGGAATCGAGTTGAACGTCATCGACTTGAAGGGTCACGGTGGCTTCGATTTTGGCTTTGAGTTTCGGATCGAGAACGATGTTGATGGCATATCGTTGCGAAAGGTCTTTGAGGACTTTGTTCAACGGGGAGTTATCAACATTGATGTCCACCCGTTGCTTCAACTGGCGATAGACAATCATATCTTCGGTAGAAACAACAATCGAGCCGTCGATAATGCCAAAGCTCAAGCCGTATTGTCCGAGCATTCCGCGAAGGGCGGTTCGGAATTTCACGTCTTTTTGTTTGAATTCGACGTTCATGTCACCGAACGAAATACCGACCAGATTGCCTGCGGTTTGGTCCAAGGTGATGTTGACCTTGTAATCTTCGGACAGGGTGTTGATGACGGCGTTCAGATTAACGCCCGTGAATTCAAAGTTACCGGTTTTTTCGAGGGCTTTCTTGATGCTCTCGACCTTTTCAGCCGATTTATCGGGGCCAGCTTTTGGTAATGGGGCAGCTTGTGCCGATGCGCTCAGGGTGAAACCCAAAAGGGCTACCAAAGCCAAACGAAGCAGACGCATTGTGTCGTTCTCCAAGATATGTTGTATTCTTAGGCGATGTTAGCATGTATAACGTCGGACTCATAGCCCAAGTTTGAGAATTCTTGTAACTTCCTCAAATTCTTTTCTATCCACAATTTACAACCAAAACCCCAAATAATTAACCCGGAGGCCAGCCTAATGCCCGTCCTCCCAAGAGGTGAAAGTGCAAGTGCGGGACGGTTTGTCCTCCGTCTTCGTCGCAATTAACTACCACACGATACCCCGACCCCAGACCTAATTGTTTCGCCAATTTCACGATAACCAAGTGAATATGCCCTAAAACTGCCTGATCTTCTTCCACAAGATCGGCATGGGTGCGAATCACCTTTTTGGGGATAATTAGCACATGGGTCGGAGCTTGTGGGCGCACGTCGTGGAACGCAAGGCAAAGGTCATCCTCGAAGGCAATGTTTGCGGGTATCTCGCGGTCGATAATTTTTTGGAATATGTTCACGGCCATCATAGTTGCATTCCTCTCAAAGCAGATTTAGAAAGGATATGCAAACCATTTGGGAAGGCAAAAGGATCAATTCCGTTTCGATTGCAACAAAAGCCACTCGAATACTTCGGGCATCGCAAACACATGGTCGGGGCAACTATTGTGATCGACCCCCGGAAGTAAATTGAACAGGGGCTTTCCACCGGCATCGGCAATGGCTTGGATCATGTCGCGTGATTGTTGGGGGCGTATCGTGCGGTCGGCATCACCGTGAAAACACCAGCACGGGATATTCTTGATCTTCGGCCCATCGCTTGTATCTCCGCCATGTGCTATCGGGAGAATCGCAGCCCAACGGTCGGGATAAGCCCCAGCAAGGCTCCACGTTCCTTGAGCCCCCATCGACATACCCGAAAGATAAACTCGATTTGGGTCAACCTTGTATTCGGCTTCAACGGCTTTGAGAATCTCCATCGCTCGTTTGGCGCTCGGCGAATTTGCGGTCCAGTTTTCACCCTCGGCAGCTTGCGGGAAAATAGCAATCACCGGTAACTCGGTCTTGCGATTCCGCAAATGTTTGGGGAGGCCATATTGCAATTGGGCAAGGCCGTCGCTTCCTCTTGGTCCGGCCCCGTGCAAGTACAGGATTGCGGGTAGTGGCGTTTGACCATCGTAATTCGATGGAACGTGCACCGCATATTTGTACTCTTTGCCGTCAGGGGCTTTGTAGACTTTTTGTTGAAAGTTTTTCTCGAACGGGGCAGGGGCTTTCGGATCGAGATTTTCAATCGGCGACTTCAACGGGATTTGAGCATCGCGTATCGCTGTCTTGACGTTCGCCATTTGTTCGACGGAGAATTTCTTCTCGGCAGCATCGACCAGAATTGCCGTGATCTTCTTGAATTCTTCGGGGGACGGGTTACCTACCCAGCGTTTACGAATGATACCATGATGATCGATGAGGTACAGGGTCGGGAATCCGCCGACCTTCCAATCCTTCGTGATTTTAGAACCATTGGGCAAAGCGTTTTGCAGCGAGCGCCAAGTCATTTTGGTTTTCTCGGCAGCTTGTTTGGCGTTCTCAAGTTCATCGTCGCAATTGACGCCGACGATTTCAAACGGCTTCCCTTCGTGTTCTTTGGCAAGTTCCTTTTCGTGTGGGACCATCTTCAAACAGGGGAAGCACCAACTCCCCCAGAAGTTGAGCAGCACAACTTTTCCGCGAAGGTCTTTCAACGCCAACGGTTTATTATCCAGATCGACCCCTGAGACATCCGTAGCAGGATGACCCACAGCGTGACTGCGTAACTCGGCAAGCTCGTTTTGGGCATTGGTGGTGTATATCTGTTCGATGTGCATGTAGTCGTGTTTTTTGTTATCGTCGAACTCGGCAAGGTATTCTTCAAAGTGTTTGATCGCCTCTTCTTGACGATCTTCGATAGAGTGTTGTACAATCGTTGCGAGGGCAAACTTGGCTGATGCTCTGACCTTTCGATGGGTGTTCTTTTCGAGAATGGTTTTCAGATGGGGTTCAAAATTCTCGGCCCAACGATTAGTCCCATCATCTGCGTGTGCCAACCCATGACAGAAGTGGTTGAGGTCTTCGCTCTCAGGGCATTTTGTGCGGATCAGGTCGGCGGCTTCTTGATAAAGGGCCGGTGCGGTAGACCCCTCTCTCGGACGGGTAATCACACAGACGGTTGATAGTAAACGCCCGCATTTTGGATGTTCAAAAGAGGTTTTCGCCCGTTCCAATAACATCGGAGCAACGTCGGTCATGTTCTCCCATTTTGGGATTCCCCAATCGAGTGAGGTTGCCAAGTGATTGAGGTTGCACGTTTGAATCTGTGAGGCATATTCGACTTTGATCTGTTGCCGGACTTGCGGATCGGTCACTCGTGCAGATGCCATTTGCAAAGAGAGCAACGCGCCTTTGGTACCCGGATATTCACGGGCAATCGCCAGAGCTTGCAGGACCATCTCGTCATTGGTTGACGGGTCGAGGTTGCGCGTGTGCATCCACGTTTCACGAAGGGGCATCGACTTGCGAATATCTGGCGTGCGATAGAATAACCCGAAGTAAACCCCAACGATTGCCCCTGCAAGCAACCCCAAGAAAATAAAGGTTTTTTTGCGACGTTTCACCAAAGCCAGCATAGCACACCGAAAGGAGAGAGAGAACGAAAGGCGCTTAAGAGATGGTTCGCACAAGGGTAAAAGATATTTAGGCAAAAATCGGGAATCGGGGTTCGGGAATCGGGTAAGTCATTAGGCAACAGGCACGGATGTAAGGGCGTTTGTTTTTTGTCTTTCCCGATTCCCGAACCCCGATTCCCGACGCTATGGGTTTGCCCATGTCAGCGTAACACGCACGACGGGTCCGGGGAGTTTGAGACGAATTAACGGGACGGGGTCGTTTTTGTCGAGGTCTTTTTCGACACGCACAAAGCTCGGCGAAACTCGGAAATCGCCGTCGTAATGCCACGATATGATGACTTCGCCGTGTTCGTCAGGTTCGAGTTCCGCAAGGGCGATTCGTTGCCAGTCGGCTTGCAAGACTTCCCCTTTCCCACTCAAGAAAAAGCTCGGCGTCCGTTCGACCTTGAAGAGTATCCCCGTGCCAGAATCAGAGACTTCCGTAATTTTCTTGACCTTCGGATGGCGTGTGAGACGGATTTGCGATTCCTGTGTCCATGCAACGATGAGGCTAATGTTGTAGCGATCAAAGAATCGTGAAAGCTCCTCGTCGCTCATCTGTTCAAGCGGTATGCCTAAGAGCTTCCCATCGACCAATCGCACAAGCATATTATCGATGCAACCATCAGGCGAAAGCCCGCCCAAGAATGGTCGGTCGGTCAGATCACTCAGAAGCGAAGTCCAGCCCATATCTTGGGTAATTTGGGTTCGATCTTCCCATAGTACACGACCGCTAATCGGAGCATGTTCGCGGATGGATTGGACAAGGTTTTCCCGTTCGGGACCGAGGCCAATGGTGAAGGGATGATAACGCCCCAAGCGTTGGTGCAAGTCCAACCCCAAGACAATAACCACTCCCCCCGCCACAAGCCAAACGAATCCCAAAAAGCGGAAGCCCGTCCCTTTGCTAATGTTCATCGCAAGGGCAGCGAGGGCATACGCCGCGGGGATGGCAGCACACCACACGCACACCAACGAGAGTTTCTGTGTCCCCAATTCGTGAGCCAACGGCCAGAGACGCCCGACGCCGCCCGCAGCTGCAAAGGTTAGCGTACCCAATGCGAATAACCACGCATGGCGAGCATGTTTGCCGAGCATTATCATTAGCCCGATCAGACCAATAAATCCCAAACCCAAATCAACCGGATCGGAAGGCAAAAAGGCGTCCCATTCCTTTAACGCACTGGGCCAACGCGAAGGGGGTTCGGTCTCCCCTCCGAATGGAGCGTAGATCGAAATATGTTCCCACCAATCTTCTAACCACGAATAGTTCACACCCACCGAGGTTGTTGCAGAGGCGAGCATTGCGAGATGCCATATCCAGTTATGTTTCGTGAATACCCAGAATTGATACAGCAGAAAGATCGGCAACAAACAAAGCATCACAAGGGGTGAACAATACCAAGCCAACATTCCTGCAACTGTCATCACGATCCAACAGATTGGCCGAGGGGTTCGCCCGAAAGCGGCGGTCCACCCCAAGAAAACAGGGGCGCAAATCCCCGCCAAAAGTAAATCGAGATTACCCGTGAGAAGTAAAACTTGAGCCGGTTCCGACCAGCACATGACCGTACCCACAAGCCCTGCAAGTACCGATCCGCCTGCGTTCAAACCCGAGCCGCGACCCGCAAGGGTAAACGCCAACGGAGCCAGCACACAAAAAACGAAAATGCTGATCTTATAAACCGCGTGTCCCCGTCCTGCAATGAGGAAACAGAGTTCGGCAGGTCGTGAACCGGCATCGAAGATCGGCGTTTTTAAGTAGCCTGCTTGGAATGCAGGGTCGTAGCAAGAGGTTGTACGACGTTCCAGAAAGTTCTTGTGACCAATACCAGCATGATAATAGTGCAACGGGTGACGCCCATCGATAATGGGGGAATCGTCCAGCAGCTTCACGATGGCAGTGTCCCACGTTCCGAATAGACGTAAGCTCAACCACCCTTGCCCAACAACGAGCAAGAGTAGCACCAGCAACCAAAACGGCTGCTTGCGAAAGCCTACACCAGTCGGAACTTCCATGTCCTCCCTCTTTTTTCACAAACACAAAGAATACCCCCGTTTACCAAGTTGAGCAAGATGAGAATCAAGCATGCCTCGGTCGGAGTTTTTTGACCCAGAATCCCCGAACCGCAAGGGATTACCTATTCTCACACCCGTTTGGCTTTCGGCTTGCGTTGGCTTTTCCTTCACGTTATACGCCTCAAATCAAACTTCGCGGGGGCGGAGTGTGATGACAAGGGAAGGGGACGGGGATCGATGCGAATTCCACCAATGTTGCGTACCGTGCTTGATGACTCGAACCTTACAAGGGGACTCGGAGACGCGGAAGCACGTTACCTTGTTGAATGGTTGGTGAATCGGGTAGATCGCATTCCAAATTGGGCCGAGTTTCAAAAACTGCATCATCTTGCCCGTGTCGTCGGACGGTTCGTAGCACTTTGGAGCGTTCCCAAAAGCCGAGGCTCTGCCCACCAACTTGCCGCAACGGAACGAATGCTCTGGCCTCTCCCGAACGGGAACGAAGAACCCTTTTATGTGTTGGTCAAAATTCTGCAATGGGTCGATTTAAGAGGGAATCCCAAAACGTGAATTGAACCGTTGAGAGCAGATTGAGCGTCCTTGTTGTGGTGGGGTTGCCTGAAAGAATCGGAAAGGGATGATGTTTTGCACGTTTTCGATACCTAAATCTCAGCAGGTCAATAGGTTAGGTTCGAGCATTTTGAATGATGAAAAAATTTCAATAAAGGAGTGAATAGACCTTACCCCCCTCTCGTCTAATGGGTCTCACACGGGTTGGGATAGGCCCGACCTGTTTACCTCTTCTGCAACAGGAGTTGCCAAGATGAAAAAGTTTTTGTTGGTCGTTGCTGCCGTCACCGCAGTTTGGGTTGCTCTTCCCGCATTCGCCGCCGAGTTCAAATCGGGTCCTCAAGTTGACGAAAAAGTCCCCGGTCCTTTCCATCCTCTCAACGTGACTGGAACCGAAGCTGGCAAAAAACATTGCCTCTTCTGCTCCAGTGGTGACGCCCCTGTTGCAATGATCTTCGCTCGCGCCACCGACGACGCTCAAACCGCCAAGCTCATCAAGAAGATCGACGAAGCTAACGCCAAGAACAAAGACCTCGTCTCGTTCGTGGTGTTCCTCAACGACGGCGAAAAAGCCGACGCCAAGATCAAAGAAATGGCCGAAAAAGAAAAGATCACCAAGACCATCCTCAGCGTTGACAATCCTGCTGGCCCCGAAAAATACAACGTGGCCAAAGACGCAGAAGTCACCGTCGTTCTCTACGTCGAACGCAAAGTGAAAGCTAACCACTCGTTCAAGAAAGGCGAACTCAAAGACGCCAACATTGAAACCATCGTCAAAGACCTCAGCAAGATCACCAAGTAATTTGTGATTCTGCGAACAGGGGGCAACCCCAACAGAGAGGCGTTGATTCCCGTGAGAATCAACGCCTCTTTTCGTTTTTGCAAGGGTAGAATCTAATCCTCGGGACTTGACCGGTTTGGTCGAGTGAATATTCTAACCCCTGTGGGATATTTTTGTGTCAATCTCCGGTGTTGGTCAAAACCGATGACAATTACACTTTTTCAAATTGGCTACCACAATACCCCTCAACTCAAGCGGAAATCGACAACACCAACACAAGAGGAGAAACGATGAACCGTTTGCTTGCCTGTGGGATTTTTGGATTGCTTATCGTTGTGGTGCATTCGTATGCTGTCGAGGATGAAACGACAACTGCCGAAGCCCTTCGCAAAAAAGGAGTCTACGTCGTTCAAGACGAAACCAAACCAGACAAACCTGTCGTGCGGATCCGAATGAGCTTCATCGATCCGAACGAGCTCAAGACGATCATTGAGTTAAATGAATTGACTCGGGTTGAGCTTTCAGATAATTGGTATGGAAAGGAAGAGAAGGATTTCCCAAAGTTCAAATTCTCTCCGCGACTAACACGGCTTGAGTTAGAAAAACCTCGGAAGAAATTTCTTGCGAACATCGACCTCAAGGACTATCCCAGACTCGAAAAATTAGTAATTTCATCAGCGAACGATGTCGATTCCTTGCTTGAACCGATTGCAACATTAAAGGAATTGAAAGTACTTGATCTCAGTAACACCAACGTGAGCAGCAGTACTATGAAACGTATTGCGACCGCGAAAACTCTGACTTTCCTTAGTCTGGAACGTTCGAGGCATTCAGCAATCGAACTCGAAACCTCAAGACTAACAAAGCAGGATTTCAAACAACTCGGTCAACTACCCAAGCTTGAAGTCCTTCGATTAAGCGGAACGCAAATCGATTCAATAGGAATTGCCGAGATTGCCAAACTCACAGAACTCCGCGAGCTTGAGCTTGATTCAACGGGTATCACCGATGCCGATCTCAAAACCCTATCCACTCTCACAAACTTGACAAAGCTCTCGCTGCGAAAAACCAAGATCACACACGAAGCGATCAAAGAGATTGCGAAACTCTCGAACCTAACCATATTGGAAATTGGTCACAACAAAATCGATCCGAAAGAAATTGTGGAACTCAAAAAACTGACCAAGTTGACCTGCCTCGATATTTCATCCACCGAAATCAACGACGAATCTATCAAGCACATTTGTCAGATGAAAACCCTGACAAGCCTTTACATCGCAAATGCTAAAGTTTCGGATCGCTGCATCCCTGATCTGTTAAAGCTGAGCAACCTCGCGGTGATCGATCTCTTCCAAACAACTATTACGTTCTCTGGTGTCCGTGATCTCAGCGAATTGAAAGGGTTGAAGATCGTTCTCTCGGGTGAGAATTATACGGGAAATTTGGGGGGATTCGGGTTCCTATCTCGCCCGCGAGAATTTGAAAAAAATCTTCTTCCAACGCAGGAAGTAGGACGAGGAGTGATGCACATTTATGGCCGAGAGGTTCAGTCTTCTTCGCAGAATATGGGAGGCAGTTTTGGTGCATTCGGGGGTAATTTCGGTTTCACAGTTCCAAAATATGGGCACCTTCCCCGTTAAAATTGCTATTCGGTTTCGTTGACTTTTTGATTCTCCGTTCTCTGTGAACCCCGTTCTTGCTCGTCTGCTCCCTACCTTTGTTGGCGTGTTCTCGTAGAAAATCTTTTTCCTTTTTGTCGGAGTGTGGGGCATATGAATTTATTGGCAGAGGTTCGCAGTGCGTTTCGTGGGGTTCTCGCCTCGATTGTGTCCGATTCTGAAAAGGTCGAGTCTTACCTTGAGATGATTCGACCTGCCCAGAATGCCCAGCACGGCGATTACCAAGCGAACTTCGCGATGCCTCTTGCCAAGATCGTAGGCAAAGCCCCCAAGGATGTCGCTGCCGAGATTATCGCTCAACTTACCGGTGACCTTCCGTTTGAAACGCCGACCGTTGCAGGGCCGGGGTTTATTAACATTCGTTTGAAAGATTCGTGGTTGGCATCGGGGCTATCCCCTCTCGTTGGCGATGCACGTTTAGGGGTTCCGGTTGCGTCCAAGTCGAAAACGTATGTGATCGATTATTCCGGGCCGAACGTCGCCAAGCCGTTGCATGTTGGGCATTTACGCAGCACGATTATCGGCGAATCCCTTTGCCGTGTGTTGCGATTTCTCGGTCATAACGTGATCGGCGATAATCACCTCGGCGATTGGGGGACGCAGTTCGGAATGCTCCTCTATGGTTACAAAAACTTCTTGAAGAAGGATGAGTACGAGAAGGATAAGGTCAAAGAGTTGGCACGTCTTTACATTCAGGTTCGTAAGCTCGCCGAGTTGGTCGGCAATCTGCAAACGGTTCACTTCAAGTTTGTGGACCTTGAAAAGTTCCAATCGGAACCGATCCCTGAACTCATTCGCGGGTATGTGAAATGGGTAGCTAAATCGACAACTTCTACAAACACCGATGACGACGAAACCCCTGCCACAAATCCGATTGCAACGGCCTACCGTGAGGAGACGGCGAAGCTCCACCGTGGCGATGCCGAGAATCTCCGTTTGTGGAACGAGTTTATGCCCGCCTGTATGGAAGAGGTCGAATCAATCTATCACCGACTTGATGTTAAATTCACCCATCAATATGGCGAGAGCCATTACAACGATATGCTCCCCAGTGTGGTCGAAGACCTGTTGAAAAAGGGTATTGCATCGCACAGTCAAGGGGCAGTAATTATCGAAGATGGCAAGAAGGTCGCACTCATCCGAAAAGGTGACGGTGCGTTTACCTACATGACGACCGACCTTGCGACGATTAAGTTCCGTGCCGAAACCTTCAAGCCCGATGCGATGTTGTATGTGGTCGATTCTCGTCAAGGCGATCACTTCAAATCGTTATTTGCGATTGCCAAGAAATGGGGTTACGCGAATATCGAAATGGATCATCTCAGCTTTGGTTCTGTGTTAGGGGAAGACGGCAAACCCTACAAAACCCGAGATGGCAATGCTGTTGACCTTCACTCGCTGTTGAATCAGGCAATCGAATTAGGCGAAGAAAAGTACGACCATGCTCTTCAGATTCGAGACATCAAAGAGCAAGAAATCCCGAAGCTCACTGCGGAAGAGAAACGCCACATTGCAACCGTTGTGGGTATCGGTGCGGTGAAATACGCCGACCTCAGCCAGAATCGAACGAGTGACTACACCTTCAGTTACAAGAAGATGTTGGCAACGGAAGGAAATACCGCGACCTACATGCAATACGCCTATGCCCGAACCCGTAACATTTTGCGAAAGTCCGGCGAGGATATCGAAGCGTTGCAAAAATCGGGTGCAAAAATCGTCATTGCCGAGAAGGAAGAACGTGCGGTCGTGTTCCAATTGCACAAGTACGCTGAAACCCTTGAATCGACCGGCAAAGAATACATGCCTCACTATATCACTGCGTATCTGTGGGACTTGTCGAAGGCAACCAGCACCTTCTACTCTGCTAAGAACTGCCACGTCCTCGAAGCTGCTACACCAGAGCTACGCACAAGCCGCCTCTTGCTCGTAGACCTCGTAGGCCGAACCATCCAACACGCCCTGAGCCTGTTGGGGATCGAAACGGTTGAGAGCATGTAAATGTTGTGTGACGTGGTTCGTCTATCGTAAAAGGCAGGTTGGTTGCGTATCGTCTTTTGTCTTACCCGACACACGAACCACGTCACACGTCGCACGATTTGGGGTTTTCTGCTTGCTTCTCACATGAGAAACGGGTAGTCTTTCTTAATCCCCCACCTCTACCTTTGGTTGTTCGTATGAAAATGCGTTTTTCCTACACCTTTATTGTGGCTCTTTTTGCAGTTGCGGCGATCCTTCATCATTCGCCTCATTCGTGGTCACAAATCTCGAAAATGTTCGTTAGTCAGGCTTTTGCCGACGAGAATAACCAGAAAGACGACGGCCAAAAAGGTCAAAAGGACGATGGACAACAAAACCAAAAAGATGACGGTCAAAAAGGCCAGAATGACGACGGTCAGAAAGGTCAAAAGGACGACGGACAACAAAATCAAGTTGTTCTGAAAAACGTAGACCTCAAAACCAAAGTCGTTACTCTTGTGCGAAAAGAGAAGGGGGAAAACGTTGAACAAACCCTTCCGCTTGGCAAAGATGTTCAAGTGATGTTGAACGGCAAAGCTGCGAAAGTTGCCGATCTCAAAGAGGGGATGAAATTGAACGTACTCCTCTCGAAAGACAACAAAGAAGTTGTTGCAATCAAACAAGGTGAAAATAACCAGAAAAACGACGGCCAGAAAAATCAAAAGAACGACAAGTAAAAAGCGAACAACTTGCCCCGTTTTCTTCTTGCTTCTCCCGCTAAAAACGGGTATTCTTTTCTCTATCCCTCCTATTGGTCTCCGTTTGGGTTGATCCATGTTGAAATTTTCTCTGCGTTCTTCGGGTGATTGTGCATCTCCTTCACGTCGGAATTTCCTTCAAGTTGGAGGGCTTGCAACACTTGGTTTGGGCTTGCCCGATTATTTGCGTGCCGCCGAGAAATCACCCGCGAAAAAGACGGCGACCCGTTGTATTTTGATTTGGCTTCAAGGGGGGCCGAGTCACCATGATAGCTTCGACCCCAAGCCGGATGCACCTGCTGAGGTTCGCGGAGAGTTTGGCACGATACCCACAACACTTGCAGGAATTCGTTTGAGTGAGCATCTCCCGCATTTGGCAAAGATGACGGGTGACTATTCGATCATTCGAGGGCACGATCCCAAGAATGGTTCGCACGGTGTCGCCGATCACCTGATGTTGAGCGGGCATAAGTTCAACGTGACGTTGCCCTTTCCAACCTACGGGTCAGTCGTTGCCAAAGAACGTGGCTATGTGGATGGGATGTTACCTTTCGTTCAATTAGGGAAATCGATTGACCGACGATTTAACGGCGGAATTGCTGGTTTTTTGGGCGATGAGTTCAACCCGTTTGAAGTGCATGAAGACCCCAGCGCCCCTGTGTTTCGTGTGCGTGACCTGAGTGTTGCAAACCAAGCGGAACGGGATCGCTTAGACCGTCGCTACTCGATGTTGAACGAACTCGAACAATATCAAAAGACCATCGAAACGACGGCAGGGCCGGTCAAAGCACGTGATACTTTCACCGAAAAAGCACACGGTATTATTACCTCGCCGACTGCAAAGAAAGCCTTCGATATTCGGGAAGAATCGGACAAGACCCGTGACCGCTACGGGCGTAACCAATTCGGACAGTATTGCTTACTCTCTCGCCGGCTGATCGAAGGGGGAGTGCAATTCGTTACCCTAACCGACGGGGGATGGGATACCCACACGAATAACTTCAAGAGCTTGAAAGACAGGCTGCTTCCGCGAATCGATCAAGGGATTTCGGCCCTGTTGCAAGACCTGAAACTACGCGGATTGTTGGACTCGACCCTTGTGGTTTGCTTCGGCGATTTCGGACGTACCCCGAAGATTAACCCCTCGGCGGGACGCGATCACTGGTCCACCGCAGGTTCGGCGATTATCTCCGGTGGCGGGTTGAAATCGGGCGAAGTCGTTGGCAAAACCAATGCCCTCGGCGAGTTCGTGACCGATAGCCCTGTTTCCCCCCAAGATTTGGCAGCGACGATCTACCATTGTCTGGGTATCCCCCTTCACACTTGGTATAAATCGCACGATGGGCGACCAATTGAGTTAATTCCAGAGGGGAAACCCGTCAAACAACTGATAAGCTAAATTCACACCTCCGAGGGCGACCCCCTTCCAAGAGGTGTTTCTTGGAGGAAATCAATGTCCCGATTTGCTTTACTTCTCGCCTGTTTGACCCCTCTTGTAGGGGTTGCTGCTCCGATTATCCTTCCCAAAGAAACGGGACCGAAACCCCGTATAGTGGCTCCAAGCGAATACACGCAACGCCTCAACCTTCAGATCGGCGATGTTCGCTATTCGACCTTCCTCACTCAAGAGTTACTCCTTGTCGTTGGCAGTGAAAAAAGTACTATCATCGACACCAAATCGGGCAAGCGAACGGAAGGGCCAAAGGTGAGCAAAGCCCTTTCGGGAGCGACTTTCAAGAACCTGATCGTCATCGGGTCGGCAACTGGTTTTGTGGTTTTCAAAAACAAAGACGGGGCACTCACCGAGCTTGCGAAAAAGGATTCTAAAACCCCTGTTACGGTGGTGAACTTTCACCCAACGGGCGACAAGATCGTCTATCGTTCCGGCGAAAAAGAACTTACGCTGTGGAAGCTCGCCGATCAATCCGTTGAATCGACTCACGAACTCGAGACGATTCCCCTTGCCGTGGCGTTTGCTGGCAACGGGCGACATCTCGCTATTGTGGGGCGAGACGGTTGGTTGCGGTATCGGGCCCAATTTACGGGTGGAAAAGAGCATCAATACTGGATGCGACGGGTTCAACGTGCGGACCATAACACGGTCGCTTTTTCTCCCGATAGCCGATATGTAGCAACGGCATCGGCAGGGCGTGTTGCGGTGTTCGATGCCCTGAATGGCCGTCAGATGGCAGGGTTAGAGCGACGCTTCGGAGAAGGGGAAGTACGTTCTCTCCAATTCTCGAACGACGGAACAACCTTTGCTTGTATTTTTTCGGGAGAGTCTGCGGTGGTTCGGGTCTGGCAAACCGAAACTTGGAGCGAGATAGCGGAGTACGGTCTGTTTGCCAAAGGGGGAGAGTGTTTCTCGTTCTCGCCTGATTTACGGGTTTTAGCAGCAATCGCACAAGATGGCGAGACGTTCGTTTGGCCCTTCCGACCTGCCGAGAAAATCGAACAGAAACTTACCGTAGCCGAGGCTTGGGAAAAACTGGATAACGACGATTTGAAGTTAGCCCAAGCTGCTTATCGTAAGCTCTTGTCTTCGGGAGATGATGGCGTAAATGTGGTCATCAAGGGTTTAGCCAACATCGAAAAGGAAATCGACGAAATGAAGAAATGGGTCAAGAATCTGGATGATCCTTCCTTCAAAATTCGCCAACGAGCCGTGCAAGAACTTGGTCAGAAAGGAACCCGTGCTGCGTGGTTAATCTACGCCATCGATACCACGAAACTCGATACCGAATCGGCGAACTCTATTCGTCTGCTCAAGTCGCATTTTGAAGATCAGGGCTTCACCCCTAACGAAAGTGGTCTCTACGGCGATGCCCTCCGCC
>VYLT01000172.1_pt1 | contig 15936 bp, 17 predicted proteins | sample 5114261 | NCBI WGS metagenome assembly VYLT01 (sample SAMN12291815, study PRJNA351875) | freshwater metagenome | isolation source: freshwater lake | place: USA: Michigan, Little Long Lake | collected 2011-07-12 | reverse complement strand
AATGATGGGCGGCGGCATGCAAATGATGGGTGGTGGTATGGGCATGATGGGTGGCGGGATGAGCATGATGGGTGGTGGCATGCAAATGATGGGTGGGATGGGTATGATGGGTGGCGGTATGAATATGATGGGTGGTGGCATGCAAATGATGGGCGGCGGTATGAATATGATGGGTGGGATGGGTATGATGGGTGGCGGGATGCAAATGATGGGTGGCGGTATGCAAATGATGGGCGGCGGTATGCAAATGATGGGCGGCGGTATGAATATGATGGGCGGCGGTATGAATATGATGGGGGGTATGGGGATGCGAGGCGGTATGCAAATGATGGGTGGCGGTATGAAGAACTTCGGTGGTGCCGGTGCATTCGGTCTGTAAGACCTTTTGCCAGATCACCTAACAGAAACTGAGAGAGGAGGCGTTTATAAACGTCTCCTCTTTTTTTTGGAGACCTCTCTATGGAACACCTCGAAAACTTTTCAGTGATCTGGAATCAACCCGTCGCATGGGGAGATATGGACTCGTTCCAGCACGTCAGCAACATCGTTTACTTCCGCTATCTTCAAGATGCTCGCGTCGATTTCTTCCAGAAGCTCGGTTGGTGGGAGTATCACGCTCAAACAGGCATTGGCCCTATCGTTCACAGCACATCGGCACGCTATCGACGGGCGGTGACCTTTCCCGATACCCTTTTGATCGGCACTCGCATCATCGAACTCGGCACCGACCGGATCAAACTTCAACAACGAATCGTCAGCACCAAAACCAACGAGATCGTGACCGAAGGCGAAACACTCACCGTTTGCTTTGACTATCGCAAGCAAGAAAAAAGCCCTCTTCCTCAATCAATTATCCAGATGATTCACCAGTTAGAAAAGACTATCATGACTACACAACCCTCTGAGTAATCGCCTCTCTTTTCTGAATCGGGGAATAAAACCCGTGTTTGTGCGTCTTATCAAACAATCTTTCTTGTTGACCTGACGATTCCTCTTTGTGGGGTGATCGGCATGAATGACGCATCCTATCAATCGACCGACCGACGACCCATTGCGGCACGCCGTTGGCGTATCTGGCAAGAACTCACTCGGTGGCTTGCCCAACACCACGTTTCTCCAAATGGAATCTCGATTGCAGGAATGGTTTGCGGAACCCTTGCGGGGATCGTGTTTGCTCTCACCCCTTACTTCAGCGAAGGCGTTTCGCTCCTCTGGGTTTCGGGTGCGGTTCTCATTCAACTTCGATTACTTGCGAACCTTTTAGATGGCATGGTTGCGATTGAATCGGGTCAAGCCTCTGCTATCGGCGAGTTATTCAACGAAGTACCCGACCGTCTTTCCGATACTGCAATTCTTATTGGTGTTGGTTACTCCGTCGGGTGCAATCCGCTACTCGGTTATGCTGCTGCCTGTGCTGCGTTGTTTACGGCTTACATCCGCACGATGGGAAAAGCCGGCGGAGCTTCTCAGCACTACTGCGGGCCGATGGCAAAACAACAGCGAATGGCACTGCTCATCCTCTTGGCGCTCTATTGCGGGCTTGCTCCGGCTCGGTGGCAACCGACTTGGGGTGAGGGATACGGGTTACCTTCAATCGTGTTAAGTGTGATTATCGTTGGGTGCGTTTTGACAAGCATTCGGCGTTTGGGGCGGATCGCATCCGATCTTAAAAGGGGCCGAGCATGAACCCAGAAGTACGCGCACGGCTCTTCGGTGCCGAACATGCTTTCGATCATCCCGTGACCGTTGCAGTAACGATTGCCGTTCTCGGCCTTCTGGTCATTGCGCCGATAATCATTTGGCTGTTAGTACAACTCGGACGGGTGAACGCAAAGCTCCGAGGCGAGCTTTTCCTTCGCTATCGTTCGTGGTTGGTGATTACTCCCCTCATCCTTATGCCGATTCTGCTTGGGGCTGCGTGGACGATCTTGGGTGTGGGGGTGTTGAGCCTGTTGTGCTATCGGGAATACGCACGGGCAACCGGTCTGTTCCGCGAAAAAGCCGTGAGCCTTGTCGTCGTCCTTTGCATGCTTGTTGTTACCTTTACCGTGCTCGATCATTGGTATTATTTTTTCGTTGCAACACTCCCTTTTGCAATGGGCTTTATCGCAATCGTTGCGATCCTACGCGATCAACCTCACGGGTATATCCAACGGGTCGCCCTCGGCGTGTTGGGGTTTGCGTTGTTCGGTACTTGTTTGGGACATTTGGGATATTTCGCCAACGATTTGAATTATCGACCGATCTTCTTGCTGATTCTTTTGAGCGTCGAACTCAACGATATTTTTGCCTTTATCTGTGGCAAGACCTTCGGCAAACGAAAATTTGCCCCAAACACAAGCCCCAATAAAACCGTTGCGGGAGCAATCGGTGCGTTTATCCTAACGACGATTCTCGTTATCGTGATTGGTTCCTATGTGTTTGAAGGAACGATCTTGCAAGGATGGAAATATCTTGCCGTGTTAGGTGGGCTTATCAGTGTACTTGGGCAGTTTGGCGATCTCATGCTCTCTTCCATCAAACGCGATCTTGGCATCAAAGATATGGGCAACTCGATACCCGGTCACGGTGGATTGCTCGACCGATTCGATAGCATAATTCTTGTGGCGCCTGTCGCTTTTCATTACATCGGCTATTTTATCGGGATCGGGAACGACCAAAAAATACATGTGATTACCGGAGGATAAATCATGCACGATTGGAATCTCCGACCAGCACGCGATCTGGGCCTTTCTGCCAACGAACGCTTCCGCAGCCTGCAACGAGAAAGCGGACTGATTTCAACAGGGTTGCATCTCGCATGGTGGACGATGGTACGGAGCTACTTGGCGTTGTGGCATCGATTGCGAATCACGGGTCAACAGCATATCCCAATCCAACCGCCATTTATCATGGTAGCAAATCATTCGAGCCATTTGGATGCACTGGCGTTAGCAGCCCCTCTTGCGTGGGACATACGCGACCAGATTTTTCCAATTGCTGCCGGTGACGTGTTTTTTGATACCCCTATCGTCTCGGCTTTTGCTGCCCAGATGCTCAATGCCCTACCGATGTGGCGTAAAAATTGCGGTCCCCATGCCCTTGCTCAACTCCGTCAACGACTTCTCGAAGAGCCTTGTGCGTATATTTTGTTTCCTGAAGGTTCCCGAAGTCGCGACGGGAATATGCTTCCTTTTAAGCCCGGCTTTGCCATGCTCGTCGCTCAAACAAACGTACCCGTGATTCCGTGCCACTTGAGCGGATGCTATCAATCTCTCTCCGCTAATCGACGTTTCCCACGCCCGAAAAGAATCGATCTGAGAATTGGCGAACCCCTGAAATTTGCAAACGTCGAAAACACTCGCGAAGGCTGGTACCACATCGCAACAACAACCGAACACGCCGTAAGGTCATTGCAACCAAGTCAATTTATTTCGTGATTGTGACGGGTTTGGATTGCGATTTATACGAGCCGACAATCGTTCCACCGAGGGGGCCGGCTTCTTGGAGTTTGGTTTCCATTGTGCGTGTCCAATAGATTTTTGCGGAGCCTTCTTTCAGTGCCGAGAGTTGGTCGGCGGTGATGGTTACACCCGTTGCGCCCGCGACTTTCGTGCTGTTGAACGCGAAAGGAAAGTGCTTGGCAACCTCTTGCCCCGGCCCTGCATTGGGTTTTCCACCATCGCCTCCTTTGAAGGGATCGTTCCCTTGTTGGGTGAGCATTCCTTGATCGACCGTCAGAGTAATCGTCTCACCATTTGCAAGGGGTGGCCCCTCAAATTTGAGGGTGAGCGGTTCCTTTTGGCTGATCTTTTCTGGGACTTTGTCGGCAAAGCCAATCTTCTCGATGCTGATACTGTTCCTGTATTTCTTGCCGTCGTTGGTGAAGACAAAATCGTGTTTGCGTTCGTATTTATCAAGAGGTTGTTCGTAGTATTTTCCGGTCAACTTCGAGAGCGTCCCGTCCCGCATGGCGTTGCCGTTATGTGTAACAGAACTTCCGCCGCCCAAATCGATATTCGTACCGGTTGCCCCTCCCACACGGAAGCGAGCACCTGCAAAATTCATGTTGTTATCGGCATCGTAAGAGACACCGTAGGTGGCGTAGATGGCATCGCCTTTGACCTGATCGACCTTGATAGTATCGACCGAGCAACCCGCAATACCCCCAAGAACAATCGCTCCACCGAGTAGCAGTTTTGCAATCCCCATTTTTATACCCAAATGCGTGTTAGAAAATGATCCGCACACCCTTCAAAGGATAGGATATAAGGTATTTCTCTCTCGATGGGGGAGAGATTTTTGATTCATGGATCGTATGGCGTGGTTCGTGAATAGCAGAAGCGAACCGAGAACATCCGTGACCGTTCTTGGCTCCGTGTGGCTTCGGCGAACCACGAACCACGCACGGGTATGGCAACGGATTCGGGTGTTTGTAAATGTGGTTGCTCCCCTTACTAACGTTCGGGGCTCGTGGCCTTTACCGTTTGACCCCATAATTTACCGAAATCGCAAAGACCACGAGCCGGGAGCGTTAGCGACCGGAGACCCCAGAAATCAAGGGCTTTCCAACAAAACACCCTAATCCGTTGCCACACCTCCACGATCCTCGCCACACGATCCACGATTTAGACCCCTTCGGCCATGTTCCTATTTTTCATCCGTTCCAGTTCGACTTGCTCATATCGATGACGCAACACAAAAAAACCAACCCCGAATAAGACCGTCATCATCGGCCCCATAAGGATGAAGGGATACCAAACGTGATAGGGTTGACCTTGTGCAATCGCCACCAACCCGACAACGTCTACCACGATACCAACCCCTGCCAGCACCACAACAAGGGTGAGCAAGAAGCTCCGCCCCTTGCCCTTCGGGATAAGTAATCCCGAAAGCGTGCCTACGATAGCCCCGAATAGCCCGACGAGGGAACCGCCGACACCGCCGACGATCCCTGCTTCTGTTCCGCTCCACCATTCCATGACTATTCTCCTTGTGATTGTTTGTGTGCTTTAATTAACTCTTTCGCCAACTGCGACGAAAGTTTGCCGTCCGCAACTAACACTCGCACCCGTTTCTCAAACGGGTCTAACTGTGTCGAAGCCTCGATAGTTTTGATTTTCTCGATCAAGCGATCCAGCCTTACGCGAATCGTGGGATAAGAGACCCCATATTCTTCGGCCAAGTCCTTCAACGAACCCGATGCCAACACCATCCGACGCATAAACTGCAAGTCGTCCTCATCGAGTTCCGCCAACCAAGTTGGTATCTCACTGGTCTTTACGCTCATTATCTGACCTCAATAAAACGAAAGTCCTTTTTGATATTATTGATATTAACAAAACGAAAGTCAAGATAAATAATATGAAATAGTTGACAGTGGATAGTGGACAGTTGACAGTGAAAGACAGAAGACATTCTGCTTTAGTCTTTCACTGTCAACTGTCCACTATCCACTGTCAACTATTCCCCTTGTGTTACATCCCCCTCTGAGCTATTACCGGTGGTTTCTTTTGGAGGATTCTCGATGAAACGTGGTATTTTGGCGATTCTAGGTGGTTTGGCTTTTTCTGGGATCGTGTTGGCGGGGTCGTTTGATCCTGCAATTCCGGATGGCGATTTTCGCGTAGCACCGATGCAGGAACAAGAATTCTTTCAACCGATGTCCACACCCGTAAAACCGCACACACTCCGCGAACAACCCACCCCCGCAGGCGACCCCAAGCGCAGCCCCGGCTTCTCGACGCGAACCAAACAACCGACCAAGACAATTTTCCTTCCGCCTGTAGAGTAGAGGGGTATCGCTCGCACAGACCTCGGCCCCTGCAAGGATTGGCATGACGATGATTCCCTATCGGTTTTTTACCCGTCTTTCTTACGATGCCCACTATCTCAAGAGCTTTGCCGGCAAAGAAAAAGGCACATTTGTCGAACTTCCGCCGGAATGTCGTTTGACCTCCTTTAGCGAGATCGACGGGTTCACGACTTTTGCCGATGTGCGTTTGGCATGGAACGAAACGGGCTTGCTTGTTTCATGCAAGGTCGAAGGGAAGAAAGCCCCGCCGGTCGGTGACGAAAAACGCCCACGCGAGTCCGACGGGTTCGGCATTTGGATCGACACACGCGAAGACCGCAAATCGCACCGAGCAAGCCGAACCTGTGTACAACTCTTCTTTCTTCCAAGTGGAGGAGGCCCCAAAAACGACGAAGCCGTCGTTGTCCCTCAAAAGATCAACCGAGCCTTGATGGATGCCCCTTTGCCAAACCCCGAAGACATTCCTTTTAACGTCGAACAATTCAAAGGGGGATACTTCTTGGAAGCGTTCCTGAGTGCGGAAGTTTTGAGCGGTTTCGACCCCGAACAACACCCCACATGGGGTATCTTCTACGCCGTCAACGACATCGAACTCGGCTTACAAACTCCAAGCGTCGGCCAAGAATTCCCCTTCTGGGACGACCCTTCCTTGTGGGCAACGCTAAAACTCCAAAAGCCGAAAGGGTAGGGATAGAATAAGCGCGGAGAAAAAATAAACCGGTGGACGTCGATTTAGAGCATTTTTATTTTTATCGTCGTGAAAAGAAAGAAAAAGCCAAACCATCGAAGGGCAAGCAAGCCGTCAATGCGACCGAAGTAAGGGAAGTAAAAAAGCCCAGCAGCCCTAGAAAAATAATCTTTGTGGGGTGATTGGGCCGGCTGCGTGTTTTGAAGTTACGACAAGGGTTCTAAGCCAGTCAGGGCGAAGCAGTGTCTTGATAGCCCGTCCGCGCAAGCGGTGGGACGGAGGCAGCGACTTAACTTTTACCCCAAAACAATCACCAAACCCGTATTTTTACCGGACAATCGGATTTTTAATCGAAACCAGTGCGAACATTTTTGGGGCTGGATGGGAAGCACTCAAGGTCGATGCCTCCTCCCCACCGCTTGCGCGGGTGGGCTAAGGAAAACAGCTTCGCCCTTGTTATCTTGCAACCATCAGCGTAACTTCAAAACACGCAAGCCGCCTAATCGGAGGTTGACACTCTTCCTTTCTGGATTCGCGTAGTTTGACCGCGTTTTGGATGAACAAGGCGACGGAGACAAACAAGTAAACAATCAAACAAATGTTATGAATATGTATAAAAAATAACCCCTGATGTTGCCATCAGGGGTTATTTATCTTTGTTTGGTGAGATTTTCTGTTTTGAAGAATGAGTCACATGAATAACAACAACAGACTTCTGGTTCGTTATGTTTCTTGCGAAACACAACTATATCTGCTGTTGTGTTTGGTTTTATCAAATCCTTAGAAAGGAGGTGATCCAACCGCAGGTTCCCCTACGGTTACCTTGTTACGACTTAGTCCCAATCAAGGGTTTTGCCTTCGACGCTTGCGCGGCTTCGGGCACTCCCCTCTTTCGTGGCTTGACGGGCGGTGTGTACAAGGCTCAGGAACACATTCACCGCAGTGTTGCTGACCTGCGATTACTAGCGATTCCAACTTCACGAAGGCGAGTTGCAGCCTTCGATCTGAACTGGGGCGTAATTTTTGGGATTTGCTCCGTCTCGCGACTTGGCTTCCCTTTGTGTACGCCATTGTAGCACGTGTGCAGCCCTAGACGTAAAGGCCATGAGGACTTGACGTCATCCCCGCCTTCCTCCGGTTTGACACCGGCAGTCTCCCTAGAGTCCTCTAAATGAATAGTAGTAACTAAGGATAAGGGTTTCGCTCGTTAAGGGACTTAACCCGACATCTCACGACACGAGCTGACGACAGCCATGCAGCACCTGTATCTCGTTCACGATTGGATACGTTCGTCCACCGTTTCCGGCAACTACCCCGAGACGCTTTCGCACATGTCAAGTCTAGGATAAGGTTCTTCGCGTAGCCTCGAATTAAGCCACATGCTCCACCGCTTGTGTGAGCCCCCGTCAATTTCTTTGAGTTTCAGCCTTGCGACCATACTCCCCAGGCGGGGTACTTAGCACTTTTGCTTCGCCAGTAAGGTCATGTGAACCCTACTAGCTAGTACCCAACGTTTAGGGCTAGGACTACCGGGGTATCTAATCCCGTTTGCTCCCCTAGCTTTCGCGCCTCAGCGTCAGAAAAGGTCCAGTGTGTCGCCTTCGCCACCGGAGTTCCGTTCAATATCAATGCATTTCACCGCTCCACTGAACGTTCCACACACCCCTACCTTCCTCGAGGTAACCAGTATCCGAGGCAGTTCTCCAGTTAAGCTGGAGGATTTCACCCCGGACTTGGCTACCCGCCTACGCGCCCTTTAAGCCCAGTGATTCCGAACAACGTTCGCTCGGTTCGTCTTACCGCGGCTGCTGGCACGAACTTAGCCCGAGCTTACTGATAGTCAATCCGACTTACGCCTTTCTTCTATCTTTCGCGTTTTACAACCCGAAGGCCTTCATCACGCACGCGGCATCGCTCGTTCAGGCTTTCGCCCATTGACGAAGATCCTCGACTGCAGCCACCCGTAGGTGTCTGGCCAGTGTCACAGTGCCAGTGGCGCGGGTCGTGCTCTCACACCCGCTATGCATCTTCCCCTTGGTGGGCCGTTACCCCGCCAACTAGGTAATACAATATGGTCCCTTCTCGAAGCGAATTTCATTTCCCGGCACGAGGATGTCCTCACACCGAATCGCTGGGTATTACCCGTCCGTTAGAACGGCTATCCCCATCCCCAAGGGAGGTTGACCATACATTACTGCCCCTTTCGCCATTTCCCCCACTCAGTTACCCAAGTGGGATTCATTCGACTTGCATGCCTAATCCATGCCGCCAACGTTCGTTCTGAGCCAGAATCAAACCCTTCACAGAGTGTATTGTTTACTCAGCTTTCGCTGGAATAATCAAAAGAGTTTTATCTAGTCCCTATCACATTCTCATTCAAAATCACAATCTTTTCTCAAAGTCTTGCTTTCCGAATCTCAACCTTCAGTTTCTTCTCAGTTTCCCTTGAAGTCACTTCCGCCTGAGACTTGGAGGCTTGGAATGAGTTTGCTATAGGTCTAGCAATTGAACTCACTCCTCAAGCAGATCATCTCACCAAATTGTCAAAGATCGAACTTTAGTTATTGAAGGTCACACCAACTCTAACTAAACATCTCAGAGTCTTTCGTTTTCACTTTTGACTTTCGAGACACTTAATATCGGTCGCAGCTTCCATCAACTTTACACTAACTTTTGTCAGAAACGGTTTAGTTGTGTTTATCACTTCTTTTCGTTTCAAGTGCTGAGTCATCAACACCCTCACATCTTAGACTTTTAACCAAAAGTGTCAACGGTCTTGTGAAAAATATTTTGGAAAAGTGATCTATGGCCTCTTCTGGAAGTGGAGCAGAGAGGGGAAAACAGAACCATAACTCGCCAATCTATCGGGGTTTACGCTACGGTGTTTTAGGTGCGACAATGCCCTCTTTTTTGGTGACTCGATTTTTGCATTCCCTGCCACTACAACAGATAATGACCCCTCTGAAATGGGAAGTCAAGCAATTTCTGGATCGTTTACGAGGTTTTCACTGTGCCGACACCATCCGCTCTTATTCTTCGCAGTCCCGGAACCAACTGCGACCTTGAAACGGCCTTTGTCATCGAGAAGGCAGGGGCATTTACCGAGCGTTTGCATATTAATCGCCTGCGTGAAGACCCTTCTCTGCTCCACAAGTTCCAGATTCTGGTGCTTCCGGGGGGATTCTCTTACGGTGACGACGTGGGAGCAGGAAAGATTCTCGCCAACCAACTCTCGAACTTTATCGGCGACGAGCTTCGCAAGTTCCGCGACCATGAAAAGCTCATCCTCGGTATTTGCAACGGGTTTCAAACGCTTCTGAAATCAGGCTTGATTATCCCACCCGATGAAGATGGGCCTATTGCAACCCTCACCAATAACAAGCAAGGGCGTTACGAAGATCGCTGGGTACATATGAAAGCAACGCCCGGAAAATGCCCGTTCGTGAGAGGGCTTGATCGTCTCTTTATCCCGATGGCACATGGCGAGGGGCGTTTTATCTGCCGTGAAGGTTGGATTCTGCAAGGACTGGAACAAACGGGCCAAGTCGTTTTGAAATACGTTCGACCCGATGGAACGCCCGCCAACGAAGAATTTCCGCACAACCCGAATGGAGCATCTCACGATATTGCAGGTGTGTGCGATGCCTCGGGGTTAGTGCTGGGCCTGATGCCCCACCCCGAACGCCACGCCTTCCCGACCCAGAACCCGCACTGGACACGCAACGGCCTGAAAGAAGAAGGCGACGGCTTTGCCATCTTCAAAAACGCAGTCGATTTCTTCAAAACGTAACGTTGGGGTTCGGGTATCGGGGTTCGTAATTCGGGGAATACAAGTACCAAACCCAAGAGTATTGCATTCTTTCGGGGGGGAGACAAGCAGCCTCTTTTTCAAGAATCTTGAAGCGCAAGTTTGACTATCCCTATCGTCCTCTACAATAACCAAAACACATCCTTGAGGTGGTACGATGTTCCGATTCACAAAAGCCCTGATCGCCCTAAGCCTCGGTTTAGGGGTTCTCTCACTCACACCAATTTTCGACGTGCAAGACGCTTCGGCACAAGGGGTGCGTCCGAATCCGATTCCTCCCAAGACCGGTAATCCTGCTCCTCCTGCAAACACGAAGACAAACAACAACACGAACAATAACCTCAACAACATCTTCCAGAAGAACTCGGGAACGCAAACCTTTGCACCCAAAGGTTACCTCGGCGGGGGAACGCTTCCTCCGATTATTGTTCCGACCCAACCGCAGTATAGCAGCCCGTTCTTCAACCCGAACATGTACCAACAGAACCCCTACCAAAACCAATACCAGAACTTCCGACCCTATAACAATTTCAACAACTTCAACAGCAGTCTCAACCCGTTCGGTCTTCCATTCGGGCAAAACCAGTTCCAGAACTTCAATAACTTTCAGAACGCCAATAACTTGAACAATCCGTTCAACAACGTCTGGAATAACAATCAAATTTTCTTCCCGAATAACCTTCCACAACAGCAATTTAATTTCGGCGTACCCGGTCCGCAATTCAATTTCCAGATTCCGCCCATCGGCCAACCACTCCCACAATTACCGGGTAACTTCAACCCGTTCGCATCGTAGTCTTGGGAATCGTTCGGCCTGAACCATTTTCAAAAGCACTTTTCTTGAATTCGTGGAATTGACCTTTCAGAGATTACGACAAATTTGACATGCCGACCCTACCAAAATTGGTGACGTTTTATCAATGGGCTTCGACATCGCGTAAACGGCTTCGCAGGAATTTGGCCCGTGCGGCGTTGCGTTCTTCGCCAGTCAGGGCATTACCGACGAGCTTTTGGACGTGGGCCGGTTGCGACTGGATGAATAATTCATTCACGACAACCGGTGACAGATCAGGGATGAGCCGTAGGTGAACCCCAAGTCGCACGGCCGAGAGTAACTCCAGAGCTTCTTCCGAAGTCATCACGGCTGCAGATTGCAGGGTTCCTAAAGCTCGTGCGACACGGTCGTGAATCATCTGTTTGGCTTCACGGCAAAGGGTATTGCGTGCCATTCGCTCGAAGCCGATAAGCTCGGTTGTGGCTTCTCGAATGTCAGCAAGGAATGCTGCTTCGCTCTTACCTAATGTTACTTGATTTGAGATTTGGAAGAAGTCGCCGAGGGCACGCGAACCTTCGCCATACAAACCACGCACAACAAGGTTAATCTTCTGCAATGCCTTGAATGCTTTCTCGATCTGCTTGGTCATCGTTAGGCCGGGGAGGTGGAGCATCACGCTGGCACGCATCCCTGTTCCAACGTTAGTTGGACAAGCCGTTAGGAATCCGAACTCGTCGGAAAAGGCAAACTCAAGTTGGTGATCTAAAAGGTCGTCGATTCGATCTGCGGCTTGCCACGCACTTTCGAGGTCCAAGCCCGAGCGAAGAATCTGCAAACGCAGATGATCTTCTTCGTTAATCATCAAACTGATGCTTTCTCGCTCGTCGAAAGCCACCCCTCGGGGGCCTTCAATCACGCTCGAAAGTTCACGCGAGATGAGGTGACGTTCGACCAATAAAAGACGGTCTAACCCGTTGAGGTTAGCGACGCTCAGATAGGTAAGCCGATGATGGTCGAGAGCGAGTATTGCTTCGCACAAACGGGCTTCGATCTCGGTTTTCTGACGAGGGTTCGCCCGATTGATAAAAGGATACCCCGTGATATTACGGGCCAGTCGCAGGCGTGTCGAAACAACGACATCGGATTCCGAACCGGAACCGCGTAGCCATTCGCCAAGTCTCGGAGCCAGCATATCAAGATTCATTTTTGCTCCTGAGTTCTTGAAGTTCGTCGCGGTAACGGGCCGCCTCTTCGTAGCGTTCGCTATCAATCGCCTGTTTCAAAAGAGCTTTAAGCTCCGCTTTCTTTATCTTATACAAACGACGTTTGTGCCGTTCGGGAATCTTGCCAGCATGCTGAAGTTGGGCACCTTGTGCCCGTTGGATGAGAGGAAGAAGCTGCTCGCGGAAGAGTTCGTAATCGTGCGGGCAACCTAAACGCCCTTTGGTTTTGATATCGGTGAAGGTGGCTTCGCACTCTTCGCACTTGATATCGCTGACAACGGAAGAATGCTTCGTGAGGTTTTGCAGGACGAAGTTTAACAAAGCCGGTATCGGAACCTCGGAGGTCTCGTCGGGCATGAGCGACTCTTTCTTTGCGCAGGCTTCGCAAAGGTGTGTTTCGCGTTTCTTTTTGTTGACAATATCGGTCATGTGAATGGTTGCCGGATTGTCGCACATTTGGCATTTCATGGCTTGCCCCAAAATTCCTTGCCGTTTCGCCTCGATCTTCACTTTCCACCCAATTCCAGAATCCGATCCCGCAACCGCGAAGCCTCTTCGTAGGCTTCATTTTGGATTGCCACTTTAAGTTCTTGCTTTAATCGGGCAATCTCTTGTTGGCTGGCTTGCTCACCCCGTCGGCGTTTGGGGGTCTTGCCCGCATGGCGGGTCAACCCATGAACGCCCTCAAGAAGGGGTAATAGGTCTTCTCGGAAGACATCATAGTCTTTCGGACAACCAAGCCGACCGGTGTTACGAAATTCGTTAAACTTCAGGCCGCATTCTTCGCAGACAATAACTCCGGGATGAGTTGAGGAACCAAGCGAATTATTGTGAGCCTTGAACGGGTTTTGGTGCAGGTACAAGGCCCCGCAGTCCTCGCAAAAATGGAGTTCTTCGTAGTCGCCGTCCTCATCCACCTCTGTAATATGGAGCGTTACGACCTTTGTGCAGCGTTGGCATTTCATCTCACGAACCTCTTCCCAAGTCACTCTACAACCATTTTAGCGGTTGGGGAAAGAAACTTCGACCCAAATTCTTTTGAAAGGCCGTACCAAGCCGTCGTTGTTATTGGATTTCTGATTTTCCCTTCGGAATCCTTTGCGATTATCTAAGATATACACAGGGTTTCTCGAATCACTTGCAAAAGGATATTTTGAGGGTGTTGCCCAGTGTCGTACTCTATTGCAATCATCGGTATCTTTTTCCTGCTATTCCTACTAGCGGGCGTTGTTTATCTCGTTTGGTGTTACCAAAAATTCACAGGTTGTATTGAAGTTCGTTGGCGTGAACGGGTGTTCCGCCGCCAACAAGAATTGGTTGATCGAAAAGCCGAGTTATCCGTTCCTCTACAATCGGTTGATAGAGTGATTCAAGAAGAACGCGAACGAGTATTTGCCGAGTACCTTTCGCGATTCTCGGTCAACGAATTGCAACAATTTCACGGTATTGGTCCGAAAACAATTGAACTTTTGAAGGATGCGGGGTATCGCAAAATTAGCGATATGCTGCAACGGAATGTCGAAGATCGATTGCAGAATATCACGGGCATCGGTCCAACCAAAGCGGGTGATATTTCGTCGGGTTTGAAGAGGCTTATCAAGACCTATCGCCAGAACTTCGAGACCCAACATCCTCCGGAATATCTTGCCTTCCTTGAATTTGAAAAAAGCACCACATCTCGTTATCGTGCCGAGGCCCAACTGGATCGCGAAGAACTCGACGCGATTGAGCAGGCTCTCTCGAAACTCAGAAACCGTTGGGAATCAGCCAAACAAATTACCTTTCTGAATTTCGCCTTACGCAAGATGCCGCGAATCACAAAGGAGATTTTCGATAGCCCTGTCCCAGAACTTCCGAAACGCAACCCGTCAACCAAACCAAAACCCGCCCCGGCACCTCCACCAAAACAAGCTCCCCCTCAGCCAAAGAAAAATCGGGGCGCCGAACCCGTTGCTAAACCGGTCGTTACGCCCATTCCAAAACCGCCCGTTATTCCGCCAATCACTTGGAAACTCGAGGTTCCCCCGCCACCCTCTCCGAAACTAATCCCCACGATACCCAAGCCCCTTCCGAAACCCATTCTTGAAAAAACGGAACCCGACCTACCAGCTCCGATCCCGTTTTTTCCACCCGCAACGCAACTTCTTTTGGATCGCCTCTACCTTGTCGCACGGTTCGGCGTTCTTGTTGGAAAATCCGACGGGCGTTTAGCAAAAGCAGAACGAAAAGTTCTGCGGACTTTTCTGGGCGATGAATACGGCAGCGACGATATTGCCAAAAATCATATTGACCCCGCGTTGGAAAAAGTTGAGAAAGAAATCCTCGATGAAGGTCAGATTCTGACAGATGTGAAAAATACATTTACTCTGGCATTTCTAAGACGATTGCTTGACCTTGCCGAAAGAATTGCAAAGGCGACTGGGACCCCGAATGCCAAAGAACTCGCAGCATTAAAACGATATTCCAGCACCTTTGGATTGGAAGCTACACCTGAATTCGCGCCTGTTGAAGAAGTCGTTTATTCGCCCCCCTCACCTGCGACTGTTCCCCCAAATCCCGAACCGGAAGCGAGGTCCCTTGCTGCGAAACCTGCCCTTGCTCAGAGACCTGCACCCACGCCAGAAAATCGAAAGCCTGCCGAAGCTCCTCAACCGGCCCCTTCGACCGATATTCGACACAACCCGGACCTCGACGACTTTTTCGGTTCTCCGAATGAGCCAAAGCAAGTAGAATCAAAACAAACCGAGGTATCGTCGAGTCGCAATCTGGAGAAGCCTAATTCCTCACAAGAAGCTCCTCCCGCAGATATTCGACACAACCCCGACCTTGACGACGTTTTTGGAATGTAAATCATGTCCCTTTATACCGAACACCCGTTGACCGAATTGGATACTAAAGCCCGTGCGATTTTGGGTGATAAAGTCGTTATCAAATCGCTTGGAGCTTCGGCCGTCTTTTCTCGATTGCCCAGATATGTTTCCGAATATCTGGTTGCCAAGTTTGTCAAACCCGAAACATGGCAGCAAGACCTTCAGAACATTCAAGCCAAGATCAAAGAGTTGCTGCCCGATCTGGAACATCGTGAGCTTCTCAAGGAAAAATTACTCTCGAAGGGTGAAGTAATCCTTATTGATATGGTCGAAGCCCGAATCGATCTGAAACAAGGTCAACGCACGGGAAAAATCCAAGCTCTCGGCGATAACAAAGTTCGTGTCCCTGCAAGTATCACTCAAGAACACCCCGGCCTTTTACTTGGCGGACTTTGGGGAACGGTCAAAGTAAAGTACGCCCCTGAAATCGATTCCGACCAACCTAACGAGATCGTCAACTTCACCCCCTTCCAAGTTGGTCCGCCCGACGTGAACCAATACAAGGGCTTTCGCAAAGAGTTCACCAACGACGAGTGGACAGGGCTGATGCTGCAATCGGCGGGGTATTCGTCGGGTGCGTTTCCAGATCGCCGGACGCAACTGCTGTTGCTCTCACGGATGATTCCCCTTGTCGAACGTAACGTGAATTTGATCGAATTAGGGCCACGTCAAACGGGTAAGACCTACTTGTTGCGTAACCTTTCGCCTCGGGTCTTTACGATATCAGGCGGAAAAACGACCCCCTCTAACCTGTTTGTGAATCTGTCCACAAAGCAGG
>VYLT01000171.1_pt1 | contig 15945 bp, 14 predicted proteins | sample 5114261 | NCBI WGS metagenome assembly VYLT01 (sample SAMN12291815, study PRJNA351875) | freshwater metagenome | isolation source: freshwater lake | place: USA: Michigan, Little Long Lake | collected 2011-07-12 | reverse complement strand
GCCATGCAGAAAAGGCAAAACTGCCACAGCATCAACACTTCATTGGCGGCAAATTTGTTGCCGCCAAAACCGCCGCGACGTTCGATGTAATCAATCCTGCTACGGAAGACGTCGCCGCTTTGGCGGCGCGGGGTGACGCCGATGATGTTGCGGCGGCGGTTTCGGCGGCCAAGTCGGTGTTCGATAGCGGCGAGTGGTCAAGGGCCAAGCCCGCCTTCCGGCGGGAAGTCCTGTTCCGGGCTGCGGACCTGATCGAAAAGCGATCCGAAGAAATTGTACGGCTGCAAACCACGGAAATGGGCGGCCCGCTCGGGCCGGAACACAAGGGGCCCCATGCGGTGATGGAGCGCTCGGCCTGGAACCTCCGCTTCTTTGCGGAGGAGCAGGAACAGGCGGGCGGCCATGCCTTCAACCGCGACGATACGCTGCTCACGTACACGATGTCGGACCCGGCCGGCGTTTTCGGCCTGATCACGCCGTGGAACGCGCCGCTGATGCTCTCGACATGGAAGATGGCGCCGTGCCTCGCGTATGGAAACTCGGCCGTCCACAAACCATCCGAACTGTCACCCTTGTCGATCCGCATTCTGTGCGAGATCTTCGAGGAAGCCGGGATGCCAGCCGGCGTTTACAACGTAGTGCTGGGTCTTGGAAAAGAGGCGGGCATTCCCCTCGTCGAGCACAAGGACGTCACCGGCATTTCGTTCACCGGGTCACCCGGCACAGCGCGGGATATTGCAACACGGGCGGCCGCCTCTCTCAAGCGCACGTCGTTCGAACTGGGCGGTAAGTCGGCCAACATCATCTTCGCGGATGCGGACCTGAAAACAGCGATCCCGTCTGCCGCGATGGGAATCTTCATGAACTCCGGTCAGGCCTGCATCGCCGGATCGCGCATTCTCGTTCAGCGCGCGATCTACAACCAGTTCCTGACCGAGTTCCAGAAAGTCGCCGCGGGCTGGAAGCCGGGCGACCCTACAGACCGCAAGACCCGCATGGGGCCGCTGGTCTCGAAAGGCCAGTATGACCGCGTGATGAACTATATCGCGCTCGCGCGCGAAGAAGGCCGGATCCTGTTCGGCGGCAAGAGGCCGGAAGGACTCGACAAGGGGTATTTCGTCGAACCGACAGCCATCGTTGATGCCCGTCCGGATGCGCGTGTCTGCCAGGAGGAGATTTTCGGGCCGGTCGTGACGATCCTGCCGTTTGATGATGCCGATGAGGCCATCGCGATCGCCAACAATTCGGCCTACGGCCTCGCGGGCTACATCTGGACCGGTTCTCAGGACACCGCACACTATGTGAGCCACCGCCTGCAGACAGGCATGATCTGGATCAATACCGGGTTCAACCGCGATCTGCGCCAACCCTTCGGGGGCCTGAAGAACAGCGGCCTTGGCCGCGAAGGCGGCAACCTGAGCCGTGAGTTCTATACCAACACGCGTTTCACATCATTCCCCCTCACGCCCCGTCAAAGAGGAAACTAGGTCATGAGCGTACTGACAGGCGAGCGGTTCGAGCAACGCCGGATCCTCTTCGAGGGCCGCCCCGAATGGACAGTCGTCGAAGGCGATGAATTGAAGCTCATGGACGGACGGAAGGTGCGGGAAGCAGACGCCATTTACCTGCCGCCTTGTGATCCGACCAAGATCCTCTGCATACATCTGAATTACGATTCCCGGCGTGTAGAGTTCCGGGCGCCGGACCTCGTGACCCCAACCTATTTCCAGAAGCCAATCACCGCCCTAAACAGTCACCGCGGCGTGCTGAACCGGCCCGCAAACACCAAGTATCTCAACTATGAAGGTGAGATCGCGGCGATCATCGGCCGGCCGATGAAAAACGTCGCGAAGGAAGACGCCTGGGACTATATTGCAGGCTTTGCGCCGGCCAATGATGTCGGGTCACAAGACTACCGTGACACGGATGGCGGCGGCATGACGCGCGTCAAAGGCATGGATGGGTTCTGCCCGATCGGGCCAGGCATCGTGCGCGGGGTCGATGTCCGCAAGTCCACGCTGCGAACTTACCTTAACGGCAAAGTCGTGCAGGAAGGCCAGGTCGGCGAAATGACCTTCGGCATCGACTACCAGCTCGCCGATCTCTGCCGCCATATCACCTTGTTGCCGGGCGACATCATCCTGACGGGCACACCTGCAAATTCGCGGCCGATGCAGCCGGGCGATGTTGTCGAGGTCGAAGTCACCGGGATCGGCAAGCTTCAAAACCGCGTCGCCGACATTCCGGCGCCTGCGCATGACGTCGGGCACCAGCCGACGGACACCGACACCGTGCGCCGCGTCGCGCTGGGCGGTGACTGGTGGAAGGAACAAGACGCCGCAAAATAGGCGCGAGCATTTTCTGGGAGGAAAGCATGAAACTGACAGTGAAATTCACAGCAGAGGGCGGCGACGCCATGACGGCCACTTTCGACAATACCAACGGAACCGTCTCCAACGATCGCGGCGGCAAAGGTACGTTCACGTATGATCCGGCGACGCATACGACGACGATTTCGGCGGACGATTTCAACGGCACAGTGACCTATGCCAACGCGCCGCCACCAGAAATCGGCGCTGTAACACCTTACGTCAATTCCCACGGCCAAAAGGGTCTTGCGACGCTTGTCGCGATTGCCTGAGCTACCTGAAAATCAATGAGACAATACAGAACCGCAAGAGCGGCTGTCCGACAGGAGGAGACCAGAAAATGACCGTCTCGACACTCGATGACAACATTCTGAACCCGGACATATTCCCGCGCGAGAAAGGTCCTCCGCACCGGTTGTTCGACAAGTGGCGGAAAGAAGATCCGGTCCACTGGAACCCGCCGACGCCCGCCTACGCGCCAAAGCCGCCAGCCTCTCCTGTCACCAAGGGCTTCTGGGTTCTCACACGATACCAGGATGTATTCGACGTCTCCCGTGATGCAGAGCTGTTCAGTTCGCATGAGGCCGGCTTCATGGTCTGGGACCATGATGAGCAGACACTGGCTCAGCAGCGCGCGAACTTTATGGGTATGCTGCCAGCGGACCACTCCGCTGTGAAGCAAGTGCTGCTTCCGCCGTTCTCGCCGAAAGCGATGATGGAGTTGATGCCGGACATCGACCGAATTGCGAGGGAAATTGTAGATGACATCGCAAAGAAGGGTTCGTGCGAGTTCGTGTTCGATGCGGCGTCCAAACTTCCTGTCTATACCTTCTGTGAGCTGATGGGCATCCCCGAGCAGTACAGGGAAAGGGTCGCGCAATGCGGCAACGGCCTGGCGGATGTCGAGAATCGCAGTGAGCAGAGCTACGACCCCTTGCTCGAACTGTTCACCATCTGCGCGGAACTGTCTGAAGAAAAGCGGAAGAGCCCAGATCGCGGCCTGCTCAGCGCCATGGCAAATGACAAGTCGCTCAATCTGAACCAGATGCAGCTCAACATGTTCTTCGTCGTGTTCGCGATGGCGGGTCACGAGACGACGCGCAGCACGGCTGCCCACTTCATCTACCAGATGAATCAGAACCCGGATCAGTACAAGTTGCTGCTGAGTGATGTGGACAAGCATCTCGAGAACGCCATCGAGGAAACGCTACGGTTCACCAACACGACGACCAACTTCCGGCGGACAGCGATGCAGGACACGGTCGTCGGCGGCTATCCCGTGAAGAAAGGCGACAAGCTGTTCCTCTCCTACGCCGCCGCAAACCGGGACCCGAGTGTCTTCGAGAACCCGCACGTGTTCGACATCACGCGGGCCAACGCTCGCAAGCACCTTGCATTCGGCACCGGCCCGCATGTCTGCATCGGCGCAAGGCTCGCACGCATGCAGCTGCACGCACTTCTCAAGCAGATTGTCACACGCATTCCGGACATTCACCCGGTCGGCGAGCCGACCTGGCTGCATTCCATCTGGTTCAATGCGATCGTGAACATGCCGGTGGCGTTCACGCCCGAGCGTGCGGCGCGGTAGCGAGGCATCTGGCTGTGAAGATAGCTATCGCCGGCGCGGGGATTGGTGGCCTCGTCACAGCGCTGGCGCTTCACGCTGCCGGACACAAGGTGCGGCTGTTTGAATCCGTTTCCGAACTTCGCCCGCTCGGCGTCGGGATCAACCTATTGCCCCACGCTGCAAAAGTGCTCGGCACTTTGGACGCGATCAATCCACTGCTTGCAGAGGGCATTGCGACGCGCGAGCTTTGCTATTTCAATCGTCATGGTCAGCTGATCTGGACAGAGCCTCGCGGTCTGTTCGCCGGGTTCGAGGCGCCGCAGATTTCGATATCGCGGGGATCATTGCAAATGGCTTTGCTGCGCGAGGTTGGGGGTCGTCTCGGAACTGGCGCCATCGTGACCGGCCATAACCTCAGCCGGTTTCGCACAGAGGCGGGACAAGCAATCGCTACTTATACGGCCGCAGACGGCGCACAGACAGAGGTCGCATCCGACCTGCTCATTTGCGCGGATGGTATTCACTCCGCTGCGCGCCGTCAGATGTACCCAGAGGAAGGGCCCCCGGTTCATTCCGGCCGCGTCCTATGGCGTGCCACGTCGTACGCCCGTCCCTTCAAGAGCGGCGCCACCATGTTCATGGCCGGGCACGAGGCGCAAAAGTTTGTTTGCTACCCTATCGCCCCGGTGCGTTCCGACGGCCTGCAGCGGATCAACTGGATTGCTGAGCTGCGGCGCCCGAGCAGCCGCCTGCGCGAAGACTGGAACCGCAAAGTAAGCGCCAACGAGTTCCTGCCCGAGTTTGAATCCTGGACGTTCGATTGGCTCGACATCCCGGGCCTGATCCGCAGCGCCGATGAGATCTATGAATACCCGATGGTGGACCGCGATCCGGTGCAAACCTGGACCGACGGCCGCGTCACGCTGCTCGGCGACGCAGCGCATGCGATGTACCCCATCGGTTCGAATGGGGCGAGCCAGGCGATCCTCGATGCGGCCGCGCTCGCCCGTGCAATCAACGACAACGCCCATCCCGCCGAGGCCTTGAAGGCTTACGAAAGCGAGCGCCTGCCGACCACCGCCGCCATTGTCCGCGCCAACCGGGCCAACGGTCCCGAGCAATGCATGCAGCTGGCAGAGGAGCGCGCGCCCGAGGGTTTCAGCTGCCTGGACGAGGTCTTCAGGCCGGGAGAACTGCAGGCGATTGCGGACCAATACAAGCAGTTGACCGGGATGAAGCGTAAAGCATGACCGCACCTGCTGCACTCCTGACGACCTACCTGATGTCGTTCGAGGTCGAAGTCGGCCAGGCTATGTCGATTGACCAGAGCGCACCGGGTCGCAGGTTCATTCCGATCCTCGGCGGATCCGTATCCGGACGATTGACAGGGCGTATCTGTGAAGGAGGTGGCGACTGGCAAACGGTCTCTGCGGATGGATCGATTGAACTCGAAGCCCACTACATAGTGGATATCAACGGACATGGCTTGGTAGAGGTCCGGTCAACTGGCCTGCGCTCTGCCTCACCGGAAGTCGCGCAAGCGGTTTCTCGCGGAGAAGAAGTAGACCCGAGACGCGTGTATTTCCGAACGATGATGCGATTTCGAACGCAGGCCAACGACCTTACGTGGCTGAATACGCGTCTTTGCCTCTCTACCGGTCGCCGCGAGGCTTCACGGGTTCGCCTCGACATCCATGAACTGGCCTGAAAACCCCGTTCGATCACTTTCAAACAAGGGCTACCTCTGAATGGCAATCTGGCATCAACCCGTTCCGGACCTCGTCCGGCTTTCTGCGCTTCAGGACGGGACTATGGCAGGACATCTCGGCATCACAGTTACCGCGATCACCGATGAGACCCTGACCGCGCGGATGCCGGTTGATCATCGCACCTTGCAACCGCATGGGCGCCTTCATGGCGGTGCCTCCGTCGCCCTCGCCGAGACTGTTGGTTCCATCGCCGCCAATCTCACACTCGACAGCAGCCAGAGCATCGGCGTCGGCTTGGAGATAAACGCCAATCACATAAGACCCGTGAAGTCAGGCTTTGTCTTTGCCACCGCAAAGGCTGAATCCCTCGGCCGCACGACGCAGATTTGGACGATCCGAATAGCAGATGAGCTGGACCGGCTGGTCTGCCTTTCACGCTTTACCGTCGCTGTCATTTCAGCCGGCAAGGCTTAAATGGACGGCTTTCTGTCATTGGTATCGCCCCGGACAGATCCTCGCAGCAGTAGCAATCCGGTTCTTCATGCACATCGTCATTCGTCCACCCTTTAACCGATGAAGAACGCCGTTCCCCGTCCCGCTGAGTGACTGTTTAGGGCCAAGTCGGTTCCCATGGGCATTGCCCGCGAGCGGCAGGGTCACCGCAGTCCGGTCATCGGGATGCCGGGCGGACGCTCGGCCGGAGATCGCCAGAACGGACTTTCTCAGCGTTATTCTGAACGGCAGCTTTTGAAGGGGTCAACGGGATAGTCACGCATCAGGCTTTCTGTTGAGATACATGCCTGCGAAACAGGATGAGCAAAACAAACAGAACGCAAGCGACGCCAACCGCCACCGGAAACAGAACTGTCGTCCACGAGTAGTTCTGCAATGCCAGCACGACAAATGTGTTCCGAAGCGCTCCAATTCCGAAAAAAGTAGCGTTCTCTTCGTATGGAGCCTCATAAGTTTTCCGTACTGAAGGGCCGAAACCCAGCAAGTCTACAATGGTCAAGACGACCACAGCCGAAAGCGCTGTTTCTGTTGCAAACCATAGTGGAAGCGCGCTGCCGGCCAGTGCCAGAAACAACCAGTCCAACTTCACGAAACTTGTGTCTGCTGATTTGAGCCAAGCCAGCACGGCAATCGAACAAGTGATCAAACCCGAGACGCCTATGACCCAAGCTCCATAGCCTCCGCCGTCCAGAAACTGGGCAATGAAAACGATGAGCGTGCCCACACCCCAGATAAACCATGAGAAGACATGAGGCCGCGTGTCACCTTTCAGGATTGATCGAATGTAGGGCACAAAGGCGACAAATGTGAGCGCCAGCGCTGCGGCGCCAAAGGCCTCTTTGGAAAGCAAGATGTCGATCATCCAAATAGGATGCGCATCGCCAACTCAAAAATCGAGTAGGAATAGATGGAGCCAACTGACCTGAGCCCGGAATTTCGAGCTAAAGTCTCCTTTAGCAGCAACAGGCGATCAAGCGCCAATTCGGCTCCGATAAACCGCCTCGGCGTCCGGCAGGTTCACCTCAGTCCTGTCATTCGGCCGCCTCCAGTGAACCAGGCCGGACTTCGCCGATGACGGTCATTCGCCGCTTCAGCGCTAAGCCGAGGCGCGTGTCCCGTTCGCCGTCGTTTCTCAAATCTGTAGCGAATGTAAGTGCCCCGGCCCGCCGTATTCGCGCGTGCCAGTCTTCAGACGAAAAAAACCGGCGCGAACCCGCCGCCCGGTGTCCTGAAATTCGTGGTCTGCCCCTGGTAGAGACGAGCTGCTGCAAGCAGCACGTCGCCTGCATAGGTGTAGAGCCTGACGTCAAGCTTTCGCTGGATGGGCGCTGCGTCCAACTTAATGGTCCGCTCGCTAGGCGGCGCGAAATCCTGCGCAACATAGTCGGTTGCGAGGATCGCGGCCCAAACCGCCTTGGTCAGTTTGTCGCCGCGATAAACGGCCTTGCCGCCATGGCCGGAGACTGGCTTGAAGAAAAGGTGCTTGCGGGCCTGCCAGAGGGACGGCGCGTTCTCGCTGGTGACACGGACTGTTTGTGGCAGGCCAGCGAGCGCTTGCAGATGGGTTTCCGGAATGCCCCAGGCGCGCAGCATGTTTTGATCAGAGAGCAGGGTGAGGTTGCGCTTGTCGGCGAGCAAGGCGTGATTATGTGGGTTTGGCGTGACCACTACGGCGCCATGTTCATAGGCGGCACGTAGCGCCGCGTGAATAGGCTCTTCCAGGGCAAAATCGACGAGACGATTGTACACGAGATCAATCGGTGCGCCGACGTGAAGCAAACGCCCGCCCTCATAGATCAGCGACTTTGGGTCAGCGATGACTGCGTCTATGCCGTGCCGGGCAAACAGTCTTTGAGCGAGGACGAATTCCGGAAAGAGATATTGTTCCTGCGGCGCGCTGTCGACGATGGCAATACTCTTGAGACGTCCGGAGCGTCCCTGAAGCCGCCATTCAGCTTCGAACATCGCCATGACGGCGTCGTCAAAAGTATCGATCTGGCTGCGCGGCAGCGCCTCGCCTACCGCAGCGCAGCAGGCGATCTGGGACCTGGCAAGGTAGGCGTTGAGAAATGCGCCGCCTGCGTTGGTGTTGATCTCTATCAGCTTTGGACCGTCGTCACCGAGGTGAAAGTCATAACCCATGAACACGCCGCGCGGCCCGAAATCATGGCGCGCGATTTGGGGTGTCCAGGCCGCTGCCGCGCTGCGATAGCCCTCAAGCGCAGTCGCCGCTTCCACAGCGGTGACAATGGCGTGCATGGCCGCCTCGTCGCGTTTCGGCAGGAACACGGCCGCATTGGAAAAAAGGTGAGGGCGCGTTTCGATCTGCTCGGCGAAGAAATCAGCATCTCCAGCGTCGCGCTGCATCGCGGCGCTGAGCGCGGCCCGGTCCAGCGTGATGCAGAAACAGTCGCGATTGAGGTCAGCGGTTGGGGCGCATTCACGAGTGGTTCCCCGTTTACCCGGACTGTCGGAACTGCCGAAATCGTCGCCGCCCTGTGCCATCTCCGAAACGTCCTTCACCCTTGTTCGAAATCGGCCAGATCACGCACCCGTGACGCAGCGGGACAGATGGGATTGCACAATCAACTCTTTAACCTGGCGAGCCTGAGCGAATTGACGATGACGGAGACGGACGAAAGCGTCATGGCGCCGGCGGCGATCATGGGGGACAGGAGCGAGCCGGTCAGCGGGTAGAGGACACCCGCCGCGATTGGAATGCCGGCTGCGTTGTACGCGAACGCAAAGAAGAGGTTTTGGCGAATGTTGCGCATGGTTGCGTGCGAGATATTCCGGGCCCGTACTATACCCGTCAAATCACCCTTGAGCAGGGTTACGCCCGCGCTTTCAATGGCGACATCGGTGCCGGTGCCCATCGCGATGCCGACATCGGCGGCCGCCAGGGCAGGGGCGTCATTGACACCGTCGCCCGCCATGGCAACGACCCGGCCCTCGGCGATCAGGCGTTTCACGATATCGGCTTTCTGGGCAGGCAGCACTTCGGCCTCGATGGCATCGATACCCAGAGAGCGGGCGATCGCATCCGCAGTCGTTCGATTGTCGCCGGTCGCCATCACGATATGGAGGCCCGCATCCCGGAGGGCCTTCAATGCCTCCGGCGTTGATGCCTTCAACGGGTCTGCGATGGCGAGCACCGCCCGCGCGGCGCCATCGACGGCGAGATAGATGGCAGTTGCGCCATTTGCCCGGCGGCTTTCGGCAACGGCGCGCAGCGTCTTTGTGTCGATGGCGAGTTCGTCCATGAACCGCTCGGCACCCAGCGCCACTTTCTGTCCTTCGACTGTGCCGATGACGCCTTTTCCCGTGGGTGAATCGAATTCAGAGGGCTCGATGAGCGAGAGGCCCTTTGCATGGGCTGCTGCGACAATGGCGGCGGCCAAGGGATGCTCGCTGCGGCTTTCCAGGCTTGCGGCGAGACGCAAGGCAGCTGTCTCGTTCTCTCCCGGTGCCATGTCGATTCCAATAAGTGCAGGTTTGCCTTCAGTCAGGGTTCCGGTCTTGTCGATCAGCAGGGTATCAACTTTTTCCAGGCGTTCGAGCGCCTCGGCATTTCGGATGAGCACACCGGCGCGCGCGCCAGCCCCGACGCCGGTCATGATCGACATCGGCGTGGCAAGTCCCAGCGCGCAGGGGCAGGCGATGATCAGCACCGAGACGGCGGCTATGAGCCCGTAGGAAAAGGAAGGCTCAGGCCCGAACATAAGCCAGCCGAAGAAGGCCATGATTGCGATGCCGATCACCGCCGGAACAAACCAGCCCGAGACCTTATCGGCCAAGCGCTGGATGGGTGCACGGCTGCGTTGCGCGTCGGCCACAAGATGGACGATCTGGGAGAGCATCGTCTCGCTGCCGACACGCTGAGCTTCGACAATGAGACTACCGGTCTGATTGACAGTTGCGCCAATCACGCGGTCATTTACCGATTTGGTCACCGGCATTGATTCCCCAGTGACCATTGACTCGTCGATGGAGGAGCGCCCTTCGGTGACGACGCCGTCTACCGGTATCTTTTCCCCGGGCCGCACCCGCAGGCGATCACCAGCAACGACCGTCTCGAGCGGTACATCTTCTTCAGTGCCATCCGCATTGATCCGGCGGGCCGCTTTCGGCGCAAGGTCAAGCAGCGCCCGGATCGCGCCTCCGGTCGCTTCGCGCGCCTGGAGTTCGAGCACCTGCCCGAGCAGCACCAGCGTGATGATGACCGCAGAGGCTTCAAAATAGACGGGCACGGTGCCGTGCGCCGAGCGCAATTCGGCCGGGAACAGGCCCGGCGCAATCGCGGCTATCATACTGTAGATCCAGGCCGCGCCGGTACCGAGCGCGATCAGCGAAAACATATTGAGGCTGCGGTTTCTTACAGATGCGGCGCCCCGCGCAAAGAAAGGCCAGCCTGCCCAGAGCACCACGGGCGTTGCCAGAGCCATCTGGATCCAGGGATTGATCGTGGGCGGAATGAACCGGTCAATTCTGAAGACGTGCCCACCCATTTCGATGACCAGCAACGGCAATGACAGCACCAGGCCGAACACAAAGCGCCGTTTCATGTCGCGCAGCTCGGGATTGGGGCCATCGCCTGCGCTGGGCGTCATCGGCTCGAGGGCCATGCCACAAATCGGGCAGGCGCCGGGGCCGTCCCGCACGATCTCCGGGTGCATGGGGCAGGTCCACTGACTTCCTGCAGGTGCCATCTTCATAGGTGTGGCGCCGGCATGACCGTGGCAGCCAGCCCCGTGGCCTGAGTGGTCATGCATATCCGCCTCATGCGCCGTGGAGGCATTCGTGTAGATGGCGGGATTTGCCTCAAACTTGGATTTGCAAACTGCGCTGCAGAACACGACCTCGGCGCCTTCATGCATAAGGCGGTGCGGGGTGTCTGCCTTCGGGGTCATGCCGCAGACCGGGTCGCGCTTCGGTAACGGATCCGCTTTTGTCCTGGTTTCGGTAGAAGACATGCCGCGCTCCTGCGTGCTTTTCTATATCTTCAGATATACCCCCATGCCGTATGCGTCAATTACCCCATGGGGGTATAATTTCAATGCGCCGATTCAGTGATCGTGATCCGATGCAAGGCTCGCTGATGACCAGTGTATGTGGACAATCTTCCAGTCGCCGTCCGTCTGTTTGAGGACCATCGTTTCCATCAGGCGGCTGTTGACGGCCTTGCCCCGGAACATACCGGTGGACACAGCTTCGGTCATGATTGTTGCCAGTCCTTCGCCTTCAAAAATGTGGCGGCTAAGGACCTTTGTCTCGACCGCTTTAGAGAACTCGATATCGGCCCCCATGTGATGGGATCGGTATTCATCGAGAGAGCGCTCGATCCCGCCGCTTTCGGCTATCTGAACGTCAGGGACCAGCAGCGCAGACAGCGCGGCTGTATCGCCAGAATCGAGCGCGGCGGCGAATGCTTCGACGATCCCGGCGGGTGAGTCCGGTGCTTCAGGGGCGGCGCCCTGATCAGCAGCGGCCGGACCTGCGAGACACAGGAAAGCAGCGGCGGCAAAGGCGATGAGGTTGGCGTTCATTGGAGTTTCCTTATTCCATAGGGCCGGAAATCGTTGTGGCGGCGGCGATGATGCCGAGGATCAGTGTAAAGAGGACAGCGTCAAGCCGCAGGGTGATCCGCAGGGTTGCGCGCGCCCTGGCAGGTTCGGCGGCGAGCTGATGAGTGACACGGGTCATATTCAACGCGCCGAGCCCGAGGATAAGTGTTGCGGCCAAAAGCTTGGCGGCCAGGAGCCGTCCGTAACCGGAGCTTAGCGCTGACATGAAGTCGCCGTTGACTCGCCAGAAAAGATAAAGGCCGGACACAAACAGCAGCGGCACGATGAGCCTGGCGACACGGCTGAACGCTTCGGTCCGGGCGAGGACATCTGAGTCAGTCATCGCGGGTCCGGGCCAGAGCGTGACAGGCGCCGCCAGCCAGAATCCGGCGATCAGGACATGAACCGCCACAACCCAGGGAGCGAGCCCGGGCGCCACCAGTCCTGCCGTGTGCCCGGTGAGGCCGAAGCCGGCGCTGATGCTGACAGCCGCGAACATCAGAAGGACACGCCATTTTGCAATGCTTGCCGCAAATAGGAGGATAGCACCAGCGAGGAGGGAGAGCGCAGGGCGCCCGCCTCCAGCCCAGGTCCACCCGAACTGATCGAGTGACAACGCTGCGCCAAGGCTGCCGCCCATCTGTGCATTGATAACAAGCAGCCGCATCAGTGCGGTGAGACCCACCAGAGCGGCGAGCCAGAAGTAAGCGCGCCGGTTGACATGCAGTCCAAGCGCCCCGTGGAGCGCCGCCCCGATCGCTGCGAGGCTGGCGCCGTAGAGCAGGATCTTTGTTGCAAGATTGGCAGCGTCCAGCAGGAGCATATGAGTCCAACCCTATCTCAGTTGGAAAGTCGACTTTCCAGTCATTGGATGACCATCCTTCGACATCGTGCGCCACTCCACACTGTAGAGACCGGGCGCAAGGTCCGGTAGCGGAACTGTGAATGTGGCAGCCGGAGCTTTTGGTGGCGTGAAGTCGAGATCGATGGCCTCGCCCGCCTCTGTTTTGATCGAAAACGCGATCAGGCCCACCGGCTGGCTGAAGCTGAAGGAGAAGGCTTCAGGAGCGGACTCGATGACGGCCGCATTCTCGATGCTCGTCGATTTGACGCTGATGTGAGCAAGCGCTGGAGCAGCTGAGAGCGCGATGGCCAGACATGATGCGGCGATCAGTTTGAGCGTGTGCATGGGATGTCCTTTCAGGACTGAGAGTTTGAGCGGAATGCAGTTCAGAACCAGACCCTTATTCCGGTGACGAAGGAGAGCGTTTCGGCGTCCTCGCCGCGGGCGCGGGCATAGTCTGCCGTCTCACCGGTCGAGGCTTTCCAGTTGACCCCGACATAGGGGGCGAACTGACGATCGAACTCATAGCGCAGGCGCAGGCCCAATTCCGCAGTGGAAAGTCCGGCGCCGGTTTCAAGTTCAGGAACGTCCTCAGCCGCGAAGTTCAGTTCCGTTCGCGGTTGCAGGACAAGGCGCTGGGTCAGCAGGAATTCGTACTCGGCTTCGAGGCGAGCAGAAAGGTCACCTTCCTCGCTGAGAAACACTGCCCCGTCTACTTCGAACCAGTAGGGAGCGAGCCCCCGGATTCCAGCGACTGCGTAGGTGCGGGACGGACCCGGCTCGAAATCATGACGCACGCCTGCCTGCAGATCGAAATAGCGCGCGATGGGACGTGACCAGAGCGCCTGCACTTCAGCTTCTTCAAAACTGCTCGTATCCAGGTCGTAGTCGATCTCGGACTTGATCCAGAGCCGGTTCTCGTCCGTACCCCACCAGCCCTGACCTTCCAGAAGAAGAGTGGGAGAGCCCTCGCCCGATTGGTATTCGAACCGGTCGGCGAGGATCATGTAATTTGTCCCTCCGCCATGCTCTTTTTTCAGGGCGTCCTGGGACGCTTTGAACTCATCCTTGTCCCAATAGGTTTCGGCCTGCGATCCGGGTGCGGGTGTGTCCTGCGCAAAAGCAGGCGCGGCCGTCACCGGAGAAAGCAGGACGAGCATGGCAATCATCTGAGCGCGGGTCATCAACGGTGTCCTTCGTGGCTCATGCCCGTCATCGGGGCTTCTTTTGGCGGAGGATTGTCCGTCACTGGAGTATCTGAAGGCGTATGATCCCTATGCGGATCGTCAGCGCCGGTCGCCGCATTTCGTGGCACGACCGAGACGACCTGCATCATGCCGGCATGCATGTGGAACAGGAGGTGGCAGTGGAAGGCCCAGTCGCCAACATGGTCGGCGGTGACATCAAACGACAGCCGCTCGGCAGGTTTGACGATCACCGTGTGCTTGCGCGGCTTGTGATCGGTATCGCCCACCACGAGGTCGAAGAACATGCCGTGCAGGTGGATCGGGTGCGTCATCATGGTGTCGTTAACGAGCGTGACGCGCAGGCGTTCGCCTTCATGGAAGAGAATGGGACCTGTCACTTCACTGAGCTTCACCCCGTCGAAGGACCACATGTAACGTTCCATATTGCCGGTGAGATGGATTTCCATTTCGCGACCCGGCGCCCGTGTGTCCGGGTTGGGCGTGAGGCTCCGGAGCTGTGAATACCTGAGCGCCCTGTGCGGGACAGATTCGAGGCCGAGCCCCGGCTCGTCCATCCGGCTCACTTGCACCATCGCAACGTTATCCACGCCGACGCCCATCTTGTGGTCATGGCCTTGCGGGACTGACGCAGCCATGTCCATGGCGCCATGATCCATGCCCGGCATGTTGCCGTGGTCCATTCCGGCCATTGAGCCGTGATCCATGGATGCCATGTCCATGCCCATATCGCGGTGGGTCAGCGTCGGGCGTTCGCGCAGCAGGGGAGCGGTTGCAACAAGGCCAGCTTCCGGCGCGAGTGTCGCGACCACCTGACCTGACCGGTCGATCGATTCTGCGACGAGCGCAAACGGCCTGGCGCGGGTCGGGCTGACAATTACGTCATAGGTTTCCGCAACCCCTATCTGGAACTCGTCGGTCTCGACGGGTTGGACATTTAGCCCATCTGCGGCGACGACCGTCATGGGCAATCCTGGGATCCGGAAATTGAAGATCGTCATGGCCGACGCGTTGATGATCCGCAGGCGGACGCGTTCTCCGGAATTGAAGATCGCGGTCCAGTTGTCTTCCGTCGCATGGCCGTTGATCAGATAGGTGTAGACCGAGGCCGTGACATCCGAGATGTCGGTCGGCGACATGCGCATGGCGCCCCACGACGCGCGGTCGGCAAGCGTGGCGCCGAGACCGTTTTCACGGGCCTCCTTCAGAAAGTCACCAGCTGTGCGCTGCTGGAAGTTATAAACGGCCGCATCCTTCTTCAGGCGCGAAAACACCTTGTGCGGATGTTCGAAACTCCAGTCTGACAGGACGAGCACATACTCGCGATCTGACTGTACCGGGTCATCTCCAGCAGGATCGATGATCAACGGGCCATAATGGCCCATCTGTTCCTGCAAGCCCGAGTGCGAGTGGTACCAGTAGGTGCCGCTCTGGGGGACCGCGAACTCATAGGTGAATGTCGACTTCGGCTTGATGCCGGGGAAGGAAACTCCGGGCACCCCGTCCATGTGAAACGGCACGAGAAGTCCGTGCCAGTGGATCGATGTGTCCTCGTCGAGTGTATTGGTGACCTTGAGGGTCACCTTTTCGCCTTCGCGGAACCGGATCAGTGGTCCGGGCAGCGTTCCGTTGATCGTGATGGCATGGCCGGAGCGGCCACCGATCTCGACGGCGCTGTGGCCGATGGTGAGGTCAAAGGCATTGCCGGAGATTTCAAAGATTCCTTTGTTGCCGGCAGTAGCGCTCCGCGCCCAGGCCGGGAGCAGGGCGCTGGATGCCGCGAAGAGACTACCGGCGGCGGCCGTGCGGAGGAGATTGCGTCGTGTGAGCATGGGTTCGAACCTTGTGTGAGGACCGCCTGCCGCGCGCGCCGGAAGCGCCCAGCGCGGCAGGCGACCGGATCAGTGCTGGCTATGGTCCATCTCAGCAGCAGGCTTTTCGTCTGCCGGCGGAGCATCGGATGATTTCTTCATCATCGCGCACATTTCCTTGCAGTTCATGGTCTCGGCATCGGCCGGTTTCATGTCGCCGTGATCCATGTGGTCCATTTTGCCGTGGTCCATGCCCTTCATGCCGGTGTGGTCCATGCCCGGCATCGCGTCATGATCCATCCCGCCCATGTCGCAGGATTTGCCGCTGGCTGCCGCGAGCGCCATGGCCGTCTCGTGCATCTT
>VYLT01000170.1_pt1 | contig 16034 bp, 15 predicted proteins | sample 5114261 | NCBI WGS metagenome assembly VYLT01 (sample SAMN12291815, study PRJNA351875) | freshwater metagenome | isolation source: freshwater lake | place: USA: Michigan, Little Long Lake | collected 2011-07-12 | reverse complement strand
TCCTCGAACTTCGGGACGCAACACACAACCACATCGGCCATGTTTACCAAACGGTCGGCGTTTTCTTCGGAGACATTTTCGGCAACCTCAATCACTTCGACATGCGAATTGAACTGCCGTAAACGCCTCGCAGCACATTCGACCCGTGAATGCCCGATAGCTCCTTCGTTCATCAGAAGTTGTCGGTTGAGGTCCGAGGGTTTGACATTCCCAGCGTGAGCAAGGATCAATGTACCAACACCCGCAGCAGCAAGCTCATATGCCACCATGCCACCTAATCCCCCCGCCCGTGAGATCAGCACTTTGGCGTTACGCAACTTCAACTGCCCCTCTTCGCCCAAGTCGGGTATCCACATTTGCCATTCGTAGCGTTGGCGTTCGGCGTCGGTGAGTTGGGTTTCGGGGATCATGGCGAGAGGTTACAGGAGGCCCATCGTTTCGGGGAGACCAAACATGCGATTAAAATTCTGCACAGCCACACCGCTTGCCCCTCGAATGAGGTTATCTTCCACAACCAACACTACGATCTTTCCTTTGACAATACGGATCGTCAGGTCAAGGAAATTGGTATACGTCACGTCTTTGGTGTTCGGCAGATTATCTCGAACTCGCACAAAAGGGGCCTTTGCGTAGAAATTTCGATAAAGCTCTAGTAGCCCCTTTTCGGTGTGGTCGTTCGTGAGAGGGGTAGCATAAATGGTAGAGAAAATCCCGCGATCCATCGGGGCCAAGTGGGGCGAGAAAATCACCTCAACGGGTTGCCCTGCCACGTCACTTAGGACTTGTTCGATTTCCGGCGTGTGACGATGCTTCCCGATGTTGTAGGCCGAGATGCTTTCGTTGCATTCGGGGTATAGTGTGTTGAGCTTCGGGGTTCGACCCGCCCCACTCACCCCCGACAAACTATTGACAATAATATCTTTCGGGTGAATTAGACCTTTTGCCAGTAACGGAGCAAGCCCAAGAATGGCTGTTTGCGGATAGCAACCGGGATTCGCAATGAGATGTGTCGAAGGAATTTGATCCCCGTAAATCTCCGGTAAACCGTACACTGCGATTTTCAGGTTGTCAAGGTCGGCGTGCGGGTGTTCGTACCACTTTTGGTATTCATCGGGATTGCGTAAACGATAATCGGCACTGAGATCAACGACACGGATACCCTTCTCGATCAAAGGTTTCACACACGCAATTGAAACACCATGCGGAAGACACCCGAACGCACACTGGATACCCAACTCAACAAAACGATCCGGAACAAACGGCTCGCAATCCAAACGCAAACGACCCAACAGCGAAGGATGCAACTCCTCAATAGGTGTACGATCTTTCGTGCTGGTAATCAAACGGATTTCAACAGAAGGATGCCGCAAGAATATCTTGATAAGCTCAACGGCAGTATAACCCGACCCACCCAAAATCGCCACCGGAATCATCGTCTTCTCCTCGGGGGTTCGGGAATCGGGGATCGGGAAAAGCAGAAGACAAAGGTGAACCGGCGATGTTAATCGCCGGGTGTGACATTTGCGTAAAACCCCGCGACTGAAGTCGCCGGTTCGCCTTTGCCTTCTGCTTTTCCCGATCCCCGATTCCCGAACCCCGATGCTTTATAACTACATCTTTTTGATGAGATTTCGACTCCCCCCTAGCCAGAAAAGGTTCAAGCCGTATCGTTCCAACATCCAGAAAATTCTTTCTCTCCCCAAATTGGAGAATCCCTATGTCGTTCTTCGTCGGTGAAGGTCTTGTCGGTGATGGCAACGAAATTGCTCACATCGATCTTTTGATTGGTTCCAAAGATGGTCCCGTTGGCAACGCTTTCGCCAACGCATTGGCAACCCAAACGGCTGGTCACACGAGCTTGCTCGCAGTCGTGACCCCGAACCTGATTGCCAAACCCGCAACCGTGATGATTACCAAAGTGACCATCAAAGGCATGCGACAAGCTGTGCAAATGTTCGGCCCAGCCCAAGCAGCCGTTGCTCGCGCTGTGGTTGATAGCGTAGCCGAAGGGATCATCCCGAAGGACAAAGCCGATGAGTACGTCATCGTTTGCGGCGTGTTCATTCACCCCGCAGCCGCCGACGACAACAAGATTTACCAATACAACTACGAAGCCACCAAATTGGCTATCAAGTCCGCAATGCGTGGCGAACCGAAGATCGACACCATCCTCGCCGGCCGCGACCAAAAACACCCATTCTCACCGCAGTAATCGGCGTTGAGGTTTGGAATACGAAACGAAAAGACCTCATACCCGCAAAGGTGTGAGGTCTTTTTTTTGCGGGCTTGTGAGTTGGTTACACCCTGTTTTTGGACGTTCCGGTTTTCCCTCTTTCACTTCGGTAGCACTTCGGGTAGAATCTAATCACCCTCGGAGTTTAGTTATGGATCGTCGAGAATTTTTGGCGACGAGCGCAATCGGGTTGGCGTCTGTTGCCACCGGAAAAGATAAACCTGCTATGTTACCTATCATTGATACGCATCAGCATTTGTGGGACTTGAAAAAGTTCAAGCTCAACTGGTTGACCAAACCAGACCACCCACTTGGGAAAAGTCACGTTCCAGACGACTACGTTAAAGCCACCGACGGGCTTGGCTTTACCCAAAGCGTTTACATGGAAGTCGATATGAAAGTCGAACACCAACAGGAAGAAGCCGACTATCTGATCGAACTCATCAAGTCCAAAAAATACATCACCACTGCTGCCGTTGTCAGTGGGCGACCCGCATCAGAAGGGTTTGCCAAATACGCCATGCAATTCAAGGGAAGCCCCCTCATCAAGGGTATTCGCCAAATCCTTCACGAAGATGATAACCCCAAAGGCTTCTGCGTCACGAAAGAGTTTGTTACAGGAGTTAAACTTCTGGGCGAACTTGGTTTGAGTTATGATATCTGTATCCGACCCGGCGAACTGACCGATGCCGACAAGCTCATTGGCGAATGCAAAGACACACGGTTCATCCTCGACCACTTGGGCAATGCCCCGATTCTCGATGCCAAAAAGCTTGAGACCTGGAAAAAGGATATCGCAAAATTAGCCGAACGTAAGAACGTCGTCTGCAAAGTGTCAGGCGTTGTGGCTCAGTGCAAGAAAGGCGAATGGGGGGCAGAGACGCTCGCCCCTGCGATCAATCACGTTATCGAAGTATTCGGCTGGGATCGGGTGATGTTCGGCAGCGATTGGCCGGTCTGCACCCTTGCCGGAACCCTTGCAGAATGGGTGACAGCAGCTAAGGCCGTCGTCAAAGAACGCACCGAAGAGCAACAGAAAAAGCTCTTCCATGAGAACGCGAAAAAATTCTACGGGCTGTGAGAATTGGGTGATTTGTCCCCGTCAGGAGAGAGAAATGCTCGGCACATTTTCATTAACGATGGCATTGGTACTTGGGGCACCCGTCCCAAAAAACGTGGAACCGACTGGCGTGGGTCCGGGCTATCTTGGTGTGCGTTTCCAAGCCAATAACGAAGGCGAGGGGCTTGTCGTCACCGAAGTCCTTCCCGGTTCACCGGCTGCGAAAGGGGGCATTCGTCCCCAAGACGTGATTCTCAAAATAGAACGCAAAGAAGTGTCGCGTGACACCTCCGAACTTGTGCAAAGGATTGCCGGCGTCAAACCCGGTACGATTATCGAAGTGGTTATCCGTCGCGAAGATAAAGAAAGAACACTCGATATTCGTATTGTTGCTCGACCCAAAGACTTTAACCCAAGTGGGTTACCTTTTCCTCCCATTCCTATCGAACCCGACAACGACCGCAACGATAAGTAGGGGGTAGAAATCTTCTTCGATTCTACACGCACGTTCCCCTCTCTCTCGGAACCGATCTCGTAGAATCAAAAGGGTTCTTACACTCTTAGAAGTATCCTCTATGCGCTTTCTGTTAGGCCTTTCTCTCCTACTTTCCTTAACCCTGTGCCTGTTATCACAAAGCGAAGCGGGCGATATCGAGCTTGTTGGTAAAGCCATTGTCCCGTCCAAGCTCCCAGATAAATCGGGCCTCAAAGGGAAACTCGATGACGGTACGCCGATGGATCGGCTCGGCGGGTTTGGGTCGGGGATTGCTTACACGGGTGAGAAAAACCGCTACGTCGTGCAGCCCGACCGAGGACCAAAGGACGGTGCAACGGTCTACCCCTGTCGCTTCCACGTCGTCGATATTGCAATCAATCCCAAAGGGAAAACCGCTGTCAATTTCGAGTTGATCGAGACTCATTTATTCAAAAACGAAGGAAAGACGTTTAGCGGATCGTTTAAGGATTTCGATGCCAAACATCCGGAAAAATCCCGTCGCATGGACCCCGAAGCCATTCGCGTCTCTCGTCAAAAGACGATCTACGTTTCTGAGGAATACGGACCAAGTATCTTTGAGTTCGACATGACAGGCAAAGAGCTAAAACGATTCGCCATTCCCGACCACTTCAAGCCCAAGAAACTAAGTGCCGATTTCAAGGAAGAGCTTCCCCCGCTTAATACCAAAGGGCGTATCCCCAATCGCGGATTCGAGTGCCTTGCGATTTCACCGAATGGAGCCTCGTTGTTTGCCCTGTTGCAAAGCCCCCTCATTCAAGATGCCACCCAGAACAAAGACGGTTTTATGGAAGGGCATAACGTCCGTTTACTCAAGATCGATATCGCAACGGGTAAAACCTCCGAGTTCGTTTATCAACTCGATGCCATTACAAACGTCCTTTCGGAAATTCTCGCCGTTTCGGATACCAAGTTCCTTGTCATCGAACGGGATAGCAAACCCGGAGTTGATGCCAAATTTAAGAAGATCACACTCATCGATATCGAAGAGGCCACCGACGTTTCAAAGGTCGAAAAGTTGCCGTTCAAAGACCTTCCCGAGACAATCAAACCGGTAAAGAAAAAAGTCTTCATTGACCTTCTCGACCCAGAATGGAAACTGGCGGGCGAAAAGTTCCCCGAAAAGATCGAGGGCATCTGCTTCGGTCCCACCCTTCCCGATGGTCGAATCTCGCTCATTGTTACGAACGACAACGACTTTATCGAAGCGGTCGATACATGGATTCTCGCCTTCGCGATAGATAAAAAGGCCCTCCCCGACTTCACCCCGCAAGTTATCGACGGGAAGAAATAGAAGAGTGGAGGGTGGGAACACACCTCAAGTACGAGAAGTACTGCCTCGGGCTGGTCCGAAGCGATCTACGGGAACACCCCGAACGCCAATAACGCCCGCTAACCATTTTCCAGAAGCTCTCATTTTTCACCAACCAGTAACCACTAACCACTCTACTCTCTTGTCGTATAACTACCCCTATCTGAAACCAATTGGGAAGACGTTGCACATGGCCGAGAAGATTATTTTGGCGTATTCGGGCGGGTTGGACACATCCGTGATGGTTCCTTGGATCAAGGAAAAATACGGGTATGATGTCGTTACTTTTACTGTCGATCTGGGACAAGGCGAGGACATCCAGAAAATCCGCGAGAAAGCCCTGAAAACAGGCGCCGTCGATGCGATTGCCGTCGATGCTCGCAATCTATTTGTCGATCACTTTGTGTTCCCCGCTCTCATGGCAGGGGCTATTTACGAAGGGAAGTATCCGCTTGCAACCGCACTCGGTCGCCCCTTAATTGCAAAGCTCATGGTCGATGCTGCCCGTGAACATAACGCCAAAGCCGTTGCTCATGGTTGCACGGGTAAAGGAAACGATCAAGTCCGTTTCGATGTCACCTTCCAGACCCTTGCCTCAGACCTCAAGATCGTTGCCCCTGTCCGCGAATGGTCGATGACACGCCCTGCTGCACTCCAATATGCAAAAGAGCATAATATCCACGTCGAAGCGAAACCCGAAAGCCCCTACAGCGTCGATATGAATCTTTTCGGTCGCAGTGTGGAAGCGGGCTTACTCGAAGACCCGTGGGATGAACCCCGCGAAGATGCTTACCAATGGACCGCCGACCCCAAGACCGCACCCAACGAACCGGAGTATATCGAGATCGAATTTGAAGGAGGCGTTCCAGTCGGCCTCAACGGGACCAAGATGGACGGCGTACCACTTATCGAAGCTCTGAACAAGATTGTTGGGAAACACGGGGTGGGTCGGATCGACCACGTCGAGAATCGCTTGGTTGGTATCAAATCGCGTGAAGTGTACGAAGCACCAGCAGCCGTTGTTCTGCACGATGCTCACCGCGAACTCGAAAGCCTTTGCCTCAGCAAGCAAGCTGCCCGCTTCAAGACGATTGTCTCGCAAGAATATGCCGACCTGATTTATAACGGTCTGTGGTTCTCGGCCTACCACCAAGACCTCTTTGCCTTTGTCGCAAGCAATCAACGGTTTGTCTCAGGGGTCGCCCGTGTAAAACTCTTCAAAGGGAAAGCGACTGTTGCAGGCCGTAAGAGCGAAAACAGCCTCTACAACAAGAAGCTCGCCACTTACGACGAAGGAAGCGACTACGATCAAGCCGCCGCACAAGGCTTCATCAAGATTCACGGTTTGGGCCAACAAACGCAAGCCCGTTTCCAACTCCTCAAAGGCGGACGCGGCTTCGACCTCCCCGGCCTAACCAGCGGCGACAAGAAGTAGCATCGTGTGGCGTGTGACGTGAATCGTGTGACGAGGAAGGCCAAAAACGTGTCAAAATAGTTTCTGCCTTTCACGATAGACGAACCACGTCCCACAACACACAAAAAGGAGTCGTTGTGAATCTTTTGGCCCATGCGTTTCTGTCATCTCCTGCAATCGAAGTGCGTTTAGGAAACGTGTTGGCCGATTTTATCAAAGGCAAAGATCGCAAGGGACTTTCAGAAGGTTTGCTGGAAGGGATACGCCAACACCAAGTGATCGATGCCTTTACCGATTCGCACGCTGTCGTCTTGCGAAGTAAACAGCGTATCCGTGAATATGGTCACCTCACGGGGATTATCGTGGATGTAGCCTATGATTATTTCCTTTCGATCAATTGGCATCGCTTTTCAGAAGTTCCGCTTCCTCTGTTCATCTCGCAAACGTACTCCGCTTTTCAAACTTCAGGGGTGATCCTTCCGAACGATGCTCAAACGGTTTTGGGTTGGATGATCGAAGAGGATTGGCTCACAGCTTACGGTTCACCCGAAGGGATGGCAGAGACCCTTGAATATACGGGAAGACGTTTGATTGAGCGGATCGGCAACGACGGGGGACTAAGCAAGGCCGGAGAAAGTGTGTTACGTCACTTCGACGATTTTCAGAACGATTTTGCCGAGTTCTTTCCCGCATTGCAAGAAAAGACCCGTTGGTAAAAATGCCCCGTTAGCCCACGCGAACGGCCTTCCGGACCAATTCGCCGAGGTGTTGTTCGTCTTGGGCGTTGATCTCTTTGACCGCAAAGGAGGTGACCCACATTCCCCCTTCGTCGAGGTTGGCTTCGTGTTGGAAACCGAAGGTGGCATAACGTGTTTTGAACTTCTCGGCACTTTGAAAAAAGCAAACGACCTTCCCGTCTTGGTTGGCATAGGCGGGCATTCCGTACCACAACTTCGGGATGAGAAGGGGAGCGTTTGCCATTACGATAGAATGGATTTTTTCGCCAATCGAACGATCTGGTTCCGGCATCGCAGCAAAGGTCGCAAGCACGATACCCTCGCCTTCGGTTCGTTGTGCTGCGAACTTCGCTTCCGGATCGGCGGGCATTTTTTTCTTACCCATGTGGGTTCCTTACTTTGTTGGCGTCGTCAGAAATTCTTCTTCGAGAATATCCAACAGGATAAAGCAAGGAAGCCAACGATGTAAAGGCCAGATACGCCGAACGTCATAAAGTAGTTGATACTCAGTTTGCTTTCAGAAAACTTGTTCTGGTCGGCATCGGTCATCACGTTGAGCAATACCTTTGATGAGATAACGTCGAGGTCACGGGTACGAGGAAGTACCGTGTTGACGACATCGCTGACGGTGTAGAGAGTACTCGGCATAATCTCTTTCAAAGGTGAATTGCGAATCTGATCGAGCTGGTTATAGGCCAAAGATAACAGCCACAACAACCCGCTAAACGCAAGGGTCACCAACATCGCAGCAATCCCGCTTCGGGTCCAGACTGCAATAAAGGTATTGACCGCGTATAACACAGCAAAGCCATAGGTAAGTAAAGGAATCAACAGAAGCGGTCCGGGCGACCAAAGGCCCGTGCGAATTCCCAACGCAATGTAAACCGTTCCGACCGCAACCGTTGAGAAAAACAGCATGAACATCACGCCGCCCAGATACTTGTAGATCAGCAGTACCGGTCGCGAGATCGGCTTGGAAAGCATAATGTCAATCGCACCTTTGCGGAGCATATTCGGGATGAAGAACGAAGTAATCATCACGCCGAGGATGATGGCAATAGCAGCCCCGACCCCGTTGGTCAGATAGTTTTGGACGTGAAAAACGATTTGCCCAAGCGAGACAGCCGAAAACACCGGCTCTAAGCTCACGCCACCAAAAAAGAGTTCGATATTATGGGGCCAACTGCGAGGATCGCTATTTCCAGTTTCAATCTCAAAAACATATTCTCCAAGTTTCGTACTTGGCACAAAGGTTACCTTGTCGATTTTGGCGTTAATAGTGAAATTGTAGATTTCCTTAACCCAACTTTCGATCATGTCGGGTGTGACCAGATACTTTTCCTCTTCAATCGGGTTCGCCTGATTCTTGAACAATCTCTCTTGGAAGAATTTGTTCTCGGTGTGCCACATAAACACGGCAAACATGAAAGGATCGCCTTCTGAGATTTCTTTCTTCTCGGGTTCTTTCTTCTCAAGTTCTTTCTTGACAGGGTCTTTTTTAACCTCTTTCGGGTCGGTTGCTGTCGGGGGATCGGGCATTTTTCTCAGACCTTCATTAGGGCCGCGTACTGGTATTTTTGGGTCTCCTGCTGTGATTGTCAAAACGAAGCTATACTTTCCGTTAGCAGGATTATTTGCAGCCTTTATCTCTTTGAAATCGCTGATCTGAGCGTCGAAATTAAACCGCCCCGACCATTTCTTATCGCCGGAAAATTTTCCGTGATCGAAAGCGAAACGGGGGAGAAACTCTCCCGATTTAGAATACATCGCGTTGGCCGACACAGGCTCGAAACTCATGCTCAACAAAAGCACGGCAAAGATGATCGAAAAGATCATCAGCACCAAGAGGATTTTGCTATCACGATTCTCTCGGATAGAGTCCTTCAGAATAGCCAGTGGGGTCATCGGCGGTTGTCTCCTCGATTTCTGCGGGCGCGATCTACGCCGGGTTCGGACGATTCAATCAACGAAATAAAGACTTCTTCAAGGGTCTGTTTCTTCTCGATAATGTGGACGACTTTGAAACCTTCTTGTTGCAGCAGTTCCAAAACGGGGTCAATCGTTTTCCCTTCCGGAAGGGTGACTTCGTAACGACCTCCATCGACGATTTTGACTGGGTAACCGGCTTGCTTGACGGCATCGACCGGAAAATTCACTGGTGATGTCCCGATCACGAAACTATTCGCCGTCTTGGTAAGCTCGTCCACCGTGCCGACACGCACAAGGGTACCCCGTTGCATAATGGCTACGCGGTCGCACATGAGTTCGATTTCACCCAACAAGTGCGAGTTCACGAACACCGTTGCACCGTCCTTGCGACGTTCTTCGATCATGTCGCGAATCTCACGACGCCCAACGGGGTCCACACCGTCTGTTGGTTCGTCGAGGAAGATGACTTCGGGATCATGGAAGATAGCTTGGGCAACTCCGAGGCGTTGCTTCATCCCCTTCGAGTATGTGCGGATTTTCGAGTGCATCCGACCGGAGATTCCAACCTGTTCAAGAATGTCGGGGATTTTCTTTTTCCGGTCGTTCGGCCCCATTTGGTAAAGTTCGCCGTAGAAATTCATCAGGCTAAAAGCGGTGTGATATTCGGGGAAACGGTGGTCTTCTGGAAGATAGCCGACACGTTTCCGAATTTCAGAATTCCCCGCCTCGGCTCCCAAAAGGGTGGCGTCACCCGATGTTTTTTGGACGATCCCGAGCAGGATTTTGATGAGGGTAGTTTTGCCGGCACCGTTCTGGCCGAGCAAGCCAAACACTTCGCCTCGTTGTACAGTCAGGCTCACCCCTTTGAGTGCTTTCACCTGTTTATAGACCTTTTGCAAGTCTCTGGTCTCAATCGCAGTTGTCACGACCCCTCCAATAAATGACAGGATTTGTGAATGATGATTGTATAGCCACACGCCAACGGGAATAGAGGGAATCGCATGGTGTATGTCACTTTGCCACGAAGACAACAAACACAATCCCGAACACGAACAGCATCACGAAGATGATTTGCAACAGCGTTGCCGTGCTGATCCGTTCGGGTCGAGTGGGTCTGTTATTTTGGGAAGGGGAGCGTGTCCCTTTGGAAAGAAAGACGACCATTGCAACAATCAAAAAAAGGATCGAAAGCCCCGTCCACCACCAAGCCTGCTTGCGAAGATATTGGCGGAAGAATTCCAATTCGGCATCGGCTAAAGGGCGGGCAATGTACCACTTCCAGGGCTGAACCCAGATTGCCGAAATCGTCCACAACACCAACGCGACAAACGTGACCTTTCTCGAAGAAGTGAACAAGATTAAGGTGACACCGACGATCATCAACGCAATCAAAAGCAAGATCATCGGAAGGCCCGTTTACTCTGTTGGAAGACCCTATCTTACAGAAGAGAAATAATCTTACGTCCTTTGGTCCATTGAGTCCCAGCCGGTCGGATCACCTCGTGATAGAGGGTATCGCGTTCGACCGGTTCACGTCCGGCTTCGGTGATGAGTCGTCGCAAATCTTCGACGGTCATTTCTTGCGGAGAATCGCTACCCGCTTCGTGATAGATTTTCTCATGCACAACGGTTCCGTCAATATCGTCGGCCCCGTAGCTCTGAGCGAGTTGGGCAATCGGTACGCCGAGCATGACCCAATACGCTTTGAGGTGCGGGAAGTTATCGAGCATCAATCGCGAGATCGCCATTGTCTTAAGGTCCATCATTCCGCTTGGTTTGGGAATGTGGCTCAGACGGGTATTTTCAGGATGGAATGCCAACGGGATAAAGGTCTGGAAACCGCCCGTTTTATCCTGCAATTCACGAAGGCGAATGACGTGATCTAAACGATGTTCTGGCCCTTCGATGTGACCGTAGAGCATTGTGGCATTGGTCTTGAGGCCGAGAGTGTGGGCTTCCTCATGTACGCGAAGCCACTCCGCCCCATCGGCTTTGTGTTCACAGATTTTCGAGCGCACATCGGGATGAAAAATCTCGGCCCCGCCACCGGGAAGCGAACCAAGCCCAGCATCCTTCATCTCGGCAAGGAGTTCTTTGGTTGTGCGACCTGTCATCCGAGCAAACCAATCCCACTCGACCGCAGTCCACGCCTTGAGGTGCAGATCGGGGAATTTTTGGTGCAAGATACGAACGATATTCAGATACCACTCGTACGGCAACTGGTGATGCAACCCCCCGACGATATGAAGTTCGGTACAGCCGCGACTAACAGCTTCTTCCCCACGATGCAAAATCTGCTCGTCGGTCATCACATAACCTTTTTCCGATTTCAGGTCGGCCCGAAACGCACAGAAGGTGCAACGATAAACGCATACGTTGGTTGGGTTAAGGTGTTCATTGACGTTGTAATAAGTCTTATTGCCGTTCTTCCGTTCGCGGACGATATTCGCCAACTCGCCGAGGGTCTGTAAATCGACCGAAGTTTCCAGATACATCCCATCGTCGAACGTAAGTCTAGCCCCTGCAAGGACTTTCTCACGAATAACAGCCAAACGATTCGCACTCATAAACGGCCCCTTTCTTCAGATACCCTTATAATAGCAACCGCAAAAGCAGAAAGAAAACAACACTTCGAGGAGTATGCAAAAGAGACTAAAATAGCGTGGGTTGAATGTGTCGTGTTAAACCATCCTGAAAGGGGATACCTTTGACGAGTGAGAGAAGGGCAAGTCGAACATTTCGGGCGATGCACTGAGCAAACCGGACAGGGACAGCATTTCCAATCTGGAGATGAATATCGCGTTTGTTGGCACCCTCAAAAACCCAATCATCTGGGAAGGTTTGTAAACGGGCATATTCGCGATGCGTAAAAGTGCGCAACCGCGAGGCAGATACCCTCCAGAGTGTCACGTTCGCGTCTGGATTTCGGATATACTTTTCGCGAGTCCGGTCTTTGGTAACACGTTGTGCTTGTATGTTTCCTTGTGCCCATCCCCAAACCGTTGCGGTGTCAATTGCGGGGAATGGGGCGTCGAACGAGCGAACAGGATGACCATCGGAAGCCGTGCGTGAGAAGCGAACGGGGAGAACAATTTCCCCATCTTGGATAGGCTCACCCGTTTCGGAGTGTACGGCGCTATCGAATCCCCAATGTGGATCGTGGTTTGGGAGTTGTATCGAGGTATCTTGAGCAAGATCAAACAGAAAGGGACGAATCGAGATATCGGGGTTTGCCTGCGGCAGGTAGTAGCCTTCAGGAGAGTCTCCCCGAAACGCAACGAAAACAAAACGGCGTCGGGTTTGAGGAACCCCATACCGGGACATTCGGAAGACATCGTAAGTCATGTTGTAACCGATTTGCCGGAAGTCTTCGAGAATTTGTTCGGCAAAGGGGCGATCCGAGCCGGGAAAGTTCATAGTTCTGAGATTCAAAACATTTTCGAGCAGAACAACACGCGGTTGTGTTAGTCGAGCTACCCGAATGACCTCTCGGTAAAGCAAGTTTCTTTCATCTTCTTCATCGCGGTTCCCACCCAGAGAGAACCCCTGACAAGGACATCCCGCTAAGAGAACATCGGGTGATTCGGTACAAGCAGGTTCATAACTGCGAACATCGGTGTGAGCAACGTGCCAACTCGGTCGATTTCGGCGTAGCGTCGCAACACACCACGGATCAATTTCAACAGCTTCTAACTGTCGAAAACCCTCAGCTTCAAACCCGAGGTCCAGCCCACCTGCGCCAGAAAATAGACTCAAGACGGTAAACGGAAATTGGACATCGGTGTCGCTTGGGGTGTTCATACATCGTTTAGTTATCGTCATTCTGATTCGTCAACCGTTTTCAAATCTTCGTTTTGTTGAGTGCGCATTCTGACCAGACCACCGCCCGAACCTGCCAACCGATACGCTGTAAATTTGTGAACAACTCCTTTCGACGGGTTCTCCGCAAATTCTCCCGTCAGCGTGTTTGTCCTCAAGTCAAAAGTATATCCGACTAAAAGCCTATCGGTTTCAGTTCGTTCTAATTCGCCGACAATTTCAAGCCGTTCGTCATCAATTACGGTTGTTGCGGGCATGATCAAAGTTTTATTCCCTGCTGTACCTTCTGTGAGAGCAAACGGGGTTGGTGCAACATACATCTTTCGATCTCGTAACAGCAGGTCTCCGTAGGTTCCAAAGGCTTTTATGCTCTTGTTGCTGTGAGCGTAGTCTTGTGTTGCATTCAAGAAATCTCCGTGACAAAGGATCAGGTCTGTTATCGGGTAATCAGTTCGGCCGTCTTCCCAATTTGGGTAGCGACCAAAAACGTAAATTATCGTCCTATCGTTATGTAAACCTTTGGGAATCTGACTGTTACAGTCGAAACTTAACTCACGTCCGGGGTATTGAAGTCCTTTGACCTCGAAGCCTTCAGGTGTTGTTGGCAATACATAATCGGGGTAGCTGTTTCGACCAAGCGAGTCAAAAGAGATTCCTTGTTCGGTCAGTCGCTTTTCAAACCACCGCTGAAAATGGAATTCTTTATCGGTTTTGGTTCGTTCGAGGAGGATAACTCGATTAACTGCGCCAGCACAGGCAAAGAAGACATCAGGTATTCGAGTTATCAACATCGCTGAGAATCCTTTTTCAGTTCAACTCGTTTGGTTGCCGCTCATGGTCGAGAGGCCGGGGGCTTTTGGGGTGGCCCGTTCGAGTGCGTTGATGAGGTGCGTGCAGTGGGGCCAACGGCCAAGCGGGTCGGGGTCGAGGGATCGGAGTAGCACGGAGGCTTCTTCGGTGGTGAGGGTGCTTAAATCTGGGGGTGGGGGTTTGTAGGACCGGTCGAAGCTGGTGGGGATTTTGGCGAACGGGAATTTCCCAGTACGCAAGTAGAAATAGGTAATCGCAAGGGCGTATTGGTCGGTGCGGTCGTGGACGAGACCCCGGTGAATTTCGGGTGAGGCGTATTCCATCGTCCCCCATCGTTCGGAGGTAATTTGAGGAATTGCCAAAGGGAGACACAAACCAAAATCGGCTAACTGCAACCGGTCGCCACTTAAGAGGAAGTTACTGGGTTTCACGTCGCAGTGCTGGAACCCGACAAGCCGACCTTCGTGCAAATGGCGTCGCCCGTTGAGAAAATCGAGGGCACTTGCTGCTTGCTTGAGGTAGGGGATAACCATCTCGGCAGACATGGGGCATCCGTAATGATCCTGACAGGCTTGGTAGAGTTCAAAAAGGCTGCCATCGGCTAAGTCCATCTCGACGACGATGTAGCCGGGAATGCTCCAAACATTCCGTGTTTTCATCAAGTGGTCGTGATTGAGTTTTTGAATGGCTTGGATGGCCCGTAGCTCTTTGGCGGAGCTTGTGGCGTTGCGGCTCGGCATGAATTTGACGGCAACGGATAGCCCGTCTTTGCCAATTGCTTCCCAAACTTCGGCGAATCCACCCTTCCCGCGTGGACGAACGAGCTTCAACCCGTGTATGGGCGACGCGCCGACTTCCAAGCGGATCGTGGACACAAATAGGCTCCCTGAGTGAAGGTTAGGTGATTTTAGCACAAGTTTTGAGTATTTCGACCAGAGTTTTTCTATCGCACGAAAAGAGTCTAACGGTTTGGCAATTTGTGCGGGCTTTCGACTTTCCCCATTCTCGGTACCCGACCCGACGCCTTTTGCCTATTTCTCCATGCTTATGTCGTCGGTTTTCTTTTTCCCGAAACCTCTTCTAAACGGGTTCTTGTCCATCAAGTTTGGCGTCGGTTCTTTCCGATTCTTTTCAGAGAGGAGAGTGCGTCCATGAGCGACAGCCACATTCTGCTGAATCGCATTGCTGAGTTCCGCAAACGGCTTGAGAAAATGCCCAAACTCTCTTCCGGTACGGACCCAGAAACCCCACCTACGGATACTCTCCCTTCCCACACAGGCGAGATTACCCGTCAGGATCAGGGGCAGGGTACACCGGCTCCGCACATTTCGCAAGCTCAGTCGGTCTCGCAAGCCATCGTTACAGATAGTTTGCGTCAACTGACCCTAACCGCTCATGATATCCCGACCGAGTTAGGCGAAAAGCCCAAGCGATACCTTCAAGAGGCGTTGGGGTTAGTTTCCTGTTTGCGTGCGGCTGCCGATGACCTTTTGATCGTCGGTCCGCCCGCTGACACACAAGGGCGGGCATCGGGCGATCTGCTGGCAGGTCACTTCCGCGAAACGGCATCACTGACAGAAGCTGCGGTACGTTATGCCCAAGCGATGCCCGCTGATCCTTCTGCACAAGAGCGTCTATCCGAGGGGTTAGAGCAACTGGTGCGGGCAGCCCGTCACAAATTCCGCGTGCTGGCAACCGCAGCCGAACGACGACGCGAAGAAGAAGGGCGTATCAATGCCGTCGCAAGGTTCTTGGTCGCCACTGCGAAGAATATCACACGCGATCCCCAACCGATCCTTGAATTTGCCAAGCAATTCCTTCAAGAGGAAGCAGGCGTATCGCTCCGTATCTGTACCGTTGGGGTGACCTCGACACAAGCTCATTTGGGGGGTGTGGAATACTCTGCCCCAGCGCGGTTTATTGCTGCTCATTCGATCAATCGTGCAAGGATTCTAGTACGTCTCATTCCTCATTCTGCCGAGTGGACCGCACGGGCAACCGATGTTGTTTTGGCAGGGTTACTCGCCGATGTGGGAATGCTCGAAGTACCATTAGAGATTTTGAACGATAAGGAAATTTGGAAAGCCGAACGTCACCCGTTATTGCACGATCACCCCACGCGAGGGGCCGAAAAGGTTTTGCAGATTTCGCGATTGGGCCACCTTGCGGAAGTAATCGGCTCGCATCACGAACGGCTCGACGGGAC